>Ga0070739_10004752_pt1 | contig 15854 bp, 11 predicted proteins | sample Coa_R1_7_FD_66445 | JGI IMG/M metagenome (GOLD analysis project Ga0070739, IMG submission 66445) | Surface soil microbial communities from Centralia Pennsylvania, which are recovering from an underground coalmine fire - Coalmine... | ecosystem: Environmental > Terrestrial > Soil > Unclassified ... | reverse complement strand
CGACATCTTCCGGAAGCAGCGGCCGCACGCGACGCGCCTCGTCCAGGAGGACCTGACGGTCTTCGAGAGCGAGAACCTCCACCGGTTCTCGCCGTAGCCCGAGCCGCCGTGGGCGTTCGCCCGCGGCCTCGGGTCAGGCGGTCGCCGGCGGCGTGTCGGGTGTCGTCGTCTGTGGCGAGCTCGTCGGCGACCCGTCGTCACGGACCGCGTGGCGCGACACGATCTCGACGATCGCGTCGCACGCGAAGAACACCACCGCGAGCCACCCGAGCGTCCGCACCCGCCACAGCTGTGTCGGCCACTCGAAGATCGACGGCACGTTGTAGTGCATCTGGCTCGCGGCGGCGTACAGCCCGCACAGGCCGAGCGCGAAGAACGGGAACAGGCTGAGCACGATCCGCCAGCGCGGCCTCAGCAACACGAACAGCGTCACGCCGCCGGTGAGGACGGCGCACCACGGCCGGACGAGGAGACCGCCGAGCGCGGCGGCGACGACGGTCGTGCCGACGACGGTCGTGGTCTTCACGCGCGCGCCTTGCACGACGAGCGGTGAGGCGAGCTGCGCCTCGACCGGTCCCGCGCCGGCTGCCGCGGCCGGCACGTCGCGCACGTCCACACCCCGCCGCCGGCGACGGCGGACGAGCCCGGCCACGATGATCCCGAGGCACACGACCGCCCCCGCGACCGAGAGCCAGATCGCGGCCCACACCGTCCGCTGCGGGGTCCACTCGAGCGACACGGTGATCGGCTTGCCGTCGGCCGCCGGCTTCACGAGCCACGCGTTCGCGTAGCCGTTGACGAGCTCCGGCTTGCCGAGGTCCTTGCCGTTCGCCTTGGCGGTCCACCCGTCGTTCAGGCTCTGGCCGAGCACGATCCAGAACGGCTGCGTCGCGTTCTCGACGCGCAGCTTCGCCGATGTGCGGCCCTGCGAGATCGTCCTCATCGTCGGCGCCGCGGCGGGCTGGCGCACCGGCGCGCTGGCACCGACCCCACCGGCCCCGCCCGTGCTCGCGGGCGTGCCGCCCGACGAGGTGTCGCGCGCGGCCGTGATCGACGGGATGGTCGCGGCCGAGCCACCCGCGGCGGACGACAGGTTCAACGTGTCGAAGTCGATCCCGCTCTTGCCGCCCTCGGGCGTGCGGAGCACGTGCTCGCCGGACGACAGCGTGAGCGCGTCGCCGGGTGTGCACGGCTCGAGCTGCAGCGGTTGGTACGTCTCGGCGGCCTGCGTCGTGCCGACGATGCGGATCCCGACCGGCTTGCCGTCGACGGTGAGGAGGTCACGCCGGCACGTGTCGGGGAACTGCGCGGGCTCGGGGCCACGGTGGACGCCGGGCATGCCGACCTCGGCGATGGCCACCGGCATCACCATCGGGTAGGCGCTGAAGTACTCGAGCGTGCGCACCGGGCGGACGGCGTCGATCGTGAGACGGAACGTCGTGCCGCTGATCGGCGCGAACCGCACCGGCATCGCGACCGTCGCGTTCGGCGTCGACTGGTCGCCGACCGCCGGCAGCGTGATCTGGCGCGTCGCGCCGGTGTCGGACGTGAGCGTGAGCTGCGTCGGCACCGAGTGACGGCCGTCGTTCACGACCTGGAGGTCGAGGTGGTCGAAGGTGATCGGCGCGGGTGTCGTCACCTGGATCCACTGGCTCTCCGGCGTCGCGAACTTCGTGCTCCACACCGTCGCCGGGTTGCCGTCGAACGCGGACGACGCGCGGGCCCGGGCATCGCCGTCCAGGTACTGCGACGACGTCGCGGTGATCCCGCCGTGCTGCGCGTCCGGGATGCCGACGAGGCTGTCGAGCAGCGCGTCGGGCGCGGCCGGGTTGAGCCGGACCTGCCCGCTGAACGCGAACGATCGTTGCGTCGGCAGCGTGAACGCGCGGGTGAGGTCGAGCTCCGGGTCGATGCGGGGCGGGACCGGGTACTGCCGGTCGCGGGTCATCGACAGCACGAGCGGGTGCTGCAGCGAGGACGCGCCCGTCGCGCCCAGCAGGTCGGTCGGCATCCGGACGACCTCGTCGATCGACACGTCGCGCGAGCCGGGCTTGTCGTCGCGCAGGCGCACCTCGGAGAACCCGACCGCGGACACGCCGCCGTACGTGAAGCGGCGCCCGACGTTGTCCGCGTCGATCCGGATCTCGAGCGTCGAGAACTTCCGCTTCGGGAACGTGATCGTCTGCCCCTTCGCCGACGGGTCACGCGAGCTCGCGTCCAGCGCGGCCTTGAACGAGTGCTTCCCGTCGAACGTCAGCGTGACCTCGGTGATGTAGCGGTCGCGCGGGCCGGTGAGCGGCTGGACGAGGTTCACGTGGTCGGTCGTGATCGGGTGCTCGAGCCGGATGCGCAGCTTCTCGCCGATGTCGTTCGCGAACGCGTCGACCTTCCACGCGGTGAACGGGTCGCCGTCGAGCGCCCGCTCGGCACGGTCCTCCGCGGTGTACGAGACGGGGTTGCCGTAGTGCGTCGCCTGGACGCTCTTCACGCCGCGCTGCTCGGTGACGGTGTACGCGCTGTCGGGAGCACCCGGGAAGACGTCGAGGCGCGCGTCGCTCGGGTCCTGCACGTACGGGGTCTCGCCCGCCTGCTCCGTGTAGCCGTAGTTGTCGCGCACCGTGCTCCACCGCCGCGCCCGCTTGCGGTTGGAGTCGGTGACGACGAGCGTTCCGTCGTCGCCGACGCGCTGGCGCAGCATGGCGGGGTCGTTGGCGTACGACGCCGAGTAGAGGACGGCGTGCCGGTTGTCGACCAGACCGGTCGACGCGATGTCGACGAGCCCTTCGCCGTCGCCGGCGACGACGAGCGGTGCGGCGGTCTGCGTCGTGTGGATGATCGGCTGCGGGTCCTGGACGGGGAACACCGCGACGGGCGGTGGCGACGGCAGTGCCGTGGCCGATCCGAGGACGCGCTCGTCGATCTGGGGGAACTTCGGCGTGCCGGGGATCTTCGTGCCGAACGTCTTCGGCGCGCCGAGGCCGGCCGGCGGCGGCTGGAACAGCTGCCAGAGCAGCGACGGGCGGATGAGGTTGTAGCGGTCGGTCTGGAGGTCGTTGCGCAGCGTCACGTCACCCACGCTCATCAGCCCCGCGATCGGGCCGATCGCGTTCGGGTCGAGGACGCTCTCCTGGAGCTGCCGGTCGAACGCGTTGAGCAGGTCGGCCGACGGCGCCGAACCCCACGGGATCAGCTCGCGTGCGACGTAGGGGCGGTCGGTGAGGCCGGGCGTGATCGGGTCGACCGTGTTGCCCCAGCGGTACGACGCGAAGTCCGCGCCGGGCAGCTCGAGGATGCGGGTGTCGTGCGACTGGCCGTTGAGGTAGTTGATCGCGTTCGTCCAGTAAGTCGGGATGTTCTCGGGCCGCTCGAGCTGCTTCCCGTAGTACGTGCCGTCCCACAGCGCAGGGAAGTTCAGGACGAGCAGCACGACGACCGCGCCCGCGACGAAGAGTCCGCGGTTGGGGAGCCCCCGTTCGGTGAGCGCGCGAGCGACCGCGTTCACGCCGCACGCGAGGAACACCGCGATGCCGAGCACGACGAGCGGCACGGCGCGGCCCGTGCTGCGCAACGCGAGCCCCGCGCTCGAGTTGTTGGCGAACGCCTTGAACAGCGCGCCGACCGCCGACGGGTTGTTGTACGGCGACGCGCCGACCGCGATCGCCACGCCGACGAGCATCACGAGCACGAAGTAGGTGCGGTACCGCCACTTGATCGTCGCGGCCGCGAGCAGCGCGAGCGTCGGGATCGCGTAGCTGACGAGGATCAGCCAGATGTGCTGGGTGTAGTCGGGTGCGGACTCGGTCCAGGGGCCGATCTTGTCCTGGCCGTAGAAGAACCAGTACCCGAGCCCGCGCATGATCTCGCTCGGGAACGACGTCTTCGACACCGATTGCACCGTCTCGGTGAACTTCAGGATGTCGAGCCCGTAGCTGCCCTGCGCCCACAGCCCGGCGATCCACCACAGCGACGTCACCAGCGTCAGCAGCCCGATCTTCCAGACCACCTCCCACGCGCGCCGCCACGACGTCTCGTGCGTCACCCACACCGAGTACGGGATCCAGAGCGCGGGCGCGATGAGCGCGAAGAGGAGCGCGGTCGCGTTCACGCCGCCGACGAGCTGGACGACGACGGCGAACAGCGCGGGGTAGAGCCAGCCGCCGCGCCGCAGGGCGAGGACGACGAGCCCGACCATCCACGGGAGCGCGGCCCAGGGCCCGAGGATGACCGAGATGCGCGCCGAGTAGTCGAGGACGTACGGCGTCAGCATGAACGCGAGCGCGCCGGCGACCACGCCCGGGCCGCGGACCTCGAGCACCCGGAAGAGGAACAGCATCCCGAGCGCGGCCGCGAACAGCAGCGACCCGAGCCAGAGCCGCTGCGACACCCACGCCGGCAGCCCGAGGAGCTGCTCGAGGATCCAGTAGAACGGCCCCATCGGGAACAGGTAGCCGATCGTCTGGTGGGTGACGGTCCCGAACCCGATGTTGGGGTCCCACATCGACGGCGCCTGCGACAGCAAGCGGCCCGGGTCGAGGTACAGGTACGTCTTGGTGTCGGCCGCGACCTTCCCGGGCTGGGTGAGCAGCAGCGGCACGTACGCGAGGAGGGCGAGCAGGCCGTAGCCGCCCCACCGGCGCATCCGCCCGTCGCGCTCCGCCGACGGCGTGCCGTCCGGGTACGGCCGCGTCCCACCGAGCTCGCGCAGCCCGGTCCGGAGCTCGGTCACAGGCGCCCCCGCCTCGTCGTGGCCGCGGGTCGTGGGCCCCGGCCCTGCTGGTTCACGCGGCTGGTGCCGCTTCCTCCGACACCGCCGCGCCGGTTCGTTCGATGGGGCTCACGCCCGGGCTGCCGTTCGCGCTGCCGTCTCGCGTTGCCGTTCGCGCGCGTCGGTGCCCGTCCGGTGGCCGCCCGCCACGCCGGGCGGCCGGTCACACTAACGCACCCTCATCGGCCGGTTCCTTCGCCGGACGCCGCGAGAGCGGCTCACCTCGGCGGCCGACCGCCGGCGCACCCCTCAACTCGCCGACCGTGCCGCCGATCACTCTCCGTGACGTGATCCGGCGGGGGGATCACGTCGCGTGGCTACTCCTGCGACGTGAAAGGACGTCCCCGTGCGAGTCCCTGGCGCGCGCCCGCGCTCGTTGCGCACCGCCGTCTCGTTCGCCGCGGCCGCGGCCCTCCTGGCCGGCGTGGCCGCCTGCACCCCGGCGCCGTTGGCGGCCCCGGCCCGGCCCGTCGGCACGTTCTCCGCCCCGGCGTCGATCCCGAGCGACTGCTCGCGCGACGTCACCGCGGACCTCCTCGCGTGGATCGCGTCGGTCGGCGACGGGTCCACCCTGCGGTTCGCGCCCAACGGCTGCTACCGCATCGATCGGACGCTGCGCATCGAGGACCGCAACCACCTCACGTTCGACGGCAACGGCGCGACGTTCAAGGCGATGACGAGCGGGCGCGAGCTCGGCCCGTCGGCCGCGCGCACCCGGAGCCAGTTCAAGTTCGTCGACGGCTCCGACATCCTGGTGCAGAACCTCACGGTCGTCGGTGCGAACCCGCACGCGGGCACGTACGACGACTCGTACGTCGCCGACCTGGAGGCGCAGCACGCGTTCGAGATCGGCGGGACCCGCAACATCGTCCTCGACCGGGTGCACGCGTCCGACGTGTACGGCGACTTCGTGTACGTGGGCGCGCCGAGCAGCCACGTCACGGTCCAGAACTCCACCTTCACACGCAACGGCCGGCAGGGCTGGACCGTCGCGGGTGGGGAGTACGTGACGTTCGACAACAACATCATCAGCGAGACGCGCCGTGCGACGATCGACATGGAGCCGAACTCGTCGGAGTCCGCGCAGCGCCACATCACGTTCAGCAACAACATCGTCGGTCCGGGCCGGCTGTTCTTCCTCTCCTGTGGCGGCGCGCCCGCGCAGACGCAGGACGTGTCGATCGTGAACAACCACCTGACGGGACGGGCGCTCACCGTCCACGTCTGGGGCGACCCCGGCGTGCGCAGCGACTTCACCGTCACCGGCAACACGAGCGACGACGGTGCGAGCCAGTCCGGCGGCGGTGTCATCTACTTCCACGGCACGAGCAACGTCGTCGTCGCGAACAACGTGCAGCCCGTCCAACCCGACCGCGGCATCTCGGGCGTGAGCCTGGAGTCCGCGACGAACGTCACGGTGACGGGCAACACGTTCCCGGACGCGGTCGCGCCCGTCTACTACGCGCCCTACGACCCCGTGTACAAGTACCCGCCGACGCGCCAGGTGACCGACTCCGGCAACCGGATCGGCGCGCCCCTGGTCGTCTCGGCGTCGCGGACCGTCCTGTCCTCCTGGTGACGCGACCTACTCGCGGAACGTGGGCTTCGCCGACGCGACGTTCGGCGGCGGCGTGAGGAAGCACGTGAACGGCTTGCCCCCGGGCGAGAACGTGGGTACGAACCTGGAGTCGTGCACGCGCAGGTACGCGATGCACGGCGGTTGGAGCTTCTCGGTGTGCCGGCGAGTCCAGTCGATCGGCCCCACCATGCCGTTGGCGTCGTACGCGGTCTCGCGGTTGATCGCGTCGATCACCTTCTGCTGGGTGAAGTCCGGGCCGGCGGCGCGCAGACCCGTGACGAACTGGTCGGCGTTGACCCAGCCGACCTCGGCGTTCTCCGTGAGCTTGAACCCGGCCTTGCCCATCCACGTGACGTAGTCGTCGAGCGCGGCGAAGCGCGGCTTCGTCTCGACCGGCGCGACCTCTGTCGCGACGATCGAGCCCTCGAAGAACCCGCCGTTCTTGGACATGAAGTCCTGGTCGTAGCCCTTCGGCAGGTAGTGGATCGCCTGCATCCCCTGCTGGCGCATCTCGCGCGCGATGCCGAGCACGCCGTTGGTGTCCATGCACGTCGTCACGAGATCGACCTTGCCGTCGAGCATCTTCTTCACGTCGGCGCTGAAGTCGGTGACACCGAACGACAGGCTCTTGTCGAGGAACGCGATCCGGGCCGTCGGGTACTTGTCGAAGCTCGCCTTGATCCCGTCCGTGCAGTCGGCGGACTGGGCGACGCTGTACGCGATGACGCCGAGCCGGCTCTTGTGGAGCTGCTGGGCGACCCACGGCAGCGAGACGTCGGGACAGGAGCCGCCGATGCACAGCGCGCCGACCTCACCGAAGAAGTTGGGCGGCCCGGCCCACTCGTCCTGGATGTTCCAGCCGAACGTCGGGATGCCCGACTTCGCGAGGATGTCCGCCCCGGTGAACAGCACCGTCGCGACGGGCAGCACCGCGAACGGGTGGTCCTGGTCGACGATCGCCTCCGCCTCGCGCCGGTCGTTCGCGAGCTGGTCGTCGTGCCGGTGCGCGATGACGAGCTTTCGCCCGTAGACCCCACCCTTGCTGTTCACCATGTCGAAGTAGGCCTGCACGCCGTCGTACGCGGAGCGGTACCCCGGACCGGTCGGGTCGGTCGCGTCGACGAGCCCGCTGACGCGGATCTCGGTCGGCGTCACGCCCGGCTGGCTCACCGCAGGGAACGTCCCGCCCGCTCCTGCGTTCGTCGTGCTCGTCGACGACGACGCACTCGACGACCTCGACGAACCCGAACCGCCGCACGCGGCCGCCACGAGCGCGAGTGCGACGAGGAGCGCGGAGACGCGTGCACGCATGCGATCACCTCACGAGGTTCGGAAGCTCCGCCCCGGGAAGTACTCCGCGACGGGGTCGACGAGGACGTTGACGATCGACGGGTGCGGCGCGGCGAGCGCGCGCTCCAGCGCCGGCACGAGCTGGTCGGGTCGCTCGACGAGCATCCCCTCGCCGTCGAACCCCGGCGCGAGCGCCTCGTAGTGACGGACGCCGAGCGGGATCCACGGTCCGCTCCAGCCGCCGTTGTTGAGGACGACGGTCGTGATCGGGAGCCCGAACCGCGCCGCGGTGTCCAGCTCCATCGCGTGGAAGCCGAACGAGCCGTCGCCGACGACCCAGACGACCGGCGTGCCCGGGCGGGCACACGCGGCGGCGAGCGCGTACCCGATGCCGTTGCCGATGCAGCCCAGGTTCCCCATGCTCGGGACGCGGCCCGGCTCGTACGCGCGGAAGCAGGCGTTCGCCCACATCAACATGTTGCTCGCGTCGGCGACGACCGTCGCGTCACGCGGGAGCAACGCGGCGAGCTCGCGGCAGACGCGCAGCGGATGGATCGGGACGTCGTCCGAGGCGGCGAGCGCCGCCTTGGACGCGGCGATCCTGTCGGCCTGGTCGCGCAGCGCGGCGACCCAGTCCGCGGTGTCGAGCCGGTCGACCTTCTCCGTGAGCCGCCGCAACGCGGCACGCGCGTCGGCGACGATCCCGAGGTCGACCGGCGCGCGGTTGCGGCCGATCTCGCGCGGCTCGACGTCGATCTGGATGAAGTGGTCGAGATGCCCGAAGCCGCCGTAGCCGAAGAAGTAGTCGAGCTGCTTGCCGACGACGAGGAGGACGTCGGCCTGGTAGACGACGTTCTGCCAGTCGTTGCCGAAGCACAGCGGATGGTCGTCGGGGACGAGCCCGCGCGCGGCCTGGCGGGTGACGAGCGGGATCCGGCTCCGCTCGACGAAGGCGCGCAGCTCGTCGCCCGCGTGCGCCCACCAGACACCGCTGCCCGCCACGACGGCCGGCCGGCTCGCGCCCGCGAGCAGCTCGACGGCGCGAGCGATCGACCCGTCGTCGGGCCCGCCGCCGCGGGCGCCGGCGTCGAGGCGGTACGCGACCGCGGCGGCGTCGGGATCGACCATCGCGTGCACGAGGTCGATCGGGACCTCGAGGTACACGGGCCCGGGACGGCCCGTGGTCGCGGCGCGGAACGCGGCGTGGACGTACTCGGCGACGCGGTCGGCGTGGTACACGCGCCGGGCCCACTTCGTGACCGGCTGCGCGAGCGCGAGCTGGTCGAGGCTCTCGACCTCGCCGGCGTCCTGCCCGCGCAACGTCGCGGCGCCCGCGATGCACACGACGGGCGACCCGTTGTTGTGCGCGTTCGCGATGCCCGTCAGCGCGTTGGTGAACCCGGGTCCCGCGGTGACGAGGCACACGCCCGGCTCGCCCGTCGCGAGCGCCCAACCCTCCGCGGCGTGTGCAGCCGCGCCCTCGTGCCGGACATCGACGACGGTGATGCCGTGGGCCTTCGCCGCGTTCCACGTCGGGTCGATGTGGCCGCCGCCGAGCGCGAACACGTGTGTGACGTGCTCGCGCACGAGCGCGCGTGCGATGAGCTCGCCCGCGCTGACGACGGCCGTCATCGAGCCTGCTCCGCCTCGCGCGCGAGCAGGTCGTCGAGCGCGCGGCGTACGGCGTCCACGCGTGTGCCGGAAGGTGTCGCGTCGTTGAGCTCGCCGATCGCGATCACGTCGTCGCGGGTCAGGCCGTACGTGCGCGCCACGACGTCGACTGCCGGACCTCCGACCTCGGGATCCACGACGCCGATCGTGTTGGCGTAGAGCGTGATCGGGTGGAATCCGGCGCTGAAGAGCATCCAGCCGAGCGCGCAGAAGCCGCCGTCGCCCATGAGGATGCCGGCGTTGAGCCGCGGCGGCAGCGTGTCCCGCACCCGCTGGAGCAACGCACGCTGACGCCCGTCCATACCGACCGCCTCCGACGCCTCACAACATGGCCGGCACGTGGGGACCGCCGCCGACGTAGATCGTCTCACCCGAGAGGAAGCTCGCGGCGTCCGACGCGAGGAACAGGATCGGGTAGGCGATCTCCTCCGGGCGCCCGGCGCGCCCGACCGCGTTCGACATGCCGCCGACCTCGTCCGGGTCGCGGCCGATCCGCTCCATCTCGCGGACGAACCCCTCCGACGCGACCGCGCCGACCGCGACGCAGTTCACGCGCACGCCCTTCGGCGTCAACGCGCCCGCGAGCGTCTTCGTCAGGTTGTTGACCCCCGCCTTCGCCGCGCCGTACGGCGCGACGTAGGGGAGGCCCAGCTGGCTCGCACCCGACGAGACGTTCACGATGGCACCCGAGCCCCGCTCGACCATGTGCGCCGCGGCCGCCTGCGACAGCAGGAACACGCTGCGGAGGTTGAGCGCGAGCATGTTCTCCCACGCGTCGACCGTCCAGCTCTCGAGTGGGTAGGAGTGCGACCCGCCCGCGTTGTTCACGAGGACGTCGATCCGCCCGTGCTCCGCGATGGTCCGCTCGACCAGCGCGCGGCACTGCTCGGGGTCGCGCACGTCGGTGGGCACGACGAGGGCGTGCCCACCGCGCTCGCGCACCTCGGCCGCGACGCGGTCGAGGTTCCCGACCTTCCGGCTCGCGAGGACGACGGGCGCGCCCGCCTCGGCGAACAGCAGGGCGGTGGCGCGCCCGATGCCGGTGCCGCCGCCGGTGATCACGGCGACCCGCCCGCCGACGTCGAAGGCGTCGAGCGCCACGACGACCCCCCTTCGTCGCCCACCTGAGAGAAGACGCTTCTCGCTTCGGAGAAAGCTATTCTCGGGCCCCGGACAGGCGCAAGCGTCACCGGGTCCGCCGCGCAGCGCGGCGGCGCCGCCGGCGCCCGTGGCGGAGCCCGGCGAGCGCGAACGTCACGAGCGCGTCGACCTCGTCGTCGCTCGGCACGACGCACCAGATCGTCGACGCGTGCAGCTTGCCCATCGTGAGGTGGTAGATCGCCTCGGCATCCCGTTCGGGATCGGCGTCGGGGAAGGTGCCGTCGCGCCGACCCTCGGCGACGGCGTCGACGAGCGGCGCGCGCGCACGCCGGTCGGTCTCCCGCCACTCGTCCGGGAAGTCGTGGGCGAGGCGGTAGCCCATGAGGATGAACGGCCGCGTGTTCGCGATCCCGTGCGGCCACTGCGACCGCGACAGCGTGCCCTCGATCCAGGCGCGGACCTTCTCGTCGGGCGTCGGCAGCGCGGCCATGCGGGCCGTGAGCTCGTCGACGGTGTGCTGCAGGCCGTCGCGCAGGATCGCGACGAGCAGGTCGTCCTTGCTCGAGAAGTGCCGGTAGAACGCCTTGTTCGACAGTCCGCTGCGCTCGATGATGTCGGTGATCCGCGGGTCGATGCTGTCCGTCCGGCGGATGACGTCGATGCCCGCGCGCAGGAACCGCTCGACCTCTTCGGCACGGGCGCGGTATTGCGCGTCGAGCGACCGCTGGACGCGACGGTGCACCTCGCCGCGCGACCCGTCGCCGGCGGATCCGTCGCCCCGCGCCATGCCCGTGCGGGTCAGCCCGCGAACGGGGCGAGACCGAGGCGCCGGCGCACCTCGGGGCGTCGCAGCGGTGGCACCGTCTTCGGCGGTTGCCTGCGCTCCGGAAGGCTCGCGAGCAGCCGCTCGGTGATGTCGGCGATCTCGAGCACCGCGTCGTCGACGGTCGCGCTCAGCGCCGCGTTCGGTCGCGTGATGCCCGAGACCTTGCGCACGTATTGACGGGCCGCGGCCTCGATCTCCTCGCGCGTCGCGGAGGGCTCGAGGCCGCGCAGCTCGGTGATGTTCCGGCACATGCGGTCAGACTACGGCGAGAAGATCGAGCACGAGCGCGGCGGTCCACGAGAAGCCCGCGGCGCCGAAGCCCTCGCCGGTGAGCGGCGAGAAGTACTCGGCGAAGCCGTGCGCGGCGACCAGGTCGAGCGTCTGTCGTGCGAGCTGCCGGGCGCGCGCGTGCTCGCCGTGCCGGTCGAGGGCGCGGACGAGGATCCAGTTCGTGTTCACCCACGTCGGGCCCTGCCAGTAGCGCTCGGGGTCGAAGCCCGGCGCGTCGGTCGGAACGCTCGGGACGGGATGTCGCGGTGCGAACCCGGGCGCTTTCAGCAACGAGACGAGCCGTTCGACGCGCGCGCTCGGGACGTCGCACGCGAGCGGCAGCAGCGCCGCGATGGTCGCGGCGTCCAGCAGCTCGCCGGTGAGCGCGTCGCGCGAGCAGTAGCGACCGCGCGTGTCGTCCCACAGCATCTCGAGCGCCGCGTCGGTCCGTGTCGCGTCGCGTGCGAGGTCACCGTCGAGCGGTGTCCCGAGCCGCGCGCACAGGTCGCGCAGACATTCGTTCGCGACCACGAGGAGCGCGTTGAACGCGAGGTCCTCGACGAGCAGGCCGTCGCGCGCGGCAGCGATGCGGCGCGCGTCGAAGCCGTGCCGCTTCGCGACGCGCGCGAGCGCGAGCATGCGCAGGCCGTCGTCGTCCCGGGCGCGCTGCGCCGCGGGGAGGTAGCGGGTGTCCGTCCGGAAGAACCGCACCACGTGCGTGAGACCCAGACGGAGCGTCGCGCGCACGTACCACGGGCCGCCCCAGCGGGCGAGCAACGTCATCCACGACGGCGTCGTGTCGAGCCCGCACTCCCACGGGTGCAGGAGCGCGACGAAGCCGTCACCCCGCACGTCGCGCTCGCGGTAGAGCCACTCGTGGTACCGGACGATCGCGGGCACGACGCCCGCGAGGAATGCGCGCGCGTCGTCGGGCCGCAGTGCGTCCGCGACGTGCCGCGCGGCGAGCGCCGGCAGGGGCGGCTGGGTGATGCACGACGTCGCGACCGTTCGGGGCGCGCGCGGGTCGCGCGCCGACTGCCAGAGCCGCCGGCTGCCGGCGTCGCGCACGCCGGGCGCGAACACGACGTGCGGGAGCATCCCGTTCGTCCACTGACCGCGCAGGAGCGCGCGGAGCTCACTGGCAGCGCGACGGGGATCGACGCGCGCGAGCCCGATCGCGACGAAGCAGGAGTCCCACAGCCACTGGTGCGGGTAGATGCCGGCCGCCGGGCACGTCCAGTCGCCGCGCCGGTTGCGGTCGAGCACCTCGTTCGCGCGACGCGCGAGCTCGTCGGCGCGCGCGTCCGCGGTCCCGGCGGTCAAGGGGCGCGGAGCGACGAGAGCGGCGCGCGCCCGTCCGGCGTGAACGCGACGATGCCGTCCGGCGAGCCCTGCTGCGACGCGCCCGTCCCGAGGACGAGCGTGTCGGCGACGACCGCGATGCCGGACCAGTTCGGTGCCTGGAGCGGGAGCGACGCGAGCAGCGCGCCCGTGCGGACGTCGCGCACCTGGACCTGGTCCGCGAGCGCGCGTCCGTTGAAGGTCATGCCGCCCGCGAGGGTCGTCGGCGCGAACGACGCCGCGCCCGTCGCCTGCCACGTGACCGCGCCGGTCCGGGTGTCGAACGCGTGCACGGTCGGCTCCTGCAGCGCGACGTCGTGCGGATCGGCGGGGTCGCAGACCGTCGGCCCGTTGCTCTCGAAGCGCCCGAAGTCGCCCAGCGCGGTCGACCCGACCACGTGCGTGCCGTCGTACGCGGTCGTCCCGATGAACCCGCCCGAGAACCCGCCGAACACGACGTTCGTGCTCCATCGTGGCGCGCCGGTGCGCGGGTCGAGCGAGTAGTAGGTGCCGTCCTTCCCGCCCACCCCGAGGAACGTCGCCCGGCCCCGACGGTCGAGACCCGCGTTCACGGTCGCGCCGAAGTCCAGGTCGCACCTGGCGTCGTGACGGGGCGGCCGGTACGACCACGCGACGCTCCCGTCCCGCACGCGGACCGCGACGATCGACTCGCTGAGCGGGAGGTCGTTCGAGAAGTGGCAGTCCGACGTGTCGAACACGACGAGCCCCGCGCGCGGCAGCAGCGTTCCCGACGACCAGACGTTCCCGCACCCGTCGTTCGCGATCGCGCCCGTCGCGTCGCGGTCGGTCTCGAGCGTCCACACGGGCACGCCCGTCGCGAGGCTCGCGGCCGCGATGTAGCCGCGCCGGCCGCGGTCGCCGTCGGCGGAGACGCCGAAGATCACCTTGCCGTCCGTCACGACGGGCGAGGAGAAGATGCGCGTGCCGTCGTGCACCGGGTCAGGCGGGAGCTCGGGACGGCCGGTGTACGCGTGCTTCCAGAAGAGCGCGCCTGTATGCGCGTCGAGCGCGTACAGGGTGTACCCGCCGCCGAAGATCACGAGATCGGGACGGCCGCGCGCGCCGGGCTCGTACCACGCCGACGACGTCACCATGCCGCCGTCCGACGTGATGTCGCGGGGCGTCACGCCCGGCTGTGGCGAGACGGCCGGTTGGGCGTCGAGCGGGAACTTCCAGCGGAGCGCGCCCGTCCGCAGGTCGACCGCGTAGAACCAGCCGTCCCACGAACCCGCGTAGACCACGCCGTTCACGACGGTCGGCGTCGCGGTCACCGCGTCGCCGGTCCGCAGCTCCCAGGCCTCGCGCAGCGTCGGCGCCTGCGCCGGCGTCAGCGTCGTGCGGGTCGCGAACGTGTGCTGCGGGTTCTGCCCGTAGCCCGGCCAGTCCCACGGTCCCGGCGCATGGCGACGGCCGCCGCCGATCGCGGTGGTCCCGCCGATCCCGCCGATCCCGCCGACGATCGCCGAGCAGCCTGCGAGCGCGGTGACGGAGACGATCGCGGCAACCGTGCGAAGGGCGCGCGTCAACCGACCGGGCGCGGGCACACGTGTCGCGCGGGATCGCACGTCGTCACCGAGGTGGGGAAGTCGTACCCGGTGGCGACGGCGACCGGTGTGCCGGGCTGCGCGCCGTTCATCGGCACGCGCATCTCACGCCCGGCCTTGCTCGCGGGGCCGCAGTTCGTCAGCACGCCCGAGCACGTGATGTGGATGTCGGTGAAGTACAGCGTGCCGTCGGGCGCGAACGCGAGCCCGAACGGGTTGTAGCCGGTCGGGCTCTGACCGATCTGGCTCAACGTCTCGCCGGGAACGGTGCCGTGTCCCGGCACCGGCCGGCCGGCGTCGTCGAACCACTCGACGGCCGGATCGCCGAACGTCGTGTCGACGGCCCAGCAGTGGCACACCGGGTCGCGCGCGATCGCGATCGGGAACGGCAGGTACGCGAGGCTGCCCTGCACGAACACCGAGGCCTGGAGGCGCGCACGCGGGTAGAGCCCGTCGGCGCCGCAGTCGTTTGGGTCGTCGGGGAGTGACGCGTGCGTCAACCGCAGGACGCGACCGGCGGGGAGCCCGTGCGCGTCGACCGCGCCCGCCTCCGGTACGAGCAGGTCGCCGTGCGCGTCGACGGCGAGATCGCCGGGCTGGCGCAGCCCGCCGGTGCCGTCGACGTGGTGCGGCCCGACGCCACCCGACGTCGGCCCGTCGACGACGCACGCCTTCGTGTAGTCGGGTGCGAACCACTCGATGACGCGCCCGTCGTCGGGCGGGGGGAACTGACCCTGCGCGGTGCCGATGTCGGACGCGAACAGGTTGCCCTCGTGGTCGAACGCGCAGCCGGTCATCGTGCCGTTGTCGTTGAACGCGCCGCCGCCGGCGACGTCGGGCGGGATGTCACCGCCGACGGTCTGGCCCGGGAGGTGGTACGGGCCGGGGACGAAGAGCGTCTGGCCCGTGAAGCGCCCGTGCCGGTCGTACAGCGCCTCGCCGACAGGGGGCTGCTTGTACGGCTTCAGGCCGCCCGGGTTGTGCTGGCTCGGCAGCGTCGGGTTGTAGCCGACGACGAAGCGGCCGGATCCGTCAGGGACGATGCACATCTGCCCGTTGGGGTCCCAGGGGGGGATGAGCTGCGCGATGCGACCCGACGGCATCGACAGCGCGTCCTGCTCCTCGTTCTGGTCCCAGTAGACGAAGTAGCGGTGGTCGCGGCTCCGCGGCGGACGGTGGCCGGTCTGCGCGAGGTACCCGCACCCCGCCCCCAGCACCGCGAGCACGACGACCAGCGTGCGAAGCGCACTGCGCATCCGACCCTCCCCCGGCATGCCGCCGCCGGAACGCTAACGCGCATCGCGACGGCTCGCGGTTGGACATGGTGACGGGGTGAGCGGGGAAGCCCGGGCCGTGCAGCGGCGTGCGCTCGTCGCGCACCCGTCTCGCGCTTCGATGAAGCGTGAGTCGGTCCACGACCGACTGGTGCTTCAGTGAAGCGTGAGT
>Ga0070739_10004751_pt1 | contig 15860 bp, 8 predicted proteins | sample Coa_R1_7_FD_66445 | JGI IMG/M metagenome (GOLD analysis project Ga0070739, IMG submission 66445) | Surface soil microbial communities from Centralia Pennsylvania, which are recovering from an underground coalmine fire - Coalmine... | ecosystem: Environmental > Terrestrial > Soil > Unclassified ... | reverse complement strand
CCGAAGTCACCCGCGTCGCCCGCGAGGTCGGCACCGAAGGCAAGCTCGGCGGCCAGGCTGACGTGAAGGGAGTCGGCGGCGTCTGGAAGGACCTGACCGATAACGTCAACCTCATGGCCGCGAACCTCACCACTCAGGTCCGCGGCATCGCGAAGGTCGTCACCGCCGTCGCCAACGGCGACCTGGAGCGCAAGCTGGTGCTCGAAACCAAGGGCGAAATCGCCGAACTCGCCGACACCATCAACGCCATGATCGACACGCTCGCCACCTTCGCCGAGCAGGTCACCACCGTCGCCCGCGAGGTCGGCATCGAAGGCAAGCTCGGCGGCCAGGCCCGCGTGCCCGGAGCCGCGGGCATCTGGCGCGACCTCACCGATAACGTCAACCAGCTCGCCGCCAACCTCACCAGCCAGGTCCGCGCCATCGCCGAAGTATCCACCGCCGTCACCAAGGGCGACCTCACCCGGTCCATCACCGTCCAGGCCCAGGGCGAAGTCGCGGCCCTCAAAGACAACATCAACGAAATGATTGTGAACCTTGCCGAAACCACGCGCAAGAACACCGATCAGGACTGGCTCAAGACCAACATCGCCAAATTCACCCGCATGGTGCAGGGCCAGCGCGACCTGCTCACCGTCGCGCAACTGCTCCTCTCCGAGCTCGCCCCGCTGGTCAGCGCCCAGCGCGGCGCTTTCTATATCGCCGAGAACACCGGCAACGGGCCCATCCTGAAGTTCCTGGCGGGCTACGCCTTCGACGGAACCGGGCAGCCCCCCCCGCACTTCCGCTTCGGCGAAGGCCTGGTCGGCCAGTGCGCCCTGGAAAAACGGCGAATCCTGGTGCGCAACGTCCCCGAAGGCTACATCAAAATTCAATCCAGCCTCGGCCAGGGCGCCCCGGCGACCATCGTCGTTCTGCCCATGCTGTTCGAAGGCGAGGTCAAGGCCGTCGTCGAGCTCGCCTCCTTTCACCAGCTCTCCGAGATCCACATCGCCTTCCTCGACCAGCTCACCGAAAGCATCGGCATTGTGCTCAACACCATCGCCGCCACCATGCGCACCGAGCAGCTCTTGCAGCAGAGCCAGGCCCTCGCCGAGGAGCTTCAGAAAACCAACGCGCAGCTCCACGAAAAAGCCAAGCTGCTGGCCGAGCAGAACACCGAAGTCGAAGCCAAGAACCGCGAAATCGAGCAGGCCAAGCGCGCCCTTGAGGAAAAGGCCGAGCAGCTCTCCCTCACTTCCAAGTACAAGAGCGAATTCCTCGCCAACATGTCGCATGAGCTCCGCACGCCGCTGAACAACCTGCTCATCCTGGCGCGCGTGCTGGCCGATAACACCGAAGGCAACCTCAGCCCCAGGCAGATCAAGTTCGCCGAAACGATTCACACTTCCGGAACCGACCTGCTCGCCCTCATCAACGACATTCTCGATCTCTCCAAGATCGAGTCCGGCAAGATGGACGTGGAGGTCGGCAACGTGCGCTTTATCGAGATGCAGGATTACTGCGTCCGCACCTTCCGCCACGTCGCCGAGGGCAAGGGCATCGGCTTCAGCATCGACGTCGACCCCGAACTCACCGACGAGGTCCTCCGGACCGACGTCAAACGCCTCCAGCAGGTGCTCAAAAACCTGCTCTCCAACGCGCTCAAGTTCACTGAGCAGGGCTCCGTCAAGCTCCGCATGGAGCGCGTCACCGAAGGCTGGTCCGTCACGCACCCGATTCTCAATCGCGCCAGGAACGTGGTGGCCTTCTCGGTCATCGATACCGGCATCGGCATTCCGCTCGAAAAGCAGCGCATCGTCTTTGAGGCCTTCCAGCAGGCCGACGGAACCACCAGCCGCAAGTACGGCGGCACTGGCCTAGGTCTCTCGATCAGCCGCGAGCTCGCGCGCCTGCTCGGCGGCGAAATCCGCCTGCAAAGCGTCGCCGGCAAGGGCAGCGTCTTCACCCTCTTTCTGCCGCAGGCCTACATCGCCTCCGCGCCCAAGATCGAGCTGGCCGATCCTCTTCCGGTCAAGCGCCCCGAAGCCGCCGCGGGAAACGAGGTCGATCTCATCCTCTCGCCTTCCGTTAGCGCCGTCCCCGCTGAGTTCGAGGAGGACCTGGCCGACAACGACGATCGCAACTTGATCGATCCCGGCGATCCGGTGCTCTTGGTGGTGGAGGATGACCCTGCCTTCGCCCGCATCCTCGTAGACGTAGCCCACGCCCGCGGCGTCAAAGTGGTGGTCGCGTTGCGCGGCAGCACGGCGATTTCCCTCGCCCGCGAATTCCACCCCGGCGCCATCACCATGGATATCCGCCTGCCCGATATGAGCGGCTGGACGCTGCTCGACCGCCTGAAGCACGATCCCTCCACCGCGCACATTCCCGTCCATGTCCTCTCCGGCCATGAGAATAATCGCCGTGGATTCGCCCTGGGCGCGATGAGCTGTATGCACAAGGACGTCAGCAAGGAGTCTCTCGAAGAAGTCTTCGACGTCGTGCTGCGCTCCATGCAGACCGCCACGAAGACGCTCCTGCTGATCGCCGAAAACGGCGTCCGCGCCGCGGATATTCGGAATCTTCTTTCGGGTCCGGATCTCGAAATCCTGGAGGTCCCCGCTCTGGCCGCGGCCAGCGAAGTGCTCGCGTCGCGGCCGGTGGACGGCATTGTGCTCGACTGGGTTCTTCCCGGCCGCGCGGGTATCGAATTCATCGAAGCCGTCCAGCGGAAATCCGCGCGGCCAGTTCCTCCCATTGTGGTCTCCGGCGCCCAGGAGCTCACCGGGCAGCAGATCGCCGAGATTTATCGCTGCGCCCGCGCGGGCGCGGTCCGCTACGCCCCCACGATCGAGCGCCTGTTCGCCGAAACGGTGCTTCTCCTGCATCGCCGGGAAAGCGCCTTGTCGGACGGCCAAAAGCGGGTGCTCGCCGATATACGCCATTCCGGCCCCATGCTGGTCGGCCGCAAAGTCCTCGTCATCGATGACGATCTGCGCAACATTTTCGCGCTCACCAGCGTCCTCGAACAGCATGAACTGAAGGTCCTGCACGCCCAAAACGGGCGCGCCGGCATCGAGCTCCTCGAATCCGCCCGCGATATCGACATCGTCCTGATTGACATCATGATGCCCGGAATGGACGGCTACGAAACCATCCAGGCCATCCGCCGCATCCCCGATTTCCACACCCTGCCCATCATCGCCCTCACCGCTAATGCCATGAAGGACGATCGCGAAAAATGCCTGCGCGCGGGCGCTTCCGACTATGTCGCTAAGCCCGTGGACCTGGAATTTCTTTTCTCGGTCATGCGCGTCTGGATGCAGAAAGACGCCAGCCACCGCTTTGAACACGGCATCGCCCCGGTGCCGAACTGGCTCGTGGATCCCGAGCTCTCCGTGGACGACGACCGCAATACCATTCAACCCGGCGATCCGGTTGTTTTAATCGTCGAAGACGACCTGACCTTCGCGCGCTTCCTGGTCGATACCGCGCACGAGCACGGCGTCAAAGCCCTGGTGGCGCTGCGCGGAAGCGTCGCCATGAACCTCGCGCGCAATTTCAAGCCCAACGCCGTCACCCTGGACGTCCGGCTGCCCGATATGAGCGGTTGGACCGTCCTTGATCACCTCAAGCACGATCCCGCCACCCGCCATATCCCGGTTCACGTCATCTCCGGCGTCGACACCCCCCACGATGGCTTCGCTCTCGGCGCGATGACCTGCCTGCAAAAGGGCGGCGATCCCCGGCCCATTGGCGAGATCTTCTCCCTCGTGCAGGACTCCATGCAGCCGCGGAAAAAGCGCCTCCTGATCGTCACCGGCTCCGAGCCCATGCGTCAGGAAATCGTTGCCGCCCTCGCCGCCCCGGACCTGGAGATGAAATCCGCTGCCTCCGCCGCGGCGGCGCTGGAGGTAATCGGCAACGTCTCCTTTGATGGCGTAGTCCTCGACTGGGCCGTGTCCGAAGTTGCCGGTTATCCATGGGATCCAGAATCGCCCCGGGCCGTTCGTGCCCCCGTGGTCATTCTCGGGCCGGCGCACGCCCGCGCCGCGAAGACCTCCGAGCTGAACCGGCTCTCGAAACTCTGCGCCGTCCGCTACGCCCCTTCCCTCGAGCGCCTCCTCGATGAAGTCGTGCTGCTGCTCCATCGCTCCGGGGAAAACCTGACCCCCGCCCAGCGCCGCATCCTCGCCGAGGTCCGCCAGACCGATCCGATGCTGGCCCGCCGTAAAGTGCTCGTGGTCGACGATGACCTGCGAAACATCTTCGCTCTCACCAGCGTCCTCGAACAGTACGACATCACCGTGCTCCACGCGGAAAACGGCAGGGCCGGAATCGAGGTGTTGCAGCAGCATCCCGATATCGACCTGGTTTTGATGGATATCATGATGCCCGGAATGGACGGCTATGAGACCACCCGCGCGATTCGCCGCCTGCCGGGCGCTGCCTCGCTGCCCATCATCGCCCTCACCGCGAAGGCCATGAAGGGCGATCGCGAAAAATGCCTCCAGGCCGGCGCATCCGATTACGTCCCGAAGCCCGTGGACCTCGCGTATCTGTTTTCCGTCATGCGAGTCTGGCTGGCGCGCATCGCACAGACGGCTCCCATCTCGCCCGGCCAGGGCGGCGACGGCCTCTCTGCCATGAGCTTCGCATGAGAGCCGCCGCCGCCCTGACGCCGGAAAGACCGGGCGAGCCGCCCCCTGGGCAGAGCCCGATCCGCCTTTTGCTGGTCGACGACGATCGCGATAACCTGCTCGCCCTCCAGGCCGTCCTCGAGCCCCTCCAGCAGGACCTGATCCTGGCCGACAGCGGCCAGGCTGCCCTGCGCATGTGCCTGGACCACGACTTCGCTGCGATCCTTCTGGATGTCCGCATGCCCGACATGGACGGCTTCGAAACCGCCGAACTCATTCGTTCCCGCAAGCGCTCCCGCCACACCCCGATCCTGTTCCTCACCGCCTACCGCAGCGATGAACAGCTTTTTCGCGGCTATAACCTCGGCGCCGTCGATTACCTGTTCAAGCCCATCGTCCCCGAAGTCTTGCAAAGCAAGGTCAGCGTGTTTATCGAGCTGAGCCGCAGCGAGCAGCTCCTTCGCCGCCAGGCCGCGGAACTGGCGCGCACCGAACGCAAGTTCCGCGCCGTCCTCGAAGCCGCCCCCGACGCCATGGTCATCACCGATGGCCGCGGCGTCATCGCGCTCGCCAACTCCCGCACCGACGTCCTGTTCGGCTACGCCCGCCAGAGCCTCATCGGCCAGAATATTCGGAACCTGATTCCCGAATGGGAGTGCCCGCCGTTCGTCGCCGAGAACGAGCTGATCGCCGTCCCCCCGGTCGAAGTCCGCCTCACCGGTGTCCGCCATGACCGCTCCAGCTTCCCCGCCGAGATTACGCGCAGCCCCTTCAATACCTCCGACGGCGTGCTGGTCACCACCGCCATCCGCGACGCGACCGACCAGGTCAACGCCGAAGCCCGGATCCAAAGGATCAACGCCGAGCTGGAGCGGCGCGTCGCGGAACGCACCGCGGAGTTGACCCGGTCCAATGAAGCCCTGCGTCAGTTCGCCTGGGCCGCCAGCCACGATCTCCAGGAGCCCATTCGTACCGTCCTGGCCCACTCCCAATGGCTCTCCCAACTCACCAAGGGAAAACTGGACCAGCGTGAAACCCAGATCCTCCAGTTTGTCGAGCAGCACGCCACCCGCATGCACCAGTTGCTCGGCGCTTTGCAACAGTACATCTACGTCAGCGAGTCCGGCCACCAGGAGCTTGCCAGCGTGGATTGCGATGCCGCCCTCCAGTCCGCCCTCGTCACGTTACAGAGCGCCATTCAGGAAACCGGCGCCCGGATTGAGCGGCAGCCTCTGCCCGTCATCCCTTCGATCGAGATCCTGCTGGTCGAGATCTTTCAGAATCTGATCGGGAACGCTCTCAAATACCGCTCCGCCGCGCCTCCCGTGGTTCGCGTCTCCTGCGACACGGCCGATAACGGCTGGATCTTTTCCGTCGAAGACAACGGCCTCGGAATCGACCCGAAATATCACGACTACGTCTTCGGCGTCTTCAAGCGCCTGGACGGAAACAAAAATGCCGGCACCGGCATCGGCCTGGCCATCTGCCGCGCCGCCGTGGAGCGGCTCGGCGGCCGGATCTGGGTCCGCTCCACCCCCGGCGAGGGCTCCCTCTTTCAGTTCTTCCTGCCCAACAAAAGCGCTTAAGCCCAACCGCAAATCAGGCCGTGTCCGCCGTCTCCTCCACCACCCGCCCGTCGAACAGGTGTACGGACCGGTCCGCGTAGCGCGCGTAGCGCGGATCGTGCGTTACGATGCAGATCGTCGAGCCCGCCTGATGCAGTTCCCGCAGCAGATCCATCACCTGTTCGCCGTTGGCCGAATCCAGGTTCCCCGTGGGCTCGTCCGCCAGCAGAATCGACGGATCGCCCGCCAGCGCGCGCGCCACCGCGACCCGCTGCTGCTGGCCGCCCGACAGCTGCGAAGGATAATGCTTCACCCGGTGGCTCATCCCAACCCGTTCGAGCGCCTCCTGTACCCGCTTCTTGCGCTCCGCGGCGGGCATGCCCCGGTAGGTCAGCGGCAGTTCGACGTTTTCATACACCGTCAGGTCCCCGATCAGGTTGAACGCCTGAAAAATGAACCCTATCTCCCGGTTCCGGATCCGGGCCCGCTCGGAAAGCTTCAGGCCTTGCACCGGCTGCCCGTTCAGCGTGTACGTTCCCTCCGAGGGCGAATCCAGCAGTCCCAGAATCGCCAGCAGCGTGGACTTCCCGCATCCGGAAGGCCCCGCGATGGAGACGTACTCGCCTTTGTGGATCTGAAGGTGGACGCCGGACAACGCGTGTGTCTCCACCTCGTCGGTGACGAACACCTTGGTCACGGATTCGAGATGGATCAAGGCCTCGGCCATGGAGCGCTCCTTAATTGAATCGGATTCGCGAATTTTGGTCTTGCGCTGACATGTCGGACAGGATCACCTGGTCCCCTACCTTCAAACCGTCCAGCACTTCAATATAGTTCACCGAACTGCGGCCCAGCTTCACCGTTACGCGCGTGGCGCCCTTGCCGTCCTCGTCCAGCTTGAACAGGCTCACCTGGCTGTTCGGTTGCCCGAACACCGGCCGGCCGACCTGCAAGATATCCGCTACCCGGTCGATCACGATCGTCCCGTCCACGCTCAGGTCCGGCACGGCTCCCGGCGGCAGCGGGCCGTCCAGTTTGCAATCCACGGTGCGCGTCCCGTTCACTACGTTCGGGTCAATCCGTATTACGTGACCAGGAATGATTCCGTTCCGTGTATCGATCTCGGCCGCCTGGCCGATGGCAATATCCTTGGCCTGCGTCTCAGCGATCTTCAGCTCGGCCTTCAGTTTCCAGGGCTGGGCCACTTTGGCGATCACGTCCCCGGTCCGCACTCTTTGCCCCGGCTGAAGCGTGATCTCCTGCACCACTCCGTCGATCCCCGCCCGCACATTCAGCTCGCCCACCTGCTGTTTCTTTAATGCCCAGGCGGCTCGCAGCTTATCCACCTGCACCTTCTTCGCCTCGAGCTGGGCCGTGATGGATTCCGACATCATCTCCAGCCGCTTCTGCTCAATCTCATGCTTTTGACGGAGCTGCTCCCATTTCGACGCCGAAAGCTTGGCGTCGATTTCGCTCTTGAGCTGCATTTTCAGGAGCTGCGCATCCTTATCCTTGGTGATCTCGGCCTGCTTCTCATCGCTGGCAACGGTCGCCACAACCGATTCCTGGTCCAGCCGCTGGCTTTCCAGCTTTACCCGCGTGTCCGCCAGATCAGCCTCGGCCTGCTTCACCTGCCACTCCAGATCGTTCGCCGCCAGCTCCATGTCCGGATTCGTTAATACCACTAAAACCGTCTCCGGCTTCACCCGGTCGCTTGAATGCACCAGAACTTTGCTGATCTGCCCGTCCGAGTTCGCCGGGATCCACACGATGTCTTCCGGCACCAGCGTCCCCAGGCCCTTGCGGTCCACCACCATCGGGCCGCGCTTCACGGTGTCCACCCAAACCGTGGCCCGCTCCACCGTCGGCGCCGCCGGCTGGAGTTTGTACAGCCGCCAGCTCCCCGCCCCGGCCGCCCCCGCGACAATGACCACATACGCCGCCATCCGGATGCGCTTCTTCTTTGCGACGCCTTCCCGTTTGATGTCCATTGCGCTGCTTTCCCCGGGCCCTCAACCGCAACCCGGCTGCCAATGACGATATTCGTTTCAATGATACTGAAATGCTAGGTTTTTCGGGCATCGGCCGCTGGCGGCCGGGATTGACGATTGTCCGCTCCCGGGATTCGGTCGGCGGGTCTGACCATTGCGGAACAGAGGTGACACAACGTACGCGAGACACCATGTGTCCGGGCTGGACAATGAGGGATTTGGAGCGGGAGACGGGATTCGAACCCGCGACATCAACCTTGGCAAGGTTGCACTCTACCAGCTGAGTTACTCCCGCGTTTCAGGCAATCTGCGGCCCTCGCCGGTGGCCGGTCGCCCCCGGCCCTGAAAAGCTGGGATGTTCCTGCGCTTCGGTCAAGGGCGACAGACTATATTCTCCCGCTGCGCCCTTTCTTTGTCAAATTGACACAATGCGCCGGACCGCGCCCTCCCGCACCCGGTTCAGCCTCCCGATACCATACCTCTTGGACCCCGGCAGGCGGCCAAACGCTCTGTAACCAAAATGTTTCGATTCCCATATTTCGTCTGCAAGTGAATGATTTTACAGCTACAAAAAACGGGAACATACCTCTTCCTCTCGCACCGATTTGTGGTATGCTGAGATTCCGCGAAAGGCAGGAGCTGGGTCCGCCGCAAGGTGGAGACGGTCGCTCCCGGCCCTGTTTGAGCGCTTTAGACGGCCGGGAAACTCCCTAAAATACGGTAGCGTGATGTGAGTTTTCCACAGGATGTGGAAAACTGTGTGGAAATTCTCCGGCTGTCTTTTTCTTTAGATCGGTGGGAGGAATATAGTGCAAGCGGAAACCGAGAATTCAGCGGCAGCCAGCGCCCGGGGCAAAGACCCTTGGGAACAGATTAAGTCCCGATTAGCCGCAAAGATACCGCCTCAGGCGTTCCATAATTGGGTGATCCATACCGAGTTGGAGCGGTACCAGGACGGCGTGTTGCAAGTCCTGGTGCCTGATCAGGTCACCAAGGATTTTCTGGAACAGGAGTACGGCGGTGAGGTCAGCGCGGCTATCGGCGATCTCAACCTGCCGGTCCGGAAGGTCTTATATACAGCGAACTCTGGGTATACGGCTTCGCCTGACAGCAGTCTGGCGGAGCCCTCCTTCAGCTCCGCCAACACCCAGCTCAATCCTAAGTTCAGGTTCGATAACTTTGTGGTCGGCTCTTGCAACCAGTTTGCGCATGCTGCCGCTAGGGCCGTCGCCAGCTACCCTTCCCGAAGCTATAACCCGCTTTTCATCTACGGCGGCGTCGGCATGGGAAAAACTCATCTCATGCATGCCATCGGCCGGGCGTTGCTGGAGGAGTACGCCAGCATGCGCATCGTCTACACCTCCAGCGAGCGCTTCATGAATGAGATGGTCGGTTGCCTTCGCTCGAACCGGATGCCGGCCTTCCACCGGCATTACCGCTCTGCGGATGTGCTGCTGGTGGATGACATCCACATCCTGGGCGGCAAGGAACGCATGCAGGAGGAGTTCTTTCACACCTTCAACGAACTCTACGACCACCAGAAGCAAATCGTCATCTCCAGCGATTCCTCGCCGAAAAACATCAACGGTTTGGTCGAGCGCCTGCGCTCGCGCTTCGAGTGGGGACTTATGGTGGATGTTCAGCCACCCGACCTCGAAACCAAAATGGCCATCCTTGACAAAAAGGCCGAACTGGAAGGCGTCACGCTGCCCGAGGATGTCCGCATCTACATCGCCACGAAAACCAAATCCAACGTCCGCGAACTGGAAGGCGCTCTGATCAAGCTGATCGCTTATTCTTCCGTCACCGGCTCGCCGATCACGCTCGGCATGGCCCAGCAGGTTCTAAAATACCTGATTCCGAGCGAGCGCCGGGTCACCATGGAAGGAGTCGCGCGCGCCGTAGCCGAGGAGTTCCAGCTTCAGATCGGCCAGCTCAAGCAGAAGTCCAACGCCCGTCCGATCGCCTACCCGCGCCAGATCGCCATGTACCTCATCAAGGAACTGACCGCTTGTTCGCTGCCCGAAATCGGGCGCTTTTTCGGCGGCAAGCATCACACCACGGTGTTGCATTCGATCCAGAAGATCGATAAGAGCCGCCAGAAGGACGCCGATCTCAACAGACTCATCCAGAGGGTAACCGACAGCATCCATTGAAGTTGGATCGGGCTTCCACAGGGGGTGCGGAAAACCGGTTGTGGACGGGCGTGCATATCCCTTCGCGCCTGCTGTTTGTGAACCCCTCCGCGCCCCATTTCCAACACTTTGAGGTGAAAGTAACCCCTCGGACTTGCTATAATTTAGAGAGAAATCCAGAGTTTCAACAGCCCCAATGAACTCTGTTCTTAGACTGTAAAGTTTAGATCTGTTTTAACGACTTCAGAGAGCGGCCGCAAGGCGGCTCGCTCCGGCGACAAGGAATCGTCCATGGAATTTACCGTCAGCAGGGCAGAACTGGTTCGGGAGCTCAACCTTTCGCAGGGTGTCGTGGAGAAGAAGACCACGATTCCGATCCTCTCCAACGTGCTGGTTGAAACAGATGCAAACAAAATTGTTCTGACAGCCACCGATCTCGAACTGGGGATTCGTTGCTCCTGTCCCGCGCGGGTGAAGAAGGCGGGCGGCGGTACAATCCCGGCTCGCCGCCTGCTTGATTACGTCCGGCTGCTGCCGGATGGTGACGTGCAAGTGAAGATTCTGGAGAATCATTGGGCGAGCCTGGTCTCCGGCCGCTCGCGGACGCGCATTGCGGGCATGTCGCGCGAAAGTTTTCCTGAGCTGCCCGGGATGCCGGCGGCCTTTGCGGAGATTCCTATCGGCGTACTTGCGGGCTTGATTGCGAAAACGGTGTTTGCCATCTCCAACGAAGAATCGCGATTCACGTTGAATGGTGCCTTGCTGGTTCTGAAACCGGGCGGCCTGGTGATGGTTGCGACCGACGGCCACCGGCTGGCGATGGCGGAGAGCGCCGGCGAGATTCCCGGAATTAGCGGCTCGTATCGCGCGCTGCTGCCAAGAAAGGCGATGGTCGAATTGCAGAAGCTCGCCGGGGACGCGGATCCCGCCGCCATTGTGCGCTTCGCCGGCGACGAAAACCATCTCTTCTTCGAGCTCGGCGAGCGCCTCCTGCTGAGCCGTAAGCTCACCGGGAATTTCCCGGACTACGAGCGGGTGCTCCCCAAGGAACATCCCCAATCGCTCACCGTGAGCCGGGAAGAGTTCAAAGGTGCGATTGAGCGTGTAGCTCAGTTTTCTGATGAGCGTTCGCGCTCCATCCGGCTTTCGGCCGCGCCAGGCGAGATCAAAATTCATTCCTCAGTTTCTGAAACCGGCGAAAGCGAGGAGAGCGTCCCGGCGGCCTACGAAGGCCCTGCGACCGAGATCGGCTTCAACGCCGAATACCTCCTCGATTTTCTTCGCGTGGTCGCCGATGAGCAAGTCCTGTTTCTGTTCAAAGATCCGCACAGCGCCGGCGAGCTCCGCCCGGCCGGAGAAAAGGCCGATAACTACCGCTACGTGATCATGCCCATGAGGATTTGACGCCATGGCTGTGGTGCCTGAGCCGCCGGAGCCCCCGGAAGACAAAAAAGATTTGAAGGAAGAAATGGCAACGAAGGATATAGCGCCCGTCTACGATTCCAGCAGCATTAAAGTCCTCGAAGGACTCGAAGCCGTGCGTCTGCGCCCCGCCATGTACATCGGCTCGACCGGCGAGGCCGGTCTGCATCACCTGGTCTACGAAGTCGTGGACAACTCCGTCGATGAGGCCCTGGCCGGCTACTGCACCGAAGTCAACGTCACTATTCACGAAGACGATTCCATCACCGTGACCGATAACGGCCGCGGCATCCCCGTCGACCTGCACCCCGAGGAGGGCGTCTCCGCCGCCGAGGTCGTCATGACCAAGCTGCACGCCGGCGGCAAGTTCGACTCCAACACCTACAAAGTATCCGGCGGCCTCCACGGCGTCGGCGTGAGCTGCGTCAACGCGCTCTCCGAGGTCCTGGAACTCGAGATCTGGCGCGACGGCTTTACCTGGGAGCAGGAATATAAGCGCGGCGTCCCCCAGGCGCCCCTCGCCAAGACCGGTAAGGCTGGCCGCAAGACCGGCACCAAGATCACGTTCAAGCCCGACAGCTCCATCATGGACGTGACCAAATTCAACTTCGATACCCTGGCCCAGCGCTTGCGCGAGCTCGCGTTCCTGAACAAAGGCCTGACCATCACGCTGACCGACGAACGCGAGGATCCCCCCAAAACCGCCGGGTTCCACTTCAGCGGCGGCATCGCCGAGTTCATCCGGCACCTCAATAAGGGCAAGAACGTCCTCCACGATAAGCCCATCTACTTCGAAGGCGAGCGCGAGCTGCCCAACGGCGGCATGCTCACCATGGAGGTCGCGCTCCAGTACAACGACTCCTACAGCGAAGCCGTCTTCAGCTTCGCCAACAACATCAACACCGTCGACGGCGGCACCCATCTGTCCGGCTTCCGCAGCGCCCTGACCCGCACCATCAACGCCGCGGGCCAGCAGGCCGGCCTCTTCAAGGACGTCAAGGAAAACCTCACCGGCGACGACGTGCGCGAAGGCCTGACCGCCGTCATCAGCGTCAAGCTGCCCCAGCCCCAGTTCGAAGGCCAGACCAAGGGCAAGCTCAACTCCGATATCCAGGGCTACGTCGTCCAGCTCGTCAACGAAAAGCTGGGCGAGTTCTTCGATAAAAACCCCACCGTCATGCGCAAGATCGTCTCCAAGGCCATCGACGCCGCCCGCGCCCGCGAAGCCGCCCGCAAGGCCCGCGACCTCACCCGCCGCAAAGGAGCCCTCGACTCCGGAGGCCTCCCCGGCAAGCTCGCCGATTGCCAGGAACGCGATCCCGAGCGCTGCGAACTCTTCCTCGTCGAAGGCGAGTCCGCCGGCGGCACCGCCAAGGGCGGCCGCGACCGCCGCTATCAGGCCATTCTTCCCCTGCGCGGCAAAATCCTCAACGTCGAAAAAGCCCGCTACGACAAAATGCTCAGCCACGAGGAAATCCGCGCCATGATCACCGCCATCGGCACCGGCATCGGCAAGGACGACTTCGACCCCGCCCGCCTCCGCTACGGCAAGATCATCATCATGACCGATGCCGACGTGGACGGCTCCCATATCCGCACTCTCCTGCTCACCTTCTTCTTCCGCCACATGCAGGAGCTCATCAAGCGCGGCAATATCTTCGTCGCCCAGCCGCCCCTCTATCGCATCAAGCGCGGCAAGACCGAAAAATACATCAAAGACGACAAGGAGTTCACCCGCGAAATTCTCCGCCGCGCCACCGAAAATCTTAAAGTCGAGTTGGCCGATAAATCCGTCATCGACGGCGCCGAACTGCGCAACTTCCTCATGCAGCTCGACGACTTCCAGATCGCCTTCCGCCGCATGGAGCGCCGCCTCCGCGACGCCCGCGTCGTCGAGATCCTCACCCGCATGGACCTGGCCATCGACACCAAGGCCGATTTCGCCGAGCTGGCCAACGTCCAGGCCCTCCACGGCGCCTTGAAGGCCCTCAAAATCGAAACCGGGCTCAAGCGCGAAGAGGAACACTCCGCCTGGATGGCCACCTTCCGCGATCCCACCAACGCCGAGCGCGCCATCAACGTCGAGCTCGCCGCCCAGCCCGAATACAAACGCCTCCGTTCCCTCTCGCGCCAGACCATGAAGCTCAACAAACCTCCCTTCGCCGTCCTCCGCGACTCCCAGCGCGAGACTCTCCCCGGCTGGCGCGAGCTGCTTACCTACGTCAAAGGCGAAGGCACCCGCGAGGTCAACGTCCAGCGCTACAAAGGCCTCGGCGAAATGAACGCCGAGCAACTCTGGGAAACCACCATGAACGCCGAGACCCGCACGCTGCTCAAGGTCTCCCTCGAGGACCTCGTCCAGAGCGACCAGATCTTCACCACCCTCATGGGCGAAGACGTCGAGAGCCGCCGCAAGTTCATCGAAGAGAACGCCCTCGACGTCCGCAACCTGGACGTGTGACGGGGCCGCCGGTCGCCCCCGGCTTGGATCAACAATACCGTGCTCATCCCCCTGTTAGTGGATTCCCGGGAACGGCTCCGGATACCTGCCTAGCTCCGCCAGCGCCGCCCGCTCCTCCACCCTCTTGGCAAGATTGAATTTCAGCAGCGCCGCCGTCGCCCGCCCCGACGGCGTCAATCCCTGAATCCGCATCTGCGCATCCACGCGGAAGTGGCTGCTCCATTCCTCCTGCCGGGGATGGTACAACGGCGCCAGCAGCCCCGTCTCCGCATCCACCGAGGCCAGATCCGTGCCCTTCCACAAATTGCACCGGTAGCAGGCGTACGCCAGGTTGGAGGGAATCGACGCGCCGCCGTGCTTCCGGCTGATAATGTGATCCACATGGTGCGGTAGATACGAATCGTCGTCGTAAACTAGGCAGTATTCGCATCGCCGCCCGGCGCGCTCGATCACATATTCCCGCAAAGCCGCCGGGATGGGCGCCGGCGCCGCTTCACCCGCCAAGGCGGTTGGTCCTGGTATACGCGCGCGCCCGCGCCTTCGCCAGAATCAGGATGTGTTCCAGCTCCAGGAAATCCTCGAGTTCGGAGCGCTCCTCGTCGGTGAGCGTGCCCTCGTGCGAGCGCCGCATCAACTCCGCCGCGCGCTCCTGGGCTTCTGCGGAAGGACGGAACGCCAGCACCCGTTCCGGCGTCGTGCCGCCGGCGATGAACTCTACAATCTCTTCGTGCGTGCGCGCCGCCTTCGCCACTTCGCCCCGCAGTATAGCACCGCCGCCGTCTGCCATTCCATCCGCCGGCCTGGCGCCGGAGGCGCGGCAAAGACAGAGAAAGACGCGCGCGGCCCGGGCGCAGCCCGTTCCGGATCCGCTCGCTAATCGTTCACGTCCACGCTCTCCACAAAACAACTGGAGAACGCCTGGTCCAGCACCCTCTCGGTCAGCTCCATCGGCAGATTCTCAAAATGGATGATGTCGATCGCATGGCTGATCACATCGCGCGGGTGGCAACGCCGGAACCGTTTCCCCCCTTGGAGATAGTGCTTGTCCACGAACGCCTCCGCCAGCCCCGGCGGGCAGGCGAGCTGGCGCGAATCCGCGTACCGCTGGAAGATCTCGATAAACTCCTTCTGCCGCGGGCTGCGCAGGAACATCTTGTACTGGATGCGCCGCAGGAACGCTTCGTCGCCGAGCTGGTCCGGCCTCAGGTTCGTCGAAAAAATCAGGAACGCCTCGAACGGCACCGTCATCTTGCCCCCCGCCTGGAAGCTCAGGTAGTCGATATGGCGCTCCATCGGCACGATCCACCGGTTGAGAATCTCCGCGGGCGAGGCCTTCTGGCGGCCGAAGTCGTCGATCAGGTAGATCCCGTTGTTGGCCTTCAGCTGGAACGGCGCATCGTAGGTCTTCGAGACCTTGTTGTAGCTCAGATCCAGCATCTCCAGCGCCAGCTCGCCGCCGGTGATGATGAACGGCCGCCGGCACTTGAACCAGCGGCCGTCGTACAGCAGATGATCCTGCGAAAGCGCCAGCGAAAAGCTGGCTTCCTGATCCTCGATCTTTTGGTGATAAATCGGATCGTAGAGCTGGATGATGTTGCCTTGGCACTCGATCGCGTACGGCATGTAGATCGGCGCGGTCTCCACCCGGAACAGCGCCTCGGCCA
>Ga0070739_10004749_pt1 | contig 15860 bp, 14 predicted proteins | sample Coa_R1_7_FD_66445 | JGI IMG/M metagenome (GOLD analysis project Ga0070739, IMG submission 66445) | Surface soil microbial communities from Centralia Pennsylvania, which are recovering from an underground coalmine fire - Coalmine... | ecosystem: Environmental > Terrestrial > Soil > Unclassified ... | reverse complement strand
GCCTCGGTAACGCAGCGGCCCGACAAATTTATCGGGCTCCACTTCATGAACCCCGCCCCGATCATCAACCTGGTCGAAATCGTTCGGGGCTGGCGGACCTCGGACGAAACATTCCTCACGGCAAAACAGTTCGTCGAGAAATTGGGGAAGACGGTCGTCGTCTCGAAAGACTTCCCCGGCTTCATCGTCAATCGGATCTTGATGCCGATGATCAACGAGGCGATCTTCGCCGTGATGGAAGGGGTCGGAACACCCCAGGAGATCGACACCGCGATGACGACGGGGGTCCGCCATCCGATGGGTCCGCTTGCGCTCGCCGATCTGATCGGCCTCGACACCTGCCTTGATATTATGGAAGTGCTCTACACTGAATTCGGCGACAGCAAATACCGTCCCGCTCCCCTTTTGCGCAAGTATGTGGAAGCCGGTCTGCTTGGAAGAAAGAGCGGCCGCGGCTTCTATTTCTACAAGACCCAGGAAGCAACCCCGTGAACTTGCAATTGACCGAAGAACAAAAGATGGTCCTGGAGATGGTCCGGAGCTTCACCGAAAAAGAGGTGAAGCCGATTGCCTCCAAGATGGATGCCGCTTCCGAATTTCCCCAGACGCTGGTGAAAGCGCTCGGCGAGATGGGGCTGATGGGAGCATTCATTCCGACCGAGTACGGCGGCTCCGGGATGGATCTCTTGACCTACATTCTCGCGATGGAAGAGGTCTCCAAGGCGTGGGCCTCCCTCGGCGTCATCATGACGGTCAACAACTCGCTCGCCTGTGATCCGATCAACCGCTTCGGCAATCGGGCGCAGAAAGAAAAGTACCTGACCCCGCTGGCTCAGGGTCGGCTTCTGGGATGTTACGCCTTGACCGAGCCGGGAGCCGGCTCTGATGCCGGCGGCATCGCCACGCGGGCACGAAGAGAGGGCAGCCACTACGTTCTAAACGGGACAAAGCTTTTCATTACCAACGGCAAGAATGCCGACGTGGCGATCGTCTACGCCGTAACCGATCCGGCGCGGGGGAAGAAAGGGATCTCGGCGTTTATCGTGGAGAAGGCCTTCCCCGGTTTTCTCGTCGGAAAGATCGAGGATAAGATGGGGCTGCGCGGCTCCGACACCGCCGAGCTGATTTTTCAGGAGTGCCGGGTGCCGGCGGAGAATCTGCTCGGGGTGGAGAATGAAGGGTTTAAGATCGCGCTGGCAACCCTCGACGGAGGCCGAATCGGGATCGCCGCGCAAGCGCTCGGCATCGCGCAGGGGGCGTTCGAAGAGGCCCTCGCCTATGCCAAAGAGCGAAAACAGTTCGGCCGGCCGATCGCCGATTTTCAGGCGATTCAAAACATGCTCGCCGATATGAAAACCGAGATCGACGCTGCGCGTCTGCTCACCCATCGCGCCGCCTGGACACGGCAGCAGGGACGATCGGTCACCGAGATCGCCGCGAAGGCGAAGCTCTACGCCTCCGAGATGGCAAATCGCGTCGCCTACAAGGCGGTGCAAATCTTCGGCGGATACGGCTTCATCAAAGAGTTTCCTGTCGAGCGATTCTACCGCGACGCCCGGATCACGACCCTTTATGAGGGAACATCGGAGGTCCAGCGGATGGTGATCGCGCGGCATTTATTACAATAAATCACCAATGTAGGGGCGTATTGCAATACGCCCCTACGAAAGACATTTAATGAAAAAAGATCCCCCCAAAAGAGAACGAAAAGAGAAGTTCACCAATCTCTCCGGGATCGAGATCGACCGGCTCTACACCGAGCGGTCCACCCGGTCGATCGACCCGAAAAAAGATCTCGGCCAACCGGGAGAGTTCCCCTACACCCGCGGCGTCTACCCGACGATGTATCGCGGGCAGCTCTGGACGATGCGGCAGTTCTCCGGCTTCGCATCGGCCGCGGAGACCAACCAGCGTTATCACTATCTTCTCAAACAGGGCCAGACCGGATTGTCGGTCGCGTTCGATCTCCCGACGCTGATGGGGTATGACTCCGATCATCCGAAGTCGCTCGGCGAGGTCGGGAAATGCGGGGTCGCCATCGATACCGTTCACGACATGGAGCGGCTCTTCGACGGCATCCCGCTCGACCGGGTCAGCACCTCAATGACGATCAACGCCCCGGCGATCGTTCTCTTCGCCATGTACTTGGCCGTCGCCGAGAAACAGCGGGTTCCGTTCGCACAACTGCGCGGGACGCTTCAGAACGATATTCTTAAAGAGTATATCGCGCAAAAGGAGTGGATCACCTCGCCCGAGCCGTCGCTTAAATTGATCAACGACACGGTCCGTTTCTGTGTCGAGGAGGCGCCGCTTTTTCACCCGATCAGCATCTCCGGATATCACATCCGCGAAGCCGGATCGACCGCGGTGCAGGAGCTCGCCTTCACCCTCTACGACGGCCTGACCTATGTCGAATCGGCGATCAAATCGGGCCTGAAGGTCGACGACTTCGCCCCACGCCTCTCATTCTTCTTTAACGCCCACAATGATTTCTTCGAAGAGATCTCCAAGTACCGCGCCGCCCGGCGGCTCTGGGCGCGCGAGATGAAGAAGCGGTTTCACCCGCGCGATCCGAAATCGATGATGCTCCGCTTCCACACACAGACCGCCGGTTGCACCCTCACCGCGCAGCAGCCGTACAACAACATCGTCCGGGTGGCGCTGCAGGCGTTGGCCGGCGTTCTCGGCGGAACCCAGTCGCTCCACACCAACTCCATGGACGAGACCTATGCGCTCCCGACGCAAGAGGCGGTGACGATCGCCCTTCGGACCCAGCAGATCATCGCGCACGAGAGCGGCATCACCGACACGGTCGATCCTCTGGCGGGCTCGTATTACATCGAGTCGCTGACGAACCGGATGGAAAAAGAGGCGCAGCGCTATTTTAAGAAGCTCGATGCGATGGGAGGGATGCTCCGCGCGATCGAGAAGGGCTTCCCGCAGCGGGAGATCCATCGGGCCGCCGTCGCCTATCAGCAGGAGATCGACCGGAAGGAACGGCTGATCGTCGGGGTGAATGCCTTTGTTGAAGAGAAGGAGCGCCCGATCGAGATTCTCAAGGTCACGGGCGATGTGGAGCGGCGGCAGGTCGCGCGGCTGAAGAAGGTCAAGACGGAGCGCGACCCGAAGAAACTTCGACAGGCGTTGCAGCGGCTCACCTCCGCCGCCGAAGCCGGCGCCTACCTGATGCCGTTGATCCTCGACGCCGTCCGCGCCGAAGCGACCGTCGGAGAGATCTCCGACGTCTTTAGAAATGTCTATGGGGAGTATCGGGAAAAGGTTTCTTTTTAATTATCCCCAGGAAAGTTACATGAAGGAACAATAGCCAGATGAAATAGGCAGAAAATAGGAATCGAAATCTTCTAAGCAGCAGGGCTGCTGGCTTAAGGGGAGAAGGACCTGTCTTAACAGGAGGCAAGCGTGAGCTCTGACAGTGATGCATTGAGGAAGCTGTTAAATGCTGCCTGTATCACATTCCAAGAAACACCACACGAAGGAGTACCAGAAAGAATATGAGGAGACCATCCGGCCTCGATATCTAGAAGAGTATAAAGAATATCCTAGAAAGCTCACACGTTCGATGATAAAACCGTTGGAGATCGCTTCGATCGCAAATGTAAATATTTATATGGCTTGGCAAAAAATGTTTCGACAAATCTATGGGGATGCAATCTTAGCGGACGACATCTGGACAAAGAAACTTTCAGGGATAGAGTTTTGAGATTCCTACTAATAGAAAAGATTTCATTTTTAATCTCCATGAATTCATAAGCAAAGATTTGATCTTCTCTGTAATGGTCCCCAACGCGCCCCCTGATGAAAATGTGCTGGAGTTCTGGTGTATAATAATTCCTCTAACTTTTTTGAATAAAGACAGACGAGGAGGAACATCATGTCTAAGAAGTTTACCGCCGTCATCACCAAAGAGGGAAAATGGTATGTCGCCCATTGTGTGGAATTAGGCGTGGTCAGTCAGGGAGAGACAATTGAGGAGGCACAGGTCAATCTCAAAGAAGCCGTGGAACTCTACCTGGAGAGTTTTGGGACGGAGGATCTGCCTGAGAGCACGGGAGAGGTCGTCTTCTACCCCCTTGAGGTTAGCGTTCGGTGACCAAACTTCCAGTTCTTTCTGGCAAGGGGTTGATCAACGCTCTGAAGAAGATTGGGTTCCAAGTCGTGAGGCAAAAGGGAAGTCACGTCAGCCTTCAAAAAGGAGATCACAAAACCGTTATCCCGCTCCATCAAGAGTTGGCCAAGGGGACACTTCTGGGCATCCTGAAACAGTGCGGGCTTTCTAAGGAAGATCTGGTAGAACTGCTTAAGAAGTAACGGGCCGATTATTCACGTCAGCTTGGCCGTCTTCCAGATCTGGTTTAAGTCGGCACCCTTCAGAATCTTGCAGAATCTCGGCCTGATTCAACCGGCTCTCCTCCATTGCCGACAGCCTTCTTCAATCACTTGCGCTGGCGATCCTGAATCTTATATTTCATCTCAACGGCATCAAAGGTCTTCTTCATATTCCACTACCTCTCTCAAAGAGTAAATTCCAACCCTTCCCGCCGATTTATTCTTAATCAAATAGACCAAATACCGAAATCCCAACAAGAAGGCAAGCAGAACAGCAAGCGAAAGGTGGACTTCGCGATCCTGTTTACCAAATCCCTACAACCAGATATAATGAAAATTATTATGAAGCTCGGCACCTTTGAAATCGAACCGCTCACCGACGGCACCTTCCGCCTCGACGGCGGCGCCATGTTCGGCGTCGTCCCGAAAGTACTCTGGGAAAAACATCATCCCGCCGACGACCGGAACCGGATTCATCTGGAGCTCGGCGCTCTCCTCATCAAGGCGCACGGGATGAACATCCTCGTCGATACCGGAATCGGAAACAAGGGGGATGAGAAGTTCAACGAGATCTACGCCGTGAAGCGCGCTCCGTCGATCGAAGAATCGCTCGCAAAGCGCGGCCTCGCTCCGTCCGACATCTCGCTCGTTATCAACACCCACTTTCACTTCGACCACGCCGGCGGAAACACAAAGCGAGACGACCACGGCCGCATCCATCCGACCTTTCCAAGAGCAACCTACTTCATTCAGAAAGGGGAATGGGAATTCGCCAACACCCCCAACGAGCGAACCCGCGGCAGTTATTTGTTGGAGAATTACGAGGTCCTCCCGAAAGAAGGACGGCTCGATCTCCTGGAGGGAGATTCGGAGATTCTGAAGGGGGTCTCGGTGGTTCGAACCCCCGGTCACACCGAACATCATCAATCGATTCTGGTCGAGTCGAACGGCGAGAAGGCGCTCTTCATCGGCGATCTGATTCCGACCGCCGCGCATTTGCCGCTCCCCTACATTATGGGATATGATCTTTTTCCCCTCACGACGATGGAAACGAAACGAGCGTTGCTGGCGCAGGCGCATGAGGAACGTTGGCTCTTAATCTTCCAGCATGATCCAAAGATCCGGATGGGATATTTGAAAAAGAAAGAGGGCCGATACCAGTTGGAGGAGGTCAAGGTTGGCTAGGTCGGCGACAAAGAGCACTCCCGCAAAACCTTCTCAACGGAAGCCGGTCGAGCGGCGAAAGCGGGTCCTGCTCGCGAAGATCGGCCTCGACGGACATGATCGCGGCATCAAGGTCGTTGCGCGCGCCCTGCGTGACGGGGGAATCGAGGTAATCTACCTTGGCCTGCACCACACCCCTGCCGAGATCGTCGCGTCGGCGATTCAAGAAGATGCTGACGCCATCGGCCTCTCGATCCATTCCGCCGCCCACATGACCCTCTTTGAAGAAGTTTTAAAGCTCCTGAAAAAGGAACGGGCGACCGACATCGCCGTCTTCGGCGGCGGCATCATCCCCGACGAAGATATCCGGGAGCTGAAGAAGCAAGGGATCCGCGAAATCTTCACCCCCGGCGCCCCATTGGACGAGATCGTTCAGTTCGTAAAAGGCCTTAAAAGAAAGTAAGGCACCCCCAGCGACTTCAACGACTCGGGTAGACCACCTTCCCCTTTTTCAAAACCTTCACTATATGATTCACCCCGAAGAAGTAAGGGAGCTCCTCGTAGTGCTCCAGATCCAGAATCAAAATGTCCGCCTGTTTTCCAACTTCAATACTGCCGATTTGTTCTCCCAGCCCCAACGCATGCGCCGCATTGATCGTCGCCGCCGAAATCGCTTCCGCTGCGGTCAGCTTAAAATCACGCACAGCCAGGTGAATAATCTCCTGCATCGAAAGACACGGCGACGAGCCGGGATTAAAATCGGTCGCCACCGCAATCGGCACCCCTCCTTCGATCAGCTCCCGTACCGGTGGAAGATGCGTTGCTTTCAAGAAATGAGAAACCCCCGGCAGCAACACGCCGACCGCGCCGCTTTCAGCTAAGAGGGCTATCTCTTCAGCGCGGATGTGATCGAGATGATCGACCGAGGCCGCCCCGAACTCCGCCGCCAGCCTGACCCCGCCCTGATCCGAGAACTCCCCCGCGTGCAGCTTGATCGCGAAACCCTCCCGCCTTGACGCCTCCAGGATTCGCCGCGTCTGATAATAATTGAACGTCCCTTCCTCGCAAAAAATATCGCAAAAGCGGGCCCGTCTTCGGACGGCGGGAAGCATTCTGATGACCCGGTCGACATAGGCCTCTGGCCGTTTCGAATACTCTTTTGGAACGGCATGGGCTCCCATGAAGGTCGGAACAAGGTCGAGCGGGAGTCGAGCGGCAAGCCGTTCAATCACCTTCAGGATCTTAAGCTCATTTTGAAGATCGAGCCCGTAGCCGCTCTTCACCTCCACCGTCGTCGTCCCGCACGACAGCATCTTCGTCAAGAACCGCTCCGCCCGCCCGGTCAGCGCCTTCAGCGAAGCGGCGCGCGTCGCCCCGACCGTTCCGAGGATGCCCCCTCCTCTTCGAAGAATTTCAAGATAGGGAACGCCCCGCAGCTTCTCAGCCCATTCCCCCTCGCGGCTGCCGGCGAATATGGCGTGCGTGTGAGGATCGACGAAGCCCGGCATCACAACCCTCCCCTCGGCATTGATCTCCCGCCGAGCCCGGCCAAGCCTCCGATACTCTCTCTGCGTTCCGACCCAGGCAATCTTGCCGCGGGAGATTCCTACGACACCGTTTTGAATCAGGCCGAGATCGGAAAGGGCTCTTCCGCGCTTGGGTCCGTCCGGAGAGGGAATGGTGAGGAGTTCACCGCATCGGATCACGGCTAGATCAAAAAGAGCCATGCTATCCCTTTCATCAATGAAAAGTGGCCGGCAGATTGATTCTGAAAGACTTCTTGTGGTATACCACACCTACCTCAAATTTCAAAGAACGATCTTTTATCCATTCACTATCTTCGGAGAACACAAATGAAAGTGCCCGGCTTGCGCCCCTCCTCCGACAAGGTCGGCGGCCTCGTTTACTTCGGAAGGATGCTCGATAAAATTCGCCTTCATGCTCAAAATAAACTCCCCGCGGATTATCACAAGAATTTGGGAATCGGCTTTGATGGCCGCTGTGTCCGGTTTCTGCATATTGATTACAAAGCGCTCGTCAACCGGGTTTTGCAGGGGGGAACCGATGAAGAAATTTTAGATTGGTGTTTTCACCGGGGGAGAAAACCGAGTGATGAGGAGATTGAAATCTGGAATACCTTTATGAGCAAACGGGGCTGGAACGACGAGGCGACCGAGGCGCTGGAGAAAATGAAGCGGGAGCGCGGCTTCTCCCATCGGACCGACATCCGGACAATGTTTGAATTTCACAGGGCGGATGAGGAAGAATAAAGCATCTCCTACCTTCGACTCAACTCCTGTGGAATCTTCACCTTCTTCTTTCGCGCCGTCTCTTTTGCCTTCTCATATCCCGCGTCGACATGCCGCGCGACGCCGATACCCGGATCGACCGTCAGCACCCGCTCCAGACGCGGTGCTCGGCGTTTCGTTCCGTCGGCGACAATGACCATTCCCGCATGCAAGGAGTTGCCGATCCCCACGCCGCCGCCATGATGGAACGACACCCACGACGCGCCGGAGACCGCATTGAGGGCGAAATTCAACAGCGGCCAGTCGGCAACGGCATCGGAGCCGTCGGCCATTCCTTCGGTCTCCCGATACGGCGAGGCGACCGAGCCGGTGTCGAGGTGGTCCCGCCCGATCACGATCGGCGCCGAAACTGCCCCCTTGCGCACAAGATCATTAATGACAAGCCCAAACTTCGCCCGGTCGCCATAGCCGAGCCAGCAGATCCGGGCCGGCAGGCCGGTGAACGGAATCTTCTGCTGCGCCAGATCGACCCAGCGCTTGAGCGCCCGGTCTTTCGGAAAGGCACTCTTCAAGGCACGGTCGATCCGATGGATGTCTTTCGGATCGCCGGAGAGAGCGGCCCACCGGAAGGGACCTTTCCCCTCGCAGAAGAGCGGGCGGATGTAGGCGGGAACAAATCCCGGATACTTAAACGAGCCGTCGGGATTTTTCACCGGCACACCGGCCTCCGCCGCTTGCGTCCGTAGATTGTTGCCGTAATCGACTGCCACCGCGCCGGCCGACTGCATGGCTAAAATGGCTTCGACATGACGGGCGACGGTGTCGAGCGACTTTTGACGATATGCTTTTGGATCTTGGTCCCGAAGCCGGTCAAGCTTCGTTAAATCGCCGATTGGAACATAGGAGAGAAGATCGTGCGCGGGCGTTTGATCGGTCACGATGTCGGGAATCATTCCTCGCCGAACCAACTCCGGATAGACCTCGCCAGCATTTCCAACAAGCCCAATCGATAGCGACTGGCCATTTCGGAGGACGGTGCTCACCCACCCCAGCGCCTCATCCAGCCGGTCGGTCATCCGATCGCAAAAACCCTCTTTGATCTTCCGCTCGATCCGCTCCGGCCGGACTTCGACATCGAGAATCACCGCTTCATTCATTGTCGCCGCCACCGGCTGCGCGCCGCTCATGCCGCCCATCCCGGCGGTCAAGATCCATTTTCCGGAGAGCGACTCGGTCTTAAAGACCTGCTTGGCGATCGCCGCGAAGGTTTCATAGGTTCCCTGGAGAATCCCTTGCGTGCCGATATAGATCCAACTTCCCGCGGTCATCTGGCCATACATCATCAGCCCCATCCGGTCGAGTCGGTCGAACGCCTCCGGCGTCGCCCAGGCCGGGACAAGATTGGAATTGGCGATGATCACCCGAGGCGCTTCTCGATCGGTTTTCGCGATATAAACGGGCTTGCCCGATTGAACACAGAGGGTCTCATCGGGAGCGAGCGATTTCAATGCCGTAACAATCCGGTGATACTCTTTCCAGTTTCGCGCCGCCCGGCCGGTTCCGCCGTAGACAATCAGATTTTTCCAATCGACTGCCACCCGCTCGTCGAGATTGTTCATCAACATCCGCAGCGCCCCTTCCGCGTCCCAGCTCTGGCAGCTTCGCTTCGTGCCGGTCGGCGCATGGATCGGCTCACGCGGGCGAAGCTCCTCGAACATCGGTCGGCTCATCGTTTTCCTCCCTCGCTGCCCGGCACAAACCCGATCACCTTTTTCTCCGCCTCTTTTCGTTTCGTCAGCCCCGCAAAGAAATGGAGGACCAGCGCAGCCGCAAGACGCGCGGTGCGGCCTTCTTGGTCGAAGACCGGATTGAGTTCCATGATGTCGAAATAGGCGACCTTCGGGTGGGTCCCGGCGAGGTAAGCGGCCAGAGAGACCTCCTCTAGAGTGAACCCGTCCGGCGATGGAGCCGACACGCCCGGAGCGAATGCTTGTGCGACCGAATCGATGTCGATTGAGCAGAAAACTTTCTCGGCGCCGTGCCCTGCGATCTGAATTGCTTTTTCGATGATCTCTCCGATTCCCTTCCGTCTTGTTTCGGAAAGAGAAAAGATCCGCGCCTTTTTACTGAGTAAATAGTCGAAGTGCTCTTTGGCGTTGACCAGGCCGTTCCCGCCGATTTCAATAAAATGGTCGCCCGGAACATTCTCAAGCTTTTCGAGTATATTCCGGAATGGAGTCCCACTCGTCGGGATTCCGTTCATTCCCTCCCGAACGTCGAAGTGGGCGTCGATATTCCAGCCGCCGATCATCCCCTCGGTTCGCTGGGAAAGGGCCCGCACACCCCCGAAGGTCAAATCGTGCCCGCCGCCGAGCAGGATTGGAATAGCCCCCAAGGCGAGGATCGCTTCCACTGCCGCCGTGACGCGGTGATGGGTCTGCTCGATCGATTTTTCATCCGGGACCAGATCGCCGAAATCGGCCAGGGAGAGGGTCGAAAGATCGGCCTCTTTTTCAAAGTTATAGCCCGTGCCGTATCGTTTCAATTGAAGACGGATTGCAGAAGGGCCTTCGGCCGCGCCGGCGCGTCCCCCTCCTTGGATCACCCCGGCGTCAGATGGAATGCCGAGCAGGCCGGCGAGCACCGGCTGTCCTTCATACGGCGGAAGAAGATGGCGGATACGGATATCTGTTTGATCGGTCGGCTTTTCGTAAAGCTGAATCTTGGCGGGCTGAACATGCGGGATCTTCATCGCCTTCATTATTGCAAATCAGTCGAAAGATGGCAAGAAGGAGCGGCGAAAAGATGCAAAAGATAATGCGTTTAGAGAACGGTTTAAACGGGGGGGAAAACAGGCGCAGGTTCTTTCTCTGGCTCTACTTTTTCTTCTGCTTGGGTGGTGAGCAGCTCTTCATAACGCTTCAGCACCTTTTCCGAATATTTGGTCGGAATCTCTTCTCCCGATTCAAGCCAGCGCGTGACGGCCGAGGGACCGTAGTTGTATGCCGCGAGGGCCAGGTTCAAATCACCGAACTTCAAGTAAAGCTCCCAGAGATAATGGATTCCGAGCTTGATGTTGACGAAGGGGTCCAAGAGGGGATCCTCTCCCTTCCAAACGATATTGTTCGTTTCGGCCAACTCTTTCGCCGTTGTGGGGATAATCTGCATGAGGCCGACCGCTCCTTTGGGCGAGGTCGACCAGTTATAAAAAGAGCTCTCCGTGGAGATGATCGCAATAATCAGTTCCGGATCAAATCCGTACCGATGGCTCTCCTCGTTGATGTAGATCGCCAGCGCTCGCTTCTTCTGCGGCGACAAACCGGTCTTGAAGTTGGATAAAATCTGCAAGACTTTTTTCTCGCGCGCTTTAAGAAGTACTTCGGGGGATTCGGTCGATGCTTTGGGCAAAGAGAAACGGAGCGGCAAAGAGGCCGTCTGGGAAAACTCAGCCGAAAAGGGATGGAGCAGAAAAAAGCCCAACGTCATGGTAAAAAAGAAAGGCTTCACATATTTTTTCGTTTTCTGAATCATGCGGGGCTACTTTACAAAAAATATCCCCCGCGAGTCAACCCCCTCCAAAGAGGGAATTGACAACCCTTGTCGGTATAGTCAAAAATGGAATGCAGAAATTCCATATTTTCTTTGAAAAATCAAGAACGAATCCTCTATTCGAGATTTTAAAGGAAGGCGGTTATTCTTCTCTTAAGGTAATAATCGTAACGGCATCTCCTCCTTCGAGGGGATCGCCGGGGCGGAATCGTGCGACATAAGGAGACGTTGATAAATATTCTCGGATCGCCCGCTTCAGCCGCCCGCTTCCATGCCCGTGGACCAGGCGTATCTCACGATCGCTTCCCAAGATCGCCCGATCTAGAAAACGCTCAAGAAGTTCCAGCGCTTCCTCCACCCGCTTTCCGATCAGATCGAGGGTCGATTGGCCTGAATCTACGAAGACGGAGGCCGACGGTTTCTCTTCTATTTTATCTTGTTGTCCATCAGGGATTCCTTCGATTGCATCGGTCGAGACGGAGAGAATCTGACTCCCCATCTGCACCCGCACTTTCCTTAATCCCGATGGGGGATCGAGTAGTGTTCCCTGTTTCCCCAAGGAGAGGACTTCGACACGCTGGCCGACCTGCAGCGGCACGGGTGCCGAGGCGGGGGTTTTCCGAACCTCCCCTCCGCCGGTCTTTTTTTCGATCTCGGTGAGAGCCGCCCTTCCTTTTTTGATCAGAGCCGGATCGCGTTTCTCTTTCAGAGACGCCATCAATGCTGCGATCTCCGATCGGGCCTCCGTCACCGCCTCAGCCACTTTTTGACGAACCTTTTTTTGAATCTCTTTCTCGCTCCTCTCCCATCGGGCGACCGCTTCTTTCTGAATTGCAGCCGCTTCTTCGGCCTCGGCTCGAAGCGTTTGCCACTTTCGGCGCTCTTCCTCCGCCCGCTGCCGCTCTCGCTCCAACTCGGCGATGATCCATTCCATCGCCGTCTCTTGAGGCCGGAGTTGCTCTTTCGCCCGCGCGAGAATCGCATCAGGTAATCCCAAGCGGGCCGCAATCTCCAGGGCGGCGCTCCGCCCCGGCGTCCCCAACACCAACCGATAGGTCGGAGCCAGTTGCTCCAGATCAAAGGCAAGACTCCCGTTTAAAAATCGGGGATCGGTCTGAGCCAATCCTTTGAGAGAGGGATAATGGGTCGTCGTCACGATTCGCATTCCCCGATCGGCCAGCTCCATCAAGATCGCCGCGGCGAGGGCCGCCCCCTCGGACGGATCGGTCGAGGTGATCAATTCATCGAGCAAGATCAGCGCGCCGTCCGGGGCGCTTTCAAGAATTTGCAACACCTTCTGAAGGTGAGCGGAGAAGCTCGACAGGTCGCGGGAGAGATCTTGATCATCTCCGATGTCGGCAATGATTGCAGGAAAGAGGGGAATCTCCGCCCCGTCTCGACAGGGAATCGGAAGACCGGCCCGGACCATCAATGCCAAAAGCCCGATGGTCTTCAAGAGAACAGTCTTCCCGCCGGTATTCGGTCCGGAGAGGATTAAGGCGCGCTGTTGCTCCTCGATCAGTATATCGTTGGGAACCACATTCCCCTTCCGAAGTAAGAGGAGGGGATGTCGGGCTTCAAGAAGTCGAACCGCCCCTCCTTCGTTGATCTGAGGGGAGATCGCCCCGATCCGGTGCGACAGCGCGGCGGAAGCGCGGATGAGATCGATCTCCGCAAGCGTCGCCAAGTTGCGTTGCAGCCGCTCCCCTTCGCGACCGACCTCTTCACTCAAAGCTCGTAAGATTCGCTCCACCTCGCGGGAGACCGCCAACTGGGCCACCCTCAGGCGGTTGTTCGATCCAACCAGTTCGCGGGGCTCAACGAAAGCGGTTGCGCCGCTGGCCGAGAGGTCATGGACCACCCCCCCCTCCTTGTTCTGGTCCGAGACTTTGAAGGGAAGAACGAAGCGTCCGTCCCGCTCGGTATAGTAAAACTCCTGAAGCAGCTTCTCATATCGAGGAGAGCGAAGCATTTTTTCGAGCTGATCGGTGATCATCTCACGCGCGCGGCTCGCCTCTGCGGTGAGGGCGCGCAGGGTCGGGGTTGCTCCCTCTTGAATCCGTCCTTCCGGATCGATCGCAGACGCAATCTTCCGTCGCAACCCTTCGAACGGCTCCAGTTGAATGGCAATCTGAAAAAGCCGAGGGGCCTCTTCTCTTTTTCGAATAAAGGAGGAGCGGACCGATTCGACCTGTTCGAGCAGATCGTGAATCGAGCGCAGCTCGGTCCCCTCCAATACCGCCCCTTTGGCGGCGCGGATAAAAAAAGGACGGGGATCAGCGAAAGTGGAGAGAGGAATATGGCTCCCTCCCTTCAGCATCAGAACCGCTTCCCAAACAACGGCAAGACGCTCTCGGACCGCCGCCGGCTCCTTCAGAAAAGGAAGGGTGCGGCAGCGCTCCGCCGCGACCGGCAACACGGTCTGGCGCGCGAGAAAATCAACCACCTCCGGCCAGCCGAGTGAAACCAATGTCTGTTCGTAAAGCGGGAGCGATTGCATGCGATTCATGATTCCTTTCTTATAGACACCGAGGTCGTCAAGTTGCTTAAATGAGAGCGACCCGGTACAATCGAGACTTCTCAGCGGGTCCTCCCGATCAAGGCGAACCTGCTGGCGGTAAATTATCATAAGGTTTGGAAAAGGGTCAATGTCGCTCAGCGCAAGACAGATCGGTCAGCTCCTTGCTGAAATCGGTGATGCGCTACGGGGTGGGGTTCTTCAGAAAATCGATCAGCCCCAACCGTGGAGTCTCGTCTTTGAGATCCACCAGCGACGGGAGCGACACCATCTCTACCTTTCGGCCCAGCGGCGCTTCTCTCGAATTCACCTCACCAACGAAAAACATCCCAACCCCTCTTCCCCTCCTCGGTTCTGCCAACTCTTGCGCGCCCACCTCCGTTGGAAACAGATCCTCTCTCTGGAACAGATTGGGAATGATCGGATCATCCGAATGACCTGCAATTGGCCGCAAAAGGAGCATTCAGAAGCGGCCTCGACCGCCGGAACGGTCTCTTTGATCGCGGAGTTGATCGGCCACGCGTCGAATTTCTTTCTCATCGATCATCGAGAAAATATTTTGGGCTCGCTTTTTCCCCCTTCGGCCGGACGCGCGCTCCAGGTCGGCCTTCCCTATCTTCCTCCGCCCCTCCATCCGACCGGCCTCTTCAAGGAGACGGCGATTCCTCTCGCTGAACCGGGTCCTTTTCAGTTCAACCGGTCGGTCGAGGCTTACTATCTTCTTCTGGAGAAGCAGGCGGCCGATGCGGAGGAGAGAAAACGCCTGCTCTCCCTGATCGACGGTGAAATTCGCCGCTGTCAACGAAAACTGAAACAGCTCGGCGTCGGCTTGGAAGAGGCGGGAAGGGCCGACCAGTATCGTCATCAGGGAGAGCTGTTGAAAGGAGCGCTCCACCGCATCCGGACAGGAATGCGCGAGATCATCATTCCCGACCCCGCCCAACAGACGGAAATCCGCATCCCCCTCGACCCGGCCCTCACCGCATCGGAAAACCTGGAACGACTCTTCAAAAGATATAAAAAAGCCCAAGCGGCGCAAGCAGCCCTTCAGGCCCAAGCGGAAAGGACGAAAAGGGGATTAGAAGCGCTGGAGAGGAATCGCGCGATTCTCCTCGAAGGGGGGACGATCGCGATGGCGGGAAAACCGCCTGTGCCGACGAGAAGAGAGAAAAATAAGCGGAGCGGTCCCCAGACCTTTCTCTCGGCCGATGATTGCGCGGTGATCGTCGGGAGAAATCATCTGGAAAACGAAGAGATCACCTTTCGCATGGCGCGGGGGAACGACTTCTGGTTTCACGCCCGCGGAGTTCCGGGATCCCACCTGATCGTCCGGGTGGAGCGGGGGAAAGCGCTTCCTTATCAAACCTTGCTCGATGCAGCGACCCTGGCGCTCCATTTCAGTGATGCAAGGAAGGAAGGCAAGGGGGATGTCGTTTATACACAACGAAAATATGTTCAGAAGCCGAAAGGAGGAAAGCCGGGAGCGGTCCTCGTCTCGCAGGAGAAAAATATCTACATTGAGATTGAACCGAAACGATTAGAGCGTCTCTTTGCAAACATGCTCTAATTATGGAAGGGGGCATCGACCCGATTTTAGCCCGATTTTCGGAAGACTATCCTTCAGACTCGGCATAGAGCGTCTTATATTCGGGAAGGTGCTCCTTAATTTTTAGCAGAATTTCATCCGGGTTAATCGGCTTGATGATGTAATCTTTGGCCCCCAATTTCAGACTGCGTATTCGAGAGGTCGGGTCGACTTTGGCGGAGATGACCAGCACCGGAATCCGGCTCATTTCCGAATCGGCCTGCATCGCCTCCATCACGCCAAAGCCATCCAATTTCGGCATCATAATATCAAGCAGAACGAGCGCCGGTTTCTCTTGTCTGATTTTTTGAAGCGCTTCGACCCCGTCCCTGGCTTCAAAGGTGGCATATCCTTCTTGATTTAAGATCGCCGTTAAAATATGAATCGTATCTTGATTATCATCGACAATCAGAATCCTCTTTGGCAATGGATCATCCTCCCCCTCTAG
>Ga0070739_10004748_pt1 | contig 15862 bp, 3 predicted proteins | sample Coa_R1_7_FD_66445 | JGI IMG/M metagenome (GOLD analysis project Ga0070739, IMG submission 66445) | Surface soil microbial communities from Centralia Pennsylvania, which are recovering from an underground coalmine fire - Coalmine... | ecosystem: Environmental > Terrestrial > Soil > Unclassified ... | reverse complement strand
CCCGGTCGCGCCCGCGTCCGCGAGCGCGAGCATCGTTTCCCGCCAGCGCACCGGCGCGGCGATCTGGCGGCGCAGGTCGACGCGCAGCTCGGCCGCGGTCGCGAGCGGGCGCGCGTCGACGTTGCCGACGACCGGCCGCAGCGGGTCGGCGATCGCGGCCGCGTCGATCGTCGGGGCGAAGGCGGCGGCGGCCGGCGCCATCAGCGGCGAGTGGAAGGCGCCGCCCACGTTCAGCGGCAATACGCGCGAGGCGCCGGCGGCCTTGAGCGCCTCGCCGGCGCGGGCGACGGCGTCCCGGTCGCCCGAGATGACGACCTGGCCCGGCGCGTTGTCGTTGGCGACGACAACCGTCCCCTCGACCTCGGCGCAGACGGCGGCGATGCGCGCCTCGTCGAAGCCGAGGACGGCGGACATGGCGCCGTCCGGCGCGGCGGCCATCAGCATGCCGCGGGCGCGGGCGAGCCGCAGCGCCTGCTCGGCGCCCAGCGCGCCGACCGCGGCGGCCGCGGCGTACTCGCCGAGGCTGTGGCCGGCGACGTGCGTGGGCACGATGCCCCAGGAGCGCCACAGCTCGGCGAGCGCGTACTGGACGGCGAACTGCGCCGGCTGCGCGTAGGCCATATCGCGGACCAGCGCATCGTCCTCGCGCCGCGGCGCCCGATCGGGGAACAGCAGGCCGAGCAACGGCTGGTCGAGCAGCGGGTCGAGGAGCGCGGCGCACCGCTGCAGCGCGGCGCGAAAGACCGGCTCGGTATCGTACAAGCCGCGGGCCATGTTCGCGTGCTGGGCGCCCTGGCCCGTGAACAGAAACGCCACCAGGGGCGCGTCAGCGGCGGATGCTCGGCCACGGAACACGCCCACCGGCTCCCCCGCGCTGCTGGCCGCGCGCAGCCGCTCCGCCAGCTCCGTACGCGATGCGCCGACCAGCGCCAGCCGTTCCGGATGGTGCGCGCGGCCGGCGCTGGCGGTGAAGCACACGTCCGCGAGCGCCTGCTCGGGATGATCGAGCAGGTGGTCGGCGTACCGGCGCGCCAGCTCCCCTAGCGCGGTCTCGGTCCGCGCCGACAGCGCCAGCACGTGGCAGTCGAGCTCAGCGCCCGGCCCAAGGGGCGCGCGCGCCGGCGCCTGTTCGAGCACCACGTGGGCGTTGGTCCCGCTCAGACCAAAGGAGCTGACGCCAGCGACCCGCGGGCTAGCATCGTCTGCCCAGGGCATCCGTTCCGTGGGAATAACAAGCCGCGCGTCGCCGAGCGTGATGTGCGGATTGAGCTGCTGCAGGTGAAGGTGCGGCGGGACCTCCCCCTGCTGCAGCACGAGCGCCGCCTTGATCAGGCCGGCAACGCCGGCGGCCGCCTCGAGGTGGCCGAGGTTGGTCTTGACCGAGCCAACGACCAGCGGCCGCGCGGCGGGGCGCTCCCGGCTCAGGACGGCGGCCAGGGCATGCAGCTCGATCGGGTCGCCCAGGCTCGTGCCGGTCCCGTGGGCCTCGACGTAGCCGACCCGCGCCGGCTCGACGCCGGCGTTGGCCAACGCGGCGCGGATGACAGCCTCTTGCGCCGGTCCGTTCGGTGCCGTCAGGCCGCCGCTGCGGCCATCCTGGTTCACCGCCGTCCCGCGCACCACGGCGACGATGTTATCCCCGGCGGCCAGCGCGTCCGACAGGCGTTTCAACACGACCAGCCCGCAGCCCTCGCTGCGGACGTACCCGTCGGCCCGGGCGTCGAACGTCTTGCAGCGGCCATCGGCAGCCAGCATGCGGGCCCGCGAGAAGTTGACGGTCAGTTCCGGCGCCAGTACCAGATTGACCCCGCCCGCGAGCGCGAGGTCGCTTTCGCCCGCCCTTAGGCTCTGCACTGCCAGGTGGACTGCCACCAAGGACGACGAGCAGGCGGTGTCCAGCGCTACGGCCGGCCCACGCAAGCCCAGCGTATAGGCCAGCCGCCCGGCCGCGATGCTCGGCGCGCTCCCACTGGTGGCGTAGGCATCCAGTCGCTCGCGGTCGGCCAGCAGCAGCCGCCAGTAGTCGCTGTTGCTGATGCCGATGAAGACGCCGGTCCGACTGCCGAACAACTGGTCGGGCGACTGGCCGGCATGTTCGAGGGCCTCCCAGGCGACCTCCAGCAGCAGGCGGTGCTGCGGGTCGACACTGACCGCCTCGCGCGGGGCAATGCCAAAGAAGCTCGCGTCGAAGCGGTCCACGTGGTCGAGGAAGCCCCCGTAGCGCGTCGCCAGCTTGCCGGGCCTGTCCGGGTCGGGGTCGTACAGCGCGTCGACGTCCCAGCGATCCCGCGGTACCTCGGTGATCGCGTCTCGCCCGGCCGTCAGCAGCGCCCAGAACGACTCAGGGTCGCGGGCGCCGCCGGGGAAGCGCAGCCCCAGCCCGACGATCGCAATGGGCTCCCGTTGACCCTGCTCGACGCGCTCGAGGCGCGCGCGGAGTTGTCGGATCTCGAGGATCGCGCGCTTCAGCGGCGAAAACTCGTCCGCCGCGTTGGTTCCGTTGCGGGGCCGTTCGACAGCACTGCTCATCGCACCCTAATCCCGGACACCGTTCAATTCGGCGATCAATAAGGCCTCGGCCTCGGCTTCACTGAGCGCGAGCAGGTCGGCCGCACCATTGGGCTCCGCGTGGGACGCGCTGGCCGGGTCCGTGGCGGCCAGGGCGGGAACGTGCGCGATCAGGTAGTCGGCCAGGGCGTCGCTCGTGGGCTGATCGAACAGCAGCGTGGCCGGCAGCGGCCAGTCGAAGGCGCGGCTGAGGGTATTGCGTAGCTCGACGGCGATGAGCGAGTCGAGCCCCAGGTCGCGGAAGGCCTGACGCGGCGCAATCGGCTGCGCCGGGGGCAGGCCGAGCGCGCGGACCACCTCCTCGCGGAGGTAGCCGAGCAACAGGCCCCGCCGTCGCGCGGGCGGCGTCTCCGTCCACTGCTGGAGGATCGTCGACCGTTCCGCCGCCGCTGACGGGGCGGGGCGACCTGGCGCCCTGGGGCGAGCGATCGCCGAGAACAGTGGGCGGGCGCGGTCCGCCGCGAAGCGCGACCAGTCGATCGCCGCGATGATGGGCGCGGGGAGCGGGCCGCGCAGCGCCTGCTCCAGCGCGCCCAGCGCGTCCGCGGGTACCATGGGGCACAAGCCCCGTTCCGCCAGACGCGCGCGGCCCGCCGCGTCGAGCGCCGCGGTGAGGCCGGTGTCGGCCCAGTTGCCCCAGGCGACGCAGAGCGCCGGCAGGCCCTCGGCGCGCCGCTGCGCGGCGAGCGCGCCCAGGTACGCGTTGGCGGCCGCGTAGCTGCCCTGCCCCGGCCAGCCGAAGACTCCCGCGACCGATGAGAACAGCACGAAGAAGTCGAGCGGCGCGTGGCGCGTGAGGCAGTGCAGGTGCCAGGCGCCCTCGAGCTTCGCCCGGAGCGCGGCGGCGAACCGCGGCCAGTCCTGCTGCAGGAGGACGCCGTCGTCCGCGACCCCAGCCGCGTGGATCACACCGCGCAGCGGTGGCAGCGCGCCGCTCAGCGTCTGCAGCAGGGCGGCCAGGTCGTCGGCGCGGGCCACGTCCACCCCCGCGACCTCGACCCGTGCCCCAGCCGCCTCTAGCTCGCGGCGCAGGTCGTCCGCGCCTGGGCTCTGCGCTCCGCGACGCCCCACCAGGACGAGGTGACGCGCGCCGCGGCCGACCAGCCAGCGCGCGACGTGCTGACCGATGCCGCCCAGCCCGCCCGTGACGAGGTAGGTGCCATCCGGCCGAAGCGTGGGCGCCCCGCCGCCGGACGCGGACAGGCCCGGCTCCAGGCTGAGCACGATCTTGCCGATATGCTTGGCCTGGGCCATGTAGCGGAAGGCCTCGCCGGCCCGCGTCAGGGGGAACACCCGCCGCGGCAGGGGCGCGAGGGCGCCCCGCACCAGCGCGTCTAGCACCTCCCGCAGCAGTGACCGGATCAGCGCCGGCTCGTGCGCCATCTGGTCGCCGAGAAACACGTGCCAGTACCGCACGTCGGGGCGGGCCCGCGCCACCTGGGCCGGCTCCCATACGCCGCGCTTGCCGATTTCGACGAAGCGCCCCCCCTGGGCCAGGACAGCCAACGTCCGCGGGATGAACTTGTCCGCGAGGGAGTTGAGCACCACGTCGACGCCGCGCCCGCGCGTGAGGGTCATGATCTCGTCGGCGAAGTCGAGGGAGCGCGAGTCCATCACGTGCTCGACGCCGAGCGAGCGGAGGAAGGCGCGCTTCTCCGGGCTGCCCGCCGTGGCGAAGACCTCCGCGCCGGCAAGTTGCGCGAGCCGCACCGCCGCGAGTCCAACGCCGCCCGCCGCGGCATGGATCAGGATGCGCTCGCCCGCCGTCAGCGCCGCCAGGTGCTTGAGCCCGTAGGCGGCGGTCACGAAGGCGATCGGAACCGCCGCCGCCTCCGCGAAAGTCCACCCGTCGGGCATGGCGACGACCAGCTCGGCGCGCGTCGTCACGTAGCTGCCGAAGCTGCCCGATGCGAACCCGACGACGAGGTCCCCGACGCGGAGGCCGGACACCCCCGGCCCCACCGCCACGATCTCCCCCGCGCATTCGTCGCCCAGCAGCCCCGCCTCGCCCGAGTACAGGTCGAGCGCGTTCAGCACGTCGCGGAAGTTCAGTCCGGCGGCGCGCACCTGGATCTCGACTTCGCCCACGCCGGGCGGGCGTCGGGCCACGGGACGGAGCACCAGGTCGTCCAGTACGCCGCGCGTCGAGATCTCGAGGCGCCGCGGCGCCGGCAACGCCTCCGCTGGTGGCTGCGCGTCCGGCGCGTCGAGGGCGGCGCGAGTGAGCCGCGCCACGTACCGTCCGCCCGCGCGGAACGCGATCGCATCTTCGCCGTCCGGGGCGGCCAGCTCCCCCGCCAGCGCCGCGGCCGCCGCGTCCTGGTCGGCGCACGGGTCGAGGTCGACGCAGGCCCAACGGATGTCGGGATGCTCCAGCCCGAGCGTGCTCGCCAGGCCCCACACAGGCGCCTGCGCTGGCGAGACGCCGCTGCCATCCACCGGTTGGCCGCCGCGCGTGACGAGCCAGAGCGCGGGCGGGGTGGCCTGCCGCGCGAGCGCTTGCGCGAGATGCAGCACGCCCGCGCAGGCGGTCGTCGGTCCGCCATCCAGGTCGAGGCTCCAGAGGTGGACGACGCCGCGATAGGCGGGGCCTTCGCCCTCCCGGTCGCCCGCCAACAGTCGGCGGAAGGCATCAGCACATGCCGGATCGACCCACTCCGTCCCCTCGGTCTCAGACGTACGATCATCGCCCTCGGACACCAGGACGCACTCCCCGCCGCCAGCCCGCAGCCGTTCGGCCAACGCGCGGCCGACACCGCCGCGGTCTGCGAGGACCAACCAGCGCCCGGCGAGATCCGGCCCCGGGCCACCCTCGCGCGGTGCCGGCTGCCAGGCCAGCTCGTAGACCCACTCGGCCCACGCGTACCGCGGCGCGAGCCCGAGCGCGCGCGCCAGGTCGTCTCGGCTGGCGCGTCGCAGGCGCAGGCCCACGACGTCGGCGACGGCCGCGCCCGTGTCGTCGAACAGCGTGACGTCCCCGCAGAGCGTGTCCGCGTCGCCGTGGTCGCGCGGCCGGAGGCGGGCGCGGCTCCAGCCGCACGCGCCCGCGCGGCGATAGCGACGAAACGCCTCCAGCCCTACCGGCAGGTACGCGTGGCGCGGGTCTGCGTCCTCGCCCCCCACCACGGCCATGAGCGCTTGGAGCGCGGCGTCGAGCAGCGCCGGATGCGCCCAATAGCGCGTGGCCTGGCTCGCCTCCTCGCCCAGCTCAACGCGCGCCAGCGCCTCGGCCCTGCAGTGGTACAGCCGCGCGATGCCGCGGAACGCCGGCCCAAAGTCAAGCCCGCGCGCGCGTTGCGCGGCGTAGTACGCCTCCGACGCGATCTCCGTGCCCTCGGGCGAGGCCATTGTGTCCAGGCGCGCGGCCGGCCCCAGTGCCGTGTCGTCCGCCGCTACCACCCGGCCGGCGGCGTGCCGTGTCCAGTGGTCCTCGCCCTGGAGGCTGAACACCGCGAACGAAGCGCCGCCTTGCCCGTCCGGCGCCAGGTGGATCTGGACGACCCGCGCGTCCTCCTCGGGTAGCACGAGCGGCGCCTGGATCGTCAGGTCTTCGATCAGGTGCGGCCCCGCGCCGAGGACGGCGTCCGCCGCCGCTGCGACGACCTCCAGATAGGCCGTGAGAGGGAGGACGGCCGCCCCGAGCAGGCGGTGATCCCTCAGGAAGGGAATCGCCGCGAGCGTCAGCCGCGTCTCGAAGACCGCGCCCTGCAGCGCGGGCGAGCGGAGCCGCTCGCCGAGCAGCGGATGCCCCGCGGTCGCGCGATCCTCGGCGGGATTCGCGGCCGGACCACGACCGGCCGCCGGCGGGGCGTCCAGCCAGTAGCGTTCGCGCTGCCACGGGTACAGGGGCAAAGATACGCACGCTCCGCCATCGGGGAACAGCCGCTCCCAGGCGACCGGGCAGCCCCGCACGTGAAGCTGGCCGAGCGATGCCAGCATGACCTCCCGCTCGCCCACGCCCCGCCGGAGCGACGGCACCACCGGCGCCTCGCACCCGGCCGCGGCGAGGCACGCGCCGATCGCGCCGGCCAGCACCGGATGAGGGCTGATTTCGACGAACACGTCGGAAGCATCCGGCGTGAGCGCCTGCAGCGCGTCGGCGAAGCGGACGGTCTCGCGCAGGTTGCGCCCCCAGTAGGCGGCGTCGTAGTCGCCGTCCGCGGCCGCGCGGCCCGTGACCGTCGAGATGAGCGGGATCACCGCGGGGCGCGGCGCTAGCCCCGCCAGGGCACGCTCCAGCCGGGACCGGAACGGCTCCATCTGCGGGCTGTGGAAGGCGTAGGGCACGGGCAGGAGGTGGGTGCGCACCCCGGCGGCGTGCAGCGCGGCGAGGGCGGCCGTGACGACGTCCGGCGCTCCCGCGATGACCGTCTGGGTCGGGCTGTTCACCGCGGCGACCGAGACGCGATCGGCCCACGGCGCGATAGTCGCGGCGGTCGCTGCCTCGGGTAGCTCCACGGCCGCCATTCGACCCTGGCCGGTGGCCTCCCGCATTAGCCGGCCGCGGTGATACACGACGCGCAGCGCATCCTCGAGGTCGAGCACGCCGGCGACATGCGCAGCGGCCACTTCGCCAACGCTGTGGCCGAGGACGGCATCGGGCACGATGCCCCAGGACTGCCAGAGGGCGGCCAGCCCGACCTGGAGGGCGAAGATCGCCGGCTGAGCGATCTCCGTCTGCCCCAGACGGGACCCGGATTCCTCCGCCACCAGCTCGGCCAGCAGCGACCAGTCGGTATACGCACGCAGCGCGCCGTCGCAGCGCTCAACCGCAGCGCGGAAGACCGGCTCGCGTTGGAGCAGCTCGCGACCCATCGCCCACCACTGCGGGCCCTGGCCCGAGAAGGCGAACACGACGCGCGGCCGCTTCCCAGGCAGGCGGCGGCCGCGGACCGCGCCCCCGTCGCCTGCCAGAAACTGGTGGAGCCGCTGCACGATCTCGTCCCGCGAGCGGCCGACGACAGCCAGCCGGTGGTCGTGGTGCGCGCGGCGAACACTGGCCGTGTAGCAGACGTCGCGCAGGGTCGGTCCGGCTCCCGCCTGCTGGAGGAAGTCCGCGTAGCGCTCGGCGGTCTGCCGCAGGGCAGCCTCGCCGTGAGCGGAGAGCGGAAGCAGCCAGGGGCTCTCGGCGTCGTCCGGCGCCGGCTGGCGCAGGCGCGGCGCCTCCTCGACGATCGCGTGCGCGTTGGTCCCGCCGAAACCGAACGAGCTAATGCCGGCTCGGCGCGGCTCCTCATCAGACGGCCAGGGGTGTGCTTCGCCGCCGATGACGAGCCGCGTGTCCGACAGCCGGATGTGCGGGTTGAGCTCCTCGAAGTGCAGGTGCGGTGGAATGACGCCGTGCTGGAGGCAGAGCACCACCTTGATGAGGCCCGCGATGCCGGCAGCCGCCTCCAGGTGGCCGATGTTGGTCTTCACCGAGGCCACGAAGCAGGGCCGACCGTCGGCGCGCGGTTGGCCCAGCACCTCGGCCAGGGCCTCGACCTCGATGGGGTCGCCCAGCGCCGTGCCCGTGCCATGGGCTTCGACGTAGGTGATCTGCTCGGGCGCGACCTGGCCGTTGGCGAGCGCTTGGCGGATCACCGCCTGCTGGGCGAGGCCGCTCGGCGCGGTCAAGACATTGGTGCGGCCATCCTGATTCACGGCCGAGCCGCGGATCACGGCTAGCACGCGGTCGCCCTCCGCGAGCGCGTCGGACAGCCGCTTGAGCACGACCATGCCGCAGCCCTCGCCACGCACGAAGCCGTTGGCCCGCGCGTCGAAGGTCTTGCAGCGCCCGTCCTCCGTCATGAAGCCCCACTTGGAGAGCGAGATCGTCTGCTCGGGCGACAGGATCAGGCTGACCCCCCCGGTCAGCGCGACGTCGCATTCTTGGGCGCGCAGGCTCTGACAGGCGAGGTGGACCGCCACGAGCGACGAGGAGCAGGCGGTGTCGACCGTCAGGCTCGGCCCCCGCAAGTTCAGGAGGAACGATAGGCGGTTCGCCGTGATCCCTTGCGCCGTGCCGGTGCTCGTGTAGGCGTCGATCTGGTCGCGCTGGGACCATTGGAGATGAGCGTAGTCGTCGTTGTAGCTGCCGACGAACACGCCGGCGCGGCTGCCCGACAGCGCATCCGGGGGCTGGCCCGCGTCCTCCAGCGCCTCGTAGGCGACCTCCAGCAGCAGGCGCTGCTGCGGATCCATGCGCGCGGCTTCTCGTGGCGAGATGCCGAACGCGCCCGCGTCGAACCGATCGACCTGGTCCAGAAAGCCACCCCAGCGCGTGGTCATCTTCCCGGGAGCGGCCGGATCCGGATCGTAGAGCGCGTCGGCGGACCAGCGCGCGGCCGGCACCAGGCTGATGGCGTCGACGCCGCGCTCGAGCAACTGCCAGAACTCCGCCGGGCTGTTGGCGCCTCCGGGAAACCGGCAGCCCATCCCGACCACGGCGATCGGTTCCGCGGTGAGGACGTCGAGGCCTGCACCTTCCGCGCGCAGCCGTCGCGCCATCAGGGCGAGCTTCACGGCGGACATACCGCCGGCCTTCACGGCACCCGTGCTCACGATCCGCTTCTCCCCGCACGGCCGCTAGCCGACGCCGACTGCGGCGCGAAGCCGTGCGGCAGCAATTGCTCGAGCGCCTCGTCATCCGACAGCGCCTCGATGGCCGCGCGCAGCGCGCCGGCCCCGTCTGTCGCCGAGGGACGATCGCCGGCCGCCTCGTGGGCGGCAGACTCGTCCCCCGCCCCGGTCGCGTCCGGCAGCGACATCCCCAGCTTGCCGGAAAGGTGCTTCGTCATCTCGACGACCGTGGGATAGTTCCACACCAGCGTCGCGGACAGCTCGACGCCGAGGCTCCGCTCCAGCCGGCGCCGGAGCTCCTGGGCCATGAGTGAGTCGATCCCGAGCGCTCCCAGGGGGCGCGTCGGCTCCACCCGCGTCGGCGGCAGCTTCACGACCTCTGCCACGGCCTCGCGCACGTGCGCCTGCAGACGCGCCTGCCGTTGAGCCGGCTCCAGGGCCCGCAGCACCGCCGGCAAGGAGTCGACATGTTTCCCCGCGCCGCTATCCGCCGGGGACGCGCCTCCCGCCTCCACGGCCTCCCGTGCCAGTGCGGCCAGGAGGCGCGACGGCCGGCGGACGGACGGACCGGCCGGGGCCGCGCGCCGGTCGACTGGGACGACCGCGAGCTGCGCGGGAGGCAGGAGGCCCTCCCGCGCACCCAGGAGCCGTGCCAGGCTGGCTGTCGCTTGCCCGAGCGACAGGGTCCCGACGCTCCGCTCCAGGAGCCGCTCGGTTGCCTGCCGCCCGCCGGCCGTGGCGGCGAGGCCTACCTCCTGCCACGGTCCCCAGTTGAGACTCAGGGCGACCTGGCCGCGCGCCCGTCGGTAGTGGGCCAGGCCGTCGAGGAACGCGTTGGCCGCGGCGTAGCTGGCCTGGCCGGGCAGTCCGATCAGCGACCCGATGGAGGAGAAGAGGACGAAGAAGTCGAGATCGTCGAGCAGGCGGTGAAGGTGCCAGGCACCAAGCGCCTTGGGCCGGAGGGTGGCCTGCCAGCCGGCCGGGTCAAGCTGCACGAGCAGCCGGTCCTCGACCGTAGCGGCGGCGTGGATCACGCCACGGATCGGTGGCTGGGCCTCGTGCCGCCAGCCCTCGAGCCAGGCGGCGAGCCGCGACTCGTCGGCCACGTCGACCGCGGCTAGGTGAACGGTCGCGCCCAGACGCTCGATGGCGCGGATCGCGGCGATGCGGCGCCCGACCCGGCTCGCCGGGTCCGCCGCGAGCCACTCGCCGCGAGGCGGCAGCGCCGAGCGTCCCAGCAGGATGAGGCGCCGCGCCCCCTGTTCGGCCAACCAGCGCGCCACCAGGAGCCCGACGCCTCCCAGGCCACCGGTCACCAGGTAGCTGGCGTCCGGGCGCGGGCGGAAGGGCCGGCTGTCGTCCGCGGCCAGCGGCCGTGGCACGAGCCGAGCGGCGTAGCGCTGCCCCCCGTAGAGGGCAATCTGATCTTCCTCCGGCGCGGACGTCAGGTCGGCCAGCAGCTGCTCGGCCGCGGCCTCGGCCGGCAGCCCCGGGTCCAGATCGATCAGCCCCCCCCATAGCTCGGGATGCTCCTCGGCCAGGACGCGCCCAATCCCCCAGATCGACGCCTGGGCGAAGCCGCTGGCGGTCGCATTCGTCGTCGGCCGCTGGGCTCCCTGGGTGACGAGCCAGAAGCGGGGCGCGCTGCCGGCCGCGCGCGCGGCCGCCTGGATCGCCCCTACGACGCTGGCGGCGCCCTGCTGCCCCCACTCTAGGGAACGCGGGCCCTCGTCGGCGATTGCGTCCAGGCCCCACAGGTGCACGACGCTTTGGAGCGGCGGCTCCCCCGGCCCCGCGGCGTCACGGAAGAGGCGCTCCAGGTCGCCCGGACGAGCCGGGTCTAGCCCGTAGGTCTCCGGGCCCGCCTCGATGTCGCCCAGGGTAGGACACACGAGCCTGCAGCGGGCGCCGGCCGCGCGCAGCCGCCCGGCAAGGGCCGCGCCAACCCCCATACGGTCGGCAAACACGAGCCAGGTGCCATCGAGCCGAGGAGACGGCAGTGGCACACGCTCCACGGGCTCCCACCGCAGCTCGTACAGGCACTCATCTGTCGGCCGGGCCGCGCTTTGGTCGAGACGCTGGAGCCGCAAACCGTCGACGGCAACGACAGGCCGGCCCTCGGCGTCCCATAGGGCGAGATCGTGGCAGGCCGCCGGGCTAGCCGGGTCACCACTCGGGCGCCCGCGGCGCGCCTCGGCCCAGGCGGCTGCGGGTGCGGGCGCGTAGACGCGCACCGCCTCGATCGTGGCGGGCAGGGCGACCGCGTCCTGGTCGCCCGCGGCGCTCAACGCGGCGGAGAGCTGGAAGCAGGCGTCGAGCTGCCGCGCCCAGCCCTGCGGATCCGCGGCGGGGCTCAGCTCGGCCAGGGCGCGATCGGCCGCCCGCCAGTAGCGCGCTACCGGCCGCAGCCGGGGCCCGAACGCGATCCCGCGGGCCTCTAGCCCCGTGTAGAGCGCGTCGCTCGGCAACGGCGCGTCCCCGTCCGTCCGGAAGCGGTCCGTGTCGGCCGCGCGTTCCTCGTCCGCTGGGCGGTCGGGGGTGACAGTCACCGTGCCGGTCGCGTGGCAGGTCCAGCGATCCTCGCCGGTGCGGCTGTAGACCCCGAACGTCGCCTGGCTGTCGCCGGTCGGGGCCAGGACGGTTTGGACGGTCGCTGGCGCGTCGTGAGATAGGAAGAGCGCCTGGCGGAACTCGATCCCGCCGAGGGCGCGTGGCGCCGGGCCGAACGCCTCCTCCGCCGCCGCGAGCGCGAGCGCGAGGTAGACGGAGGCCGGCAAGACGGTGGCCCCGTGAACGCGGTGCTCGAACAGGTGAGCATCGGCGCGCGGGTGCAGCTCCCGCTGCCACACGTGGTCGCCGGGCCGATCCGCGCGCGCGAGCGACTGACCGAGCAGCGGGTGCGTAGGCGCGCCGGCGAGCGGTGCCGCGCGCTCGCTTGGCCGATCGATCCAGAAGCGCTCGCGCTGCCAGGGGTAAGTCGGCAGGCGCACACAACGCGCGCCCTCGGGATACAGCCCGGTCCAGTCCGGGAGGCAGCCCACCGTGTAAAGCGATCCGAGCGCGGAGAGTAGGACCGCCTGCTCGTCCTCGTCCCGCTGCAGGGACGCCAGGGCGGCACCGCCGCGCCCCGCGTCGTCCAGGGCCTGCTGCACCGCCGGCAGGAGCACCGGGTGGGGGCTCACCTCGACGAAGATCGTCTGCGTCTGTGCGCATAGCCACTCGACGGCGGCCCCGAAGTGCACCGGCTGCCGCAGGTTCCGCTGCCAGTAGGCCGCGTCCAACTCCTGCCCATTCGCGATCCGGCCCAGCGTCGTGGAGTAGATCGGCCGACACGCCGCCCGCGGCTCGAGCCTGGCGAGCGCGGCGCCGAGGTCGTCGAGCAACGGGTCCATCTGGGGGCTATGGGACGCGACGTCCACCTTCACGCGCCGGCAGAAGACATCGCGCGCTTGGAGGCGAGCGAGGACTTCCTCCAGCGCGCCCGGGTCGCCGGACAGCACCGTGGATCGGCGGCTGTTGCTCGCGGCGATCGACAGCCGGTCTTCGTAGCCCGCGAGCGCCTCCCGCGCGGCGTCGAACGTCAGCTCCACCACCGCCATCGCCCCGCGCCCGCTGGTCCGCGCCATGAGCTGGCTGCGGCGGCAGATGACCCGCGCGGCATCCTCCAGGCTCAGCGCGCCAGCAGCCCAGGCCGCGCTGACCTCGCCCATGCTGTGGCCGACGACGACGTCCGGCGTGATCCCCCAGGCCCGCCATTGGTCGGTGAGCGCCACCTGCACGGCGAACAGCGTGGGCTGAATAACGTCGATCTGGTCGAGCTGCGCGTCCGCGGCTTCAGCATGAAGCTGCTCGACGAGCGACCAGTCCGTCAGGCCGGCGAAGGACTGCTCGCACCGTTCGATCGCGGCCCGGAAGACGGGCTCGCGCGCGAACAACTGCCGCCCCATGCCGATCCACTGCGAGCCCTGGCCGGAGTAGACAAAGGCGAGCCGCGGCCGCGGGCCGGGAGCGTTTCGCCCCGTCGCGCGCAATCCATCGGCCTCGCCGGCGTGGAAGGCGGCCAGCCGCCGGGCCAGCTCCGCGTGCCCACGCGCGACCAGGGCCAACCGGTGCTCGTGGTGGGTGCGCCGCGCCCCCGCCGTGTAGCAGAGGTCGCGCAGGGACGGCGGCTCGGCCGTGGGGCTGCACAGGGCCGTCAGGTGCTTTTCCGCGAGCGCCAGCAGCGCTTCGCTCGTGTGCGCCGACAGCGTGAAGAGGTGGGGCCGCTCGGGCTCCTCCTGGCCGGGTGGCACGTCCAAGCCTGAGGAGCACGGAACCTCCTGCAAGATTACGTGGGCGTTCGTCCCGGTGACGCCGAATGAACTGACCCCAGCCAGCGCAGATCCTGCCGGCGCCGGCCAGGGCTGGCGCTGCCGCGGCACCGTCAGGGGCAGCTCGTGCCAGGCAACGGCCGGATTGGGGTCGCGGAAATGCAGCGAGGCGGGGATCGTGCGCTGTTCCAGGCTCAACGCGGCCTTAATCAGGCCGGCGGCGCCCGCGGCCGCCTCGGTGTGCCCAATGTTGGTCTTCACCGAGCCGACGGCGCAGCGCTGGCCGGCCGGGCGGCCTTCCGCCAGGACCGTGCCGAGCGCCTGCAACTCCACCAGGTCGCCGACCGGCGTCCCGGTACCGTGCGCCTCGACGTACTGCACGGCGCCCGGGGCGATGCCCGCCTGGGCGTAAGCGCTGCATAGCATGGCTTCCAGGCCCGCCTGGGCCGGCCTGACGAGCACGCCGCTGCTACGGCCGTCGTTGTTCACGCTGCTCCCGCGAATCAGGGCGTAGATCGGGTCGCGGTGGGTCAGCGCGCGCGCGAGTGTCGTGAGCACCAAGACGCCGGCGCCCTCACTGCGGACGTAGCCGTTGGCGCGCGCATCGCCGAACTTGCACCGTCCGTCGGGGGCGAGCATCCCCGACCGGGAGTAGCCGATGGTGATGTGCGGCTCGAGAATCAAGTTGACGCCGCCGGCGAGCGCGAGCTCCGATTCCCCGCGGCGCAGGCTCTCACAGGCGAGGTGGACGGCGACTAGCGCCGACGAGCAAGCGGTATCGACCGTGAGGCTCGGCCCGCGCAGATCGAGTTGGTAGGATAGGCGGCCCGCGGCGGAATAGCGGCCGGCGCCCGTGGTGCGGTAGAGATCGATGTCGGTCGGCGTGCGGTACAGGCGCTCCTCGTACTCGCTGGTCCACATGCCCACGAAGACGCCAGCGCGGCCGCCGCTCAGGCGGTGGGTCGGTACGCCCGCGTCTTCGAGGGCCTCCCAGGCCACTTCGAGGAGCAGCCGCTGCTGGGGGTCCATGGCAATGGCTTCACGGGGAGCGATCCCGAAGAAGCCGGCGTCGAACTGATCGATCCGGTCGAGAAAGCCGCCGCGCCGGGTGATGATCTTCCCGGGCGTGGCAGGCGCAGGATCGTAATACGCGTCTACATCGAAGCGCTGGGGCGGGATGTCCGCGATGGCGTCCACTTCGTCGAGGAGGAGCTGCCAGAACGCGCGCGGACCGTCCACGCCCCCCGGAAACCGACAGCCGATCCCGATAATAGCGATGGGCTCCGGCCGCCGACTATCGCTGGCCCTATCTTCCACGAGCGATGTCCTCCCTGGTGGGCACCCCGCCGGGCGGCCGGCGTGGGGATCAAGCGCCATCGTTCGCTCTCCAGAGCATGCGGCCGCTGGACGAAAGGCGCCGTGCGCCGACCTCTCCCGCGCCGTGAACCTCTGTTGGCGATGCCGTGGCCACCCACCACGTGCGCTGGCGGCCGTCGATCTCCTCGGCCGGTGCCACGCGGCCCCCCGGTGGAGGAGCCTGACAACTGGGATTAAGGATCGCGGCAGTCGGCCGCGCACGGGGCGAGAGCCGGTGGAGAACCGGTTGAGGAATCGGGCCGTGCGCTGCGGGCCGTCATCGCCTGCTCGGCCCTGGGCCGGTCCCGGCTCGGCGGCCCTGGCCCACCCTGGCGGGCGACCGTCCCCGGCCGTGCTGGACAGCTGATGAGCGGCTGAGCGCTCGGCGGTCGTCAGCGCGTCATGGCGGCGGCTGCCGTCCAGGTTAGCCTGTCGCAGCCAGTTGCGGCTCACCTGGACGCAGCAGCCCAGGTCCTTGGCGAGCTGGTCGGGGCTCCGCTCGCCCGCGCGGACCCGCCGGACGGCTTTGGCGCGGAACCCAGGCGGGTAAGGCGGATGGCTCTTGGGCACGTGGACTCGTATAAGGCAGTTGGTACTCACCGGCGGTGACCTCCCGGTAGAGTAGCCCGCGCGGTGGTCTGCCCTGAGTTCAGAGGAGTCAGAATTCTGGACCGATGCGCTGCTCATAGCAGCGGAGGACAGTGTGGGCAGACGAGGGGGACCGGGGAGACGAGGATATCCGGCGGAGTTCCGGCGGCGGGTGATCGACCTGCTGGCGACGGGCCGGACGGTGGCGGACGTGGCGCGCGACCTGGGGATCAGCGAGCAGGCGATCGATGGCTGGCGCCGCCAAGAGCGGATCGACCGCGGGCGCGAACCCGGGCTGAGGGCGGCGACGCAGGCGGCGCTGGCCGCGGCCAAGCGGCGGATCCGCGAGCTGGAAGCGGAGCTAAGTAGGTGCTGGTAAGTTCGCCGATGATGGAGTAAGCTGCCCCGCACGGGAGGGCAGCCATGGCACGCCAGCAAGCGGCATTACCGAGAGTATCGCCCGAACAGCAGGCGGCCGT
>Ga0070739_10004745_pt1 | contig 15869 bp, 9 predicted proteins | sample Coa_R1_7_FD_66445 | JGI IMG/M metagenome (GOLD analysis project Ga0070739, IMG submission 66445) | Surface soil microbial communities from Centralia Pennsylvania, which are recovering from an underground coalmine fire - Coalmine... | ecosystem: Environmental > Terrestrial > Soil > Unclassified ... | reverse complement strand
TGTTGGCGCGTGGCAACGCACGCGCGATGCAGCGGGAGGCCGCTCGGCAAAAGATGCTCAACACGGCTTACACACTCCTCAATGCCGGTTGCACCATTGATACGTTCGAGCAGTACGTCGAGGCCCGCAAGCAACACATCGGACGCATCGCTTCGATTCGTGGACTGCGACGAAAAATCGAAGCGCAATTCGGAAGTTACGATTCATTCCTGCGCGAAGTAGCCGCCAACAATCACCGCGTCTTGTGGGTCGAGACGATTGGCGAAATGGATGTCTATGATGTCGAGGTGGATTGCCCTACTGCCGATGATAAATCGCCGTCTTCAGGCCACAATTTCGTGATTTGGCCATCGATCAAGCCAACTGGCTCCGGCATCGTCGTCTTTAATACACGAAGAGCGGCCAAAATGGTGATTTTGGATCTCGATCATCCAGATATCGAAGAATTCATCAACTGGAAGATGGTCGAGGAAGGCAAGGTTGCGGCGCTGGTCACCGGCTCGCGGCTGCTCAATCGGCATCTGAACGCCATCCTCAAGGCGTGTGTCAACTGGCCCAACGCCGAGGAGCGGCTGGATCGTCAGCGCAATCACGAGCTGCATCGCGCCATCGTCGAGGCCCGCGCTGCGCTGGTGCCGGTCAACTACATCGAACGCGTCCTGCAACTGGCCGAACAGGGCGTCACGTCGCTGAAAATCGAGGAATACAACACCGACTGGAACTCGAAAGCGTATTTCACGGTTTCCGGGCAGAACAGTAATAACTCGGTGCGCGTGACCAATGATTTCATGGAGGCAGTGCAAAAGGATGGTCCGTGGCATTTGTACTGGCGCACGGAGAAAGAAAAGGCACGGCTGCAAGGCCGGACGCCCAAGCCGCGAAAGACGCTACGAGCCCGCGATTTGTGGAATCAGATCGCTTTCGCTGCCTGGTCGTGCGCCGATCCGGGAGTACAGTTTGATACGACCATCAACGAATGGCACACCTGTCCGGCGGATGATCGCATTAATGGATCAAATCCATGTAGTGAATATATGTTCATAGACGATACGGCCTGCAATCTCGCCAGCTTGAACTTGCTCAAGTTCTACGACGAGAAGACTGCCCGTTTCGACGTGGACTCGTTCTGCCATGCCACGCGCTTGTGGACTTTGATCCTGGAGATATCCGTTTATATGGCGCAGTTCCCTAGTGTGGCGGTGGCGCAGAAATCGTATGACTATCGCACGCTGGGTCTGGGCTACGCCAACATGGGATCGCTCTTGATGGTGCAGGGACTGCCCTACGATTCCCATGAGGGCCGGGCTTGGTGCGGCGCTATCACCGCGTTGATGCATTCCGCTTCCTATGCGGCCTCTGCCGAGATGGCCGCCGAGGTCGGCCCCTTCCCGCGTTACGAGGCCAACCGCGAAGCCATGCTGCGCGTCATCCGCAATCATCGCCGCGCTGCCTACAACGCGCCGCAGGAGGAGTACGAAGGACTGACGATCCCGCCGGTTGCCATCGATGCGCGTTTCTGTCCGGAATACTTGCTCAAGGCTGCCCAGCGCGAAAGCGACCGCATGGTGGAGTTGGGTGAGAAGCACGGCTATCGCAATGCGCAAGTGACGTGCATCGCGCCGACGGGGTGCCTCGTCGGCGACTCTCTGGTTATTACCGATCGAGGCATTGTTCCCTTGAATACACTCGGCGATGTCGAGGGCGAACAATGGCAGGATGTGTCGTTTCAGGTGCTGACCGATGAGGGGCCGAAGCCGGCGACGCGCTTCTATGTCAATGGTATTGCACCGACGCGCAAGATACGCACCAGTAGCGGCTACGAGATTCAGGGCACCGTGCAGCATCGCATCCGCGTCGTCGATGCGGCGACAGGGGAATGGACGTGGAAACGGTTCGCGGAAGTGGCTCCCGGCGATGTTGTGCCCTTGGCCATGAATTCGCTGGTAGGCAAGCCGCGAACCGTCAAGCTGCCGCCGCTCGGAGAGTTGTATTGGACGTGCGAGTCTCGCACTGTTGTGCCGCGCACGCTCTCCCCGCAATTGGCAGAGTTGGTCGGCTACTTCATGGGTGACGGTTCCTTGCATGCCAAGGGCTTGCGATTTTGCGTCAGTAAGGAAGACCCGGATGTTGCCGAGCGCATTTGCGATTTAGTTCGTCAGCTTTTCCATATTGAGCCGCATGTCGAGCCGAAGCAGGGCTATTTGGAAGTTGCCGTGCATTCGGTCCCCTTGACCCTCTGGTGGGAGGCGTGTGGGTTCTGCAAATTAGCTCCGGACGAAAAACATACCGGCAAGGGTTGGCTGCCGCGCATCCCCAATGCCATCCTTTACAGCAATGATCGTCGCTGTTACTCGGCCTTCTTGCGTGGTTTGTTTGAAGCGGATGGCACGGTCATCGTGGGCTGCCCCTCCTGGTGCACGACCCACTTGCCCTTTGCCAAGCAGGTCAAGACGTTGCTTTTGGCCCTTGGTTTCCCGACAACCTCGAAACGGGATCAATCGGGTTGGGGGCAGTCGGTCATGTATAGCATGCGTCTGAAAAATGAGTCGTACAACGAGGCGTTCCAGACAGAAATCGGCTTCTTGGGCGCGCGCAAAAACGCAGCTGTCGCAGCCTGCACCGGCCATGCTCAGGCAGCGCGCCGCGATTACGTCTACTTGGCGGAATCAGCCTTGCAACGCGCCCTGGACTCCGGCGTTCAGCATACGGCTTTACAACTGGCCGTTCGGCGTTTTGGAGCAGTTACGCGCCGCAGTCTCAAAGCCGTCTACGAACACACTCAGGATACCGAGATTGGCCAGGCCCTCGGCTTCTTCTATGACAAAGTGCAAGCCAACGAAGATGGCGGCGAGCAGCTCACGTATGATCTGTCCGTCCCGGATAACGTCACCTATATCGCAAACGGCTTCGTCAGTCATAACACGATTGCTCTGGTTATGGACTGCGACACCACCGGCATCGAGCCGGACTTCGCTCTGGTGAAGTTCAAGAAGCTGGCCGGCGGCGGCTACTTCAAAATCATCAACGAATCAATTCCGCCCGCTCTGCGGCGACTCGGCTACACGCCGCGGCAGATTGAGGACATCGTCCGTTATTGCCGTGGGGCCGGCACGCTGCACGGCTGTCCGCACATCAACTTGGCTACGCTACGGGCCAAGGGCTTCCCCGATGATGTGCTGCAGCGCATCGAATCGATGTTGCCCAGCGTCTTCGAGCTGCCTTTCGCTTTCAATCGCTGGACGGTCGGCGACGAAGTGCTGACCGGCAAGCTCGGCTTCAAGCCCGAACAGATCGAGACTCCGAGTTTCGATCTTCTCGCAGCACTGGGCTTCAGCCGCGAGCAGATCGCCGAGGCCAACCTCCATGTGTGCGGCGCCATGACCATCGAGGGAGCGCCGCACCTTCATCCGGAGCATCTGCCCGTTTTCGATTGTGCCAACAAATGCGGTAAGCTGGGCCAGCGATTCCTCTCTGCCGAGTCGCACATCCGCATGATGGCTGCCGCCCAGCCGTTCATCAGCGGGGCGATCTCCAAGACGATCAACATGCCGCACAATGCCACCATTGAGGATGTCAAAAGGGCATATATGCTCAGCTGGCAGCTCATGGTCAAGGCCAACGCCCTCTATCGCGACGGCTCCAAGCTCAGCCAGCCGCTCAACACGGTGGCCGACGCTCCCGATATCGACGCCGAAGTGGCCGAGGAAGTACGGCACGAGCCGAAGGCTGAAGCGGTTCGGATTGCCGAGAAGATTGTTTATCGCTATCTCGCCCATCGCCGCCGGCTGCCGGATCGCCGCGCCGGTTACACGCAGAAAGCGCGCATCGGCAATCACAAGATGTACCTGCGCACCGGCGAATACGAAGACGGCACGCTCGGCGAGATCTTCCTGGACATGCACAAGGAAGGCGCTGCCTTCCGCAGCATGACCAACTGTTTCGCCATCGCCGTATCGCTGGGCTTGCAGCACGGCGTGCCGCTGGAGGAATTTGTTGATGCGTTCCTGTTCACGCGCTTCGAGCCAAACGGCATAGTGCAGGGCAATCCGCACATCAAGATGACGACTTCGATCATCGATTACATCTTCCGCGAATTGGCCATCACGTATCTAGGCCGGCACGATTTGGCCCAGGTCGAGATGGAGGATCTGCGCGGCGACGCCATCCATCGCGAGCGCGACGAGCCGGACTTCGAGTCGGAAGAAGTGATGGAGGAGCGCATCGTCGAGCCGCAGCCTGTGGCCAAGGCGTTCGCCACGCCGCGCAGCGGGCATCTGACGCCGCTGCGCGAAACCAGCCCGGCCGCGACCAACGGCAACGGCCACAAGAGCGGCGTCCGCGAGCAAACGATGGAGGAGAAAATTCGGCTGGCGCGGCTGAAAGGCTACGAGGGCGATCCGTGCAGCGAGTGTGGCCAGCTAACCCTGGTGCGCAGCGGCGCGTGCTGCAAGTGCGATACCTGCGGTGCCACGTCCGGGTGCAGTTAAGCGCGGCTTGGATTCTATTACATCCATCGGCCTAGTCGATCCGTGCGATAACCCAGCGTCCGATACACGGCATCGACGAGACTTTGCCCGCGCTCATTCAGACAGACGCCGCGGCCTTGTTTGTTCATGGTGTAGCCAAACGCCATTTTCGCTCCGGGATCGGCAAAACCGAGCGAACCGCCCATGCCCGGATGGCCGAACGCCTCTTCGGAAAGAACGATGCTGTCGCGCGCGCCCGGCGGTCCTTGGCGGTTGTCCGACGATTTCCAGAAACCCAGAGCGATACGCAGGCCGATCAGCAGCGTCGCATCGACGCCAATGGCCGAGCTGACGGCGCTCATCTGTTTGAGCGTATCAGCATCGACGAGTTGTCCGCCGCCCAGCGCCAACGGAGCGTACATGCCGGCGAGCCCCCGCGCATTGGTGATGCCGCCCTGACTGGGCAGCACGGCCTGATGCGCCGCGCGCGAATCGTAATCGCCGGCCGCCGTGCGCCGGCCGGTGTTCTTCACTGTCAACGCTTGAATGCTGTTCGGATCGCTCGCCATGAGGCTGAGGAAGCGCGAACGCGGCTCGCCCGGCGGCGGGGGATCGGCGCGGATGGTCGGGGCCACGCGCGGCTCGTCCTCCTCGGCTAGACCGATGTGAAAATCGAGTCCGAGCGGTCCCGCCACTTCTTCGCGGAAAAATTGATCGAACGGCTGACCGGAGACGCGCCGCACCACTTCGCCGACGAGATGTCCAAACGTCGTGGCATGATAGCCCTGCCGTGTGCCCGGTTCCCAAAACGGCGACTCGGCGGCAAGTACGCCGGTCATGTAGTCCCAATCGTACAAGCCGCCGGCAACAAGCGGCTGACGGATGGCCGGCACCCCCGCCTGGTGATCGAGCAACATGCGTACCGTGACGCCGTCCTTGCCGGCTTGCCCGAACTCCGGCCAATACGACGCCACCGTCCGATCCAGATCGAGCAAGCCGCGCGCAATCAGGATATGGGCGCACAAGGCCGTCGCTCCCTTGGTGGAGGACCACACCAAGCCGATTGTGTCTCGCTCCCACTGTCGTTGCGTGTGGCGATCCGCGATGCCGCCCCACAGATCGACGACGATTCGCCCTTCGATTATCACGCACACCGAGGCACCGACCTCGCCGCGCTCGGCGAAGTTGCGCTCGAACTCCTCGCGGACGCCGTGGAAGCGTGCATCACAGACTCCATGAATGTTCATGAAGCTATCCTATGCCGTCGCGGACTTAAAGGCGGTTTCAGACCTTACTAGCCCGGAGCGCCAGCGACGGGCGCTTCGGCCCGTCGCTGGCGCTCCGGGCTAGTGGGCAGACAAGTTCTTACGCCGCCAGCTTGCGCGGATCGGGCGCTTCGCTGAGGCGAACCTCGGCGAAACGCTGGCCGTTGGAATCGTAATAAAGGATACGGTCTTCCTCACCGGCCCAGACGGCGTAGGTTTTGACCATGCGCGGCCCCTGCACTTGAAAGAACAGACCGCAGGGGCGGCCTGATCGCTTAATCACCGCCTGATGCATCGGCGTCTGCGCCGGATCGAGTTGATCGTGCGCGCACAGGGTATTGTGAACATGCTCGCGGAGAGCTTCCAAGGTGGGCAGGCAAACAACGGTGTTCATGCAAGATACGCGGTCTCGGTTACTCAATGGGGAGGTCAGAGAGGAGATCGGCCTTTGCGCCGCCATTCTTTAACCAGGCGAGCGGGGTCGCGTAAGCGCCCCGAGAGATTGTGTTCTCGAGGCGTTAACACGCCCTGCTCGCCTGTACACCCGACGAGGGGTTGCTTGCAATCCCTCCGCCGTCGCCCTAAAATGCAAAAGGCTTGAGCAATGCCCACCCTTCACCGCGGCAGGAGCGCGCCTCATGAACAAACGACTTTGGCTGTGGCTGCTCCTTGCCTTGCTGCTTTTTCCAGGGATGGCAACGGCCCAATTCTTCTGGCGGAGTCCTCCCGTCGCCCCTATGGGCCATAAGGAATCGCATCACGATTTGCCGGGCGGACTTGATCTGTCCAATCCCCAAGAGTTGATGGCCCAGCGTTTGCAAGCACTGCACGAGCTACATCAATTACAAGATCAGGTCCAGGGACTGCTCAATGATCCTGAATTCCGCGAGCAACTCGACAAGTTCACGCCGGAGGAGTTGCAACGACTGCGCGAGAAACTGCTCAAGGGCGAGGGGCTAAGCCAGGATCGCACCTGGGCACGGCTGATCGAGCAGGTGCGCGCCCGGAACAAGCTCGATCAAAAGCAACTGGACTTTCTCAGCCGTTGGGCTCAGCGTCCGGAAAAGAAACAGGCTTCCCGCGAATCCGCGGAAGCGAGGCCCGACAACGAGGCCAAAAACGCTCCTCCGCAGCCGCCCCCTCCTCCTTCTGATTCTGTCTCGCCGCCGGATCAACCACCACCGGCCGAGCCGGCTCCGTCGCTGCTCGATCGATTCCAGGAAGATACCACAAAATGGTTGATGGAGAACTTCGAGGGTATGAGCGGCGACTTTTTGCAAGCGTTGACCGAGATAGGCGACGAGAGCAACACTCCTCTGGCCGATCTGCTGCGTTCGGTGCCGCAGTCCGATTTCGCCGGCATCAACATGCGGGACCATCCTCTCCTTCCCGCGTTGCAAACGGGAACAATCTCCCGTTATCTGTCCGGCGTGGGGGATTTCCTCCATCGACAGAACGGCTTCATGGAGAAGGTCGGTTCTCTGTTCCCCAAATCGGCCTTGCCTTCCCTGTCCAATGTCGGCGGCCCTTCGGTTTCGATGCGTACACCTTCCACGGCGGAGAACGCCGGCTGGTTGCCGGCCCTGCTTTGCTTGCTGATGCTCGGGCTGATCGTTCTGGTTCTGTGGAAGAAAGGCTTCGGCTCCATTAGTCAGGCCGGCTCCGGCGCGGATGGGGAATGGCGGCTTGGCTCCTGGCCGGTGTCGCCGGACGCCGTCTCCACACGGCAGGACGTGATCCGCGCTTTCGAGTACCTGGCCCTGCTGTGCCTCGGTCCGGCCGCTGCCGCGTGCCATCATCGCCAGTTGGCCGAGCGTCTCGCCGAACAGGACAGCATGAATCCCAGTCGGCGTCAGGCTGCGGAGATGCTGGCCTGGCTCTACGAACAGGCACGCTACGCTCCCGCCGATGAAACGCTCTCTCAGGAGCAATTAAGCGATGCCCGGCATGCCCTCAGCTCTCTCGCGGGAGTGACAACCGCATGACACAGACCCAATGCAGAATGCAGAATGCAGAATGCAGAATGCAGAAGTTTATCCTTTATTCTGCATTCTGCATTCTGCATTCTGCATTGTTCTTTGTCTCGCCTTGCTTCGCTCAGTGGCCGCCTCACGGAGAGATACCGTATGAGCGACGGACCGATGCGTTTCGCCGGCTGCTTTTTGAATTGCGCTTTCAACCACTGAGCAGCTTTCCGAAGCTCCGAGAAAATCCCAGCGAATCGCTGTTCATTATGCTAGGCGATCCAGCCTGCTTGGGGGAACCTCAGTTTTTCCCAGAGGGGCTGCATGGCTTTGTTGAGGACGGCGGCGCAGTCTTGATCGCCACAGACATGTGGACCGACCCCGCGGCGAGCAAAAACCTGAGCGAATTGGCCGGCGTCACGGTGGCAGGAGAAACCCTGGTGGTAAGACGCCCTGAGCTTGCCCCGGATCTCGTCTACAGTAACTCGGAATATTGCCCCTTCGTGGAACCGGTGGAAACGTCGAACCTTCTCGGCGCGGTGGCGGCCCTCATCCGTGTGGACAGCGGCAAGCCCGACCTGTTCCGCCGCTATCCCTATCCCGATAAACAGCGGTTGCAGGTTGCAACCAATACCCCTTCCTACCTGGAGATATCGCCATCGGGTTTGCCCCGCGGAATCCAACCGCTGGCGCGGCTGCCGAAGATTTGTCAGGTTGAAAGAAGCCTCCCGGCCCTCCGTCTCAGGTCCGGCGATGCCCTTGTGGACGAGAACGGACGGCTCTTCGCCGTCGGCGGCACCATCGGCAAGGGGCGCGTGTTGGTACTGGCCGACCACAGCATTTTCATCAACCGCATGATCCTGCCGCACGACAACGGCAACATGGAGTTCGCCGCCAACTGCCTGCATTGGCTGCGCGGCGGTGCCGCCTCACCGATGGAAAGTCTCCGTGCCCTCAACAGTCCCAACGCGCTCCAACAGCTCGCCGGTCAACGCAACAAAGTGCTGTTCTGGGATAACGACGAACCCTGCACTAATTTCGAGGTGCCCCTCAAGTCCGCGCCGGTGCCTCCGACGTTTGCTTCCGAGCCCGCGATTGTCGCCGCCATCGACAAAGCGATCACCCGGCTCGAAGGCAACGATGCCTTCAACCGTGCGCTGTTGGATTGGATTGACGAGCTGCCCGGCGGACGCGAGCGATTCATCGGCACGACGGTGTATCTACTCACCTTGGCGGCGATGCTGTTTCTGGGCTATCACTTCCTCTGGCGCACGCGCCATCGACCGGAACTGGCGATCCCCTTGCTGTCCAAAGCACTCCGCGAACATGAGCCGAAAGCCTCGCTGCTGGACCAGCGCCGCCGCGCGCTGTTGCGTTCGGGCAATGTCTGGGAGTTGGGGCATCGTCTGGCCCGGGAGTGTTTCGAGTCGGCGGGTGTGGCACTGACGAACACATCGCCGCCGCGTGTGGTGAAGGCGCAGGGCAACCGCTGGCAGCGCTGGCGTGTCAATCGCCGCGTCGCCCGTTTATGGCGACTCGCGCGCGGCGATAAGCCGACGTCCCTTTCTCCTGCCGCTCTCCAACACAGGCTGCGCGAGATTGAGGAATTGAAAACAGGACTGGCGAATGGAACAATTAAACTGAATGCAGAATTCAGAATGCAGAATGAATCCTAGCCTTTCATTCTGCATTCTGCATTCTGAATTCTGCATTGGAGTCTGTGCATGGCCGGCGAACTGGGATTGAACAATACGACCAACGCCGAACAATTGCGCGAGCTGGCGCCGCGCATGCGGGAATTGCGCGATCGTGTCGTCGATGAGATCGGCAAGGTTGTCGTCGGCATGGCCGATGTCACGCATCAGTTCCTCATCGCGCTCTTGGCCAACGGGCACGTTCTGCTCGAAGGCGTGCCCGGCGTCGCCAAGACCACGCTGTCGAAAACCTTCGCTCGCGTCCTGGGCACCCAGTATCAGCGCTTGCAGTTCACTCCTGATTTGCTGCCCTCCGACGTGACCGGCACCTACGTCTTCGACCGCAAGCAAAACGAGTTTGTCCTGCGCAAAGGGCCGATCTTTTGTCAAGTGTTGCTGGCCGACGAAGTCAACCGCGCTCCGGCGAAGACGCAGTCGGCCCTCCTGGAAGCGATGCAGGAAAACCAGGTCACCATCGAAGGCACGACGCTGCCGTTGCCGCAGCCGTTCATGGTGCTGGCCACGCAAAACCCCATCGAGCACGAAGGCGTCTATCGTCTGCCCGAAGCGCAGCTGGATCGCTTCCTGCTCCGCGTCGATATGGGCTATCCCCAGCGCTACGACGAGCTGGCCATGCTGCGTTTGCACAGTCATCCGGTGGCCCCGGCGGATCAACTATTCACAGCCGAGCAGATTCTCGACATCCAATGGCAAGTGGCTCACGTGCATGGCGATGACTCGCTCATGGAGTACATCATCGATCTGGCCGAGGCCAGCCGCGAGCATCCCGACCTGGCTCTGGGCGCCAGTCCCCGGGCCGCGTTGTGTTTGTTGCGTTGCGCGCGTGCCCGCGCCTTGCTGGATGGCCGGCACTACTTCACACATGAAGACGTGAAGGCCGTCGCCCCGGCCGTGCTGGCCCATCGCTTGATCGTTCGGCCTGAAGCCGAAGTCGAAGGAAAGCAGGCGCGCGATGTCGTCCACGAACTGCTCGATATGGTGCCGGTCCTTGAGACAGGGCCGCGTAAGCTTCGGAAATAGCATTTTCGCTTAGCCGCGAGCCGTAGGCGAGCGCGAGCGCTCATGGCTCGAGCCCGTTTTCCTCGCTCCCAAACCCGCGTTGTGGCACGGTCTCCGGACCGTGCCACCCACGTTGACCGGAGGTCTCCCGGACTTCCAGGAGACCTGCGGTCGGCCGAAGTGGCACGGTCCGGAGACCGTGCCACAACACGCGGGGAGTGTGCTTTTCTGACTGCCGATAGCCGCGAGCCGTAGGCGAGCGCTCATGGCTTGGGCCAGTTCAAGTGTTTGTGCAGGAAATCGAAGGTGCCACGACCGTGGATTTCGTGGCCGCCGTTGAAAACCTCGAGGGCGGTACGCTCGCCTAATCCCAGACGATCATAGAGTCGGCGCAACTTGGCGTACTCATACGCCACCCACTCATCCGGGGCTACGGGATCTTCGTGGCCGCGCTCCACCATGAACGGCCGCGGCAGCATCAGGGCGGCCAGCTCGGCGTAGTTGAACGTGTTGCCCATGTCGAAATACGGCATCTCCCATTCGATGGTGAACATGAAGCTATATTTGGCATCCGTTGAGGCGACTTTTCTAGCCCAGTCGTTAAAGTCGGCGGAGCAGATCGATAAACAGTAGCGCGACAGTAGAGGCGGCACACGCACGGCCGTTTCGCCGCCGTAGCTCTTGCCGTAGAAGGCGATGCGCTGGGCATCGACTTGCGGCAGCGTCCCCAACCAGTTGAGGATTTGCTCGTGTTGAGCCAGGATGAAGGAGAATAGCGATCCCTTGACAGTGTTTGCCTTGCGGCTGAGGAAACGATAGCGGTCTTCGCCGCGATAGGGATTGTGCGGCGTGAAGACAATGAAGCCGCGCTCGACGAGCCGGGCGGCTACGTCATGGTAGGAGGTGTTTCCCTCGATGAGATCCTTCGGCAAACCGTTGCGGCCATGCTGCATGACGACGACGGGGCGTTTCTCTCCCGGCTTAAGATTCTTGGGCAACAGCAGAACGCCCCAGGCGAACACATGGGGAAACACGTCCAAGACGACATCATAACCGACCCACTTGTCCCGGTCGTAGACCTTGCGCGAGCGCGGCTTCGGCGTCAGCAGAGGATCATCGAATTTGCCCAGCACTTCCTCCCACAGATATTGCCGATAGCGCGGCAGATACGTCGTGAATGGTTCGAGCGCGCGCGGTCCCGCCGCTGTCGTCAACGAGAAGAATCGCTCGCGTGTGTGTTCGGAGGCGCGAACCAACCGCTGGACGTGGCGTTCCAACTCCTGGACTTGGCGTTGCTGCCGGACCGCTGGATCGAAGTGCTTGCGTCGGTCTATGGGCGGCTGGTTCGAGAGATCCATGGGCGATTTGCTGCCGAGCATGTAGACGAATTGCTGCAATGCCTCCGGCGAGCCGGGACCGATCGTTTTGCCGTCCGCACCAGCAATTAAGCGTCGGGGTTGAAAGCCGTGGGCAAGCAGCGCATCGATCCGGTGAAACTCGGCCTCGACCGAGGCGAAGGCCGGCGTATGCAGTGAGCCGGCGGCAGCGCCGCGCCGGCCGGGACGGACTGGCGGCGGACCTTGGACCGCAGGCATCTCGCTATGTTCGACGACCAGGCCGCGCGGAGCGATCAGCGTGGCGACCTCCGCGTCGCCAAATTCACGCAGCAATCCCCAGACGTTGCGGTACAGTGGTTCCTGCCACGTCCGCTGCCGCGAATCAAAATAGCCGCTCACCAGACAAGCATCCAGACGCGGATCGACGGCGGCTGCGTAAAAAGCCAGCAGTCCTCCCTCGCCGTAGCCGGCCACGCCGATTTTCACGGAATCGCCATCCCGCTGCTTGTACCAGTCCACGACGGCAAGGATCTTCTGTACCTCGTAACCGATGACGTGCCGGCCCATGTGGAATGCTTGGCGATAAATCCACTCTCGATGGGGTTGATTGGTCCACGCCACCTCGGCGTTGCCCGCCCAGCGATCCGAGCGGTCGATCAGTGTCGGGACCACTACTCGGACGCCGTTCTCCACGAGCCGGCGGGCGAACTGCGCTTCGTTCGCCACACCAGGAGCCAGACCTACGAGTTGCTCCGGCGTCTGGTCTGCGTCCGGCAGCGCGATTACATCGGCGAGCGGTTTGTCCTTCGGTTCCAGAAGCAGACCTTCTCCCCAGACGCCGTCAAGCACCGGCCAGCGGACTTGATAGATCCGGTAATTGTCTTTTTCGGCAACCAATGCGGGAGTATCCTCATCGCCGAAGCGCTCCATGCGCGCAGGCAGACGCGGATCGACGAAGCCGATTATCTTGCGGAAGCGCTGACGATTGGGCTGAATCGACTTCTCGTAAGCTGCTGGGGAGGAGCAATCACGCTTCCAGTGCTGCGAGCGTTTGTCGATAGATTGGGAGATTTTGTCCTCGATGAAGGCGTGCAGACCGTCCATCATTTTGTCGGCGAGATTGCCTTGCCAGTCCAGGGGTGCAGTTCCCGGCAGGTGAGGAATTTCCTCCGCCGAGGACAGAAATGGCACCGAAAGAAGAAGAGCTAGCGCGAGACTTCGTGGCAGAATCATGATTCTAGTTGATCTCGACCGTTAGGAATTCGTGCATCCGCCGCTCATTGTAGAGAGTCGCCCAGGACCGGGCGCTTGTTCGGCTTGATTCGCCGGAACGGGATGATAGCCTAAAGACAGCAGTGATCTTTCTGTCCTCTGTGAGCGGCAATCATCATGACCAACGAATCGAAGCAAAGCCAATCGTTTCAGATTGAACGGCATGGCGATGTCGCCATCATCACGCCATCTCCGGAAGTGGAAAAGATGCCCGAAAACCTGATGGAGCAGGCGGCCCAGATGGTGCTCGCGCCGTTGCGTTCCGATCCGCCCGCCGGACTGGTCTTCGACCTGAGCCGCGTTGATTACGTCGGCTCGTTGTTCCTGTCTTTCCTGTTGCGTTGCCACAAGCGTGTCAAGGAACACGGCAGCGAAGTCGTAGTCGCCGGCGCGTCGCCGCGCGCCCGTGAATTGCTGCACATGACCGCCCTCGATACGCTGTGGGCCTTATATGACAGCCGTGCCGAGGCACTGGCGGCCTTGACCGGCGACTAACGAAAGGATGAAGGATGAAGGATAAAGGATGAACTCAAGCCTTTCTTCTTCATCCTTCATCCTTCATCCTTCATCCTTCCGATAAACCGAGTTGTTCTCTCATGCGCAATCCACCTCCCGGCTCCGGCCGGCCTTCGTTCCATAGTTCGTTTCAACAAGTTCACGATGATGCGGCGACCGACGACCGCCAAGTTATCGGCGTCGAGCAGCTGGCGCAGCAGATCCGCGAAACCGCCGACAAGCTCATCCGCGACGGCGCTACCCGCGGCGACATCAAGCTGCTCAGCACCGCCTTGAAGGAGCTACGCTACTCGTTCAAGGTGTTCACGCCTTATCGGCACCTGCGCAAAGTGTCGATATTCGGCTCGGCGCGTTTGCCGGAGAGTCACCCCGCCTACGCCTCGGCAGTCGAGTTCAGCCGACGTATCGCCGAGGCTGGCTGGATGGTCATCACCGGCGCAGCGGCCGGCATCATGGAGGCCGGACACGTCGGCGCCGGACGCGAAAAAAGCATCGGCGTCAATATCTTGTTGCCCTTTGAGCAAGAGGCCAATCCCATCATCCGCGGCGATCTGAAGTTGATGCACCTGAAATACTTCTTCACGCGCAAGCTGCTGTTCGTAAAGGAGTCCGATGCGGTCGTTCTGTTTCCCGGCGGCTTCGGCACGCAAGACGAGTGTTTCGAGGTCTTGACGCTGGTGCAGACCGGCAAAGCGCAGATGTTTCCCATCGTCATGGTGGACGAACCCGGTGGCAATTACTGGCTGCGCTGGCAGGAGTACATCACCGAGGAGTTGCTGGAGCGCGAGCTGATCTCGCCCGCCGACATGTCGCTGTTCAAAGTCACGGATTCGGTGGACGAAGCCGTCGCCGAGGTGCTGAATTTTTACCACGTCTATCACAGTATGCGTTATGTCCACGGCGATCTGGTGCTGCGTCTGCAACACCGACTCTCCGACGCTCAGATACAGCGCCTCCGCGACGAGTTCGCCGACATTGTCGTCGCCGGCACCATCGAGCAAACCGAGGCGTTGCCGGAAGAATCCAACGATACGCACATCGCCACGCTGCCACGTCTCCGCTTTCGCTTCGACCGTCGCAATCTCGGCCGGCTGCGACAAATGATTGACACGATCAATCAATCCGAGTTTAGCCGCGAGCCGTAGGCGAGCGCGGTGGGGCCGGCGTCTCGCCGGTCCTGTACGGCTCACGGCTAAACAAAGGGATTCTCGGGCGACTCAAAAACTCCATTTTCTACTTGCAGTCGGGTACACCGCGCGCCATCATGGAGCCTTCTGGCTCGGATTGCGGCCACGATGTCAGCAATCGTCCGCAGAACTCGCGACGCCTGTGAACACGATTTCTCACCGTTTGGGGGAATTTCCTTATAGAGGAGTTCTTTCACCGGAAGGCATTCGGTTCGAGCAACTTGCCGGAGATCTTATGTTCAGAACCCGATCCCGTCTGGTACGGCAACTGGCCGGCCTAGCCGCCGCAAGCGTAGTCCTTATCGCGGCAGAGGCTGCGGAACCGCTGTCCGCCGCGGCCCATCCACCGCCCAAACCTGCTCCAACGTACTCGAAATCCTTCGTCAATTGGTTCAAGAACTACTGGAAAATGCTTGTTCCCAAGTTTCCCAAGTTCCCGAAACAGTCCATGCCGAAGCTGCCTGCCAATGCGAAACCGCCCAAGCAAGCTGCAATGAAAGCGAGGCCCCTCCCGATGAAGGCCGCCCCAGTGCCGCAGGCGCAGCCCAGGGCGAAGCAGGCACCGAATGCCGCAAACCTGGCAGCAATGCCGGTCGCGCGGGCTCCGGTGCATCTTCCCCAGATGAAGAAAGCTCGCAGCGCGCTGACCGACGCCTGGCTTCTTGTCAATGCGGTAGATCACTTGTCCGCCCGAAAGAAAACCGCGGCGCTCACAAGCATCAGTCAGGCACTGATCGCGTTGGGAGGAGCGACGCCCAAACCGCTTGCGGCCGTGAAGAATGGCAACCCTATCCTGGAGGCCGAAGATCATCTGCTCAAGGCCCAAAAGGAAGTGCTGGAAGCGAAGCGTCTGCCGCTCGCGTTGAAGACGGCCGTGCTCGAGGAGATAACGAAAGCGCAAGTGGCGCTCAAAACCAAGGCGAAAGCGCCAGCCGGCAAAGCTGCGCCGCCAGGTGGCTGAAATAGGACTTTCCAGAATGCGGTTGGCGCTCATCGCTCGCGCAGAACTGGAGGGATGAAATTGAACATCCGCGCAAAAAAATCCGGCGCTCTCTTGCGAGAGCGCCGGAGGACCAGACTTACTTACGGGTCCCGTCCATCCCTTCGGTAGCCTGGCAGCCTTATCCGTCCCCCCTCGGACGGTTAAG
>Ga0070739_10004744_pt1 | contig 15871 bp, 16 predicted proteins | sample Coa_R1_7_FD_66445 | JGI IMG/M metagenome (GOLD analysis project Ga0070739, IMG submission 66445) | Surface soil microbial communities from Centralia Pennsylvania, which are recovering from an underground coalmine fire - Coalmine... | ecosystem: Environmental > Terrestrial > Soil > Unclassified ... | reverse complement strand
GGCGAGCGGGGTCGCGTAAGCGCCCCGAGATTCGCAAGCACTCGGGGCGCTTACGCGACCCCGCTCGCCGGACGAAGCATGAAGGGAGCAACATAGCGGACACAGCCTGGTAGAGTAAGATCAAAAGGACTCAACGAGGTGGGACAATTCCATCAGCGACATGGGAGCCGAAGAACTCTGGGACGAACCGTGGAAGGGGTTGCCCGAAGACGAAGCGGCCTGGGAGTGGGATTTGGTTTCGGAGGAAGAAGATGGGCCAACGCGAAATCCTCCCGATAATAGACGTGGATGGAAACGATGGTATTTCATCTACCATCAACCGAACTGTACGAACGTCAAGATTAGTGCGGATAAAGATCCAAAAACCGGCGAGTGGTTCAACCCTCATCGCTCTTCTGGGACCATATAAATCATGATCCGAACCAAACATTCTCTTCTTGACGCAACTGTCGAGCGCCAAGCTCTGCGACGGCGAGTCAAACAGATGTACCAGTGGTTTAACCGGGGTCTCTGGGAGAAATGTTTTTCCTTGATCGATCCAAGAATCCGCGAAAAAACCACAACGAAGTTTACTCCCTATGCGGAACGACTGCAAGAATTCAAGGAGGCATACGGGACGATCCGTCCTTGGTATGTTCGCATCAGCCTTCATCTCGATGCGTCTTCCAGCAAGCATGATGATGGGCCCTTTGCCTATGTGTACACGGTCTGGCAAGACGATGCCCACAGGTTCCACATGTTCCGTGAGCGTTGGGTCCGACAGGGCGACCGCTGGTTCACTCAAGTCGTCAGTCTCGTTGTCAACCGACAAGAGATTGGGCGCGATCAAGATTGAGAGGTGAGAGCCGATGGCAATACATCCCCTGGCCGGCAAACCCGCTCCCGCCGACCTACTGATCGACGTGACCTGCCTCGAGCGCGATTACTACGAACGCCGGCCAAATCTCGACGACCCAACGCAACTGGTCAGCTTCGGCACGAGCGGCCATCGCGGCACGCCGCTGAATGGCACCTTCACCGAAGCCCACATTCTCGCCATCACGCAAGCCATCTGCGAATATCGTCGACAGAAGCAGATCGACGGCCCGCTGTTCATGGGCAAGGACACACACGCCGTTTCCGGCCCCGCTCAGCGCACTGCCCTGGAAGTGCTGGCCGCCAACGGCGTCGAAACCATCATCCAGCGCGACGACGGCTACACCCCCACGCCGGTCATCTCGCACGCCATCCTCGTTTACAACAAGGGCCGTACCGAACATCGCGGCGATGGCATCGTCATTACGCCGTCACACAATCCACCGGAGGACGGCGGCTTCAAGTACAATCCGCCCAACGGCGGACCCGCCGATACCGACATCACCAACTGGGTGCAGGACCGCGCCAACGCTCACCTCCGCGCCGGCAACAAGGACGTGAAACGCATCCCCTACGAATCCGCCCTCAAGGCAAGCACGACGCACGCCGACGACTTCATCCTGCCCTACGTCAAGGATCTCGCCAACGTCCTCGACATGGAGGCGATTCGTTCGGCGGGCCTGAAACTCGGCGTCGATCCGCTCGGCGGCGCGACGGTGCATTACTGGGAGCCGATCAAGGATATTTACGGTCTGAATATTACCGTTGTCAATTCGCAGGTCGATCCGCGCTTCGCTTTCATGACGGTCGATCACGACGGCAAAATTCGCATGGATTGCTCCAGCCCTTACGCCATGGCGAAGCTGGTGAAGTTGAAGGACCAGTACCGCGTCGCTTTCGGCAACGATCCCGATTCCGACCGTCACGGCATTGTCACACCGTCGGCAGGACTGATGAATCCTAATCACTATCTGGCCGTGGCCATCCGCTATTTGCTGACGCATCGCCCCCATTGGCCGGCGAAAGCGGCGGTCGGCAAGACGCTGGTTAGCAGCAGCATGATCGACCGAGTCGTCAAGGATCTGGGGCGAACGCTGTGCGAAGTGCCGGTCGGTTTCAAGTGGTTCGCGCCGGGACTGTTCGACGGCTCGTTCTGTTTCGGCGGCGAAGAGAGCGCCGGCGCCAGCTTCCTGCGCCGCGACGGCAGCGTGTGGACCACGGACAAAGACGGCCCCATCATGGACCTGCTTGCCGCCGAGATCACGGCGCGCACCGGCAAAGACCCCGGCGAACACTACCAAGAATTGACACGCAAATTCGGCTCGCCCTGCTACACGCGCATCGACGCCCCGGCGACACCGGCGCAAAAAGCGGCGCTGAAAAAACTGTCGCCGGAGATGGTGACGGCGACCTCGTTGGCCGGCGAGCCGATCACGAACAAGCTGACAAAAGCGCCCGGCAATAACGCGGCCATCGGCGGACTGAAAGTCGTCGCCACCAGCGGTTGGTTCGCCGCGCGGCCCTCCGGCACCGAGAACATCTACAAGATCTACGCCGAGAGCTTCAAGGACGAAAAGCATCTGCAAGCAATCGTCGCGGAGGCGCAGCTAATTGTCAGCCGCGCTTTGGCGTGAGCAGCACAGATGCCTGATTTCCGCGATGTTGATCCCCGCGAGTTGCGGGTTCCGCCATCTCGACGGCAGGGAGCGGACCCGGCGAAGCTAGCCCGACAGATTGCCTTGTTCGGCCGGTCAGCGGTCGGTATGCCGCCTCCGTGGGTGTATGAAGGAACGGACGGCGTGCTGGTGCTGTATAATGGCGTTACCCGCGCGACCCGCATCGCCAAGCTGGCTCCCGGCACTCTGATCCGGGTCGAAGTAATCGGCACGCTTCCCAAACCATTCGTCGGGGAGCCGAAGATCGGAGACTTACTGCCATGAGCGAGACGCAGCACGAGGCTCTGAAAGTGCTGGCCGAAGTATGGAATTTAGCGCCGGATGTACGGCTCGGTCAGCTGATGGCGCACCTCGGATTCTTGGGCGAAGTCCATGTCGGCAAGGGACTCGGTTACATCGAGGATGATGAACTCATCGCGGTGCTGTACCGTCACCTAGCGGAACTGAAATCTCGCTTGGAGGGCACTGCAAATCAGGCACCGCCGCCGACCGGGGCCACTACTTCGGTTTCCGGCAGTTCCACATTACCGGAGGCTGCTCCGGCGGCAGAGATACAGCAGACCGTTAGCCGTGTCCCATCGTGACTGGTCTGCTACAGTGTTTGGCAAGTCGAATTCGTTCAATTATCAAGTACACCGCCGCTGGGATAATGCCAAGAAATCCGCCGAGATAACTGAAATTGTGCATGGTGGCCGCACGGGCAAAAGCCACTTTGTCCATGACCCCATCGGGATACCAGAAATCGGGTAGAGTTGCTTCGGAGATAGTCAAACACGCATAGATCAATGCTCCAATACCGGCGATCAGGGCCGTACCGGCGACTACCGCGAAGGCTGCCAAGCAGCGACTCAGATACGCTTTCCACCCAGGTAAAATCATCCCGACAACCATCACCGGCAAGCCGATGAGAAGACCCATCCACCAGGAAGCGTACCAGCCGACAATGGACGCGCCGATGCGACCGCGTAAGTCCACGGGGAGGTTGAACTGGCGGAACTTAAAAGCATGGAAGTAGTCGGGGGAAACCGTATAGGAGATCTGATTGTGCAGCGCACCGTACATTCCGGCGACCAAGCAACCAGCGGCCAGCAGCAGTGGGATGAGGGCAATCTTCGCCATGAGAAGCCTCGCTTTTCGTGAAACGCTTACATGGCCACGGCGACGACATGGGTATCGCCCCGGCGGCTGCCCTGACGCACAGGTCGAATGGTGATCTGAATTTCATGGCCCAAGTCGTTGAGGCACTGAAAGAGCCGTTCCACCGAAAATCCCTTGAGTTTGCCGTGCATCAAGGCTGATACTTTCGGTTGGTCCAACCCCATAATCTCGGCTGCCTTCGTCTGCGTGAGCCGGCGAGCGGCGATGGCCTGGCAAATTTGATGCGCCAGCTCTGCCTTGACGAGCCTGTCGCGCGGCTTACCCAGGGCAAGATCCGCGAAAACGTTGCCGCTGCTTTCTTGCACTTTCTCGACTGTTTTTGTCCTTTTCATCCGTCTTCGCCTCCTGGTTTTCTTTGGCGTTTATTATGCCATTTTTAGCATGGCCGGTGTCTCACGGTCAAGCCCATCCGCCCGCCGCTGTCTCTGTCGTGCATTGTTTGAACTATTTGCTTGACGCCCGCTTCACGCACGGACAAGATATGAAAGTAGGAGGACGAGAACCTTCGTTCGGCGCAATGCAGCGAACGACGCCCGACTGTTTTTCCCTTCGAGATGAAATCCCGACCCAACGCCCCAACCCGCGAGGCATGACATCCATGGATCCCCGTGCTGCAACTGGCGACGCCCCCGCAAAAGACCCGAATATGCCGGCTATCTTCCGTGTGGGCGACATCTATGCGCCCAAGGCGCCGGCCACGATAGCTGAGTCCCGGCTCGAAGAACGAGTTCTGACCGACCTGGTCGTGAGGCTCGCCTACACCGTGGCCCGGCTTTCCACCGACTGGGTGTGCAAGCAGCTGCACCTGTCGTTGCCGCTGGCTCAAGAGATCCTCGATGCGGTCTGCCGCGAAGGATTGCTGGAAGAAACCATGCGGGTCAGCGATGCCCGTTCGCACTTCCGCATCACAGACCGGGGCCGCGAGGACGGCAGCCGAATGATGGAAATGTGCGGCTACATCGGGCCGGCACCTGTCAGTCTGGAGTCGTACACGGCGATGCTGCGCTGGCAACTCGCCAACGCCTTGCCGGTCAAGCCGGAGCACGTGACCTCCGCTCTCTCGGGCATGGTCCTGCCATCGCGGGTGGCCCAGCTGGCCGGCCTGGCCGTTTCCTCCGGGCGCAGCCTGTTCGTCTACGGGCCGCCCGGCAACGGCAAAAGCAGCCTCGGCCGGATGATTTCCAATGCCTATCCCGACGATTGCTGGATCCCTTACGCCATCAGCACCGGCGACACCGTGATCCGCCTGTTTGATCCGCACGTCCACCATCCCGTTGACATCCCCGGCGAGCAGCCCGATACCATCGACAAGCGCTGGATTCGCATTAAGCGTCCGCTGGTCATCGTCGGCGGCGAGCTAACGATCGATATGCTCGACTTGATCTTTATCCCCTCGTCGCGTTATTACGAGGCGCCGCCGCACTTGAAGGCCAACGGCGGCGTGTTCCTGGTCGATGATTTCGGACGCGAGCGCGTCTCGCCCGAACAGCTGCTCAATCGCTTTATCACACCCATGGAGTATCAGATTGACTATTTCACGCTGCGCACGGGGCAAAAGATCCAGGTGCCGCTGCGCCATGTGCTCATCATCGCCACCAACTTGAGTCTGGAAACGGTCACGGACCCGGCGTTTCTGCGGCGCATGGGCTATCGTGTGTATCTGGGAGAGCCCACGCCGGAGCAATACACGCGGATTTTCACGACCTATGCCCAGCGTCATGGGGCCGCCGTCTCTCAGGAAGTGATGGAGCAGCTCTTGGAGCGCTACCGCGTGCAGAACAGAGAGCTGCGCGCGTGTGAGCCGCGCGACCTGATCGAACGCGCCCGCGACATCTGTCGCTTTCATGGCAGACCATTGGAGTTAAGCCCCAAGGTGCTCGATCTAGCCTGGACCGGCTATTTCGGCACCGAACAGCCAAAAAAGCGAGATCACGGAGCGGATGGGAAAGAAGTCACCGGAGAGCGACGAGAGGAACTGCCGACAGCAAAAGGAAGTGCGTAGCGGTCTGCCGCAAGGGTAACGAGCCGGAAGCGTAAGCGACGGCACATCGGACACACAAGTTCGCTACCGCCGAGAACCATCGCGGTCGTGATAAGCTGACGCTCGGCTTCGAGCTGCCGCGCGGCAGCTAGGCGACGCTGCTGGTCAAAGCGCTGGTCAGTTCTTGAAGTGGAAGACTGTTGGTCCCACTCCAAAGCAGCGTGCCAAGCGGCCGATCTGGGAGCGCGTGAGGGTGCGCTTCCCTCTGAGGACTTCCGAGATGGTCGATTCCGCAATCTTCGTCTCGCGAGCCAGCTCCGCCTGAGTGATCCCCTTGGCCTCAATCAAATGAGCCAGGATTACGGCATCTGAAACGGGTTCGATCGGATGCTGTTCCGTCTCGTAGCGCTCCATCAGGTCGCTGAGCACGTCAAGATAATCTTTTTCCCACTCATCCAGATTATCCCGGTCAGTCAATTCATCAACGATTTCCATCGCTCGGTCCAAGTCTTCTTCTGTCCGGATCGGGCGAAGCGGGAAACGCTGGATCAATTCCAGGTAAGCATCTCGGCGACTGCCGACTTTCCGCTTCGTTTTCATAATTTACTCTCTCTTTTTGCGCCGGCCTTTACGCCGGCTTCTTTGGTCAGTTCGATTCTTTGCTCCTCGCGGCGTCGGAGGGGCGAGTTTCTCCCGACTCCGCGGCTTCCAATCCTCGCCGAAGGTATCGCTTTTCCACTGTCCCGTGTCGTACTCCTCGTGCGTGAGAACGAATCGGACAAAGAGCTTGTGGCCCTCGTAGTCGATCACGGCAATGAGCCGATACTTGTTGCCACCGACGTTGAAGACTACCTTGTTGCCGACGAGATCTGCCGAATGATACGTCGTGCGAACATCAGCAAAACACGTCCAGTCGGCGGATTTTACTACTTGATACCATGCTCGCAGAGGCGTTTCCGAGCCGGCATGTCGCGGATTGCTCCAGAAGAGGCGGAGCTTTTTTGGCGAAATCACGCGCACGTGAATTCCTTTCTCGTGGCCAGTTAAGGAACGCTACTAGGAGGTAAGTCTCATTCATGGCTTTCGCATCGCTAGGGAACATCATTCGTAACAAGGTCTCGATCCTGATTGATTAAGTTATCGGTATCTTCGAGAGATGGTATTCGCAATTTGCGAAGTTGTCAACGAATTTCTTCGCAAATTGCGAACGATCGATTTCAAACTGCCGCGGCAGCTAAGCGACGCTGCTGGCCGAAGCGGTCGCCGCGGAAGCTAAGAGCCGCGACGGTAGGCGGTAGGAGGATTCCGGCGTCGGAGCGGAGCGGTCAAGAGAGGATGAGAAAAATAAGATAGGAAAGGTTGCGCGATTTGCCCGCCCGAATCTTTGCAGAGGAGCATGTTCCATGAACGCTGCGGATCTGTGGAAACGCTATCAGCAATATCTTTGCACCGCCCCGTCGATCGATCTGACGTTGGACATCAGCCGTATGCACTTCGACGATGCGTACCTGGAGCGCATGGAGCCGGCGATGCAGCGTGCCTACTCGGCGATGGATGCGTTGGAAAAAGGCGCCATCGCCAATCCCGACGAACAGCGCATGGTTGGCCACTACTGGCTGCGCGCTCCGGAGCGAGCGCCGAAGCCGGAGATCGCCAAAGAGATCCGCGACAGTGTGGCGAGCATCAAAGCGTTCGCCGCGGACGTTCATGCCGGCAAGATCAAGCCGCCGGGCGCGGCAAAGTTCACACAGGTGCTATCGATTGGCATCGGCGGCTCGGCCTTGGGGCCGGAGTTCGTCGCCGACGCGCTGAGTCAACCGGGCCGGGATCGCATGACGATGCACTTCATCGACAACACCGACCCGGACGGCATGGCCCGGACGCTGGCCACGCTGGAAGGCAAGCTGAAAGAAACGCTAGTGCTGGTCATGTCCAAAAGCGGCGGCACGCCGGAGCCGCACAACGGCATGACTGTCACTGCGGCCGCGTTTAAGTCGGCGGGTCTGGATTTCGCGCCACACTTCGTCGCCGTCACCATGCCCGGCTCGCATCTGGACAAGCAAGCCGTCGCTGAGAAATGGCTGCATCGCTTTGCCATGTTTGACTGGGTTGGCGGCCGCACCAGCGAGATGTCCGCCGTCGGCTTGGTGCCCGGATCGCTGCAAGGAATCGACGTTGATGCGATGCTCGCCGGCGCCGCTGCCTGTGATGAGGTAACACGCAAACATGACACGCGCCGCAATCCGGCTGCTCTGCTTGCACTGATGTGGTATTCCGCCACCGGTGGCAAGGGACAGAAGGATATGGTTGTACTTCCCTATAAAGATCGCTTGCTTCTCTTTAGCCGCTATCTGCAACAGCTGGTGATGGAGTCGCTGGGCAAGCGACTCGACCTGGACGGCAAGCGCGTCGATCAGGGCATCAGCGTCTACGGCAACAAGGGATCGACGGATCAACATGCGTATGTGCAGCAACTGCGCGACGGCGTAAACAATTTCTTTGTGACGTTCATCCGCGTGCTGGAATCAGGCGGCGCTGCGGTCGAAGTGCAACCAGGCGTCGGCGCGGGCGATTATCTGCACGGCTTCCTTCTCGGCACACGCTCGGCCCTATTTGAAAACGACCGCCAATCGCTGACGATCACCGTGCGCCGCGTCGATGCGCGCACCATCGGCATCTTGATCGCCCTGTTCGAGCGCGCGGTCGGTTTCTATGGCAGTCTCGTGAACATCAACGCCTACCATCAACCGGGCGTCGAAGCAGGCAAGAAAGCCGCCGCTGCCGTGTTGGAGCTGCAAGCGAAGATTGTCAAGGCGTTGTCAGCCACGCCGCGAACCGCCGAGCAGATCGCGCATGACATGGGTGCCGCCGATGCGGCCGAGACGGTGTATTTGGTACTCGAACACCTCGCTGCCAACAAAAAAGCGAAGATCGCCCAAGCGGCGGAGGCAGGAACGACGTTTTGTAAGATGTAAACACAAGTTGCAGGAGAAGGCTCGGTGGCAACGTGGAGGAAGATAGCGACATCGCCGATGATTTGATTTCGGGCAGTCTCAAGAGGTCAAAGTCGTACCACGAGGACTACGGGAAGAAGACCTACAAAGAAATCAAGGAACTGGCCGCTGCAAACCCTCCTGACCCGAAGGCTCGGCAGATGAAGAAGCTGATCGAGCAAGCCGAGCGGTTGCGGCAGAAAGGGCGAGGGCGTCGATCATGACAAGCACGCGTTCCTTTAAGCAAAAACTGACCAAGGTTTTTCGCCACTGGAAGAACGAGCAGCACGATCTCGCCTTGAGCGAGGTCGAGGAATTGCTGAAATCCTGGCCCGGCAATGCGCAGCTACATATCCTTTGGGCCAGCTTGGTACAGCTTCAAGAACAACCCTCTCACGGTCTAGATGAAGCGAAAGAAGCTCTCCAGCGCGCTGTTGCCATCGATCCGAATTCCCCTGGGGCGGCCATTGAGCTTGGACATTATCTCGACTCTGTAGAAGATAATCCGCGTGCCGCATCCAAAGCCTTTACGGAAGGCATCCGCTCGGCTCGACGCTTGCTGATGGACGGCTTGCTCGGTCAAGCGCGAGCATTGCTTCAACTAGGCAAGAGAGCAGACGCCTTGAAATGCTTGATGGAATGGTTGTACCTGGCCAACATCGATAACCCATCCGGAGGGAACAAATCGGCCAATGGAGCGCCGGACATTCTCTTGCGTGATCCAACAGGGCAAATCTTGGCCATCCAATTGAAAGGTCCATTTGCGGTCAAGATAGAGGAACTGCTACAACAGTTGTTTCCGGAACGAATCCTGAGTGAGTAAGGAGAGGACGGCAAAGAAGTGGCTTTTTACTTCTCCCGACTCCGAACGCGCTATATGCTGTCGGCATGAAGGTACGGGATATCCTAAAGCTTTTGAAGGCGGACGGTTGGTATCGAGTACGAGCGCGCGGCGGGCATCGTCAATTCAAGCATCCGACGAAGCGGGGCCGCGTTACCGTATCTGGCAAGCTGAGCCACGACATACCACCAGGCACTCTCAACAGCATATTCAAACAGGCCGGCTTGCATCCGTGAGGAAACCATGAAACGATATGCCATCGTGATCGAACGCGCTGGACGTAACTATGGCGGCTACGTCCCCGACCTCCCCGGCTGTGTCGCGACGGGTGCGACAGTCGAGGAGACGGAGCAACTCTTGCGTGAGGCAATTGAGCTGCACGTAGCCGGCTTGCGTGAAGATGGATTAGAAGTGCCCGAGCCATCGAGCGTGGTCGATTACCTGGAAGTTTCGGCCTAATTCGACTTTGTCTCTCTCGGAGATCTCGCCATGATCGTACACCGTCTGTTGATCGCTGTTGTCGTTATCGTCTTCGCATCCTCCGCCTTTGCGGATGAGTTGCCGAAAGTGAAGGTCGAGCGGCAGCCGCTTGCAGCTCAGGCGCGGCGTGTCAGCGAAGCGCTGGCCTTGCTCGGCGAACCACTGACCAATGCGGAGCGCCAGGCCATCCGCGATGCCGCCACGGACGCGGATGAAAACAAGGCTGTCGAGACCATCCAGACCATCCTCGATAAGCGCTGCCTGGCTGGCGTCCATATCACCGCCGATAAGAAGCTGGAAACACACGCCGGCCCGGCCAAACCGCAGTTGGCCGAACAGGGTTGGCGCGTTTTTCTCGTGAAAGTTCACAACGAGCCGGGTCTCGCCAACGTCGAGCTGACGGCGAGCAGTCCCAATGCCCTGCGGATGACCAATCCGTCCAGCGGCAGGCCCGATCCGAAAGTCGTTTCCGTCGGCGAGGTCGGCAAGCGCTTCCTCGACGTAATGATGTTCGCCGGCCAGCCGCTCGTTCGCGATCTGTCCGGCCTGGAATTGGAATATCGCATCGTGCAGATATATTGCCGCGATTCGGGCCGCAAGGAAGCGACGCTGCAATTCAACCTGAATGAAGGCAAAAGACAGATTGCGTCCGGGCAACCGTTGCGGATCGATTTCGAGTCTGCGCCAGCCGTACTGGTCCGGCTGCACGTGATCGATGACGACGGCCAATCGCAGCGCGATGGCCGGCCGGTTGTGGCGGCGTTCACGTTCCGCGATCAGCTTGGCCGCGTCTATCCCTCGCCCAGCCGCCGGCTCGCTCCCGATTTCAATTTCCACTATCAGGTTTACCGCGCCGACGGCGAAACCATCGCCTTGCAGCCGGGACAATATACTGTCAGCTACTACAGAGGCCCGGAATATCGTATTTTGCAGAAGATAATCACAGTACCCTCCGGCGGCGACATCCACACCGAGGAGTTTCGCCTTCAGCGCTGGGTCCATCCTGCTACGAAAGGCTGGTACTCCGGCGATCATCACATCCACGCCGCTGGATGCGCCCACTACGAAAGCCCGACCGAGGGAGTCACGCCGGAGGACATGATGCGCCACGTTCTCGGCGAGGATCTCAACGTCGGCTGCTGTCTCAGCTGGGGACCTTGTTGGTATCACCAAAAACGCTATTTCGAGGGCAAGGTCAATCCGCTGTCCACGTCCAATCACCTGCTCCGCTACGACGTGGAAGTATCCGGCTTTCCGTCGAGTCACTGCGGCCACATCTGTTTGTTGCGGCTGCGCGAACAGGACTATCCGGGCACGAAACTCATCGGCGATTGGCCGAGCTGGGACCTGCCGATTTTCAAGTGGGCCAAGTCGCAGGGCGGCGTCGTTGGCTTCGCGCACAGCGGCTGGGGCCTTCAGCCGTCGCAACCGAGCGATCCGACGGCGAACAAGCTCCCCAATTATATTGTCCCGCTGATGGATGGCATTGGCGCCAATGAATACATTGTGGATGTCACACAGGATGCATGTGATTTCATCTCTACGGTTGATACGCCATCGGTCTATGAGCTGAACATCTGGTATCACACGCTGAACTGCGGCTATCGTACGCGCATCAGCGGCGAGACGGATTTTCCCTGCATCTACGGCGAGCGCGTCGGTCTGGGCCGCAGTTATGTTCATCTCGACGGCAAGCTCGATTTCGACGCCTGGACCGAGGGCATCAAGCGCGGCCGCTGTTACGTCAGCGACGGCAAAAGCCACTTGATGGATTTCACCGTCAACGGTCTCGGCGTCGGTGAGAAGAACAGCGAGATCAAGCTGGCCGAACCGGGCGAGGTCGAAATCAAGGCGAGGGTGGCCGCGCTCCTGGAGCCGAAGCCGACGCCGGAAACCGAGAAGATTCGCAAGACGCGGCTGGACCAGAAACCCTACTGGGACATCGAACGCGCGCGCATCGGAGAGACGCGGACGGTGCCGGTCGAGGTCGTGGTCAACGGTCAGGCGGTCGCGCGCAAGGAGATCGTCGCCGACGGCTCGGAGCAAGACGTGGCGTTCCACGTGCCGATTCAGACAAGCAGCTGGGTGGCCCTGCGGATTTTCCCATCGAGCCATACCAATCCGGTGTTCGTGCTGCTTGGCGACAAACCAATCCGGGCGAGCAAGCGATCGGCGGAGTGGTGCATCAAGGCGGTCGATCAATGCTGGAAGAAGAAGAAACCTGCCATCCGCAAGGAAGAGCGAGCTGCCGCCGAGAAGGCATTCGACGACGCGCGCGAGGCGTACAAGAAGATCTTGGCTGAAACCACGCAGGATTGATCCGGCGAGCGGGGTCGCGTAAGCGCCCCGAGTGCTTCGTTCGGGGCGCTTACGCGACCCCGCTCGCCACTTGGTGTTCGAGGGCGCCCGCCATGTTGATTCTGCGCGGACACACAGGGCCGGTACGATGTTTGGCGTATTCGCCGGACGGTCGATTCCTCGCTTCGGGCGGCGATGACCGCACGGTCCGGCTCTGGGATCTTGCTCGGAACCAGGAAAGCCGCATTTTATCGGAGAATCAGCCAGATCGGGTGCGCGCCGTACAGTTTTCTCCGGACGGCCAAATACTGGCAGCAGGCGGCTGGAAGTCTACATTCCTCGGCGGCAGGTCACTCTGCCTGTGGAAGATCGATCCCTCCAGCGAGCCTCCGACGGCTCGCGCCGAAGCCCTGGGAGCCAAGAATCCCACAAACGACATCTGGTCGCTGGCATTCCTTCCGGATGGTTTGGTCTTGGCGACGGGTCTTGGCAATGATGTTCATCTCCACTGGACGCGCCAGCAGCGGAAAAAGCCGCGTGTCCTGAAAGGACACCAGTGGCCTGTCGAGGCTATCGTGTTCTCGCCGGATGGCCGTCTGCTTGCCACGGGCAGTCATGATCGCACTGTCCGTTTATGGGACGCCGACTGGGGGCGGGAGATGACCGTCCTCCGCGGTCATCACGACTGGGTCCGCTGTCTGGCCTTCTCTCCCGATGGCCGGATTCTGGCTTCGGGTGGTGATGATCGGACCGTGCGGCTCTGGAACGTCAATGGCGGCGAAGACGAAATCATCCTGCGTGGCCATTGGGCTCCTGTTCGGCAACTGGCGTTTACCCCGGACGGTCGAAACCTGATTTCAGCAAGCTGGGACGAGACGGTGCGCGTCTGGGATGTGACAGCCGGCTGTCAGCGAACAGCATTCGATTGGCAGATCGGCCGCATCCATAGTCTGGCACTGGCGCCTGACGGCATGACGGCGGCCGTCGGCGGACACGATCATTCCATCGTTGTGTGGGACGTGGAATAAAATGATACAAGCCCGGAGCGCAAGCGACGGGCCAAACCCGTCGCTTGCGCTCCGGGCTTGTGTGTCATTCTCTATGCGAGATTCAGTAGAGTCCCATCTGCCGCAGCGCTTCCAGCGCGCGCGAAATGCCTTCCTCGGAACCGCCTTCTGTGGGAATGACATGACAATATCGTTGCGTGAACGCGCCGGGTTCCTCCCAGCTTGCGGCAAGCTGCAAATAGACGGACCAATCGGCGTCGGAGGCGTCGCCGCGCCGTTGCTCCAAGCGCCGGCGCACCGTGTCTGGCTCGGCACGGCACAGCAACATGCCACCGGGCACACCCCATTGGACGGCCGCCTCTAAGAAAATTCGCCGCTGCTTCTCTTCGCGGAACGTCGCATCGATGAGGACTCGTTTTCCCTCAAACAGAAGTTGCTCGGACCGACGCAGGCACTCGGCATAGGTGCGTGCGTTCCATTCCGGTGTGTAGATTTCCTCGCTGGCGCTTCGGGTTTGTGTCTGTAATTCTTTGCGTACCACGTCGGAGCGAATCAGACAAAAGCCCGCCCTCTCGGCCAACGCTCGGGCCAGCATCGACTTGCCGGCGCCGGGGAGGCCCGCCTTGAACAAGAGGCAAGGCTTCTTCCCCGGCTCCTCCAGCTCGCCGAGGGCCAGGAGCCAGTGTGCCCGCGTCCGCGCCGCCGCGGCGGCGCGTTCAGATTCCGGCACTTCCTTCGCCGTCGCCAACATTCCCTCCACCTCGCCGCGCACCGTCGCCCGATACGCCGTGTACAACGGCAGCAACTCTCGCCCTTCCTCGTCCTCGGCGGCGCGAAAGTAGGCGTCGGCGAAGACGTGGGCCAAGTCCCGTCGTCCGTGAAAGGCGAGATCCATGACCGCGAACGCCATATCGGCCACCGGATCGATGAAACGAAAGCGCTCGTTGAACTCGATGCAATCGATAACGATGAAATCGGCGGGCGGCTCCTTGTCGGGAAAATAATAGATATGATCCAGTCGCAAATCGCCGTGGGTGTCGCGCGTCTTGTTCTGGCTTGTACGCTTCTCGATCAGCGGGCATAGCCGCGATAACGCTTCTTCCGTGAGCGTGCGTAGGCGCTCGAAGACGGCGGGGCTGACTATCTTTCCCACCTGTGGCGCAGAGTTGGCGAATACATCGCGGACGAGGCGGGCCACGCCATCAAAGCGGCCAAAGGCCGCGATCCGTTCATTCGTCTCCGCCGTTCGATGGAAGGATGCAATCTTGCCGGCCAGAGACTCGACCAACTCGACACCGATTTCGTCACGGCGCACACCCTCCCGGAGGGTAGCTTCCTTAGCAAGGCGGCGCATCTTCACCGCCCATTCGATGGCTTCGCCCTCGGCTTCCCATTTCAGACCATCCGTCGTGCGGACGACCGGCACCACACCCAAGTAGACATCGGGAGCCAAGCGGCGATTGAGACGGACCTCCTCGCGGCAGAAATGCAGCCGTTTCTCCAACGTGCTGAAATCGAGGAAGCTGGGATGGACAGGCTTTTTGAGCTTGTAAACGTACTCACCGGCCAGAAACACGACGGAAATATGCGTCTGCCGGACTTCCACTTCCTCCACAGGCTGAGGATACGCAGCAGGAGAAGAAAGCGCCTCGATCAGTCCGGCGAGATCCATGTCAGACTCCTTCATACGAGTCACCACGAATCACACGAATAACACGAATAAAGAGCCAAAAAAGTAAGACATTAGTTGATTTTATTCGTGTTATTCGTGTGATTCGTGGTGGTTCATTTTTCTAGCGGGGCGTATTTGGTGATGATGGCCTTGGCCGAGCGCAGGCCATCGACCGCGGCACTGACGATGCCGCCGGCATAGCCGGCCCCTTCGCCAACCGGATACAGTCCTTCCCATCCCGGCGTTTCGCGTGTGGTTTCGTCGCGGACGATACGCACCGGGGCGCTGCCGCGCGCCTCTGGGCCGACCAGCGTAGCCTCGGGCACAAATCGACCGCCCCACTGATGGTCCATGATCGGCAAGCCGTGATGAAGGGCTTCGACGATCAGCGGCGGCACCAATTCGGCGATGCGCCCCGATACGGCACCGCGTGGATAGCTATTGTCGGGAACATCGGAGGTATCGCGGCCATCGAGAAAATCGCGGACGCGCTGGATCGGGCAGAGATAATCGTGGCGGCCCATCTCGAAAGCACGTTGTTCGTAAATCTGCTGCAAATGCACACCTGCGAGGACATCGCGGCTGCCGAAATGTTCCGGCGGCACCGTCACCACCAAACCGCTGTTGGCGAACGGCGAATCGTGTTTGGACAGGCTCATGCCGTTGGTGCAGAATGCGCCCGGCTCGGACACGCTGGGCATAATGTAACCGCCGGCACACATGCAGAAGGTGAACAGATCGTGCGGCCCATTGGCGATCAGCGAATAGTTCGCCGCGCCCAGCCGTTGTTCCAGCAGCGTCGGGCCATACTGAACCCGGTTGACGATTTCTTGGCGATGCTCGATGCGCACACCCATCTGAAATGGCTTTTGCACCATCGGTACGCGGCGCGCCAGCAACATCCGATAGG
>Ga0070739_10004743_pt1 | contig 15879 bp, 11 predicted proteins | sample Coa_R1_7_FD_66445 | JGI IMG/M metagenome (GOLD analysis project Ga0070739, IMG submission 66445) | Surface soil microbial communities from Centralia Pennsylvania, which are recovering from an underground coalmine fire - Coalmine... | ecosystem: Environmental > Terrestrial > Soil > Unclassified ... | reverse complement strand
CTTAGACCAGGGGCAAGCCGGAGACAATGTCGGGGTGCTATTAAGAGGTACTAAGAAAGAAGAGGTCGAGCGTGGCATGGTATTGGCCAAACCGGGCAGCATCACCCCGCACACCCACTTTAAAGCCGAAGCGTACATCCTCACCAAAGAGGAAGGAGGCCGACACACCCCCTTCTTTAACGGATATCGGCCGCAGTTCTATCTGAGAACCACCGACGTCACCGGCGTGGTGAAGCTGCCGGAGGGGGTGGAGATGATCATGCCGGGGGACAACGTCACCATGGAAGTAGAGCTGATCATGCCGATCGCCATGCAGGAAGGCTTGCGATTCGCCATCCGAGAGGGCGGCCGCACCGTCGGCGCCGGCGTCATTACTAAAATTATTAAATAAAAATACCAGCGAATAGGGTTTGAACATGCGCGAAATAGTCACGATGGCTTGTACCGATTGTAAAAGGCGGAACTACTCCACCAATAAGAACAAGAGAAATACTCCCGATCGGCTTGAGCTTAAGAAATATTGCAATTCCTGTCGCAAGCACACGCCTCATAAGGAAGTCAAATAGGGGAACGTTATTTGTTAAACGTTCATCGTTATTCGTGAGGAATCATAAAGAGGGTGGAGGGGCAGCGCCGTTCTTGCACGATTAACAAATAATGTATAACGATGTCACATAGGCCAGTAGCTCCAATTGGTTAGAGCGGCGGTCTCCAAAACCGCATGTTGGGGGTTCGAATCCCTCCTGGCCTGCCAAACCGGGACGCGATCGAGGCGGCCGAGGGTGAGGAAGAATATAAAATGATCAAGCGTTTTTTTGAATCGATCAGCGAATTTTTTAAAGATGTAAAGAGTGAGCTTTCGAAAGTCACCTTCCCCAGTAGAAGTGAGACAATCGGATCAACGACGGTGGTGATTGTCTTCACTTTAATTATCTCTTTCTTCCTAGCCATTGTGGACCTCATTTTGGTCCGCCTATTGCGCTTGGTCGTTTGAGCCCCAGCGAATGTCGAAGGAGTGTTTGATGGAAAAAAACTGGTATGTCATTCATACCTATTCCGGCTATGAAGGGCGCGTCAAGGCCAGTCTCGAAGAGCGGATCAAGGCGCTCGGTCTGCAGGACAAAGTGGGCAAAGTGCTCATTCCGACAGAGGAAGTTGTTGAGATTAAAGAGGGGAAAAAGCGGGTCTCGACGAAGAAATTCTTCCCAGGTTATGTCCTGGTAGAAATGAACATGGACGATGAACTCCAACAGCTGGTGAAGAGCACCCCCAAAGTGACCGGTTTTTTAGGCGGCGGCGTGACCCCCTCTCCGCTCTCTCAGAATGAAGTCGATGTGCTGCTCAAACAAATTGACGAGGGGGTCGGCAAGCCCCGAGAGAAGACCCAGTTCGAGAAGGGGGACAACGTTCGAATCACGGACGGACCGTTCTTGGGCTTCAACGGGGTCATCGACGAGGTCAATCCGGACCAGAGCAAGGTGAAGGTCTTGGTCAGTATTTTCGGACGATCCACTCCGGTGGAGTTGAGCTTTCTTCAGGTAGAGAAGGTCTAACGGCGACTCGCGATTGAGCGATCATTCATATCCGTTTAAGGAGAACAAATGGCCAAAGAAGTGACAGCAATGGTGAAGCTGCAGATCCCGGCGGGCAAAGCGAATCCGGCCCCTCCGGTCGGCCCGGCGTTGGGACAGCATGGGGTGAATATCATGGAGTTCTGTAAGGCGTTTAATGCAAAAACGCAGGGGCAAGATGGAACGATCATCCCCGCGCTCATCACCATCTACTCCGACCGGACTTTTACTTTTGTTTTGAAGAGCCCTCCCGCTTCCGAGCTTCTTAAAAAAGCGGCGGGGATCATCAAAGGGTCGGCTGTCCCTCAGAAAGACAAGGTCGGCAAGGTGACCCGCGCGCAGGTTGAAGAAATCGCAAAGACGAAGATGCAAGATTTGAATGCCGTCGATCTGGAAGGAGCGCGTAAAATCATCGAGGGGACGGCGCGGAGCATGGGAATCACCGTCGAGTAGCAGAATTATTTCGGGACATCGCGGGTTGCAAACAGGGTCAGCAGATGTTCCGGTGGATCACTGGAACACGATTTTCAGCCGAGGGGGAGATGGGTAAAAAATACGATGCGGCAGTTGCAAAAGTTGAGGACAAAGTATATCCGCTCAACGAGGCGCTTGAGCTGGTGAAGCAACTCCATTTCGCCAAGTTTGATGAGAGTGTCGAAATGGCGGTGCGTCTGGGAGTAGATCCGAAACACTCCGATCAGATGGTGCGGGGCTCGGTGGTTCTTCCACATGGGACGGGAAAAAAGGTCCGCATCCTGGTCTTTGCAAAGGGGGAGAAAGAAAGAGAGGCGACCCAAGCGGGGGCCGATTATGTCGGCTTGGACGATTTGATCGAAAAGATCAACCAGGGGTGGCTCGATTTTGACACCGTCGTCGCGACCCCCGATCTGATGGGCGCCGTCGGTCGGCTCGGTAAAGTGCTCGGCCCGCGCGGTCTGATGCCAAATCCCAAGACCGGGACCGTCACCTTTGATATTGCCAAAGCGATCAAAGAAATCCGACAGGGAAAAGTGGAGTATCGTGTCGAGAAAGCGGGCATCGTTCATGTGACGATCGGCCGGGTTTCTTTCAGCGTACAGCAGCTGATTGAGAACGCGGAGCTTGTGATTGATTCCATTGTCAAAGCCAAACCGGCCTCGGCCAAAGGGAAATATGTCAAGGGGATTACGGTCTCTTCGACCATGGGTCCTGGCATTCCAGTTGACGTGGGGAGTATTGGTCTCGGCGTCGGATAGCGCGAGTTTGTGATCGCTCGAATCGATTAACAGCAATGAAAGAATAAGGGCGGAAAATGAAAAAAGAAGAAAAAGAGGTGATGATTTCGGAGTTGCGGCAGAAATTTTCCCGCGTCAAAGTCGCTGTCCTGGCCGAATACGCCGGTATGGAGGTCGAAGAGATCCGCCAGGTGAAAAACGAGCTGCGCCGTGCGAAGGGAGAGTTCAAGGTCGTCAAGAACACTCTCGCGATTCGGGCGGCGGAGGGGACATCCTTGCAGGGGATCCGTGATCATTTCAAAGGTCCCATTGCCGTCGCCCTCGGTTATGAAGATCCGGTCGCCCCGGCAAAGGCCTTGAATAGCATTGCAGATAAACAGAAGAAATTGAAAATCAAAGTCGGCGTGGTCGAAGGTCAAGTCGTCGATCTCGTTCGATTGAAGCAGATCTCGAAGCTTCCGCCCAAAGAGGTCTTGATCGGCCAATTCATCGGACGGCTGAAGTCACCGCTTTATGGCTTTGCGGGCACCTTGAATGGCGTGTTGAGCAAATTTGTCCGGACCCTGCAGGCGGTTCACGATAAACGTCAGGCGCCGCCGGCCTAGGTGAAGAAGCGTTTCGCCAAGCAATCATTATAAAAAATAAAAATAAAACTTTAACCTGATTCATTTAACAAAGGAGAGAACCGAAGATGGCACAGACAGAGGAAATGGAGTTAACGAACGAGCAGATCATCAAGGCGGTTGAGAAGATGCCTGTCCTTCAGCTGGCTGAGTTGATTAAGATGGTGGAAGAGCGATTCGGCGTGACGGCGGCGGCGCCGGTCGCCGTGGCGGCGGCTCCAGGTGGCGGCGGTGGCGCGGCGGCAGCGGCCCCGGCCGAGGAGAAAACGGCCTTTGATGTGGTGCTCACCAACGCGGGTGACAAGAAGATCCAGGTGATCAAAGTGGTTCGCGAGTTGACCAACCTCGGTCTGAAAGAAGCGAAAGATCTCGTCGAGGGGGCCCCGAAGACCGTGAAGAGCGGCGTCGCCAAAGACGAGGCCGAATCGATGAAGAAGAAACTCGAAGAGTCGGGAGCCAAGGTCGAAATCAAATAAGATTCCTTTGGGCTTCCCCGGACTCTGATGCGTCTTCAAAATCGGTTTTACAACTGAGTTCTTTTGAAGGTTCATCACAGATCGTTACGGAATGAAATCCGGAATCTGCAGTCGAAAAGGCGGGACCGATCCGTTTGGAGCGGCATTCCCGCCGTCGATTTTCCGGGTGTATCTTCCGGATGACTTTTAAAGTGGACTCTAGGAGGTTTTATGGCACAGAGCACCGAAAATGGTACTCGAGAGAGAAAAGATTTATCAAAAATTAGTATTCAGATTCCGATCCCGAATCTCATTGAGATTCAGCGGCAATCCTACGAGCGTTTTCTGCAGCGAGAGATCCCGGCGGAGCAGCGGGAGGATATCGGGTTGCAGTCGGCGTTTACGAGCGTCTTCCCGATTTCCGATTACAACGACACGGCGATGATCGAGTTTATCGATTACTCAATCGGAACGCCGAAATATGACGTTCAGGAATGTCTGGAGCGGGGGATGACCTTTGCCGCTCCGTTGAAGATCCGTGTGCGCCTGGTGGTTTGGGATAAAGAGGCAAAGGGCGAGGCGAAAAAGGTCCGGGACGTCCGCGAGCAGGAGGTCTACATCGGCGAGCTTCCCCTCATGACCGAGAATGGTACGTTCTTGGTCAATGGAACGGAGCGAGTGGTCGTCAGCCAGCTTCAGCGCTCCCCCGGCGCCGCCTTCACGCATGACAAGGGGCGGACCCATGCGAGCGGAAAGGTTCTCTATTCCGCCCGGATCATCCCTTATCGCGGCTCCTGGCTTGATTTTGAATTCGACGCCAAAGACATTCTCTATGTTCGGATCGACCGCCGGCGCAAGCTTCCCGCCACGATCCTTCTGAAGGCGTTTGCACAGGAAGAAGGGGACAAGCAGGAGAAAAAATATACCCTGGAGGGCCGGGAAGGAAAAGCCGAAGGGGGAAGCCTTGAAGAGGCGATCCTCAAATTGTTCTATCCGATCGAAGAGGTCCGGATGGCCGACGGCGCTTTCTGGCGGAAGCTCGATTCGGAAATCCACGCCGGGATCAAGGCGCCGACCGACTTCATGGACAAGAAGGAGAAAGAGCTCCTCGCGAAAGAAGGGAGCAAACTAACCAAAGGGGTCCTCAAGCGGATGAAAACCGAAGGGATTAAAGAGATCCCTTATCCCAAAGAGGAGTTGATCGGAAGGGCGGTCCTCAACGACATCATCGACCCGAACACCGGCGAGGTGCTCCTCGAGCGCAATCACGAATTGACCGACCCGGTTTTGGCCAAGATCGTCGAAGCCGGCATCAAAGAAATTAAAGTGCTCTACATCGACAACATCCAGATCCTTCCGGTCATTCGCGACACCCTGGCGATGGAGAAGGTCGCCTCCCCCGATGAAGCGATGGTGGAAATTTATCGTCGTCTGCGGCCGGGCGAAACCCCGACGATGGAGACGGCGCGGGTTCTCTTCGACAACCTGTTCTATAACCCGAAGCGGTATGATCTCTCGCCGGTCGGACGCCTGAAGCTGAACAAGAAGCTTAATCTCGAACTGCCGCTCGACAAGCGGACGCTGACCGCGCAGGACATCGTCGAGGTGATCCGTTATCTCGTCAATCTGAAAACCGGAAAGGGCGAAATCGAGGATATCGATCATCTCGGCAACCGGCGCGTCCGGTCGGTCGGGGAGCTGTTGGAAAACCAGTTCCGGATCGGTCTGGTCCGGATGGAGCGGACGATCAAGGAGCGGATGAACCTGCTCGACCTGGAGACGGTGCTGCCGCATGACCTGATCAACGCCAAACCGGTGATCGCCGTCATCAAGGAGTTTTTCGGAAGCAGCCAGCTCTCGCAGTTCATGGATCAGACCAATCCGCTGGCCGAGATCACCCACAAGCGGCGTCTCTCCGCGCTCGGTCCCGGCGGTCTGACCCGGGAGCGGGCCGGATTCGAGGTTCGCGACGTGCATCCGAGCCACTACGGCCGGATCTGCCCGATCGAAACACCGGAAGGTCCGAACATCGGTTTGATCACGTCGCTTGCCACCTATGCACGCGTCAACGAGTTCGGTTTCATCGAGTCTCCGTATCGGAAGGTGAAGAATGGGCGGGTGACCGAGGAGATCGAGTTCATCTCGGCGATCGACGGCGATAAATATGTCATCGCCCAGGCCAATACCAAGGTCGACGGCAAGGGGAAGATCCTCGCCGACAGCGTCTCCGCGCGGTATGCGGGGGACTTCGTCATGGTTCCGGCCGAGCGGGTGGAGTACATGGACGTCTCGCCGAAGCAGATCGTCAGCGTCGCGACGGCGTTGATTCCGTTTCTGGAAAACGACGACGCCAACCGGGCGCTGATGGGTTCGAACATGCAGCGTCAGGCCGTTCCGTTGATCGCCACCGAGGCCCCGCTGGTCGGGACCGGGATGGAAGCGATCGTCGCCCGTGACTCCGGGTATGTGCTTTTGGCAAAGCGGCCCGGCGTCGTTGAGAGTGTCGATGCCACCCGGATCGTGGTCAAGGCGGAACTCACACGTAAAGAGAAAGAAAACGCCTCGGAAGATCCGGAAGTGGCGCTGGATGTGTACAATCTGATCAAGTTCCAGCGCTCGAATCAGAATACCTGCATCACCCAAAAACCGGTCGTCACCGTCGGAATGCGGGTGAAGAAGGGGGATGTCCTCGCGGACGGCCCTGCCATCGATCAGGGAGAGTTGGCCCTCGGCCGAAACGTCCTGGTCGCCTTCATGCCGTGGGGCGGCTACAACTTTGAAGACGCGATTCTCATCTCCGAGAAGCTCGTGCGTGAAGATCACTTCACCTCGATCCACATCGAGGAATTCGAGCTCGAAGCGCGCGATACCAAGCTCGGTAAAGAAGAGATCACCCGCGATATCCCGAACGTCAGCGAAGATGCCTTGAAGAACCTTGATGAATCGGGAATCATTCGCATCGGCGCCGAGGTAAAACCGGGAGATATCCTGGTCGGGAAGGTGACCCCGAAAGGGGAGACCCAGCTGACCCCGGAGGAGAAGCTCCTCCGTGCGATCTTCGGGGAGAAGGCGGGCGATGTGAAAGACGCGTCGCTCTATGTTCCCCCCGGAATCGAGGGGATCGTCGTCGACGTGAAGATCTTCTCTCGGAAGAGCGTGGAGAAAGATGAGCGCTCCAAGAGCATCGAAAATGAGGATGTGATCCGGCTTCAGCGGGATCATCAAGACGAGCTGCGCATTATCGAGGAGGAGAAGCACAAAAAGATCCGCAAGCTCCTTCTCGGAAAGTTGGCCGGCGTCGATATCGTCGATCCGGAGACGGGCGAGAGCCTCCTCAAGAAAAAGAAGAAGATCACCAAGGAGATCCTCGATCGGATTCCGGATGAGGAGCTGAAGAATGTTCTCTTGAATGAGCCGGAAGAGCAGGAGAAGATCGATCGGATCGAGGCCTTTACCAAAGAGCAGGTCGATATTTTACAGACGATCTACGATGAGAAGGCCGGTCGGTTGAAGCGAGGCGACGAGCTTCCTCCAGGGGTGATCAAGCTGGTCAAAGTCTTTATCGCCATGAAGCGGAAGCTCCAGGTGGGAGACAAGATGGCCGGACGGCACGGTAACAAGGGGGTCGTCTCCCGCGTTCTGCCGGAAGAGGATATGCCCTATCTTCCCGATGGAACCCCGGTTCAGATCGTGCTGAACCCGCTCGGCGTTCCCTCTCGTATGAACGTCGGCCAGATCTTGGAGACCCACCTCGGTTGGGCGGCGAAGGCGCTCGGGTTCCACTTGGCGAGCCCGGTCTTCGACGGCGCGACCGAGAAAGAGATCAAGGAGATGCTTCAGAAGGCGAAGCTTCCGACCAGCGGACAGACGGTCCTCTATGACGGCAAGTCGGGAGAGCCGTTTGATCGCCCGGTGACGGTCGGTTACATGTACATGATGAAGCTCCACCACTTGGTGGACGACAAGATCCATGCCCGTTCGATCGGTCCTTACTCGTTGGTGACGCAGCAGCCGCTCGGCGGAAAGGCGCAGTTCGGAGGTCAGCGTCTCGGAGAAATGGAGGTCTGGGCGCTTCAGGCATACGGCGCCGCATCGATTCTGCAGGAATTCCTCACGGTGAAGTCGGATGACGTTCCGGGACGATCGAGAATCTACGAGGCGATCGTCAAGGGCGAAAACTTCCTCGAGCCGGGCCTTCCGGAGTCGTTCAACGTCTTGATCAAAGAGCTGCAAAGCTTGGGTCTCGACGTGGAGCTGATTAAGGGAAGAGAGTAGCAAGAGCAGGGGCCAGGTGTCGGGGGCCGGGGGTCGGTGAAAGAGAGATTCTTTAACCGGCACCCGGCCCCTGGCCCCCGACCCCCCACAATTTTTCTAAAATTTGGAGGTTCAATGGAGACAATTAGTAAGGTCGAAGCGATTAACAGCCTGTTTGAGAAAGCAAAAGACCCGATCTCTTTTGATGCCATCCGTATTCGAATCGCTTCGCCAGAGAAGATCCGTTCCTGGTCCTACGGCGAGGTGAAGAAACCGGAGACGATCAACTACCGCTCATTTAAACCGGAGCGGGATGGGCTCTTCTGTGCCCGGATCTTCGGACCGATCAAGGACTGGGAGTGCAACTGCGGAAAATACAAGCGGATGAAGCACCGCGGCATCGTCTGCGACAAGTGCGGCGTCGAAGTGATCCAGTCGAAGGTCCGTCGCGAACGGATGGGGCATATTGAGCTCGCCTCCCCGGTGGCGCATATCTGGTTTTTGAAAGGGGTGCCGAGCCGAATCGGCGCGCTCCTCGACATGACGTTGAAGCAGCTTGAGCGGGTTCTCTATTTTGAAAACTACATCGTCGTCGACCCGAAGGATACCGACCTGAAAGAGAAAGAGATCCTGACCGAAGACCGCTACCGCGCCCTCTTGGAGCAGTACGGTCCGAATGGATTCCGCGCCGACATGGGGGCGGAGTCGATCCGCGAGCTTTTGAAGAAGATCGATCTCGATCAGCTCTGGAATGAGCTGCACGCCAAGGTGGCCGAGGCGAGCTCGACCGCCGTGAAGAAGAAGCTGACGAAGCGGTTGAAGGTGATCGAGTCGTTCCGGAAATCGGGGAACCGTCCCGACTGGATGATCCTCGATGTCATTCCGGTGCTGCCGCCCGAACTGCGGCCGCTCGTTCCGTTGGATGGAGGACGCTTTGCGACCTCCGATTTGAACGATCTCTATCGTCGCGTGATCAACCGGAACAACCGGCTGAAGCGGCTGATCGAATTGAAAGCCCCTTCGGTCATCATCCGGAACGAGAAGCGGATGCTGCAGGAGTCGGTCGATGCCCTCTTTGACAACGGCCGGCGCGGCCGGGCGATTCGCGGGCCCAACAAGCGTCCGCTCAAATCGCTTTCCGACATGCTCAAAGGAAAGCAGGGGCGCTTCCGTCAGAACCTGCTCGGAAAGCGGGTCGATTATTCCGGTCGTTCGGTGATCGTCGTGGGGCCGGAGCTGAAGCTGCATCAGTGCGGTCTCCCGAAGAAGATGGCGCTGGAGCTCTTCAAACCGTTTATTTTCCAAAAGCTGGAAGAGCGGGGCTATGTCACCACGATTAAAAGTGCCAAGAAGATGGTGGAGAAGGAGCGTCCCGAAGTCTGGGATGTGCTCGATGAGGTGATCAAGGAGCATCCGGTTCTCCTGAACCGGGCGCCGACGCTGCACCGGCTCGGCATCCAGGCGTTCGATCCGTTGCTGGTAGAAGGGAAGGCGATCCGCCTTCATCCACTCGTCTGCGCGGCATTCAACGCCGACTTTGACGGAGACCAGATGGCGGTCCATGTTCCCCTTTCAGTCGAAGCGCAGATCGAAGCGCGCGTCCTGATGATGTCGATCAACAACATTCTCTCGCCTGCGAGCGGGAAGCCGATCATGGTTCCGTCTCAGGACATGGTCTTGGGCTGCTACTGGCTCACGAAGGAGCGGGCCGGGGCAAAGGGAGAGGGGAAGATCTTCTCTTCTCCCGGAGAGGTGCGGATTGCCTACGATCATGAAGAGGTCGAAGAGCATGCCCGGATCAAGGTGAAGCTCAACGGCAGCATGGTCGAGACGACCGTCGGGCGGGTGATCCTCGGTGAGATCCTTCCGCCGAATATTCCCTTCTCGGTCGTCAACAAGGTGCTCAACAAGAAAGAGTTGATGAAGTTGATCGACACCGCTTATCGTGAGGCGGGACACCGGGATACGGTCGTCCTGCTCGATCGGGTGAAGGACATCGGCTACCTCTATGCGACCAAGGCCGGCATCTCGATCAGCATCGACGACATGCACATTCCGAGCAAGAAGGAAGCCTCGATCGAAAAGGCGAAGAAGGAAGTGATGGAGATCGAGAAGCAGTATGCCGAAGGTCTCATCACGAACGGCGAGCGCTACAACAAAGTGGTCGACATCTGGGCGCACGTCACCGAGGTCGTTGCCAGCGAAATGATGAAAGAGCTCGGCCAAGAAGAAGAGAACATTAAGAAAGGCTCGGCCAAAGGGAAGCAGTTTAATTCGATCTTCATGATGGCCGATTCGGGCGCCCGGGGGAGTACCCAGCAGATCCGCCAGCTCGGCGGAATGCGGGGACTGATGGCGAAGCCGTCCGGGGAGATCATCGAAACCCCGATCACGGCCAATTTCCGAGAGGGATTGACCGTGTTGCAGTACTTCATCTCGACCCACGGAGCACGGAAGGGTCTTGCGGACACCGCGTTGAAGACGGCGAACTCCGGCTATCTCACCCGGCGTCTGGTCGACATTGCCCAGGATGTAATCGTGAACGATGTCGATTGCGGCACCAGCGACGGCATCACGGTGACCGCCCTGGTCGAAGGGGGCGAGGTGATCGAGCCGCTTGAGGAGAGAATCTTGGGCCGGGTGACGGCGGAAGAGATCCGCGACCCGATCACCGGCGAGCTGATCGTTCCCGCCGTGGAAGAGCTCGATGAGCGGAGAACACAGGCGGTGGTCGATGCCGGTATCGATAAGGTGAAGATTCGATCGGTGTTGACCTGTCAGGCGCGTCGAGGCGTTTGTGTCAAGTGTTACGGACGGGATCTGGCGCGCGGCCGACTGGTCGAGCGGGGCGAGGCGGTCGGCGTGATCGCGGCCCAATCGATCGGAGAGCCGGGAACCCAGCTGACGATGCGGACCTTCCATATCGGAGGTACGGCGAGCAAGGTCATCGAGCAGACGGTCCTCGAAGCGAAGAACGCCGGGATTCTGAAGTATCTCAATCTCAATACCGTGAAGAACAAAGAAGGGGACATGGTCGCGATGAACCGAAACGGGAAAATCGCGGTCTATGATGAAACCGGCCGTGAGAAAGAAAAATACTCGGTCGTCTACGGCGCCCGGATCAAAGTGAAGGACGGCGCGCGGGTCGAGCCGGGTCAGAAGCTGGTGGAGTGGGATCCTTACTCGCTCTCCATCCTGACCGAGGTCGGCGGCAAGATCGCCTTCGGAGATATCATCGAAGGTCAGACGATGCGTGAAGAGGTCGATGAGGTGACCGGGTTGTCTCGGCGGGTGATCGTCGATTATCCCGGATCGAATCTGAGGCCACGTATCTCGATCAAAGATGAGTCGGGCAAGACGGCGAAGATCTCGTCGTCCGCCGCGGTGGCCCGGTATCTTCTGCCGGCCGGAGCGCACATCCTGGTTGAACGGGGACAGACCGTTTTTCCGGGGGACGTTCTGGCGAAGATTCCGCGGGAGACGACCAAGACGAAAGATATCACCGGAGGTCTTCCCCGGGTGGCCGAGCTCTTCGAGGCGAGAAAGCCGAAGGAGCAGGCGGTCATCTCCGAAATCGACGGAACCGTCGAGTATGGCGGCTTCGTCAAGGGAATGCGGAAGGTGATCGTCCGAAACGAGATGGGCGACAGCCGGGAGTACTACATCCCGAAGGGCAAACACGTCAACGTGCACGAGGGGGACTGGGTGCATGCCGGCGAGCCGCTGATGGATGGATCGGCGAACCCGCACGATATTCTCGACGTGCTCGGTCCGAAGGAGCTTCAGAAATATCTGGTGGACGAGGTGCAGGAGGTCTATCGCCTGCAGGGGGTTTCGATCAACGATAAACATATCGAGATCATCGTCCGCCAGATGCTTCGCAGGGTGAAGATTGAAGAGCCGGGGGATACCGAGTTTCTCATCGGAAACCAGGTCGATAAATTCGTCTTCCAACAGGAAAATGAGCGGGTCATGGCCAAAGGGGGAAGGCCGGCGATCGGGAAACCGATTCTGCTGGGGATCACCAAAGCGGCCCTTTCGACCGACAGCTTTATCTCGGCGGCCTCTTTCCAAGAGACCACCCGGGTTCTGACGGAAGCGGCGATCAGCGGGAAGACCGATGATCTCTTGGGTCTCAAGGAGAACGTGATCGTCGGGAGACTCATCCCGGCGGGAACCGGACTCGGAAACTACCGAGAGGTCTATGTCCGGGCGCCGCAGCAGGCGGAAGCGGGCGTGGCGACGCAAGAGGCCGCTCCGCAATTGCCTGCGCCGAGCGAGGAGGCGACTCCGGCCGAATAGTCGTCGTTTTTCTCTTTCCAAGTTGAAGTCCCCCGCTCTTGCGGCGGGGGGGCTTCAACAAAGTGCTTGACAATTAACAATTCTTTCACTATACTTCCACAGTTTCGGTGCTTCATAAGGAGGATTTGTGCCGACCATTAGTCAATTGATCAAGAGAGGACGAGAAAAAGCCCGGTCAAAAACGAAAAGCCCGGCGCTGAAACAGTCTCCTCAGAAGCGAGGAGTCTGCGTCCGCGTCTATACCACCACCCCGAAGAAGCCGAACTCTGCTTTGAGGAAAGTTGCCCGTGTTCGCCTTACCAATGGAATCGAGGTTACATCGTATATTCCGGGAGTCGGTCACAATCTTCAGGAGCACTCGATCGTGCTCGTTCGCGGCGGCCGGGTGAAGGATCTTCCGGGCGTTCGTTATCACATCGTGCGAGGCGCCCTCGACACGGTCGGCGTGGCGAATCGAAAGCAGGGACGATCCAAGTACGGAGCAAAAACACCGAAGTAATCGTTAAACGTGAATCATTATTCGTTAAACGTGAAAGACCAGGAGAATAAGCGTTTTTCGCTTTTACGATTAACGAATAACGTTTAACAAACAACGATCTTTCTCGGAGAGAAGATGCCAAGGCGAAAAGTAGCCGTTAAAAGAGAAGTTCTCCCCGACCAGCGATTTGGCGATCGGCTGGTCTCGAAGTTTATTAACATGCTCATGCGGAAGGGAAAGCGGAGCATTGCAGAGAATATTTGTTATAGCGCCTTCGAAGTGATCAAGCAGAAGAGCGGTTCGGACCCGATGAAGATCTTCAAAGGGGCCGTCGAGAATGTGAAGCCGATGGTCGAGGTGAAGTCACGCCGGGTCGGCGGGGCCTCCTATCAGGTTCCGGTTGAGATTCGTCAGAATCGTCGAACGACCTTGGCGCTTCGTTGGATTACCCTCTATGCCAAGCAGCGGGCGGGCAAGAGCATGGAAGAGAAGCTCGCCGCCGAGTTGCTGGACGCCTCGAATAACACCGGAGGCGCCGTGAAGAAGCGGGAAGATACGCACAAGATGGCCGAGGCCAACAAGGCCTTCGCGCACTATCGCTGGTAATTTTTCGAAGAATACCCTTCGGGTGAAGGCAGGCGCCTTCACCTTTTTTTACTCTATCTCCTCTCATTTGAGTGCCGGAGAGGGAAAATAATGGTAGATAAAATTCAATGGCACGCGAATATCCTTTAGAGAGAACAAGAAACATCGGAATCATGGCCCACATCGACGCCGGAAAAACGACAACGACCGAGCGCATCCTCTACTATACCGGAGTGACCCATCGGATCGGCGAGGTCGATGAGGGGACCACGACGATGGATTGGATGGAGCAGGAGCGTGAGCGCGGGATCACGATCACCTCCGCCGCCACGACCTGCTTCTGGAAGAATCATCGGATCAACATCATCGATACGCCGGGTCACGTCGACTTTACGATTGAGGTCGAGCGGTCTCTCCGCGTCCTCGATGGAGCGGTGGCGGTATTCGACTCCGTGCAGGGGGTGGAGCCGCAATCCGAGACGGTATGGCGTCAGGCCGATCGGTACAACGTTCCGCGCATCGCGTTTATGAACAAGATGGATCGGACCGGCGCCGACTTTTTTACCAGCGTTCAATCGATGGTCGATCGGCTCGGAACCCGGCCGGTCCCGATTCAGATTCCGATCGGAAAGGAAGCGGCCTTCCGCGGACCGATCGATCTGATCATGATGAAGGGAATTTTCTTCGACGATGAGACGCTCGGTGCTAAGTTCATCGTCGATGAGATTCCGGAAGATCTCCGGGCCACCGCCCAGGAGTATCGCGATAAGATGATCGAGGCTCTGGCCGATATCGATGACGCGATCATGGAGAAGTTTCTGAGCGGAGAGGCGATCTCCCCCGAGGAGATCAAACGGGCGCTGCGCAATGGAACGCTGGCGATGAAGATCGTTCCGGTCCTCTGCGGCGCTTCTTTTAAGAACAAAGGGGTGCAGCTTCTCATCGATGCCGTGGTTGATTTTCTCCCATCTCCCCTCGACGTTCCTCCTGTGAAAGGGATTGAGCCGAGGACGGGCAATGAAGTAATTCGGAGGGTGAGTGACGACGAGCCGTTTTCTGCCTTGGCGTTCAAGATCATGAGCGATCCTTTCGTCGGGCAGCTGACTTATTTCAGGGTCTACTCCGGCGTGCTCCATTCCGGATCGTATATCTACAACTCGACGAAGGATACGAAGGAGCGGATCGGGCGGATTCTGAAGATGCACGCCAACAAGCGGGAAGAGATCAAAGATGTATATACGGGCGATATCGCCGCCGCGGTCGGTCTCAAGAATTCGACGACGGGAGACACCCTCTGTGACGAAAATCATCCGATCCTCCTCGAAGTGATGAAATTCCCGGAGCCGGTCATCTCGATGGCGATTGAACCGAAGACCAAAGCCGATCAGGAGAAGCTCGGTCTGTCGCTCCAGAAGTTGGGACAGGAAGATCCGTCGCTTCGGATTTCCAGCGACGAGGAGACGCTCCAGACGATCATCTCGGGAATGGGGGAGTTGCATCTGGAGATCATCGTCGATCGGCTGAAGCGGGAATTCAAAGTCGAAACCAACGTCGGAAAGCCGCAGGTCGCCTATCGCGAAACGATCCAGACGCGGGCGGAGGCGGAAGGAAAGTACATCCGGCAGTCGGGTGGTCGGGGTCAATACGGCCATGTCTGGCTGACCGTCGAGCCGCAGGAGCCCGGAAAGGGATTCGAGTTCGTGAACAAAATCGTCGGGGGGACGGTTCCAAAAGAGTATATCCCCGCGGTCGAGAAGGGGGTTCGCGAGGCGATGACCTCCGGCGTCGTTGCGGGGTATCCGATGGTTGATTTGAAGGTGACCCTCTTTGACGGCTCGTATCATGAGGTCGACTCCTCGGAAATGGCGTTTAAGATTGCGGCCTCGATGGGATTCAAGGAAGCGACGAAGCGCGCCAACCCGGTGCTGCTGGAGCCGATCATGGATTTGGAAGTGATCGTTCCTGAAGAATACATGGGCGATGTCATCGGGAATCTCAGCTCCAAGCGAGGGAAAATTCTTGGAATGAAAATGCGCGGCGGCGCGCAGGTGATCTCGGCGCAGGTCCCGCTTGCGGAAATGTTTGGTTATGCGACCGATCTTCGATCGATGACGCAGGGGCGTGGCGTCTTTACGATGCAATTTGCCCATTATGATGTGGTCCCGAAAAATATCTCCGATGAGATTATTGCGAAGAGCCAAGGGACTACCGCATAAAGGCGAGAACACGTTAGGGGTGAATCGTTTTGATTTTACGAATAACGAATAACAATTTACGAAGAACGATTTTTTAGGAGGGAAGGAGCGATGGCGAAGGCGAAATTTGAGCGGACGAAGCCGCACGTGAACATTGGGACAATTGGGCATGTGGATCATGGGAAGACCACCCTCACCTCAG
>Ga0070739_10004742_pt1 | contig 15882 bp, 15 predicted proteins | sample Coa_R1_7_FD_66445 | JGI IMG/M metagenome (GOLD analysis project Ga0070739, IMG submission 66445) | Surface soil microbial communities from Centralia Pennsylvania, which are recovering from an underground coalmine fire - Coalmine... | ecosystem: Environmental > Terrestrial > Soil > Unclassified ... | reverse complement strand
CGGCAGGCGGGTGATGACGCCGATGCTGCTGGTGATGACGGCCCTCGGCGGTACGGATCTACTGTTCGCGTTCGATTCGGTTCCGGCGCTATTCGGCCTTACCCGAAACGTGTATCTGATATTCGCTGCGACCTCGCTTTCCCTGTTGGGTCTGCGCCAGCTGTACTTCTTGATCGACGGGCTGCTCTATCGGCTGGTGTACCTGTCCTACGGGCTGGCGCTGATTCTCGCCTTTATCGGCGTGAAACTGATGCTGCAAGCGCTGCGCGAAAACAATGTTCCGTTTGTCAACGGTGGGAAATCGGTTCCGGTGGTGGAACTGAGCACCACCGTCTCGCTGACGGTGATCATCGCCATTCTGGTCGTCACGACGGTGCTGTCGTTGCTATCGGCTCGGGGCCGGGCGCAAAACGCCGTCGCGCGCGCCCGCCGCTACGCAATCGAATACCTCGACCAGCGTTACGAGTCAGATCCGGTCGAGCGGCAGAAGATCTTCGACCGGCTGCTCGACGAAGAAAGCCAAATACGTGCGCTGCCAACCAGATATCGAGAAAAGATCAGCAACGACGGCGACCTGATGCAGCTGCTGCGCCAAGCTCATCAGGCGCACGACGCGCAAAACGCGCGCTAGAGCGGACGCTAGACTCCCAGGCCGCGGCCGATGATCTCCTTCATGATCTCGGTGGTGCCGCCGTAAATGGTCTGCACCCGGGCATCGAGATACGCACGCGCGACGGGGTATTCGCGCATGTAGCCGTAGCCGCCGTGCAACTGCAGGCAGCGATCGATCAGATGCACCTGCTTTTCAGTGGAGTACCACTTGGCCATTGCGGCCTGCTCAGCGGTGAGCTTCCCGTCAAGGTGCAGGCGGATGAACTCGTCGACCATGATCCGCACCACGGTGGCCTCGGTCGCCAGCTCGGCCAGCAGAAAGCGGCTGTTCTGGAAGCTGCCGACCGGCCTGCCAAAGGCCTTGCGCTCCTTGGTGTATTGCAGAGTCTGCTCCAGCATCTCCTCCATCGCGGCGGCCGCCATGATCGCGATCGAGATCCGCTCCTGGGGCAGGTTCTGCATGAGGTAGATGAAGCCCATGCCCTCTTGGCCGAGGAGGTTCTCCACCGGAACCTCGACGTCGGTGAACGACAGCTCCGCGGTGTCCTGCGCGTCCAAGCCGATCTTGTCCAGGTGACGGCCGCGCTCGAAGCCCTCCATGCCACGCTCGACGACCAGCAACGAAAAGCCTTGCGAGCCTTGGTCGGGGTCGGTCTGCGCTACCACGATCACCAGATCGGAGTTGATTCCGTTGGTGATGAACGTCTTGGCTCCATTGAGCACGTAGTGATCGCCCTGCTTGACGGCGCGGGTTTTGATGCCTTGCAAGTCGCTGCCGGTACCGGGTTCGGTCATGGCGATCGCTGTGATCAGCTCGCCGGTGCAGAATTTCGGCAACCAACGTTGCTTCTGCTCGTCGGTGGCCAGCCGCAGCAGATACGGTGCCACGACGTCGTTGTGCAACCCGAACCCGATTCCGCTGTAGCGTCCCTTGGTCGTCTCTTCGGTGATGATGGTGTTGTAGCGGAAGTCGGGGTTGCCGCCTCCGCCATACTCCTCGGGCACCGCCATGCCGAGGAAGCCCTGCTTACCAGCCTCAAGCCAGACGCCGCGGTCGACGATCTTGGCTTTCTCCCACTCGTCGTGGTGCGGCGCGACATGGCGATCCAGGAATGCCCGGTAGGCCTCACGGAACAGTTCGTGTTCGGGCTCGAACAGCGTGCGCTCGTACTTGACAGCACTACCCATGAGGAACCTCCGGCGAATCGGACTCTGCCGCCCAACATATACCAACCGGATGGTTGGGCGGACTCCCGGTAGCACCTACCTCGATTGCCCGACTCTCCCCCTCGCCGCTGCGCGGCTGGGGGTTCCCCCGCCCCAGGCCATCCCGGCCTGCATCGTCGTCGGGCCTAGCCTGGGCAGCATGGCGGACGTGCTGCGCGTGCAGGAGCGCGGGCAGATCCTCGACTTCTCGTTCGCCGACATGCTGCGCTATGCCGGGCCCTATTCACCTGCCGGCGTGGCCACTGCCTTCAAAGCCATGCAGCGCGCGTTTGCGCTGCTATCGCCGACCGAACCGCCGCAGCGGCGTTCGGTGAGGGTGCGCACCGCGTTTCAAGGCCCGGGGGCGCGCGACGGGTTCGAAGCCGTCACCCGTGCGGTCACCGAGGACCGCTACACGATCGATCTGAACCTGGAGCGCCCGGACCGAGGCCGGAAGCTGCAGAGCTTCGTGTTCGAGCTCGGGATCGGCGACCGCTCGGCGACGCTGCTGCTGCGCGACGGCTTCGTCACCGACGAATTCATCGACCTTGCAAGCAAATCCGGCCGCGGCCCGGAGGAAGAGACCCGCCTCGACGCACTGAAGGCCGACCTAGCCCAACGCCTGCTGGGTGCTTCGGCCGAAGACGTCTACGAGGTCGTCTGACCTCCCGCCGCCGCGAACTCCTGCAGGCTGGCGGCCAGCGCCACCGGAACCCGGGCTTTGATCCGGGTGCCGTCGCTGTTGTGCTCCGCCTGCTGCACCCGCCCGTCGCTGTGCACCCGGGCCACCAGGTCGCCGCGGTGATACGGGATCACCACGTCGACTGCGGTGTCGGTCGGTGCGGCCAGCTCGGCCATCCGTCGACGCAGCGTGTCGATGCCTTCCCCGGTGCGCGCCGAGACGAACACCGCGCCCGGCAGAGCGCGACGCAACTTGGCCAGCGTCAGATCGCTGGCGGCGTCGACCTTGTTGACCACCAGCAGTTCCGGCGCGGGGTCACCGTGGTGGTCGGCGATCACCTCGGAGAGCACCTGGCGCACCGCGCTGATCTGGGCGAGCGGGTTGGCGTCGGCGCCGTCGACCACATGCACCAACAGATCGGCGTCGACGACCTCCTCCAGCGTGGAGCGAAACGCCTCGACGAGCTGGGTAGGCAGGTGGCGCACGAAACCGACGGTGTCACTGACCACGAATGGGCGGCCGTCGTCGAACTGCCCACGGCGAGTGGTGGGTTCCAGCGTCGCGAACAGCGCGTCTTGTACCAGCACCCCGGCACCGGTGAGCGCGTTGAGCAGGCTCGACTTGCCGGCATTGGTGTAGCCGACAATCGCGATCGACGGCATGTCGCTGCTCAATCGGCGGCTGCGCTGAGTGTCGCGGACCTGCTTCATGCCCTTGATGTCGCGGCGCAGCTTGGCCATCCGCTCTCGGATACGCCGTCGGTCGGTCTCGATCTTGGTCTCACCTGGACCACGCAGACCCACCCCGCCCGTGCTGCCACCGGCACGGCCACCGGCCTGCCGCGACATCGATTCACCCCAGCCTCGCAGCCGCGGCAGCATGTATTCCATTTGCGCAAGCGACACTTGGGCTTTGCCTTCCCGGCTGGTGGCGTGCTGGGCGAAGATGTCGAGGATCAGCGCGGTGCGGTCGATGACCTTGACCTTGACCGCCTTCTCCAGCGCGGTCAGCTGCGCCGGGGACAACTCACCGTCGCAAATGACGGTGTCGGCGCCTGTGGCGAGCACGACCTCGCGAAGCTCCTGCGCCTTGCCGGAGCCGATGTAGGTCGACGGGTCCGGTTTATCGCGGCGCTGGATGAGCCCTTCGAGCACTTGTGAGCCCGCGGTTTCGGCCAGGGCCGCCAACTCGGCCAGGCTGGCCTGGGCGTCCGCGGCGCTGCCCTCGGTCCACACGCCGACGAGCACGACCCGTTCCAGCCGTAGCTGGCGGTATTCGACCTCGGAGATGTCGGCGAGTTCGGTCGACAGTCCGGCGACGCGGCGCAGTGCAGAGCGGTCATCGAGGGCCAACTCGCCCGTGCTGGGCTCTGCCGCGGAGTGATGGGGAAATTCGGGATACGTCATAGGCAATTAGAGATGGTGCACGCCAAATCGACGGCGCGCATCCCAATTAACGCTGCTGGCCACGCCACCATTCCTCACTCAGCTCGCCGTGAGCGACCAGCACCGATGGCCCGCGCAGGTAGCTGGTGGCCTCGGTGACGGTGACGACGACCTCGCCGCCGGGCACCCGCACGGTCACCATGCCGGTGGCGGCACCGGTGTGCGCCAGCGCTGCGACCGCCGCAGCGACGGTTCCGGTGCCGCAGGAGCGGGTTTCGCCCACTCCCCGCTCGTGCACCCGCATCCAGACTGCGCCGTCGTCGGGTGCGGTGAGAATTTCGACGTTGACCCCTTCCGGGAACTGCGTCTGGTCGAAGCTGACGGGCGCGCCAACATCAAGAGCCGCCAACGTCTCCGGCGTCAGGCCCGGGTCCAGGCAGGCCAGATGCGGGTTGCCGACGTCGACCGCCAGGCCGGTGAACAGCCGACCACCGACGACCGCCTCCCCCGGGCCGAGCCGGTTGGCCTTGCCCATGTCGACGGTGGTGTCGGCGGTGGCCGGGCCGACCTGGTGCACGGTGACCGGCCGAGCCCCCGCCAGCGACCCGACGACGAATTCGTCGCGCTGCTCGAGCCCGCTGGCCCGGAGGTAGTGCGCGAACACCCGCGCACCGTTGCCGCACATCTGCGCGATCGAGCCGTCGGCGTTGCGGTAGTCCATGTACCAGTCGTCGCCGTCGACGCCGTCGGGCAGGCGGTCCAGTACGCCGGCGCTCTGGGCGGCGGCCGCGGTGGTGACACGCAGCACCCCGTCGGCGCCCAGCCCGCGGCGCCGGTCGCACAGCGCGGCCACCGCCTCGGGCTTCAGGGTCAGCTTCGCGTCCAGGTCACGCAGCAGCACGAAATCGTTCTGCGTGCCGTGGCCTTTGGCGAAGATCATGCGCGCCACTCCTCGATCCCGGCTGCGCCGGCATCAGCGTCGTCGGCGCGGATCACCTGCTCAGGATACGTGCCGCCAGGCCCGCAGCACCGCGTCGACGATGTCGTTCCTCTCTGGCGTGGCGGCGTCGAGCCAGTGAATGCGGTGGTCGCGGCGAAACCACGACCGCTGCCGCCGCACATAGCGGCGGGTGCCGATGAAGGTCTGCCGGCGGGCGTCGTCGAGCAATTCCGGTGTCCCGCCGGCGTCGAGGGCGGCGATCACCTGTGCGTAGCCGAGCGCACGTGAAGCGGTCACACCGTCGCGCAGGCCTTGGCCCAGTAATCCGGTCACTTCCTCGACGAGACCCTGCTCGAACATGGTGTCGGTGCGCCGGGCCAGCCGCTCGTCGAGAACCGCAGTGTCGCAATCCAATCCGACGATGGCGGTGTCCCAGCGTGGCGCGCCGATGGCCGGTGCCGATGCGCTGAACGGCTGCCCGGTGAGCTCGACCACTTCCAGCGCCCGCACGATGCGCCGGCCGTCGGTGGGCAGGATCGACTCCGCGGCAGCTCGGTCGCGGCTGGCCAGCTCGGCGTGCAGCCTGGCCGCGCCGACCTCGGCGAGCTGCCGCTCCCATTTGGCGCGCACCGCTGCGTCGGTGGCCGGGAACGCCCAGTCGTCGAGCAGCGACTGGATGTAAAGCATCGACCCGCCCACCACGATCGGCGCCGCGCCGCGGGCGGCGATCGCCTCGACGTCGGCGGCGGCTGCCTGCTGGTAGCGGGCGACGGTCGCGGTCTCGGTGACGTCGAGGACGTCGAGCTGGTGATGCGGGATTCCGCGGCGCTCGGCGACAGGCAGTTTGGCGGTGCCGATGTCCATGCCGCGGTAGAGCTGCATCGCGTCGGCGTTGACGATTTCGCCGCCGAGCCGCTCGGCGAGGTCGAGCGCCAGCTGCGATTTGCCGGTGCCGGTGGGACCGACGATCGCCAGCGGTCTGGTCACGGCTGCCAGATGCCGGCGAAATAGCCCACCCCGTAGGGCGCTCCGCGGTAGAGCTCCTTGGCTGATCGCGGCGCCGGCTCGGCGAGCCCGGCCAGCACCTGAAATGGCACGCGGCCGACGACCTGGGCCGGCAGCCCGGCCAAGGCCGCCAGATCACCGCAGGCCAGCGCGTCGTCCAAGGCGAGTTGAACCTGAGTGTCGTTGGGGTCGTAGCCGCCGGGGGCCGCGGCGGTGAGGGTATTCGCGCCGTCGGCGATGATCAGCACCCCGGTGGGCTCGGCCAACTGGTCGATCTCGGCGCGCAGTTGCCGGCCTCGGGCCAACGCGGAATCGACGTGGTGGTCGGCGGCGTAGACCCGCACCTCGGCCGACGCCTCGGGCTGGGCCTGTTCCCGCACCCACGCGGTCATCAGGGCAGACAGCGGCAAGTCGGCGGGCGGCCCAGCACGGCTGGGCGTCAGCCGCACCGGCAACTCGACGCCGAAGCCGGCGAAGGTGCCGATGTTGTCGGGCCCGAGCACGCTGTCCGTGCGCCCGGTGCCGACAGCAATCCAGCGCGGCGGCAGCGAGGCAGCAGCGGCGATCACCGCCTCGCGCAGGTCAGCTATCTCGTCGGCGGCTGCTCCGGCGAGTTGTGGGACCAGCACGGGTGCGGACGGGATGATCGCGATGGCGCCCAGCACGCCACCAAAACTAACGTCCCGGCGACATCGCGGGTTGGCGGGTGGCCGCGATGCCGTCGCTGCGGCCGAGCGCCGCGGTAGCCGCTTCGTCGCGGGCCAGGGCCACCGTCGCGGCAAGCATCACCACTACCGCGACTGCCAAGGTTGACCAGCCCGCTTGGCCCGGCCGCAGGACTTCGCCGAGCATCGCGATGCCAAGCACCGAACCCAGCAGCGGCTGGCAGACCGTCAGCGTCGGCAGCGAGGCGGTCAGCGCGCCGGCGCGAAACGACGACTGCTGCCACACCGTCGCGCCCAATGCGGCCAGCATCCAGCCGTAGAACTCCGGCGCCCGCAACAGCGCTCCGAGGCCGCCGCCGAGGACCCCGATCACCCCTTTGGTCAACACCGCAAACAGCGCCCAGGATAAAGCCGAGGCGATTGCCAGCAGCACTGCGACGACGGGACCGGAGCGCCTGCGCGCCGCCACCAAGCAGAACACCAACGCCGGTCCGATCACGACAAGCGTGACGGCCCAGGTAGTTATCGAGGCCCGCGCGTGACCCGCCGAGGGATGGCCGATGGTGACGACAACCGCGACGGCACCGGCCAGCAACGCCGCCCACGTCCACTCCCGCCTGGTCATTCTGCGGTGATTCACGCGGGCGTTGATCGGCAAGGCGAACAGCAACGCCGTCACCAGCAATGCCTGCACCAACAGCACCGATCCCAGGCCCAACGCCGCGGCTTGCAGGCCGAAGCCGATTGCGCCGACCAGACTTCCCACCCACCACCAGGGGTATCGCAGCAGCCTGGCGAACAACCCCACGTGACCGACCGGTTTGTCGGTGACCTGCCGCGCGGCGCGCTGATGGATCACGTTGCCGATCGCGATGAACACCGCAGCGCTCAAGGCCAGCAGCGCGGCGATATCCGCCTTCGGCATGGCTGACCTCCCACCGACTTCTCTCGGCATATCAACTGTGGCATGAACATGATGCGGGGCGCGGCAACGACGTGCGGCGCGCCGGGAAACCGTCAGCCGCTCAGGTGTTCCGACGACGCCTTCGGCTCGTCGCCGACGATCACGTCACGGCCCGCGCCGGCCGCCATCGTGGCGGCCTCGCCGCGCGCCAGAGCCACCGTCGCGACCATCACCAAAACAACGGCCGAGAGGAGCACCACCCACTCGAGGCCGTCGGCGCGCAAACTCTCGCCCAGCACGGTGACTCCGAGCACCGTGGCCACGATGGGCTTTGCCACGGTAATCGTCGGCAGTGAAGCCGTCAGGGCACCGGCGCGAAAGGCCGACTGCTGAAAGACCATCGCGACCAACGCCGCGAGGATCCAGGCGTAGAGCTCCGGAGTTCGCAACAGCTCACCGGCGCCGTGTTCCAGCCGATCGACAATGCCCTTGGTCAGCACCGCGAACAGCGCCAAGGACGAACCCGACACCACCGCAAGCAGTACCGCCGCGGCCGGACGGTTCGACCACATCTGTGCGCCCACCACGCACAACGCCAACGCCGGCCCCATCACGAGTGCCACCACGAGCCAGGCTTCCGGCGCGCCGTGGGAGTAGCCGGCCGTCGGATCCCCGACCGCGACGACTACCGCCAACGCCGCCGCCAGCAATAATGCCCACATCCACTCCCGGCCGGTTATCCGATGACCGGTCACCCACGCGTAGATCGGTAACGCGAACAGAATGACCGTCACCTGCAGGGCCGTCACCAGCATGACCGAGCCCTTGTCGAGCGCCGCAGCAATCAGACAGTAACTGGCGATGTCACCCAACCCGCCCAGCCACCAACGGATGTCGCGCACCAACATGCCGAACAACGCCAAGTGGCCGACGGGTTTGTCGGTGATCACCTGCGCGCACCGCTGACGCACCACACTGCCGATCGCGGCCGCCAGTGCAGCGCACAATGCGAGCAGCGTCGCAATATCGGTGTTCGACACGGGTGACCTCCTCGCCGACGTCCGGCCCGGAAGCCGTCACGCTCACTGACTGTTCAACTACTGTTCCCCGACCGGCCCAGGAACACTCTATTGCCCTCGCCACTCTCAGCAACTGCCGCCGCCAAGCCGGAACCAGCCGCTGCCAACTCGCTGTCCCACGACGCCGCGGGATGCGCTTCGGCGCCGGCGGCCATCGTGGCCGCCTCGCCGCGGGCCAGGGCCGCGGTCGCCGCGAGTATCACGAGCACTGCCGCGACGAGCACCACCATCTCGGGTCCGGGGGTCTGCAAGGTTTCACCGAGCACGACGACGCCCAGGACAGACGCCACCACCGGCTCCGCCACGGTCATCGTCGGCAACGAGGCCGTCAGTGCGCTGGCCCGGAACGACGACTGCTGAAACACCGTGCCGACCAGCGCCGCCAGCAGCCAGGCGTACAGCTCCGGCGCGCGCAGCACCGCTCCCAACCCCTGTTCGAGCACCTCGACTATGCCCTTGGTCAACACCGCGAACAGCGCCCACGCCGACGCCGAGACCACCGCCAGCAGTACTGCAGCCACCGCTCCTGAGCAGATCCGTGCCCCCAGCACACACAGCACCAAAAGCGGCGCCATCACCGCGGCCACCACGGTCCACATGTAGGCCGACCCGCGCTGCACGCCGGCGGTCGGATCACCGACGATGACGAAGACCGCGACCGCACCGGCCACCAACGCCGCCCACAGCCACTCCCTGCGGGTGACCCGATACCCGGTCAGCTTGGCATTGATCGGCAACGCGAACAGCAGCGCGGTCACCTGCAACGCCTGGACCAATACCACCGAACCGAGCCCCAAGGCCACAGCTTGCAAGCCGAAACTGGCTGCTGCCGCCACGCCGCCCAGCCACCAGCGAACGTCGCGCAGCGACATGCGGAACAGCTCCCAGTGCCCCACCGGTTCGTCGGTGATCTCCTGCGCGGACCGCTGGCGAATCACGTCCCCCGCTCCGGATATCAGTGCGGCAACCAGGGCGAGCAGCACCGCGATATCCACCCTCGCGATGGGTGACCCCCTTAACTTGTCGTAGCCTGAGGCCGTTGCGAGCCTTGCCGTTCGCCTAACCGATTCGCGAAGACTCCATTGTGCTCGCGACGCCGCGACAGCGGAACAACATCAACATCGCGTGTCACATCTTTCCCACGACGGCCGGCTGGACTGAATAGCACACCGCCGAGGCGGGCAACCAATCGTGCGCGCGTGTTTTCGGTCAAGCTGCTTCAATAAAGTTGGGACCGGTCGACAGCACCGTTCCCCGAGTTGCAGCTGATGGCGCCGCGATGCGCGGCAGGTGCGCGGAGCAATCCGTGCGAAGGGTGGTGACGGTAGCGCATGACGGCTGAAGGACCCCGCAGCAACGAATCGCCCCGTCCGGCTCCCCGCCCGGGGCCGCGTCCCGGACCGCGACCGACACCCCGACCCGCCCCGCACCCGACTCCGGTAACACCCGGCAGCGACCCGCACCGGTTCGGCCGTGTCGACGACGACGGCACCGTGTGGCTGGTCACTGCCAGCGGCGAGCGCGTCATCGGCTCCTGGCAGGCTGGCGACCCCGAAGCAGCGTTCGCCCACTTCGGCCGGCGTTTCGACGATTTGAGCACCGAAGTGGCGTTGCTAGAGGAACGGCTAGCCTCGGGCACCGGCGATGCCCGCAAGATCAAGGCCACCGCGGCGGCCCTCACCGAGTCGTTGCCCACGGCGAACGTGCTCGGCGACGTGGACGCGTTGGCAGCCCGGTTGACCGCGATCCGGGAGCAAGCCGAGTCCGTCGCCGCCGCCGAGCGTGCGCGCCGCGATGAGCATCGCGCCGCGCAGACCGCGCGCAAAGAGGCGCTGGCGGCGGAAGCCGAAGAGTTGGCCGCCAACTCGACGCAGTGGAAAGCGGCCGGCGACCGGCTGCGGGCCATCCTCGAGGAATGGAAGACAATCACTGGGCTGGACCGGAAAACCGACGACGCGCTGTGGAAGCGGTATGCCGCGGCCCGCGAAACCTTCAACCGCCGGCGGGGAGCGCACTTCGCCGAGCTGGACCGGGAGCGTTCCGTAGCCCGCGACGCCAAGGAGCGGCTCTGTGAGCGCGCCGAAGCACTCGCCGAGTCGACGGACTGGGGCGCCACTACCGCCGAATTCCGCAAGCTGCTGACGGAGTGGAAGGCGGCGGGACGGGCGGCGCGCGATGTCGACGACGCGCTGTGGCGCCGCTTCAAAGCCGCCCAGGACACGTTCTTCAAGGCACGCAATGCCGCAACCGCCGAGCGGGACGCCGAACTGCGCGCCAACGCCGCCGCCAAAGAGTCGCTGCTGGCTGAGGCCGAAAAGCTGGACACCAGTAACCACGACGCCGCCAGGGCCGCGCTGCGGTCGATCACCGAGCGGTGGGATGCGATCGGCAAGGTGCCGCGAGAGCGATCCGCCGAGTTGGAGCGGCGGCTCCGGGCGGTGGAGAAGAAGGTGCGCGACGCTGCCGAGTCGGGCTGGGCGGATCCCCAGGCGCAGGCCCGCGCTGAGCAATTTCGCGCCCGTGCTGAGCAATTGGAACGCCAGGCCCAAAAAGCCGAGGCTGCAGGGCGCACCAAGGAAGCCGACGAGGCCAAAGCGAGCGCCGAGCAGTGGCGGCAGTGGGCTGAGGCCGCGGCTGACGCCCTGACCCGCAAACCTTAAGGCTGCTCGCGTCCGGAGTCTGGCGGTTTCTTCTCGTCGTGGTTGTCCAGGCTTTCCAGCAGCGTTTTGGACTGCTGACGCGCAGCGGCGCGGCGGCGCTGCTCCTCGGCGGCAAGCTGAACGATGGTGCGCGACCACACGACGCGCGCCCAGTGAAAGGTCAGCACGATCACGGTGATCCACGCGACGATGAGCCCCACACCGGGCCCTGGGTGACCCGCTGACACGGTTTGCCGCGACCAGACCGCCAGCAGCCCGACCGCGCTGGCGACCGCCGAGCCCGCCAGCGCTACCCAGGCCAGCGCCCAGCGCCGGGTCACCAACGCCAGCATCGAGAACCCGACGCCGAATACCAGTGTGAGCCAGCCGAACACCCGCGACGGCAGCGCCAGGGCTGCAGCGGCCGCGCCGTGGCTGGCGAAGAGCACGTCCCATCCGCGGACATCGCCGGTGTGCGGCAGCATGAACGAGCCCAGCAGCACGAACACCAGGATCGCGACGACGAAACCTCGTACGCCGGGGTCGATCTCACGCGCAATGCGACGCTCGGCGTCCTCGATGTCGGACCGGAAGGCGTCGAACTCTCCCGAGTGCTCCCCGTCGTTCATCGGCTGCAACCGACGGGTTCGATGGAAGGCGCTGGCCGTCCCATGGCGGGCATACCGAGACCCACGCCGCCGGGGCGCTGCTCGTACATATCACCGGCGCGGGTGCGGCGATGCGAGACGATGCCCGCGTCGGCGAGGAGGTGGTGCGGCGCAGCGCCGGTGACCACAGTGGTGACAATGTCGCCGGGACGCACCCGCTGTCCGCCCGGTGCAAAGTGCACCAGCCGGCCGTCGCGGGCCCGCCCGCTCATCCGCTCGGTGCGACTGTCCTTGCGGCCTTCGCCGAAGGCAACGAGCAGTTCGACAGTGTTGCCGATCTGGGCCCGGTTCTCCTCCAGCGCGATCTGCTCCTGCACGGCCACCAGCCGTTGGTACCGGTCTTGCACAACGTCTTTGGGTGGCTGACCGTCGAGCTCCGCAGCCGGGGTGCCGGGGCGTTTGGAGTACTGGAAGGTGAAGGCGCCTGCGAACCTGACCCGCCGCATCACCTCCAGAGTCGCGGCGAAGTCCTCCTCGGTTTCACCTGGAAAGCCGACGATCACGTCGGTGGTGATGGCGGCGTGCGGCATCGCCGCACGAACCCGGTCGATGATGCCGAGATAGCGCTCGGCGCGGTAGGAGCGCCGCATCGCCCGCAAAATCCGGTCGGAGCCCGACTGCAGCGGCATGTGCAGGGTCGGGCAGACGTTGGGCGTTTCGGCCATCGCCTCGATGACGTCGTCGGTGAATTCCGCTGGATGCGGTGAAGTGAACCGGACCCGTTCGAGGCCCTCGATGCGTCCGCAGGCACGCAGCAGCTCGGCGAATGCGCCGCGGTTGCGGGGCAACCTCGGGTCAGCGAACGAGACCCCGTAGGCGTTGACGTTCTGGCCCAGCAGGGTGACTTCGAGCACGCCGGCGTCAACTAGCGACTGCACCTCGGCGAGGATGTCGGCCGGGCTGCGGTCGACCTCCTTTCCCCGCAGCGACGGCACGATGCAGAACGTGCAGCTGTTGTTGCAGCCGACGGAGATGGAAACCCAAGCTGCATAAGCTGATTCGCGAGCAGCCGGCAACGTGGACGGGAAAACCTGCAACGCCTCGACAATTTCGACCTGCGCCACCTTGTTGTGACGCGCCCGCTCCAGCAGGGTGGGCAGCGACCCGATGTTGTGGGTGCCGAAGACGACATCGACCCACGGCGCCTTGTGCAACAGCGCGTCTCGGTCCTTCTGCGCCAGGCAGCCGCCGACCGCGATCTGCATGTCGGGGTTGTGCCGCTTGCGCGGGGCAAGGTGACTGAGGTTGCCGTACAGCTTGTTGTCGGCGTTCTCCCGGACGGCGCAGGTGTTGAAGACCACCACGTCGGCGTCGGCGCCCTCGGGCGCCCGCAGGTAGCCGGCGGCTTCCAGCAAGCCCGCCAACCGCTCGGAATCGTGGACGTTCATCTGGCAGCCGTAAGTGCGCACTTGGTAGGTACGCGCCGACCCCGACACGGGCCCGCTCGCGCCCGCCGCGTTCACCGCCGTCGAAGTCACGGGCCCATGGTACGGCGGCTGGAGCTGGACCTCGGCTACACCCGTCGACGCTCGCGCTCGGCGGCCAGCTCGGCGCTGACCACGTCGTAGGCCAAGGTTTGGTCGTAGCCGCGACGCACCAGCATCGCGGCCAACCGCCGGCTCACCCGCGCATCGTCGTCGGCCAAGGCCTCGCGCCGCAGCCTGGCCCGCACTAGCTGCTCAGCCCGCTCGCGCTCCACACCCGCGTCGATTCCGCCCAGGACCGTAGTGATCACGTCGTTGTCGACGCCCTTGGCATGCAGCTCAGCGGCCAACGCGCGCTTGCCTTTTCCGGCGTTGGCTCGCCGGGAATGAACCCAGTTTTCGGCGAAGCCAGTGTCGTCGACCAGTCCGACGGCGGACAACCGGTCCAGCACCCGGTCGCTGATGTCAACCGGATAGCCCCGCCTGGCGAGCTGGCCGGCCAGCTCGGCGCGGGTACGGGACCGCGCGGTGAGCAGACGCAGGCACAATGCCCGCGCCTGCTCTTCGCGAGACGGCTCAGAAATCGACGGGTGCGGGCAAGACGTCGTCATCGGTCACCACTGCGCCAATGCCGAGCTTTTCCTTGATCTTCTTTTCGATCTCGTTGGCCACGTCGGTGTTCTCCATCAGAAACGCGCGGGCATTCTCCTTGCCCTGCCCGAGCTGCTCGCCCTCATAGGTGAACCAGGAGCCGGACTTGCGGATGAAGCCCTGGTCCACGCCCATGTCGATCAGCGAGCCTTCCCGGCTGATGCCTTTGCCGTAGAGGATGTCGAACTCGGCCTGCTTGAACGGTGGCGAAACCTTGTTCTTGACGACCTTGACCCGGGTGCGGTTGCCTACCGCGTCGGTGCCGTCCTTGAGCGTCTCGATCCGCCTGACGTCTAGGCGAACTGAAGAGTAGAACTTCAATGCCTTTCCGCCTGTGGTTGTTTCGGGAGAGCCGAACATCACGCCGACCTTCTCCCGTAGCTGGTTGATGAATATCGCTGTGGTGCCCGAATTGCTCAGTGCACCAGTCATTTTCCGCATCGCCTGGCTCATCAGCCGGGCCTGCAGGCCGACGTGGCTGTCACCCATCTCGCCTTCGATTTCGGCACGAGGCACCAGCGCGGCCACCGAGTCGACGACCAAAATGTCCAGCGCGCCGGAGCGGATCAGCATGTCGGCGATCTCGAGCGCCTGTTCACCGGTGTCGGGCTGGCTGACCAGCAGCGAATCGGTGTCCACACCCAGCCTCTTGGCGTACTCGGGATCCAGCGCGTGCTCGGCGTCGATGAACGCCGCGATGCCGCCTGCGGCTTGGGCGTTGGCCACCGCATGCAGCGCGACGGTGGTCTTACCCGAGGATTCCGGGCCGTAGATCTCCACGATCCGTCCGCGCGGCAGACCGCCGATGCCCAGCGCCACGTCCAGTGCGATGGATCCAGTCGGGATGACCGAGATCGGTTGACGCACCTCGTCGCCGAGGCGCATCACCGAACCTTTGCCATAACTCTTCTCGATCTGGGCCATCGCCAGCTCGAGAGCTTTCTCCCGGTCCGGGGCTTGCGTCATGATGATGCCTCTCCTGTAGTCGGTGTTCGGTTGACCGGTATTGGTCAGTGGCCGTGACGCTAGAACAGCCCACCGACAAGTCGACGTCTTCGTACGCTGACCACAGTAACGAACGTGTGTTCGACAGCAAGTAGGCGCGCCGAGGCGCGCTAGAAGCAGGTGCCGAGCCTGCGGTGACAGCATCGAGCTTGCGGTGACGGCGCGCCTGCCGCCGAACCGAGAGCTGTACGTGCGGTCTCGGCACCGTAGACGCAGACTCGATCAACGAAGCGTTATAGCCGCCGACGCAAGCCTCACCACTGCTCGCGCGGAACGTCGAAGTCGACGCACAACGCCCGCCATACATCCCGCGGGTCCACGCCGTCCTCGATCGCCTGGGCGGCGGTGCGCCCACCGAGGGCGGTAATCACATGGTCAACCAACACCGAGGCCCCATAGGCGGCGCCGAAGCGCAGCGTGACCAGCTCGTGAAACTCCGTCAACCGCACATTCGTCAAACTACCCAGCCAGCGCTTGATGACACACCCGCACCGGATCGGCGACGTGAGCCATGCCGGCTGCGGCCTGTTGCGCCGCCTCGCGGTAACGCGGCGACGACAGCACCTCAGCCACCGCAGCCACCAACCCCTCGTCGGTCAACGGCCGAACCACGAGCCCGCTGCCCTGGCGCGCGACACGATTAGCGATCTCCCACTGATCCCCGCCGCCGGGCACCGTCACCAGCGGCACGCCCGCCAGTAGCGCCTTCGCCACCATCCCATGCCCGCCGCCGCACACCACGACGTCGGCGTGCGCCAGCAGTTCGTCCTGGCGTCCCAGGCCGACGACGGCCCATGGCGGCGCCGTCAGGTCCGGTCCGTTGAGCCGCGACACCACGACCCGCGCGCCGGCAGGCAAACCGCTACCGGGAACCAGGCAGTCCAATGCGACCTGTGCCATCCCCCGCGCACCGGTCAGCGCCGTCGACGGCGCGATCACCACCACCGGTCCAGAGCCGGGCGGGATCGGCAGCACATGATGGGTCGGCTCGAAGTGCAACGGGCCCACAACAACGGC
>Ga0070739_10004739_pt1 | contig 15888 bp, 13 predicted proteins | sample Coa_R1_7_FD_66445 | JGI IMG/M metagenome (GOLD analysis project Ga0070739, IMG submission 66445) | Surface soil microbial communities from Centralia Pennsylvania, which are recovering from an underground coalmine fire - Coalmine... | ecosystem: Environmental > Terrestrial > Soil > Unclassified ... | reverse complement strand
TTGCCCGGCTGATCGCAGGCTTGACCGGCCCCGTAGAATCAACAGGGTACAAGTGTCAGCGGGTCGAACCGTGACGGACAGCCTCTGTGCCCAGCGGCTCGAGCGCCTGCGGCAGCGCATCCGGCAGGCCGGTGCGGATGCCGTGCTGGTCGTCTATCGCCCTCATCTGCTGTATCTCACCGGCTTCACCGGCGATGCCGGCATGCTGCTCGTGGCGGCCGAGCAGGCCTGGTTGTTTACCGACGGCCGCTTTGCCTTGCAACTGCGCGAGGAATTAGTGGCGGGAGTCCACCCGGTCCTGGTGCGCGGACCGCTGCTGCGAGCCGTGGGCCTGCATTTGCGTAAACATCCCCTGCGGCGAGTTGCTGTGGAGTCGGCTTATCTGAGCGTGGGGTCGTATGAGCAACTCCGTCAGGCCGCTGGCAATCGCGTGCGATGGATCGGGGTTCAGGGATGGATCGAAGGCATGCGTCGCCTCAAGGATGCGATCGAAATCGCTCGCATCCGTCAGGCCGCTGCCGTGGTGGACCGCGTGTTCGAGGAAGTGCTCCCGCTGCTCCGCCCGGGCATGCGAGAAGTGGACGTGGCGGCCGAGGTGGAATATCGCATGCGACGCCACGGCGCCCAGGGACCCGCCTTCGAGACCATCGTTGCGGCTGGCACGTATTCGGCGCGGCCCCATGCCCGGCCCCGCGAGCGTGCCCTGGAACCGAACCAGTTGGTGGTGCTCGACATGGGTGCTATACTCGGCCATTACTGTTCCGATCTGACCCGAACTGTCTATTTAGGTCGCGCGCCGATGCATATCCGCCAGTGGTATGGAGCCGTGCGGCAGGCGCAGCAAGCCGCCGTCGCAGCGGTGCGTCCGGGTGTGCAGGCCGCAGCCGTGGATCGGGCTGCCCGGCAGGTCCTGCATCGGCACGGACTGGCGAAGCTATTCGTTCACAGCACCGGCCACGGCATTGGCCTGGAGATTCATGAAGAGCCACGCCTGGGCCGCGGGCAGCGAACCCTTTTGCGTGCGGGCATGGTGGTGACGGTGGAACCCGGGATTTACGAACCGCAAACGGGTGGGATTCGCATCGAGGACGATGTGCTGGTCACCGAGCGGGGGGCCGAGCTGTTGACTGCGGCACCCCGCGAATTCCTGGAGTTGTGAATGGCTGGAAAGAAACAACCTGCAAAATCCAGCACGGGGCTGGCTTGGGAGGAAATCGAACGGGCGCTGGGCCTGATGGCCCATCACGGGCTCGAGGAGTTCGAGTATGAGGACCAGCGGATTCGCATTCGGCTGAAGCGGCCGGGGTCCAATTTTGCGGCGGCGCACACACCCGCCGCGGCACCGACAGCCGCTGCGGCTCCCGCCGTACCTCCTGCCGAGCCGCCTGCAGCGACCGAAGAGGCGTTACACATCATCAAATCTCCTATTGTGGGCACCTTTTATGCTGGCCCACAGCCGGGAGCGCCGCCCTTTGTTCAGGTGGGCGACCGGGTGCGTCCTGGGCAGGTGCTGTGCATCATCGAAGCGATGAAGCTGATGAACGAAATCGAGTCGGATATCGCCGGTGAGGTCGTGCGGATCTTTGTCGAAGACGGACAGCCGGTTGAGTACGGCGAGCCGCTGTTCGCCCTGCGACCGTTGGCAGCCAGTTGAGTTATGTTCCGTAAGGTTTTGATCGCCAACCGTGGTGAAATCGCCGTTCGAATTATCTGCGCCTGTCGCGAGCTGGGCATCCGGACGGTGGCGGTGTACTCGGAGGCCGATCGAGACGCACTGCATGTGCGGATGGCCGATGAAGCGATTTGCATCGGACCGCCGCGGTCAACCGAAAGCTATCTGAATATTCCCCACGTCATCAGCGCTGCCGAAATTGCCGACGTGGACGCCATTCATCCCGGCTACGGGTTCCTGTCCGAGAATGCCAATTTCGCAGAGGTGTGCGAGGCTTCGCACATTACCTTCATCGGGCCTTCGGCAGCGGTCATTCGGTTGATGGGCGAGAAGGATCAGGCCCGGCGGGCCATGGCCGAGGCCGGCGTGCCCATCATTCCAGGTAGCGACGGCGTGGTGGATGACGAGGCTACGCTCGAGCGCGTCGCCGCCCGGGTCGGCTTCCCGCTGATGATCAAAGCTGCCGAGGGAGGCGGCGGGCGGGGTATGCGCATGGTGCAGCGCCCCGAAGAGCTGTTGCAGGCGTTTTTCACCGCCCGGGCCGAGGCCGAACAGGCCTTCGGAAGTCCGGCGGTGTACGTCGAACGCCTGCTGCAGCGCCCGCGACACATCGAGTTTCAAATCCTCGGCGACCGCTACGGCAACGTCATGCACTTGGGGGAGCGCGAGTGCTCGATTCAGCGGCGGCATCAGAAGCTGCTGGAAGAATCGCCATCGCCGGTGCTCGACGCCGCCACGCGCGAGCGGGTGGGGACGCAGGTGGTGGAGGCGCTGAAAAAGATAGGCTACTGCGGTGCCGGAACCGTCGAATTCCTGCGGGATGAGCACGGGCAACTGTTTTTCATCGAAATGAACACGCGTATCCAGGTCGAGCATCCGGTGACCGAAATGCGGACGCAGGTCGATCTGGTCAAGGCGCAAATTCTGCTCGCGGCGGGCCTGCGGCTGGAGGAGGTCGTCGATACCGTGGAGTTCCGGGGGCACAGCATTGAATGCCGGATTACGGCCGAAGACCCAGAAACCTTTATCCCTTCGCCCGGCCGCATCACGGCCTTCATTCCGCCGGGCGGCCCCGGCGTGCGCGTGGACACCGCAGCGTATGCGGGGGGCGTGGTGCCTCCTTATTACGATTCACTCGTCGCCAAGCTGATTGTTCACGGCCGCGACCGCGCGGAAGCCCTGGCCCGCATGCGGCGGGCCCTGGAAATGTTCGTGATCGAGGGGATCAAGACCACCCTGCCACTCCACCGCCGCATCCTGAACGATGCCCGATTCGTCGCCGGCGACTACGATACGCACTTTTTCGAGCACCTTGCCGTGACTGTTTCCTGACGCATGCCCCTTGTCTTTCCACCCCTCTACGTCATAATGGACGCCGCTCTGTGCGGCCCGAAGCTGCTGCGTTTGGCCCGGGAGCTGGCGCAGGCCGGAGTCGAGCTGATCCAGTATCGCGACAAAACCGGTCCGGCACGGGAGACGCTATCCACCTGCCAGGCGCTGGTGGAAGAGCTGGCCGATCGCGGCGTGCGGTTGATCGTGAACGATCGCGTGGATATCGCGGTATTGAGCGGGGCGGCCGGCGTGCATGTCGGGCAGGAAGACCTGCCGGTCGAAGCCGTGCGTCGCATCTGCGGTCCCTCGTTCTGGGTCGGGCTTTCCACACACAATCTCGCCCAGCTCGCTGCAGCCGATCGAGAGCCGGTGGACTATTTGGCTTTTGGGCCGATTTTCCCCACCCGCACGAAGCGGACCGCCGATCCGCCCGTTGGGATCGAAGGGTTAGCACGCGCACGGGCACAAACGCAGCGGCCGCTGGTAGCGATCGGCGGGATCACGCTGGAGACAGCACCTGTGCTCTGGCAGGCGGGCGCCAATGCGGTGGCCGTCGCTGCCGACATTTTGCGCGCGCCCGATCCGGCAGCGCGGGCGCACGCCTATCTGGAACGGGCGAGGCAATGGCACCGCCAGCACGGATTGCCACGTGGGCCGCTGCGCTAAAACAGGGCGAGTTTCGAGGCGATGAAAAACAGCCGAGGAGGCAGAGGCATGCCGAACCAGTTGCTAGCACTCAAGCCTATCGAGGAAATTCTTGAAGAGACCGATGCGACTAAAAGCGGCCTCAAACGCACGCTCGGGCCAATCAACCTGATCACGCTGGGCATCGGAGCCATCATCGGGGCCGGTATCTTCGTGCTGACCGGCCAGGCCGCCGCTCTCTACGCCGGCCCGGCGATCGTCCTCTCCTTTGTGCTCTCCGGCATCGGCTGTGCCTTTGCCGGCCTCTGCTATGCCGAATTTGCCTCGCTCATCCCGGTCGCCGGCTCCGCCTATACCTACGCCTACGCCACCATGGGCGAACTGTTTGCCTGGGTCATCGGGTGGGCCCTGATTCTTGAGTACGCCTTCGGTGCCGCGACGGTTGCCTCCGGTTGGAGTGGTTACCTGGTCAGTCTGCTTGGCGATTTTGGCATTCAGATTCCGCCGCAGTTCACCGCCATCCCCGGCGTGCGGTTGGTCTACTGGCATCAGCACTGGCAGAATCTGAAGAACGTCGAGGACAGCATCCGGGCCGCGGGTATCGATCCCGCCACACTTCCCCAGACCAGCGGACTGTTCGATCTGGTGGCATTTCTCGGTGTACTGGCCGTGACGGTGATTCTGGTCATTGGGATTCGGGAATCGGCCAATGTGAATTCGGCCATCGTCATGGTGAAAGTTTCGGTGGTGCTAATTTTCATTGCGCTGGCTGCACGATTCGTGCTGCAGCATCCTGAGGTGGCGACCGCCAACTGGCACCCCTTCATCCCCCCGAACCAGGGCGCGTTTGGCAAATATGGCTGGTCGGGCGTCCTGCGTGGGGCCAGCGTCATTTTCTTCGCGTATATCGGCTTTGACGCCGTCTCGACAGCCGCCCAGGAGGCGCGTAACCCGCAGAAGGACATGCCAATCGGGATCATCGGATCGCTGGTCATCTGCACGCTGCTGTATATCCTCGTGGCGGGGTTACTGACCGGCCTGGTGCCTTACCGCCAGTTGAACGTGGCGGACCCGGTAGCGGTGGGCATCGATGCCACGGGTGTGCGCTGGGGAAGCCTGCTCGTCAAAATTGGTGCTGTGGCCGGGCTTTCGAGCGTAATGCTGGTGATGCTGCTCGGTCAGTCGCGTATCTTTTTCACGATGTCGCGCGATGGCCTGCTACCGCACTGGGCCAGCGCTGTACATCCACGCTTCCGGACGCCGTGGATTTCCTCTATTGTGGTGGGCATTCCGGTAGCCGTGGCTGCGGCGTTTTTGCCGATTTCCGCGCTGGCGCAACTGGTCAACATCGGTACCCTTTCGGCCTTTGTCATCGTGTGCCTGGGCGTGTGGATTCTGCGGCGAAAGCTGCCCGATGTGCCGCGGCCGTTCCGGACCCCCTGGGTCCCGCTGGTGCCACTGCTCGGCGCAGGCGTGTCGCTCGGGTTGATGCTTTCTTTGCCGCGCACGACCTGGATCGCTTTTCTGAGCTGGGCCGTGACGGGTCTGGTGGTGTACGCCCTCTACGGGAGGCGCCACAGCCGGGTACAGTTGCGATTGAGACAAACGGTCGTAGAAAGGGGCGCAAAAGCGATTTAAGTCTGCGTCCGGTACGTTCATGTCCGCTCCCGGGCCAACCCGGAGTGCCGGCCCATGGCAGGCGGCCGGGCGCAGCGGCCGCCTCGCGCTGCTCCTCACGCTCCCGGGATGGTTTGTCATCGTTGCCCGGCTCGGCGGCTGGCAACCGTCTGCAGGCTGGCCGGCTGTTCTGGCCACTCTGGCGCAATGGCTGCTGCCGGCTGCGGTGGTCTTCTTGGCGGTACGGCTAAGGCATTGGCTGGCTGACCGTCTGCTGTGGTCCCTCCGCAACCGGCTCCTGCTCGCCTACCTGTTCATCGGTGCTGTCCCGATCGTGTTGCTGCTGGCCATGGGAGGGTTGCTCGCCTACGTAACCGATATCGAAATTGGGGCTCACCTGCTTTCGGACGCTCTCCACGACAGGGAGAAGTACCTCGAAGACTTGGCCCGTGCAGCCCTGGCGGTGGCCCGGACCGATCAACTGGCTGCAGTGCCGGCTGACCGGCTGGGGCAACTGCCCGAAGTGCAGGCTTTGCTCAAAGCTGCCGGGGTGCGCTTCCCCGGCGTGGAGCTGCGAGTGGACGCCCTGGCCGATTCAACCGGCGTGCCCAGGGCGTCCGGTCTCGTCGTGGAGGGTGACCGGCTCTGGCTGCAGGGCGCCCTTCGCGGTGTCCTCAACGGGCGTCCCGCCGAGGTGTTTGCCCGCACGCCTGTTGACGCCCAGATGCTGGATATGCTCGAGCCACCCCTTGGTTCGATCACCATTCTCTGGTCGCCCCGTGGCGGGCGGTTGACGGTGGAGCGCCCCGCTGGCGGTTCCGAGTGGTCCACCCCGGGTACGAAAATGGTCAGCAGCGAGCGGCGCACCCTTCCCCAGCCCCAGGGGTGGTGGGATGTGCGCCTGGGAGGTGTTGCCACCTTCGACGCCTTTCGCCGCAGCGCCGCGACAGGCCGCATCGAACCGACGCGCGTCATAGCCGCTTTTTCCGTGCGTCCTTCCAGTATCCGGCAGCGGCTCCGAGGTGCGCTCGGTGAGTTCGAAGAGCCACTCATCGTGGCCACCGAAGTGGTGGGTGGCATTTTCCTCGTGGTCGAAGGGCTGGCTGTCTTTGCGGCTGTGGCGATCACGCGCACCATGACAGGTACGGTGGCGCGACTGACCGAAGCGACTGCGCATGTGCAGGCTGGAGACTTCTCGCATCGCATTCCGGTCGTGCGCCGCGATCAGCTCGGCGCTCTGGCCGAGGCTTTCAACTCCATGACAGCCTCGATCGAAGCGCTGCTCGAAGAGCAGCGGCAGCGGCAGAGACTGGAAAACGAGCTGGCGATTGCCCGCGAAGTGCAAACACAACTGTTCCCGCAGCGGCTTCCCGAGCTGCCGGGTTTCGAGCCAGCAGCCATCTGCCGCGCTGCACGGATCGTGAGCGGAGACTATTACGATTGCCTGGAATTGGCACCGGGTCGGGTCGCTCTGGCAGTGGCCGATATCAGCGGCAAAGGAATTTCCGCCGCCCTCATGATGGCCAATTTGCACGCCGCCCTGCGCAGCCAGCTTCTGGTGGATAGCCTGCCCGACGGGCAGACCGAACGCCTGGTGGAACGGCTCCATCGCCACCTCCTGCAGAGCACGCCCGACGACCGCTATGCCACCCTGTTTTTCGCTCTCTACGAGCCTGGGGCACGCCGGCTCTCCTATACCAACGCAGGACACCTGCCTCCGCTCTACATCTCGAGCCGCGGCGTCGAACGCCTGGAGCAGGGCGGCCCGGTCATTGGCCTGCTGGAGGATTGCTCCTTTGAGCGAGGCGTTCTGACGATCGAACCCGGTAGCCTGCTGGTGGCCTACAGCGACGGCGTCACCGAGCTGGAAGATCCCTACGGTGAGGAGTTCGGTCTCGAACGCCTGATTGAGGAAGTGATGCGGCATCGCCACCGTCCTGCGCAGGAGATCCGGGACGCGGTGGTGCAGGCGGCAACCCTCTGGTGCGCACCCGGGGAGTTCACCGACGACTTTACAGTGTTCGTGGCCCGTCTCGGGTGAGCGGATTCCTCTATACTGGCGCTGATGAAAGTCCTGACAGCCGCGCAGATGCGGGAGGTGGATCGGCTGACCACGGAGCGCTATGGCGTCTCGAGCTTGCAGTTGATGGAGAATGCCGGGCGTGGTGTGGCGGCCTGCGTGCAGCGGTTCTGCGGAGCCGTGGACCGGCAGCGCATTCTGGTGCTCTGCGGGCGCGGCAATAACGGTGGCGACGGGCTGGTGGCTGCGCGCGAGCTGTTGATGCTCGGTGCGCGCCCGGACGTGCTGGTATTCGCAGGCCCCGGCGAGCTGCGCGGTGACGCCGGGGTGAACCTGCAGCGCTGGCTGCAACTGGCGCCGGTCACCTGGGTCGCCGACCACAACCAGTGGGAGCAGCACCGGCAGCGGCTAGCCAAGGCCGACGTGGTGGTGGATGCGCTGCTCGGGACCGGCCTGCGGGGTGCAGCCGAAGGATTGCTGGCCGCCGTGATCGAGGATCTCAACCGCATGGCGCGCCGGGCGCGCGTGGTGGCGGTAGATATTCCCTCCGGGATGTCTTCCGACACTTGCGATTCGGCCGGTCCCGTCGTTGTGGCGCACCTGACGGTGACCTTTACAGCACCGAAGATGGGGCAGATACAGCCTCCCAATGCCGAGCAGACCGGCCAGCTCATCGTGTGGCCGATTGGCACACCGCCCGAGCTGGTTGAAGAAATGCCTTCGACGGTGCGCTGGAGCGAGCCGGGAGAATTTCAGCATCTGCCCTTGCGTCGCCAGCCGAATACTCACAAGGGCACCTACGGGCATGTGCTGGCGGTGGCCGGCTCGGTAGGCAAGTCGGGTGCCGCCGGCCTGGTCGGGCTGGGTGCATTGCGGGCCGGCGCCGGGCTGGTCACGGTAGCCTGTCCGGAAACCGTTCAACCTCTGGTAGCCACCGTCGCACCGGAGCTGATGACCGAGCCACTGCCCGCCACCGAAGCCGGTACGCTGGCCGGTCCGGCCGCGGTTCTGCCACGGCTGAGCCGGCTGTGCGAGGGTAAAAATGTCCTGACTATAGGTCCGGGGCTGGGCCAGCAACGGGAAACGCAGCAAACGATCGAAAAGTGCGTGCTCGAGCTGCCGTTGCCGATCGTTCTCGATGCCGATGGTCTGAACGCCGTGGCCGGCCGCGCTGGCGAAGTCTTTGCGCAGAGATCGGCGCCGCTGGCGATCACGCCCCATCCGGGCGAGATGGCCCGTCTACTGGGCTGCTCGACGGCCGATATACAGGCGCGGCGCCTCGAGCTGGCCCGTGAGATGGCCCAGAAGTGGCAGAGCTGCGTTGTGCTGAAAGGGTTCCGCACGGTGATTGCCGCGCCCGACGGACAGGTCTTCGTCAACTCGACGGGTAATCCAGGAATGGCCACAGCAGGAACCGGTGATGTGTTGACCGGCATTCTGGCTGGTCTCACCGCTCAGTTCGGCACGCACGACTGGGCACGAATCCTCGCCCTGGGCGTGTATCTGCACGGACTGGCGGGGGACCTGGCTGCCCGCGAACGCGGGGAGATGTCCATGATTGCCACCGATCTCTGCGCGAAGCTGCCGGAGGCATGGAAGACCCTGCTGGCAGAGCTGGAGCCATCATGTTGACCGGAGAATGGGTGACCGGCTCGCCGGAAGAAACGCTCGAACTGGGCCGCCAGCTGGCCACGCAGTTGCGGCCGCCAGTGCTCGTTTTGCTCGCTGGAGAGCTCGGGGCGGGCAAGACCACGCTCGCCAAAGGTCTCATTGCGGGCCTCGGAGCCGCAAACGAGGAGGACGTCACCAGCCCTACCTTCACGCTGGTCCACATTTTTCGCCGTCGCGTGACCGTCTACCATGTGGACCTTTATCGCATCGCCAGCTTTCGGGACCTCGAGACCATCGGGCTGGAAGATATCTTCGCCGAGCCGGCGGTGGTCGTCGTGGAATGGCCGGAGAAATTTACCCTGCGTGTGGACTGGCCGGTGGTGCGCGTCTGGTTAGAACACGCTGGCGAGGATCGGCGACGGATCCGCGTGGAAGCAGGCTGTGGGCGCGGCGGCGTGGAGGCCGGTCGAGAGTCGGTGGCAGACTGAGCGTCCTTCATTTTCTTCACGGAGAAGCGTGGATGCCGGTGCAGGTCGTGCAAAAGCGCTGTCGTGGCCCGATATGCGTGAACGCGCATCCGGAAGGGTGTCGCAGGCTCATCGAACAGCAAATCGACCGCCTGCGGGCAGGAAGCCGGGGGCGCACCCAGTTGCGTTCGGTCCTCATTGTAGGCTGCTCGGCGGGCTATGGGTTGGCCGCGCGGCTGGTGGCAACCTGGCGCTACCGGGCGCGCACCGTGGGCTTGATGCTGGAGCGCGCGCCTGAGGGCCGACGGACCGCCACGGCAGGTTACTACAACACAGTCGCGATGCATGAATTTGCCCGTCGGGACGGGTTCGAAGTTGTGACCTTCAATCTGGATGCTTTTTCCGATGCTGCGCGTACCGCAGCCATCGCGGCTCTGGCAGGTGCCCCTGCTGAAGTCTTTATCTATAGCCTGGCAGCTCCCCGGCGGCTGCATCCGCGCACGGGGCGCGTGCACCACTCAGTGCTCAAACCCGTTGGCGCACCCTTCTCGGAGCGGACCGTGGAGCTGGACACGGGCCGTGTCATTCCCGTCACATTGGAGCCGGCCACCGAGGAGGAAATTGCCGACACGGTGGCGGTGATGGGCGGCGAAGACTGGAGGTTCTGGGTCGAAGCGCTGCTTGAGGCCGGCGCGCTCGCGCCGGGCGCTCAGACCATCGCCCTTTCCTATATCGGTCCGCGCCTGACCTGGCCAATCTACCGCGACGGGACCATTGGTCGCGCCAAGGCCCACCTGGAGCAGACGGCGCAGGAACTGAACCGGCTCATGGCCGAGCGGATTGGCGGAAGCGCACGCGTTTCGGTGCAGCGGGCGGTGGTCACCCAGGCCTCCGCAGCCATCCCGGTGGTTCCGCTGTACCTCAGCCTGCTGCTGCGGGTGAGCCGGGAAAAGGGAATTTACGAAGGTCCTCTGGAGCAGATGCTGCGCTTGTTCGACGACTGGCTGGTCGAGCCGCACGAGGAGCTGCTCGATTCTGAGGGCCGAATCCGGCTCGACGACGGGGAGCTGCGCCCCGATGTCCAGGAGGAGATCGAACGACGTTGGCCGCGGGTAACCACTGAAAGCCTTTCGGAACTGGCTGATTTCGGCGAGTTCATGCGGCTGTTTCATCAGGTGTTCGGATTCGACGTGCCCGGCGTAGACTACGGCCGGCCTGTCGAGACGGAGCTCTTGCTGGAATGGTAACCGGGGCGCTGTTGGCTCTGGACAATCGAGCCGGGCTGAGTACAATAGAGGTGGACTCATGAGCAGCGGTCACATTGCCGTCCGGGCAACGATGGGCTGCCAGGCCGTCGGTTATCGCTACTGGTGGTATCCCGTGGCCCGGTCGGGAGTGGCCGCGAGCTGACGGACTTATCCGCGGCCTAATCAACGGCCCGCTCCCGACCTCGGGAGCGGGCCTTTTTATTTGGCTGCGACAGGAGGCGCGATGCTGGTTGTGCTCAACCGAGGGGTTGCTCAGGCCGCCGTGCGGGCAATCTGTGAGTTGGTGCAGGTGCGCGGGTTGCCCGCAGTGCCTGTGGAGTTTTCCGCCGGGACCGTGGTCGTGATCCCCGCCAGGCAGGTTCCCGGCGAGCTTGTCGAGAAGCTCCATGCCGTGCCCGGCGTGTGCCGGATTGTCGAGGACCGCACCGACTATCCGCTGGCGGATCGCCAGCTGCGCCCGCAGGGGTCGCGTGTCCCTCTGCGCGGTGCCGAAATTGGTCCGCAGGGGTTTGCTGTGCTCGTTGATGCCGGAGAGTTTTCTCTGGACCTGCTCGGGCTCGTGGACGCGGCGGTTCAGGCCGGGGCCGTGGCCGTGGTTTTTTCGCTGCCAGCCGCAGACACCAGCGCCAGCCGCGCGGCGCTGCAACGCGTGCAGGAACTTCGCCAGGCGGGTGGGCCAGCCGTGGGCGTGGAGATTGGCTCCCAGGCGGAGCTTGCTCTCGCCAGCGATCGTGTGGATTTTTTCCGGATTCCGGCCGAGCGCATGCAGGACTTTCGCCTGCTCCGCGCTGTGGGACGTCAGCCAAAACCGGTCTTGCTGGATCGCGGACGCAGCGCGACGCTGGACGAATTCCTTTTGGCCGCAGAATACATCCTCAGCGGGGGCAACGACCGGGTGTTGCTGTGCGAACACGGGATTCGCTCGTTCGATCCTGCAACGGGGCGCGCCACGCTGGATCTGGCAGGTGCAGTCCGCCTGACCGAACTCACCCACTTACCCGTTCTCGTGAATCCGGGGGCGGTGGGCCTGGGCGGGGAAGGATTCGAGCGCGTGGCGCGGATGGCGGCAGTGGCAGGTTTGCAGGGTGCCGTGCTGCCGGTTTCCTCCGACGGTGTGCGTCCGGGCACGATCGCCAGTGCACGTTTGCGGCCTCTGCTGGCTTCGCTAGCCGTTTTGCTGGATATCGAACAGCGCCCGCTCGTCATTCCTTCCGGGATGGTTCTGGAAGCATCTTCCGGTGGGGGCTGGCGAGGCGGGACCCCTCCACCGTTCCCTGAGGTAGGCGCTCCGACCAAGTCAGGGTAAACTGGCCGGCGATGGCGCCGGTACTACGGGTACGCGATCTGACGGTTCGCTTCGGCCAGCGCACGATCATCGACCGGCTGAACCTGGAACTGGAAGCCGGCGAAATCCTGGCCGTCATCGGCCCCAACGGTTCTGGCAAAACCGTTCTGCTGAAAGCCCTGCTCGGGCTGCTGCCGTACGAAGGCGAAGTGGCGTGGGCCGAGGGAACCCGCATCGGCTACGTCCCGCAGAAAATCGCGCCGGACCGCACCCTGCCGGTGCGTGTGCGGGAGTTGCTGGAAGCCAAAGCCCGGCTGCTGCGGTTGCCGAAAACAGCCGTCGACGACGCCGCCCGGGCTGCCGGCCTCTCCGCCGAATTGCTCGATGCGGTTGCCGGCGTCCTCTCCGGTGGGCAGTTCCAGAAGATGCTGGTGGCCTACGCGCTGTTGGGCGATCCCACAGTGTTGCTCTTCGATGAACCGACAGCAAGCCTGGACGAGCTCTCCGAAGAACGCGTGTACGAGCTGCTGCACTGGCTGCAGAAAGAGCGCGGAATGACCGTGATCCTGGTTTCCCACGAGCTGAACATTGTCTTCCGCTATGCCAGTCGCGTACTCTGCCTGAGCCGCGGGCTGGTCTGTTCGGGTCCGCCGCGGGAAGTGCTCACGCAGCAGATGCTGGAAGCGCTCTACGGGGCACCGCAGAGCTATTATCTGCACGTCGAGCAGCATCGCCGGCAACCGTAGGGGCTGAGCATGAGCGGGCAGGAATGGAATGCGCTGGTGCTGGCGCTGTTGTTTGCGTTTGTTGCCGGAGCGGTGGGCAGCCTGGCGCTCAGTCGCCGGATGCTGCTGGCGGGCGATGTGCTCTCGCATCTGGCGCTGCCCGGACTGGGTCTGGCTTTGTTGCTGCACCTCAACCCTCTGCTGGGCGCCGCAGTGAGCCTGTTGCTGGGAACCGTGCTTGTGTGGCACCTGGAGCAGCGGACCGGCTTGGCAGCCGATGTCACCATCGGCGTGGTGTTCGCCACCGCGCTGGCTCTTGGCGCCGTGCTGACGCCCCGCGAGGAGCTGCTGGAAGCCCTCTTCGGCCGCTTCGGACCGATGCCGACGCCGGCGCTCTTGATCGGCATGGGTGTTCTGGGAACGATCGTGACTCTGCTGGTGCGGCTGCGCGACGGTTTGCTGCTGCATCTGTTTTCACCCGAACTGGCCGCAGCCACGGGAGTCCGTCTGGCGTGGCTGGAACTGCTTTTCCTGCTGATGTTCAGTCTGACCGTTCTGGTCGGGTTGCGCTTTCTCGGCGCACTGCTGGCCAGTAGCCTGGTGATTTTACCCGCAGCCATCGGCCGCCGCTTCGCACGCAGTATGCGGAGTTTTTTCGCTGTTTCGGCCTTGGCGGGGATGGCCTCGGTTACCGGGGGATTCCTGTTGAGTCGACGCCTGCCTGGGATCGAGTTCGGACCTGCGGTCGTCCTGCTGGCGGCGTTGCTGTTCGTCGGAAGTTTTGCGTGGCCGGCGGGAGAGCCGTCCTGAGGTCCCGGAGCGGTCTCTGAAGCCGCAGGCACGGGGGGAAGGAGCGGAGGCGAATCGGCAATGAAGACGAAGCTGAGTCTGTGCGTCCTGGGAATCGCTATGCTGGCTGGGGCGGCTGTGCGCAGGACAGCCCCCGTGGGCGAGCCGGTGGATCTGTTGATTCGCAACGGCCGGATTGTGGACGGCAGCGGCAATCCCTGGTATTTCGGCTCGGTCGCCGTCCGCGACGGCCGCATCGTCGCTGTCGGCCGCATTGGCGATCTGCCCGCGCGCCGTACCCTGGACGCGCAGGGAAAGGTGGTGGCGCCGGGGTTCATCGATCTGCACACCCACTCCGACTACACGCTGCTGGTGGATGGCAATGCGGAAAGCAAAATTCGCCAGGGCGTCACGACGGAAATCCTCGGCGAGTCCGCGTCGGCCGGCCCAGTGCTGGGCCCGGCCGTCGAGCCCCGGCAGCGCGAGCTGCAGATGATGGGGTTAAACCTGGACTGGCGCACCCTGGGGGAATACTTCCAGCGACTGGAACGGCAGGGCATCGCCGTCAACGTCGCTTCTTATGTCGCCAGCGGGCAGCTCTGGATGGATGTGCTGGGCAACCGCAATCGGCGGCCGACGCCAGGCGAATTGCATCAAATGGAGCAATTGGCCGAACAGGCGATGCGGGACGGTGCTCTCGGCCTGTCGTCCGGATTGATCTATCCTCCCGACCGGTACTTTACGACGGACGAACTGGTGCAGCTCGCCCGCGTCGCAGCCCGCTACGGAGGGATCTATACGGCGCACATCCGGGGCGAGGGCAATACGGTGCTGCAGGCGGTGGACGAAGCTGTGGAGATCGGCCGGCGGGCCGGGCTTCCCGTGCACATTCTTCATTTGAAGGTGGCGGGGAAGGCCAACTGGGGCCGCATGCCTGAGGTGGTGCATCGCATCGAGCAGGCGCGCGCCGCCGGTGTGGAGGTCACCGCCGATGTCTATCCCTACATCGCCGCGCAGACGGATCTGCATATGTGCCTGCCGCCACGTCTGCTAGAAGGCACTCGGGAGGAGCTTCTGGCACGCCTGCGCGATCCCGCCGTGCGCGCCGAGTTGCGGCGGGAGCTCGCGCCGGGATCGCCCGGCTGGGTTGGCAGTCAGGTGCAGGAGGCGGGCGGCTGGCATGGGGTGATGGTGGGTTCGGTGCACAACGAAGCCGACCGGCCCTACCAGGGCCTGCGGATGGACGAGGTTGCCCGCAAAATGGGCGAAGACCCTGTTGACGCCCTCTGTGACCTGCTGCTGCGCGAGGGAGGTTCGGCAGGGGCGATCTACTTCCTCATGGACGAGGCGGACCTCCGCACGGCGCTGGTTCAGCCCTGGGTGGGGATTGGTTCCGACGGTTCGGCGGTGAATCCAGAGATGCCGTTTGCCGGTTTTCCCCATCCGCGTTTCTACGGAACCTTCCCGCGCGTGCTCGCTCGCTATGTGCGCGAACAGAGAGTGCTCGCCCTGCCCGATGCCATTCGCAAAATGACTTCGCTACCTGCGCAGATTGTCGGGTTGAGCGACCGCGGTTTGCTGCGGCCGGGTATGGCTGCCGATATCGTCGTTTTCGATCCTGAGCACATTGCCGATCGTGCCACCTTCGAAAATCCGCGCCAGTACGCTGTGGGCATTGCCTACGTGGTGGTCAACGGGCAGGTGGTTTTCGAGCAGGGCCGCCATACCGGGGCGCGCCCAGGGCGGGTGCTCCGGCATCAGCTCTCTGATTGACCGTCTCGTGGCTCACCGGGCTGCGCCCCTTGACACGGAACGCCGTCGAAACATAAATTTGCCTCTTCACCAAATGGGTGGTTGGTAATTTTTGGACATTCAATGAAGGATTCTTCGGGAAGGGCCGAAGGGGTGTAGCACTTCCGAAAGAAGGAGGGGTGACGTGTCCGGCAGGAACCGTTGTCTGTCGTTTGCGGCGGCGTGGCTGCTCGGTCTGTTGCTTGTGCTGGGGGCGCAGCCGGCCTGGGGCCAGGCGACCACGTCTTTGCGGGGTGTGGTGACCGATCCATCGGGGGCGGCGGTACCCAATGCTCAGGTTACGCTTACCAACACAGCCACCAATACCGTGCGGACAGCGGTGACAGGCAGCGACGGTGCCTATGCCTTCACCGAGGTCCAGCCGGGGACCTACACGTTGACTGTGGAGGCTCAGGGCTTCCGCAAGTACGAGCGGCGGAACCTGGTTCTTCAGGTCAGCCTGCCGGCCACGGTCAATGTGCGGCTGGAGATCGGGGCGGTTTCGCAGGTCGTTTCGGTGACCGCCGAGGCGCCGCTGCTGAACCGCACCGACGCCAGCCTGGGGCAGACGATGGGCTCGCTGGAGATTCAGGAGCTGCCGCTCGAGGCGCGCAACGTGCCGCAATTGCTCAGCCTGCAGCCGGGCGTGGTGTACACCAGCGATCG
>Ga0070739_10004738_pt1 | contig 15890 bp, 13 predicted proteins | sample Coa_R1_7_FD_66445 | JGI IMG/M metagenome (GOLD analysis project Ga0070739, IMG submission 66445) | Surface soil microbial communities from Centralia Pennsylvania, which are recovering from an underground coalmine fire - Coalmine... | ecosystem: Environmental > Terrestrial > Soil > Unclassified ... | reverse complement strand
GACGGCGAACCGCTGGTGCTTCCGGATATCCTCGCGGGCTGCTGCGTTGAGGCGATATGCTTCCATCCGCAGAATACGCTGCTGGCCATTGGCGGTGTTGATTGGATGGCACCACGCGGAGCCGAGGGACGTATCGTCTTGTGGGATCTGCTTACTCATACGTCTGCCTTCCTTCTGCCCATCGGCACGCGCAGCCTGGCATTCCACCCGTCTGGACGCCGCCTCGCGGCCGCCTCGCTGGCGCAGAGCATCGTCATTTGGGATGTGGAGAGACGACAGCAAACGAACGAATGGCTGGGCCATCTCGATGCAGTGACCAGCATCGCCTACAGTCCGGATGGCCGCTGGCTGGCTTCGGGCAGCGATGATCGCACCTTGCGTATATGGGATGCGGATACCGGTCAGCCGTGCGGACTGGTGGAGTTGGATACACAGATCAAAGCGCTGGCCTTCGCGCCAGACGGCCGGTCGCTGTTCACTGGCAACGGCACAACCAGCTGTTATCAAATCGAGCTGCGACAGATCCTGGCGAGTCCGGCTTGTTAGCGCCCCGATTATTCCTTCCGACAGGGAGGTCTGTATGCCCTGCACTTTTGACGGGGTTTTGCCTTTACGTCATCTCGCGCCGTAAGATTAGAGTAGAGTCGAAACCGCAACAGACCTAGCCTCTCCGATGGCCACAAGGAGGAAGGTCGAACGCATCATGGAACCGTCAACCAAGTCCACTCCACTTTCCGGCCGTCCGCCGACCGGCGAGTTGGATCTGACTGGCCGCATCCTCGCCGACTTCCGCGTTCTCCGCCATCTCGGTCAGGGCGGCATGGGACAAGTTTATCTCGCGGAACAAATCTCTCTCAAACGCAAAGTCGCCCTGAAGATCCTTCGCCCGGAGATGGCCGGCGACCCGACGGCGATGAAGCGCTTCAAGGCCGAGGCTACTTCCGTCGCCCAAGCCACGCACGCCAACATTGTGCAGATCTATGCCATCGGCGAAGACGGCGGCATCGCTTACATGGCCCTGGAATATGTCGAAGGGCGCAATCTCCGTGAATATCTGGCCAAGAAGGGGCCACCCGATCTGCTCTTGGCCTTGAGCATCATGCGTCAAGGGGCGTCCGCCCTCCAGCGTGCGGCCGAGTTGGGCATCATCCACCGCGACATCAAGCCGGATAACATCTTGCTGACGCGCAAAGGCGAAATCAAAGTGGCCGACTTCGGCCTGTCGCGGTGTTTGGCAGGTGATGGGCCGGCACTGAATCTGACGCAGAGCGGCGTGACGATGGGCACTCCCTTGTATATGAGTCCGGAGCAAGTTGAGGGCAAGCCGGTCGATTGTCGCACCGACATCTATTCGTTTGGCATCACGTGTTATCACATGCTGGCCGGGCATCCGCCCTTCCAGGGCGATTCGCCGTTTGAGGTGGCCTTGCAGCAGGTGCGCGACGAGCCGAAGCCGTTGACCGAAATCCGTCCCGATCTTCCCGCCGCCCTGTGCGCCATCATTCACAAGATGATGGCCAAGGATCCCGCCGGACGCTATCAGACCGGCCGAGAGCTGCTCAAGGACATCGCCCGCTTGCGCGAGAGTCTGAGCGGCCAAACCGCAGTAGTGGGCCAACCTTCACGTTCGGTTGAACGGGTGCCAGTTGCTTCGGCCCCGGACCCAGACAAGGCAGTGTCTGCGAAGGCAGCACCGGCGACGGCGATTATGCTGAAATGGTCTGCGATGCGCTGGGGATGGTGGGGGGGCATTTTCGCCGGCTCCGTACTACTGGCTGGCGTCCTCGGCACAGCTGTCGGCTGGGTGCAGCATCGCTTGGCTTTTCCGGCCCATGCTGCCGTGGTGCCCGATTCCAAAGACGCGGAGTCGCACAAGCTGGAATCCAAGGAACAAGCGTTGCGTACGCTTCTCGAACCGTATCTCAACACGCGACCGGCGAATTTTCGTGAAGTGCAAAGGGGCATCGAGCAAGGTATGGATCTGGGAGTGTTCTACTTGGAGCAAGATCGACTCGAGGATGCTCGTGCCCTTTTTTCTCGATTTGAGCAGAGCACCGTCCCCGCCTTTCGCGTACTGGGACATCTCGGACAAGGCATTGTCCTGGCCCTGAAGAGTCAGCCACAAGAATCCAACAAACGCTTCATCAAGATTCAAGGTGAGATGCGCAACAAACAACCGAAATGGTTGGAAAACCTAATCCGCAACGATCCCAAATGGCGCTACTGGATCAATAAGGCGATTCACTATAACTTGCAAAACGGCCTGGACCGGCGCGACATTCCGGCTCAGTTGATCCAATTCGAGACACATTGACTCTTCGTTTAGCGACGCTTCGAAGAAGCGTTTATATCGACGCTTCGAAGAAGCGTCGCTAAACAGAGTCGGGGTTCACCGATCCTTCTTATGCGCTTGTTGAATCTGGGCCTCGGTAACGTGAATACGGACGCTCACATCGTTCTTTTCCGCTTTCAGCTGGATACTGTCGATCACTTCCTTGGCAATTTGTCCACTTTTGTCCTTGCCTGCTCCCAGGAAGGAGAGCAGCGGCATCAGTTCCTCCAGTTTGGCTTTGATCTTCGCGGCGGCCTCTGCACTATCGGTATGAGCCACCAGCCGGAATTGGGCATCCTCGCTCAGCTCCAGAGCGCCCGTGACCGATTGCAGGGCGTCAGCGAAACCCTTGGACGTGTCTTCGCTTCTGAGCAATTGCTTGATGTCTTCGGTGGCCACCATCGCCAACCACATGTTCTCGTCGCCCTTTAAGTGAGCGAGGGCCGCTTGCATGGCAGCGCTGAGCTGCTGCGGCGGCTGGCCGGCACGGTGGACGACGGCGGCGGTGTCCTTTTTCGTTGCCGTCATTACCAGTGTCTTGTTGTCGGCGAAGGCGGCGTAGAAGGATTTATCGTCGCTGTGGATTTCCCACATCGGCAGATCGCCTTCCTTGCAATTCTTGACCCGGTCAGGATGTTTCTTGGAGTAATCGTCGGCGGCTGCCAAAACCTTGTCGGGAGTGAAGCTGCCGCGCACCACGACCAGTAGTTTGCCGCCGGATAGCGGACGACCGGACGTGCTCAGAGCAATGGTATCGATATCCTTGAACGGGTCCAGACCGGCGACGGGGAGAAGCCGGCTGGTTTCCGTGCTGCGCTCCAGCAGCGCCTTGAGTGGATCGAGAGCGTGCTTCTTGGCGAGCGGCGTTTGCAGCATCTGGCGGACGTTGACTTGCACTATCACTTCGGCATCGCTGGGCGTCAATCGATCCGGTTGGGCGGCGGCCTGAACCGACGCAAGGGGAAGAAGGGCCGCCAGTCCGAATGCCGCATAGTCCAGCCAGGTTTTCATGGTTCGAATCCTTTCGAATGAACGAATGTTTCAGCGAGCGGGGTCGCGTAAGCGCCCCGAGAGAGCAAGCACTCGGGGCGCTTACGCGACCCCGCTCGCCGGGGGATCGATCACTTGTCCTTCTTCTTGTCCTTCATCTTGAGCGCGTCTTCGATGAGATCGTTGCTGATGCGACCCTTGACGAAGACCGTCTCGGATTTGTTGGTGACACGTACCGCCTTCACGACCTCGACGACAAGCTCTACCCACTTTGGAGTATTCGCGTTCTGAGAGAGGGGAGCGGCAAAGCTAAGGATCAGATTGAGACCCGCCTTCGCGGAATCGCTCAGATCCTTGGCGTCTTTGGCGTTCTTGGCGGTGACGGCGATTTCCAGCTTGATTTCATCGCTGATCGTCAAGCCGCCGGCGACCGCCTGAATCTTCTCAACCATCCCCTTGACATCGCCCGGTGTTTTCTCGATGACCTTGGCGACCTCCGGAGTAGTAACCGCCCCAAGCGAGAGGCTCTGTCCAGCATCGACTTTTTCCAGGAGCGCCTGGAACTTCTTGTTCTTCAAGGCAGGCTTCGTATCTTTGCCGGACTTTTTGAGAGCGTTGACTACGTAATCTTTCCCAGGCGAAGCCAACAGGGTATCGTTGCCGGCGAGGGCCACGAACAGCGGGTCATCCAAATCGGGATGGTTGACCTCGTAGAGAAGCTGCTTGCCGCCAAGAATCTTGTGAATCTTCAAATTGTCGGAATGGTCCTTGGCAGCCTCCTCGCCCTTGGCCTTGAACTTGGCGACATCGAAACGGCCATGCACGATGATTAGACCGCGGTCCTTTTCCGTACCGATCGGCGAGGCGATCACGACGCGATCCAGATCCTTGAACGGATCGAAGCCGAGATCGTTCAAAATGTCCTGGAGCTGATCGTTGCCGCGCAGGGCTTCCTGGGCCACATCCAGGAGATGCTTCTTGAACAATTCGGAATCGAGGAGTTGACGGACGTTGATATTGAGGATGCTTTCGGTGTCCTCAGGCAGATACGGGTCCAGGTCGGCGGCGCGGCCAAGCGGAACAAACAACAGAAGTGTAGAGACAGTGACGAAGGCACGGTGAAGCAGCATGGCGTGGTTCCTTTCATGAGAGGGTTGCGCATCCCAGGAATATACCCTGCAAGACGAATGCAGTTTCAGGACTTGGCGAGCGGGGGCAGGAATGCCCCCGGTTGACTCTCACCGGGGGCATTACTGCCCCCGCTCGCCAAGTCCTGATAATATCACGTTCAACGCACATGGGTGATTAGGCATTTCAGGTAGTGCGATTCCGGGCAAGCAACCGAAACGGGGTGGTCAGGTGCCGGCCCACGACGCTGGAGGATCTGCACAACACGCTTCTCCTCCGCGGCCAGCTGCGCCAACAAGTCCTCTAACATATCCATGGTGATGAGTCCGGAGCAACAGCAAGTGACTAAGAAACCGTGGACTTCGAGCAATCGCAGAGCCAGCGTTTGCAAGCGGCGATAGCCGCGCAGCGCCTCTTCGACCGCATTTCGTGTTCGCGCGAACTTCGGCGGATCGAGCACCACCATACCGAAGCGTTCGCCGCGTTCGGCCAAGGTGTTCAACCCGTCGAAGACATCGCCGCGGAGAAACGTCAGGTTGTTGAAACCGTTCAGGCGAGCGTTTTCGCGCGCCAGGTGCAGGGCCGACTCTGATTGGTCGAGTCCCAGCACGGATACCGCTCCGGCGCGCGCTGCATGAAGGCCGAAACCGCCGGTGTAGCAAAAAGCGTCGAGCACGCGCCGCCCTCTTGCCAGTGCCGCCGCCGCTTGCCGATTGTCGCGCTGATCGAGATAAAAACCTGTCTTCTGACCCTCCGCCAAATTGACGAGAAATCGCACACCACCTTCTTCGATCTCGATTGGACCCGGCGGCGCTTCGCCCCATAGAAGTTCATCACGCGCTTCCAACCCTTCGATCTGCCCGATGCCGCGTTCGGTGCGCTGGTAAATTCCCGTGGGTTGCAATAATTCCACGAGCGCTTCGACAATCCACTCCCGCCGCTGGGCCAGTCCCAGGCTGGTAAATTGCAGAGCCAGCCAGCGATCGTAGCGATCAACTATGCAGCCGGACAGCCCGTCACCCTCGCTGAACACTAGTCGGCAGGCTTGCCTTGGCCCTTCAAGTCCCAAAAGGCGACGCAACTCGATAGCGTCTTCGAGTCGGCTACGGAAAAATGTGCGATCAAGAGCAACATCGGCGTCCCAGGTGTAGAGACGGACGCGGATTTTACTGCGGCTGTTGTACAGACCGCGGGCCACGAATTGCCCGGCGTGTGAAATCAGATCCACCACGTCGCCGTCAGCCGGCACACCCTCGACGGCGGCGATGGCTCCTGCGTAAACCCAGGGGTGCCGGCCGTAGAAAGGACGCGCCCGGCGCGGCTGCAAAATCACACGAGGAGTCATGGCACCTTGCCGCGCTCGACGCCCTCGATGTAGGTCAGAGCGCGCTCAAGCTCGCTCTTTTTTTCGCGGCTTCGCAGCAGTGCCCCAACGCGCAACAGAAGATCGGTCTTATTGATCGGTTTGGAGACAAAATCATCGGTGCCGGCTTCGACGGCGCGATCCATATCGCTGGCTTGATCGAGCGCGGTAATCATGATGATGGCGATATCCCGCGTGTCGGGGTCGCCGCGAAGACGCTTGCAGACCTCGAAGCCGCTGATGCGCGGCATCATGACGTCGAGCAGAATCAAGTCCGGCCGCCAGGAGGCGACGAGTTGGAGCGTCTGTTCGCCATCGCTCGCGGTGCGCAACTCACAGCCGATCTCACTGAGATAGGCTTCAAGCAGCTCAGCTCCCAGCGGATCATCGTCGGCAATGAGGATGCGCGGCGTCGAAAGAGTTTGTTTAATAGGGGCGTTCGGTTCCATGCCCGCCTCCTTGTCCTTAGAGTAACGCGGTTCGTTGGCGCTCCATTTGTTCGCGCAGCTGAGCGAAGTAGAGTTTCATATCCCGTGGCTGGGCCGAGCTACAGCTGCTGCAACCACCGCTGCCGCATGTGCTGCAACCACCATCCGCTCTCTGCCCGCAATCAGGCCTCCCGCAGCCTGTGTGGTCGTCTTCCTCAGAAGTCGCGCCCTCACGGTCGCGGCTCAGATCGACCAGGGTAATGTGCATGGCGAACTCGCGCGAGAGAGTGCTGACAAAGGGCCGCACGTCGGCGTCGTCTCCGCGCAGCTGGTGTAACACCGCATGTTCGCCGTCGAGCAGCACCTCCACGTCGAGCAACATCAGCGGCAAGCCCATCTCGGCAGCCAACTGTGCCCCGCGCTGGAAGATCTGTTGAGAACGAAGCCGCATGGCATCTTCGCTCTGTTCATCGGCGGGCGAGAGACGGCGCAGCAGCTGTCCAACGGATGTATTGGGGAGAAACTGAGCGTGTCGCGGCGTGGCTTGGCGCAGAACCTCAGCGATTTCGACTCCGCGCGCTCCACGTACCACCACGCGTTCACCGCGGCGCAGATGCAGCGGGGTCGCCGTGCGAAAACGGCCAAATTCGCCGTTCAAACCGAAGCTGGCCAGATATTCCTCCGCCTCCATCGTCCACCGCCTCACTCTAATCCGAGAAATTCACGCATGTAGCGATCGTATTCTTGCTGACCGTGTTCCGAGCTTAAGTCGAGGCGCAGCTCGTTGATGACCTTGACGCTGTAATTGCGGAGCCAATCCATCCAGCAGTCGGCACAGATCGATTCGTGAATGCGCCGGCCAAGCTCATCGTTGAAAGGCGGTTTATCGAGCTGACGAGCGTGGCTTCCAGCCCAGCAGCCGGGACGCTGACAGCGAAACCCGCCGGTGCCTTCAGGTGCGCTGGCCGACTTCTTCTTCGAGATCGGCTCCGGCTCCCCCAACTCTTTCAACATGCGGGTCATGGCCTCGCGCGGCATGTTGTCGCCCTGCTCGTCGGCCACGTCGAAGCCTTGCCGCAGCACGACAACGGCCTCATCGCGGCGATTGTCGTCGAGCAAGCATTGGGCCAGCAGTTGATAGACCTTGGAGAAACGCGGACTCAGTTCCAGAGTACGGCGAAAGGACTGGATGGCCTCCGGGAGTTGCCGCGCCTCCATCAGCAGCTGACCGAGCCGATAGTGTCCCAGCTCATTGTCCGGGTCATCGTTGGCCATCTTGCGAAACTGGGCGATGCGATCTTGTAACTGACTCATCGCTGCAAATCTCCGACAAAACCTGGCGAGCGGGGTGTTAACCCCCCGGTGAAAGCAACCGGGGGGTTAACACCCCGCTCGCCCTACGCATTACTTCACATCGACAACTGTCAAATCCAAAGGCGGAAACGTCACGGACTTGCCGGAGCTGTTCTCGTCTTTGGCGGTAATGATGATTTTGAACTTGCCGCTGCGGTTGACCTGAACGGGTACCTGGAAGGGCAAAAACTTCAGCTTCCGGGCATTCTCATCCGGGTAGGCGGTTGCCTTGCCGGACTTCGGGTTTTTCACCACGGCTTTGCCGGATTCGTCTTGGATCTCTACCTGCACCGAAACTTTTGGCTCGTTCTTTTCCCCGGCCTCGGTAAATCCAACCGTGGTAAAGTGCAGCATCAGATTTTGGCCGGGAACAACCAGCGGCGGTGCAAACACCGGCGATGCGCCGACTTGATTTTCATTTAGATCGAGGTAAACGAGTCCAGGCCGCACAATGCCGAACTCTACCTTGTTGACCGTGAATTTGCGCTCCAACGACTTGGCTGTCGTGTTGGCCAAAATGTCTTTGACGTCCACTCGGATGGTGTAATCGCCCGGCTCGGTATCGCTGAAGAGATTGGTCAGGGCAAAAGCCGGCTGATGCGATCCACCCAGCGAGTTGACCACCGTTAGCTCCTGCGGATCTTTTTCAAAGACGTTTTTGTTCTTCTTGTGACTGAACAGCTTCATGCCCATGCTGTACTGAGCAGTGCCATCGTCCTTGGTTTTCAACCCCTCAATGTCAAACGACAGAACCACCATGTCGCCCGGCAAAAAGGTGCTGTCCTTGCGCTCTTGGCCGAGAATGCCATAGGTGAAGCGAGGGTTTTTCAATTCGAGCTGTGCCCCCTGCGCTGGAGCACCGCTCAAAGCCGACAGCAAGGCCAAAGTCGTCCACATACCTGATCCTCCCATGTTCATTGAGGAGTTTGATCGCCTGCTCAGACAGCCACTCCGTCATTGTGCGCGTTGGACCGGCAGTCTGCCAGAGCAAATTGCGGTAAATGGCGAACGGCCGACTGAGCCGCGACGGTAAGGGAGCGGTTATACTCACCGCTCCCTGACCGTCGCGGCTCCACTGGCCGTTCGCCTGCTTGACCAATTGGCCAAGATGGTTAGAATGTAGGGATGGATCGCACGAACGTGGTGCGATGGGCTAGAAGCCCTACTATCTGCGAAGTTGGTTCATCGCGGATGGAGGGGAAACCCTAGCAGAAGGAGGTGATCCAAGTGTGTAATAGTAACCAGGTGAGGCTGCACTAAACGCAGCCGACGGGCTGCCGTCGGGTGCAGCCAATTCTTTGTAAGGGGACCCGATGCGATCTCATCGGGTCTCCTCTTTTTCCTGTGCGGATTGATCGAGCGATGCCGGCCAACGCCTACTATTTTTGGCGCTTTACCAGCCCCAAGTCGTGGGATTTCGGGGGTACGGCCGCTCGTTGACATAAAGAAGCGAATTGTCAGGCCCCTGGGACCCACGAGGTTCCAGGGGCTTTTTTTGTTGATTGTCACCAACCAGCCCGGAGCGCGAGCGACGGGCGGCCCGTCGCTGGCGCTCCGGGCTAGTCGAGGAGAATCAAAGATGATCGTGGTCATGAAAGAAGGCGCGGAGAAGTGGCAAATCGATCAGGTGATCGAGCACATCGAGCAATGGGGCTTGCGCAGTCACGTCATCGAGGGCACTGAGCTGACGGTCGTTGCCGCCCTCGGCGAGAAGCGCGATGGGGCCAAGCAGGCCCTGGAGATACTGGAAGGGGTCGAGAAAGTGGTTCCCATTCTAGCGCCGTACAAGATGGCCAGCACGGAAGTGAAGAAAGAACCAACCGTTGTGGAAGTGCGCGACTTGCGTGTTGGCGGCGGCAATCTCGGCGTCATCGCCGGGCCGTGTTCGGTCGAAAGCCGAGAACAGATTTTAGAGGTCGCTCATATCGTCAAAGAGGCGGGAGCGGCTGGTCTCCGCGGGGGCGCCTTCAAGCCCCGCACAAGCCCCTACAGTTTCCAGGGACTCAAGGAAAAGGGACTGGAATTGCTGGCCGAGGCGCGCGAGGCCACCGGATTAGCAATCGTGACCGAGATCATGGCCAAGGAACAAATCGATTTGGTCTCGCGCTATGCCGACGTCTTGCAGGTCGGCGCTCGCAACATGCAGAATTATCCCCTGCTCGAAGCGGTCGGCGAATCGACGCTGCCGGTGCTGCTGAAGCGCGGTCCGTCAGCGACGATGGACGAGTTCTTGCTGGCCGCCGAGTACATCCTCAAAACCGGCAACAGCCGCGTCATGTTGTGCGAGCGCGGCATCCGCACCTTCGAGGACCACACGCGCTTCACCCTGCCCTTGGCTAGCGTGCCCTACCTGCATCAACACACGCATCTGCCAGTTGTCGTCGATCCCAGCCATGGCACGGGCAAAGCCAGCTTGGTGACTGCGATGGCGCGGGCGGCGGTGGCGGCGGGAGCGGACGGACTTATCGTGGAAATGCATCCCAATCCGGACAAAGCGCTCAGCGACGGCTATCAATCGCTAACGCCAGCTGGCTTCCGCCAGATGATGGCCGAGTGCCGCAAACTTGCGCGCGTGTTGGAATTGCGCATGTGAGCGGCGAGCGGGGTCGCGTAAGCGCCCCGAGGACTTGCTCTCGGGGCGCTTACGCGATCCCGCTCGCCTTTGAATCGCGCTTTTCGCTACAATTCGTCTCAGTGTACGTGCAGTGCCCGTAGTTTCGTCAGTCCATACCCGTTGGACGATGGTGCGAGTTCCATCGCCTCCCGGCAGCAGAGCGTGTACGCTCCACAATGGGGACAGGGGCAGGATTCTACGGCTTGTTGTTCGTACAGCGAATAAGGTGTAGCAGTCAGCCATTGACGGCCACAACTAGCACACTTGATCGTTACACGATCCACGATGCACCTTCGGGGAAAAGTTACGACCGCACGGCACCACATTCCCTGGTTGCGTCTCAGCGGGCGGTCGCCAAGAACTAGAATACTCGGAGTCTATCGGTTTTTCAAAGGGGGTACTTGAATGAATTCTCTCTCTCAGCCGCGTCGCTACCGTTTTACCTTTGGTCCTTGGAACATTAGTACAGGTATGGACCCATTCGGTCCCGCCGTGCGTAAGGAGGTTGTTTTCGCCGCAAAAATCCGTGAATACAAGAGACTTGGCTTCGACGGCGTGCAATTCCACGATGACGACGTGGTGCCCGACGATCTCAGCCCCGTCGAGACGCAAAAGGGCGTGGCCAAGGTCAAAAAAATTCTTGACGGCGAGGGACTTTTTTGTGAATTTCTCGCTCCGCGCTTGTGGGAGCACCCCAAAACCATCGATGGCGGCTTCACCGCCAACAGCACCGCCGAGCGCAAGTACGCCCTCGAGCGCTCCAAGCGGACGGTTGACATCGCCAATGGACTGGGATGCCGGGACATCGTTTTGTGGCTGGCCCGCGAAGGCACCTACATCCGCGAGGCCAAGGATCCCATCGCTTCCTATGAACGCATCCTGGAAGCCGTCAACACCTTGCTGGCCCATGACGCCAACATCCGTATCCTCGGCGAGATGAAGCCAAACGAGCCGATGGATCAGGCGTACCTGCCGACGCCCGGTCATTTCCTGGCAATGTGTTATCGCGCCAGTGATCCGTCCCGCTGCGGCGTCCTGATCGAATCGGCCCATTCGATTCTGGCCGGTCTCGATCCGTCCGATGATATGGCATACGCGCTGTGGCACAAGAAGTTGTGGAGCGTCCATCTCAACGATCAGAACGGCTTGAAGTACGATCAGGACAAAACATTCGGCTCCGTCGATCTGCGTCGAGCTTTTAATCAGGTATGGGTATTGGAACGCGGTGGTTACGACGGCTGCATTGGCCTGGACGTAAAAGCGATGCGTACGACCAAGCAGGTCGATCAGACGCGGCATCTGGTCAACAGTCGCGAGATGTTTCTGCGCTTGCTGGAAGTGGCGCGCTCGGTGGATGCGGCCAAAGTGGAACAGTATCGCAGCGAACGCAACTACGAAGGATTGGAGATGTATGTTCTGGAAAAACTGATGGGAAAATGAGTCTCTCTACAAGCCCAGAGCGCCAGCGACGGGTTCTTCGGCCCGTCGCTGGCGCTCTGGGCTTGTAGTGTATCCGATCATCCCGCCGCCTTGCGCTCTTCTTGCAGCTGATTGAGCTTGTTGTACATCGTCTTGAGGCTGATCCCCAGCTCTTCTGCGGCCTTGGCCTTGCTGCCGCCGTGCTTGTCGAGCACGCGCAGCACATGCTCCATCTCGACTTCGCGCAGCGTTCGTGCCGACGCGCCAGCCGGTAGAGCACCGGTGATCGGCAAGACACTGCTCCCTGAGAGAGGGCCGACTTCTCGCCGCTCGCCGGCGGGCTGGCGGACGGAGCTAGGAACGTGCTCGGGCAGAATCTTTCCGCCGCCCGATAGGATGTAGGCGTGCTCCATCACGTTGGCCATCTCACGGACATTCCCCTGCCACTCGTGTTCCAATAACACGTCGATGACTTCCGGCGTGAGCAGCTCTGCCACCTGCTCGACCGGACGCCGAGCGGCGCGGGCCAACAAATGCCGCGCCAGCTCGGGAATGTCCTGACGCCGTTCGCGCAGCGGAGGTAGGCGAATCTCGAACGTGTTGATGCGGAAATAGAGATCCTCGCGGAATTGATCCTCGCGGATCATTGCCCGCAGATCGCGGTTGGTAGCGCACAAGACGCGCACATCGGTGCGGAACGGCTCAGTATCGCCGACACGGCGGATCTCGCCCGATTCCAGAAAGCGCAGCAGCTTGACCTGGATGTTCTTGTTCAATTCGCCGACTTCATCAAGGAACAACGTGCCGCCGTTGGCAACTTCAAACAGCCCCTTGTGATCGCGGTCGGCGCCGGTGAAAGCGCCCTTGCGGTGCCCGAACAGCTCGCTCTCAACGAGATGTTCCGCCAACGCGCCGCAGTTGACAGGGACAAACGGCATGTCGGCGCGTTTGCTTTTTTGCATCAGCGTCCGGGCCGCCAGTTCCTTGCCGGTACCGGTTTCGCCAAGAATCAACACGGTCGAATCGGTCGGAGCCACGGTATCGATGAGGCGATGAACGGCGAGCATGGCTGGCGATTTGCCGACGAGGATCGATGGTCCCTCAGCGGCCTGTACGCGCGTTTGCAGAGCGATGTTTTTGTGTTTCAGCTCGCGTTTCTCGGCCACCTTACACAGAACAGCTTCGATCTGGGCCAACTTGCACGGCTTGGTCATGTAATCCAGCGCGCCCAGCCGTACCGCCTCGATGGCCGTCTCCATGGTGGCGTGGCCGGTGAGGACAACGGCTTCCGTGTCCGGGCTAACCTTCTTCAAATGTTCCAACACTTCAATGCCGGTCATGCCGGGCATGCGCAGATCGAGAATGGCCGCATCGAACGTACTCTTCTCCAGGATTTTCAACGCGGTTTTGCCGTCGGGACAGATGGAGACTTCGTGCCCCAAGCGCGGCAGCTCCGAACGCATCAGCTCTTGCAGCGGTTTTTCGTCATCGACGAAGAGCACGCGCAGGCTGCGATGGGTTTCGACTCGTTCACGAGCTGAGGATCGGTTGAGAGTGTTTTCCATCATGGCTTCCGTTCCGTCATTCGGGCGAAAAAACGAACCACAGAGTCACAGAGAACACAGAGAAAAGCAAAGGGAATCAAGCAGCACGCGGTATCGATGTCGAAACCGTTCTTCTACTCTCTTCTTTTTCATCTTTGTGTTCTCTGTGACTCTGTGGTGGGTCTTCAATTCCATCCGGCGCACCCAGCGGGAGACGCACAACGAAGGTGCTGCCCAAGTTTGGCCCTGGACTGCTTGCTTCGATCTCGCCGCCGTGCTGCGTGATGATACGGTGGCTGATCGTCAAACCCAGGCCGGTGCCCTTGCCGGTGCGGCTGCGTGTGTAGAACGGCTCGAAGATGTTTTCCAACACTTCCTGCGTCATGCCACAGCCGGTGTCCATGAATTGCAGTTCCGCCATGTCTGCCCGCTGGCTCAGACGGATCGTCAATTTACCGCCCTCGTCCATACTGTCCAGGGCATTGACGACCAGGTTCAGCACCACCGATTTGATTTCCTCGCTATTGACCCAGGCGACGATCGCTCCGCCGGCGGCCAGACGCTCGGCACTCATCTCGAATTTAATCTCCTTGCCGCGATGATTGGGCAAATGCTGCGTCACGTCCAGCACTAGCTGCACCAACTCGCGCAAGTCCGTTTTTTCCCGGCGGCGTTCGCCGGGGCGGCTGAAGGCCAACAGGCGCTCGGTGATGTTCTTGCAGCGGAACGCTTCTTCCTGGATCATTTTCAAATACTTGGCGAATAGCTCATACTCCTCATCGAATCGGCCGCTGGCTCGAAGATGGCGAAGCAGATCGTTGAGCCGTGCTTCCAGTGCCTCGCTACAAAAGGCGATGCTGGCCAAGGGATTATTGATCTCGTGGGCCACCCCGGCGGCCAAAAAGCCGACGCTGGCCAAACGCTCCGAGCGAATCAGCTGCCGGCTCCGTTCGTTCACCTGCCGCGCCAGGTCGCTGTAAAGATCCTGCAAACGCTGCATCATATCGTTGAAGGCGGCGCCCAGCTCTTCCATCTCGTCGCCGCTATGCACTTCGATTCGGTGCGCGAGATCACCCTTGGCCACGCGAACAACGCCGGCCTGCAAGTCCCGGATAGGATGGAACACCCACGAGTAGAAGGAACCCAGCAACCCGCACACCAGCAGCAAACCGACAATGCTGGCTGGAAATGCGATGTAAAACGTGTACTGATAATTCTTTCGGGAGGCGTTGATGCGATCACGGATGTCCGTTTCGATGTAATTGCACAAGTCGCGGCAAATGCCGGAGATTTTGGCCAGCGCATCGGCCCATTCCTTCCACTGTTCTTCGTCGATCTTCTGATCGTCCAGGTTCGGCCCCATCTTCACGTTGAGGTCCGCTACCTTCGTCCGGTGGACCCAATGATTGGTCAATTGCTGGCTGAGCTTTTTCAGGTCTTCGCGAAGGATGCGAATGAGATCGAGGGAAACGGATGCGCTGGGCGGCAGTTCGTTATTGCTCAGATCGGCCAGCTTCTCCTCGTAAGCAGCCAGTTTTTGGGTTGCTCTCCCGATCGCGTCCTCCGGCGTTTCGGGCGGCTTCTCTTTGCGATCGATGCTTTTTTCTTCCGGAAGGAGCGGCGCTTGCGTTCCTTGTTCGATCGGCTCGTGCTCCTTCTGGGGCGAAGGGGGAGGCAGCGGGGGCCAATCGTTTTTCTGTCCCATTTGCTTCTCGATCAGGGGCTTGATGTCGCTGATGGCGGCCCGGCACTCCTCGGCCTGATGTAGATGTACTTCGGTCCATTCGCGGAGGTTTTTCATGTCCAGATAGTACGACCACATGCCGAAGATGGTGCCGCCGAGCAACAGAACCATGGTTGCCACGACCAAGCCCAACCCAAGCATCAGTTTGTGGCGAATACGCCATCGCGAGGCCACGCTCGCACCCTCCCCAGAGCGTCGCCGTACCGAGACGTCCCGGTCTGTGGACCCCCGGCCCACACGGCTGGCATTGTCCGGCACGTGAAGCCACGGGACTGTACCAAAAGCCGAATTACAAATGGAGGCCAACTTTCGCCGTCACAGGTCAGGCGATGGAGGAGAAATGGGAAATGGATTCAAGACCAGCCCGAAGCGTGAGCGAGGGCCATCCTCGCTCACGCTTCGGGCTGGTCTTGAAACAATCCCGAAAGCATTCGATTGTACGACCGCGATTACGGCATGACGCCGCCGTGGACCCGTTCAGGCGTCAAGTGCGACGGCATGTCCGTGAACCAGATGCGTTCCCATTCATACTCGATTTGCCGTAAATCCTCGGATTGATTCAGCAGCTCGAGCACCCGACGATTGGGGTCGGCAGAATAAATGTTGATAAAGCACCCGGTCTGGCCGAGAAGGAGCGCCGACGCCGCGATCCCAAGCAACAAACGCCGCATGTCAACCTCCGAGGTTGGAGACGGGGTCGCTGTCATCGCTTCGTTTGCCGCCCTGCGATGTGAATGACCCCACCGATTGTATCGGTTGAAGCGGTTCGGAACTTGAGAGGGCTTATGCCGGCGGTTCCGATTAGGTCGCTTTGCGAGCGCGCTGAGGCTTGGACCGCGGCTTGCCATCGACATGATCCCCTCTCATGCCATTCGCGGCCCCGGCCACCAGCTCTTCTTCCTCCGTCGGCAGTGCCGGCAGATTCTTCATGTCGCGGACGCGCTCTTCCATTTCTTTGCCGGGCTTGAAAGTGAC
>Ga0070739_10004736_pt1 | contig 15894 bp, 15 predicted proteins | sample Coa_R1_7_FD_66445 | JGI IMG/M metagenome (GOLD analysis project Ga0070739, IMG submission 66445) | Surface soil microbial communities from Centralia Pennsylvania, which are recovering from an underground coalmine fire - Coalmine... | ecosystem: Environmental > Terrestrial > Soil > Unclassified ... | reverse complement strand
ATCACCGTGGAGCCCACCACGGAAGCCTCTATCCGCGCGGCCGTGGCCCGCATGGGCGAGATGAATTTTCTGCTCGACGCACCCCTCGCCATGCCCATGGAGCGGTCGCTCTAAGAGGCGGCCCAGTCTGAGGCGCGTATCTGTCCGGGCGCATGAGGTGGATGGGCTCACGCCAGGACCGCTTCGACCGGCGATCGAGCGCGCGGCAAAAGCCATCGCCCGGGACTGATCACGATTCGGCCTTCGTCCTCGCGCCAAGCGCTAAATCACGGCGCAAAAAAATCCACCGGCTCGAACGCCGTGATCTTCCACTTCCGTCCCTGCTTCTCCATCGCCACCTTGACAATCTGCCGCTTGGGCCGGTCATCGCCGATCCGCAGGTACCAGTCGAGCTTCAGCTTCTGGCGCTTCTCATCGCCCTCGCTGGTGACGATCTCGATGGTGGAGCTTACTTCGGATCGGTCCACCAGCGAGCGCACCTGGCTCTCGAGCGTTCCGTAGCCCGGCATGTTTCGATCGAACTTGCTGAGGAACTCATCCGCGTCCTTTTGCGCCAACGCGTCCGCGGCCGTGCGCAGCAGTTCCGTGACCTCGTTCGGGACATCCTGCCCGCGGAGCGCGACGGCCAGCAGAACTGCGGCGGCGATTCTCATGTACGGTAGCTCGCATTGATGCGGATGTATTCTTCGGTGAGGTCGCAGGTCCAGAACCGCGTGTGCCCGCGGCCGCGCCCGCGAATGCGGAATTGAATCGAGCACTCCGCCTCATCCAATTTCTTCTTCAAATCATCCTCGGAAAACTCGGCGGCGAGCCCGCCGCGGCACACCGGGAGGCCCTGCATCTCGACATCGGTCTGACGGGGATCGAACGCCACGCCCGCGTTGCCCGCCGCCGAAAGAATCCGGCCCCAGTTGGGGTCCGAGCCCGCGATGGCCGTCTTCACCAGCGGCGAATTCGCGATGGCCCGTGCGATCTTCTCCGCCGCCGCGTCCGACGCCGCGCCCGCGACCTCGATCGTCACCAGTTTGCGCGCGCCCTCGCCGTCCTTCACGATCTGCACGGCGAGCGACTCCAGCACCTGCGCCAGCGCCTCGCCGAACCGCTTGGGCGCCGGCCTTACCTTGGAGGCTCCGTTGGCGAACACCGCCACCGTATCGTTGGTCGAGGTATCGCCATCCACGGAAATCCGGTTAAAGCTCCGCTCGATGGCGCGGCGCAGGGCCGCCCGCAGCGCCGCGGGCGGGACTACCGCGTCGGTCATGACAAACCCCAGGGTGGTCGCCATGCGCGGATGAATCATGCCCGAGCCCTTCGCCATGCCCGCGATCCGCGCGCCTTGCACCTCCGCGAAGGCCGTCTTGGGCCGGGTGTCCGTGGTGAGGATGGCCGCCGCCGCGTCGTCGAAGCGCGCGGCATCCAGCCCCGAGCACAGGGCCGGCAGGGCCCGCAAAATCAGGGCGGAATCCAGTTCCACGCCGATCACGCCCGTCGACGCCGGCAGAACCTCGCGCGGCTTCACCTTCAGCACGTCCGCGGCCGCGCGCACCGACTCCTTGGCGACCGCTTCGGCCGTGGCGGTCGCGCAATTCGCGTTGCCCGCATTGGCCAGCACCGCGCGCATCTTTCCTCCCGATGCGCGCAGATTCGCGCGCGCCACCACCACCGGACCCGCCACCACCCGATTCTTCGTGAACACCGCCGCGGCCGAGGCCGGCGTATCGGACACAATCAGCGCCACATCGTCCTTGGCCACTTTGCGGATGCCCGCGTAGGTGGAGGCGTAGCGGAATCCCAGCGGCGCCTTCATGCCATCACCTCTTCCCCGCTCAGCGGAAATCCGTTCAGAAACGACGCCGCGTCCATTCTTTTCTTACCCTCCAGTTGAACCTCCAGCAATTCGATCGCGCCATCCGCGCATCCTGCGTACAGCCGCCGCTGCTCCGCCCGAAGATGCCCCGGCGTGGCCACCGCTCCGGCCGGGCGCGCCTTCCACACGTGCAGCCGCTGCCCGCGCAGAAACGCGTAGCACCCGGGCCACGGCAGAAACCCGCGCACCCGGTTCAAAATCTCCCGCGCGGGAAGGTCCCAATCGATGTGGCCGTCCTCTTTTTTCAGTATGTGCGCGTAGCTGGCCTGCGAATCGTCCTGCGGCTCGGGCCGGATCTGGTCCAGCTCGGCCAGGGTGCGCACCAGCAGGTCCGCGCCGGCTACTGCCAGCCGCTGTCCCAGTTCGATCGCGGTCTCCTCCGGCCCGATCCGGGTTTCCCACTTGAGCAGGATGTCGCCGGTGTCGAGCCCCGCATCGATCTTCATCGTCGTCACGCCCGTATGTGTCTCCCCGCGCGCGATGGCCCACTGAATCGGAGCCGCGCCCCGGTACTTCGGCAGCAGCGAGGCGTGGACATTGATGATGCCGCGCGGGGGAATGTCCAGAATCGCCTGCGGGATGATCTGCCCGTAGCCCACCACCACCATGGCCTCCGGCGCGAGGGCGTGCAATTGTTCGATCACCTCGGGCCTGCGGACCCGCTCGGGCTGGAACACCGGCAGGCCCAGCCGCCGCGCCGATTCCTTCACCGGAGGGAACTGCGGCTTCTGGCCGCGCCCTTTGGGCCGGTCCGGCTGCGTGAAGACCGCCGCGATCTCATGACCGGCGGCCACGGTTCGCTCGAGCGACGGCACGGCGAATTGTGGCGTGCCCAGGAAAACCAGCCTCATCGAAGGGCTAAGACCACTCGTTCGCCTTTTGCAGCTTGCGGATCTTCCGGCGGATCAGATCGCGCTTCAGCGCGCTGATATGGCTGATGTACAGCTTGCCGTTCAGATGATCCGTCTCGTGCTGGAACGCCCGCGCCAGCAGATCTTCGCCGGTCATCTCAAACACTTTTCCGCTGGCGTCCTGGGCGCGGATGGTTACCTTCTGCGCGCGAGTGACCGGTTCGCGGAAGCTCGGGAGGCTGAGGCAGCCTTCTTCCTGCGTCTGCGACCCCTGCTTATCGATGATCTCAGGGTTGATCAGCACGATCTTCTGGGCGGGGTCTTCGCCGCTGGTGATGTCCACCACGGCGATCCGCTTGCCGATGCCGATCTGCGGCGCCGCGAGCCCCACGCCTTTGGCGGCGTACATGGATTCGAACATGTCTTCGACCAGTTTGTGCAGCTCTTCGCTGTTGAAATCGGTGATGTCGCGGCACGGAGTCTCCAGCACCGGCTGCCCGTATTTCACGATGGGATAGATCATTTTTTAGTCGCCACCACGCCGCGAGCAGGCGGCGCTCTCAGAAACGGCGGACCTGCTCCAGGTATCCCTCATAGTTTCGCTTCGTCTCGGCCAGCGAGTCCCCGCCGAATTTTTCGAGCGCCGCGCCCGCCAGCACCAGAGCCACCATGGCCTCGCCGATAACGCCCGCCGCGGGCACCACCGCGACGTCGCTTCTCTCATAGGCCGCCAACGCCGGCTCGCGTGTTTCCAGATCCACGCTTTCGAGTGGCCGCCGCAGCGTCGAGATGGGCTTCAGGAAACCGCGCACGATCACGTCCTCCCCGTTGGTCATGCCGCCCTCGAGCCCGCCGGCGCGGTTCGCGCCGCGAACAAACCGGCGCTCTTGGCGCTGGTAGTGAATCGTGTCCTGCACCTTCGACCCGAAGGCTTCGGCGCCCTCGGCCGCGAACCCAATTTCCACGCCTTTCACCGCCTGCATCGAGACGATCGCCTGCGCCAGCTTTCCGTCCAGCCGCGAGTCCCAAGTCACGTGCGAGCCCAACCCGGGGGGCACACCGTGCGCCACCACCTCAAACACGCCGCCCACCGTATCGCCGGTGCGATACGCCTGATCCACCACGGCCTTCATGCGCTGCTCGGCTTCGGGGTCTACGCAGTTCAGGAGCACCTCATCGCGCTGGCTCAACGCAAGCAGTTCCTCCCACGACGCGCACCGCCCCAGTCTGGCGCCGCCTACCTGGATCACATGGCTCAACACGCCGATGCCCAGCTCCGCCAGAAAGGCCTTCGCCAGCGCGCCCACGGCCACGCGAGCCGTGGTTTCCCGGGCGCTGGCGCGCTCCAGGATGTAGCGCGCATCTCGAAAATTGTACTTGATTGCGCCCGCCAGGTCCGCGTGTCCGGGCCGGGGCCGCGTCACCGGCTTGCGCTTATCCTGGGCGCCCTCGCTATCCTCCACCGGCAGGGCTTCGGTCCAATTCTTCCAGTCCTTGTTTTCGAGCAGAATCGCGATGGGCGAGCCAATGGTTCGGGAATGGCGCACGCCGCTGACGATGCGCGCGCGGTCGGTTTCGATTTTCATTCGCCCGCCGCGCCCGTACCCCTGTTGCCTGCGCCAAAGCTCGCGGTCGATCGCCTCCAGAGACACGGGGACGCCGGCCGGCAAACCGGTCAGCGTCGCAACCAGGCATTCGCCGTGCGATTCTCCCGCGGTCTCAAAGCGCAACATGGGGAAGTTTTATGTTAGCAGGGGTTTGCGCGACCCCAGGCGAGCGGATTCCCAGGAGGTGCGCGCCCGCTCCCAATTGCTGTAGCTTTAAAGCATGCGGTGGCCGCGGGCTGTGATCGCGCTGGGGGCGTGCTCGCTCTGCGCCTACGGCCAGTTGACCGCGGCGCAGCGCCAGCTCAACATCGATTCCTTCGAAAAGGTGTGGATTACCATCCGGGATAAGCACTGGGAGAAAAACCCCGGCGGGCTGGACTGGCACGCGGTCCACGAGGAGTTCCGGCCGAAGATCGAGCAAGCGCAGACGATGGAGCAGGCACGCGCCGTCCTGCGCGAAATGCTGGGACGCTTGCACGAGACCCATTTTGCGATCTTTCCGGGCGGTGGAGTTTACGACGCAGTGCAGGAGGGCGTGCAAGGCCCCGGATCGACTGGAATCGATTTGCGCATCCTGGACGGCGAGGCGGTGGTGACCTCCGTCGATCCAGGGTCGCCCGCGGAACTGGCCGGCGTGCAGCGGGGCTGGGCGATTCGGGAGGTAAACGGGATGCCGCTCGGCGACGCGATTCGCCAGCTTTCCTCGGATCCCTCGATTCCCGAAATTACGCTCACGCGGGCGATTCTCGCCCGGTTGAGCGGGCCGGCCGGCGGAAAAATCCGGATCGGCTTCGCCGCCGCGGGCGACGTGCCGACCACGTTGCAACTTGCGCTGGCGGAGCCTCGGGGGATTCCGGCCGGGTTTGGGAACTTGCCGCCCCAGCCGGTGTGGATCGAAACGAAAAAGCTGGATCGCACCGGCTACATCCGGTTCAATATGTTTCTCGACGTGGTTCGGGTGATGAACAGCTTCGCCAAGATGATCGCCGATTGCCAGAAGTGTGACGGGCTGATCCTTGACCTGCGGGGCAATCCCGGCGGCATTGGCGCGATGGCCATGGGCATGGCGGGATACCTGGTGAGGAAGCCCGGCCTACGGCTCGGGACCATGTACACCCGCGAAGCTTCCCTGAATTTCATCATTAACCCGCGGACGCCCGGGTTCAGCGGGCCGGTGGCGGTGCTGCTGGACGCCGAATCGGCCTCGACCTCCGAAATTCTCGCCGGCGGATTGAAAGACTTGGGGCGGGCGAGGATCTTCGGGACCCGCAGCGCCGCCGCAGCCCTGCCCTCGGTGATCGAACGGCTGCCCAACGGCGACGGGTTCCAGTACGCGGTGGCGAATTATATTTCCGAAGGGGGCAAGCCCCTGGAGGGAGCCGGGGTTCAGCCCGATATAGAAGTGAAGCTCAGCCGCCACGCGCTGCTTTCCGGCCACGATACGGTGCTGGATGCCGCGCTACAGTGGATAAAGAGCGAAACAGCGGCCTCACACGCCGCTCAATAGAGAAGCGCCACGCACGAAGCAGACGTGGAGGAGCCCATGAACCGACGAATCGCCCTGTTGGCTTTGCTTGCCGCGGTTGCGCCCTTCGCCGCCCCGAGCAGAGCGGCGGACGAGGCGTTGCCGCCCGCTGAGAAGATTTTGGACCGCTATATCGAGGTCACCGGCGGAAAAGCGGTCTACGACAAGCGCAAGTCCGAGATCAGCTCGGGACACATCGAATTCGCGGCCGGAGGCATTACCGGATCGATTGTGCGCTATGCCGCGGAGCCCGATAAATACTATTCCGCCATGGACATTCAGGGGCTGGGCAAGGTGGAAATGGGAGTCGCAGACGGGATCGCCTGGGAGAAGAGCGCACTGCTCGGGGCCCGCATCAAAGATGGCGAGGAAAGAGCCCAGGCGATGCGCGAGGCGCGCATGAATTCGTCCTATCACTGGCGCGAACTGTACACCAAGGCCGAGACCGCCGGCGTCGAGACCGTGGATGGCCAGGAATGCTACAAGGTGGTGATGACTCCCGCCGCCGGCAAGCCCGAGACGCTGTACTTCGAGAAGAAAAGCGGGCTGCTGCGCAAAACCTCGCTGATCGCCGCCAGCCAGATGGGCGACGTGCCGGCCGAATTGATCGCGGCTGAATACAAGGATTTCGGAGGCATGCTGGCGCCCTCGAAAATCATCCAGAAAGCGGCCGGGCAGGAATTCACCATCACCATCGATAGCGTCAAAGCCAACGAGCCGATTCCGGCGGACCGCTTCGCGCTGCCCCCCGAAATTCAGGCGCTGGTGAAAAAATAGATCGGGTTCAATTCTCCCGCCGGGCATGCCGGTAAAACTTCACCCGGCAGCTCCGGCAGCGGAAGGGCAGGCGGCCGAAAATCGAATTGAAATAGCCCAGGAACGAATCCGTGCGGGACCGCCGGATATCTAGGGAACCGCACTTGGGGCATGCCAACCGGCGCGGCTCATCCTCCTCGATTTCCTCCTCGAGATGGTGTGGTTCGTCGGCCACTGCATTTTCATGCTACAACACCAACCCGTTTGCGCTGTTGCGCGGTATGCTAGGGATCATGGCCAGCCGCAGCGTGAACAAAGTGATTTTGATCGGCCACCTGGGCCGCGACGCCGAAACCGCCTACACCGCTTCGCAGGTGGCGGTGACCAAGTTCTCCGTCGCGACGAATCGCCGCTGGAAAGACCAGCAGACCGGCGAGTGGAAAGAGGAGACCAACTGGACCAACGTGGTCTTGTGGCGCGGCGAGAACGTCGCGCCGTACCTCACCAAGGGCAAGCAAGTGTTCGTGGAGGGGCGGCTCCAGACGCGCAGCTATGACGATAAGGACGGCAAGAAGGTGTGGACCACGGAGGTGGTGGCCGAGGACGTGATCCTGCTCGGCGGGCGCGGCGAAGGCGGCGGGCCGGACGAGTATTCGCAGGAGCCCTCGATGCGCAGCGCCCCGCGCTCGCGCCCGGCGGCCGCCCCGGCCGCGGCTCCGCCTGCGAGCGATGGCATCGGGGATGACGATGTGCCGTTCTAGCGGCGAGCGTCCCTGAAGTGTTCTTTTCGGCCGCGAGCCTTCAGTTCGCCACCCGCCACGGCGACACATTAGTCCACGTCTTCATCTGCCCGGCGGCCCAGCCGGCAGGTTTGTCCATGTGGCAGGACTGGCAGGGGTTGGGAACCTTCAGTTCCGCGGTGTCGCGCGGGGTGATGAATTTGAACGTGTGGGCGCGAACGTTCACGTCGGCGATCGTCTGCTCGATTTTCGGCATGTGGCAGTTGACGCACTCGCTTCCGGCGCTGCCCGGCTGGTGATGCGTGTGCGCCTCAATCGTCGAGCCACGCGGCCCGTTCGGCGAGTTCGGCCCGTGGCACTCCAGGCACAGGACGCTGGCGGGCTTGATCAGGTCGGCGTTGTTGGCCGTGCCATGGACGTCGTGGCAGGTGAAGCAAGCAACGCCGTGCATGTACATGGCGCTCTGCACGAAATCGTTGCCCTGCATGCGATTCTTATGCGCGGTGCCGTCGGCGAAGTAGAGAAAGTCCTGCTCGCCCAGCTTGGGTGCATCGAGCTTCCAGTAGGCCGTCAGGTCTTTGCCCGCTTCGAAGCCCACGGGCCAGTCGTAGTAGCGTCCGTTTATGGGATTGTTCAGCGGCTGGCCTTGGGAGTGGCACTGGATGCAGACGTCGCTGGCGCGCAGCGAATTGAGCCGCGCGGGATTGACGATGTTGGCGCGCGAGGGCCGCTGTACGTGCGCCGAGCCGGGGCCGTGGCACTTCTCGCAGCCCACGTTCCATTCCGTTACGGCGTGGGTCTGGATGTTGTAGTTCACCGAATGGCAGCCGTCGCAGGTGGGGCCGGTGGGGCGCTGCATGTTGTCGGCGGGATAAAATTTCACCCACCAGTCGGTGCCGGGCTGGACCATGTAGGCCCGCCAGACCTGGTGGGTAACGTCCCACTGCGCGCCCAGCGGATAATAATCATCGCCGCGCCTGGTGAAGTAGCGCTGTTTCCACTTGCTGCCGTAGACGAAGGCGATGTCTTCTTTTTTGAAAGTCACCAGCGGGTCGGGCTTGGTGAGATCAGGGAGGATGGCGTCGGGATGCTCCTTGGGATCGCGCACGATGTTGGCCATCCGGGTTTTCGACCAGCGATCGTAGATCTGCGCGTGGCAGGTTTTGCAGGCGGCCGAACCCACGTACTGCGAATTCTGGGCCAACAGGCCCGCCGGAATCAGGACGACTAGCGGAAGGATCCCCTTCATATTGTCCTCAGGATAACGCCGCGTATCTGAAAATCCGGTGAACGGTGCGTGAACGCGGAAAGTATACGAACCGTTCACCCAGCCCCCCCTCGGCGCGACCGCCGGGTACAATGGCATCGTGGCCTGCCTGAAATTTCTGGCCGCCGTGGCGGCTGCCTCGGCGCTGTCCGCCGCGCCTGACATTTTTCCGCTGAAGGATGTCCGAGCCGGCCAGAAGGGCGTGGGGCGGACGGTTTTCTCAGGCTCGAAGGTCGAGGAGTTTCAGGTGGAAGTGCTGGGTGTGCTCGAAAACATCGGGCCGCGGCAGAACATCATTCTGGCGAAACTCTCGGGCGGGCCGCTGGCGGAAACCGGCGTGATGCAGGGCATGAGCGGGTCGCCCGTGTATATCAACGGGAAGCTCGCCGGGGCGGTCGCGCTGGGGTTCCCGCAGGCCAAGGAAGCCATCGCGGGCATCCGCCCGATTGAAGAGATGCTGCGCGTGGAGCCGGAGGGCAAAACGCAGCCGGTGCGGCCGGCCGCGCGAGCCGCTCGTGCGAGTTTCGCGGCCGGCGAGATGCGGCTGGAAGAAATCGCCACGCCGGTTTCATTTTCGGGGTTTACGGCCGCGGCGCTCGAACATTTCGCGCCGCAGCTCCGGCAACTGGGGCTGGACCCGCGCCAGGGCGTAACCGGGGGCGGCCATCCGCCGGACCGCCTGGGCGATCCCAGGAACCTTCAGCCAGGCTCGATGATCAGCGTCCAGCTTCTTTCCGGCGACATGTCGGTGGCGGCGGATGGAACTGTGACGGCGATCGACGGGAATCGGATCTACGCCTTCGGGCACCGGTTTCTGGCATCGGGATCGACGGAGATGCCGTTTGCGCGCGCGGAAGTACTCGCGCTGCTGCCGAATCTGCAAAGCTCCTTCAAGATTTCGCAAGCCAAGGAATGGATGGGATCGATCACGGAGGATCGCGATACCGCGATTTCGGGTCTTACGGGCCGGCGCGCCGCGATGGCGCCGCTTGAAATCCGCGTGGGCCGGAACACGTATCACATGAACATCGTTCAGGACCGGGTGATGACGCCGCTGGTGGCGCAGATGGCGGTGTTTTCCGCCATCGACGCGACGGAGCGCTCCGTGGGCGCGGTGACGTACGCGATTCGCGGGCGCGCCGATTTCGCGGGCGGTTCCGTGAAGCTCGATAACGTGTATAGCGGAGACGTGAATGTGGGGGCGCTGGCGTCGCTGGGGGTCGCGACGCCGCTCTCCTACGCGCTCACCAGCGGCTTCGACGCGTTCCGCCTCAAGAGCATCAAGCTGGAGATCGACCCGGCGGCGACGCGCAACCAGATGCAGATCGCCGACGTGGTGGCTCGGCGGCAGGTCCACCCCGGCGACGATCTGGAAGTCAACATCGTACTGACTGGAGAAAATGGGGCCGAAGTGGTGAAGAAGGCGCGCTATCGCGTGCCGGTGGGCGCGCCTTCGGGCCCGCTCTACGTGACGGTTTCCGACGCCGCCACCGCGAATTTCACGGAGCTGCAAGCTGCGATCGGCTCGCCCGCGCGTTCGCCGGAGCAGGTGCTCGCGCTGCTGAACGGGCTGCGCTCGAACACCAATGTGTACGCGCGGCTGTGGCGGCCGGAGAACAGCTTTTCGGTCGATGGCCGCGATCTGCCGGATCCGCCGGCCTCCGTCGCGATGATTCTGAATCGCGCGCAGCCGCCCGGAACGAATCTCCTCAGCGCGCGCGGCTCGAAGGTCGCCGAGATCGAGATTCCTGCGGGCCAGAGCGTGGTTACGGGCTCGAAAACGATTCAAATTGAGGTGAAGGAATGAAACCCGCGCTCATGCTGGTGAGCGCGAGCCTGCTGTGCTGTGCCGCGACCACCCAGACCTGGGAGCTGACCGGCTATAACGACTTTTCGCACGGCAAGCTCAGCGGCCTTTCGCTGACGCGCGACGGGCGTCTGATTCTGGGCCCGCAAATCCGCACGGTTTTCGATACCGGCCAATCTGAGATCTGGAGCGTCGCCGCGGCGCCGGACGGGTCGGTGTACCTGGGCACGGGCAATCGCGGGCGGCTGTTTCGAGTCGACGCGGGGGGAAAGGGCGAGCTGGTCTGGACCGCCGATCAGCCCGAAATCTTCGCGGTGGCGGTGGATGCGAAGGGCGTGGTGTATGCGGCGACGTCGCCCGAGGGAAAGATTTATCGCATCGAAAACGGGAAGGCGTCGGAGTACTTTGCGCCCGGCGCACGCTACATCTGGTCGCTGGCGGTCGCGCCGGACGGCGCGCTGATCGCCGGAACCGGCGACGAAGGCAAGATTTTCCGCATCACCGGCGCCGGCCAGGGCGGCGTGTTGTACGAAACCGGGCAGGCGCACGTGACCGCGCTGGCGTTCGATGCGCAAGGACGGCTGCTGGCCGGGAGCGAACCCAACGGCATCCTGTACCGCATCACGGCTTCCGGCAAAGCGTTCGTGCTGTATGACGCGAACCTTCCGGAAATTCGGGCCATTGTGCCGGCGCCGGACGGGACGGTCTATGCCGCCGCGCTCGGCGGCAGCGTCGCCAAGCGGGTGAGCGCGGCCGCCACGGTGACCAGCACGGCCGCTCCGGGAGTCACGCCCACGGTGACGACCAGCATTACGGTGAGCGATCAGCAGGCGGGCATCACAGCGCCGCCCAAGCCGGAAGCCTCGAAACCCGCGGCCCCGGCGGCGTCCTCGAGCGTGGTGACGCCCGCGGTTTCGACCGAATATTCCGGCGTGGAGCGGTCGGCGCTGTATAAAATCGCGCCGGATAACACCGTCGAAACGCTGTGGACCTCGAAAGAAGAAAACATCTACGACTTATCCGTACAAGGCTCGGCCGTTACGTTCCTCACCGACGCGCAGGGGCGCGTGTACGGGCTGGACGGCGGCAAGACCACGCTGATCGCGCAGGCGAACGAGGGCGAGGCCACGCGGCTCCTGGCGTCTCCCAAGGGTCTTCTGGCGGCCACGGGGAGCCTGGCGAAGCTGATCCGGCTGGAGAACGGAACGGCGGCGGCGGGCTGGTTCGAATCGCCGGTCCACGATTCGGGAACGGTGGCCCGCTGGGGGCGGCTGAACTGGCGGGGTAGTCCGACGGGCATCACATTCCGGACGCGCACCGGCAATTCGGCGCGGCCCGACTCCACCTGGAGCGACTGGTCCGAGCCGATTCGGGCTCCGGCCCAATCCGCGATCACCAGCCCCAACGCGCGCTACATCCAATTTCGCGCGGAGCTTTCGGGTTCCGCGGCGTCGCTGGCCGACGTGACGATCGCCTACCTGCCGCAGAACACGCCGCCCGCGGTGCGCAGCATCAACGTGAGCGCGAATTCGGGAGCAGCCAAGGCCGCGAGCGCGGCACCCGCCACGGGGAATCCCGCCGCGGCTTACTCCATTACCGTGACCGACACCGGCGATCCTTCCTCGCCGGTGGGCACCACGGCGCAAACCATTTCGCGCGGCGCCGGCCAGCAGGTTCAAATCTCCTGGCAAGCCGAAGATCCCGATGGCGACCGCCTGCTCTACAGCCTGTATTTCCGCGGCGAAGAAGAGTCTCAATGGAAGCTGCTGCGCGCCAACATGACCGAAACCACCTACGCGCTCGAAAGCGACGTGCTTGCCGACGGCCGCTACTTCTTCCGGGTGACCGCGTCGGACCGGCCCTCGAATCCGGTGGAGCTGGCGCGCGAAGCGGAACTGGTCAGCGCTCCGGTGGTGATCGACAACACGCCGCCGGTGGTCACGCCGGGCGCGCCGCGGCGGAACGGCCCGGCGGTTCTGATCGACATCGAGGCCGAGGACCGGGGCTCGGTGCTGCGGCGGTGCGAGTATTCGATCGATGCGGGGCCGTGGACGCCAGTCGAGGCGGCCGACGGCGTGACGGATTCCGCGCGCGAGCAGTTTCCGCTTCGGCTCGAATCCCTTCCTGCGGGCGAGCACCTGGTCTCGATCCGCGTCTACGATGCCGCCGGGAACGCGGGACTCGCAAAAGTCGTAGTGCGATGAGGCTGCGACCCGGAAGCCGCCTTGGAGTATATTGTAAAGCACGCGGGCGCGTGAACAGCCTGAGTAGAAAGGACTCCACCGATGGCGCACGACCACAGTTCAGAATCGATCCGTTCGGGCCGGTACAGGTTACTCCACGGCGTCTCGGCGGCCACGCTGGCGCTCTGGGCCGCGGCCGCCGTCTTCGCCCAGGCGCCGGCGGCCAACCCTGCTCCCACGGGCGACGCCAAGAACGGCAAAGAGCTCTTTCTCAAATACACCTGCTACGGCTGCCACGGTTTCTCCGCGCAGAACGGCCCGGCCGGCAATCGCCTGAATCCGATGCGCATGACCCAGGCGAACTTCACCGCCCTGGTGCGGAATCCCGGCGCGCCCAACCGGATGCCGCCGTATTCCGCCAAGGTCATCTCGGACGCTCAACTGGCCGATATCTACGCGTATCTGAAAACTTTGCCCGACGCGCCGGCCGCAAAGGACATTCCCCTGCTCCAGCAGATTGAAGCTGAAGTGAAGTAGGACCGGCCGGCCGCCGCGCATGAAGCCGCCACTACGCCGGGAGGTTCGTCTCGCTCCGGATGCCGGGCATTTGTTTCTGGAGGCAGCCGCGGTCTTCGCGCAGGCTGCTGAAGATTCGGTGGCGGCCAAAGGCTCCTTCGACATCGCGCTGGCGGGGGGCTCCACGCCACGCCCGCTTTTTGCGGTTCTGGTCAGCACGCCGGAGTTTCGCAACCGGATCGCGTGGGACAAAGTCCGGTTCTTCTGGGGCGATGAGCGGCCGGTGGGACCCGATCATCCGGAAAACAATTACAGGATGGCCCACGAGGCGCTGCTGGCGCATCTGCCGGTGCGCGAGGATCGGATCTTCCGCATTCACGGCGAACTCGCCGACGCGGCGAAAGCCGCCGCCGGCTACGATGCGGTTCTGCGCCGCGAGTTCCGGATCGCCACCGGGTTCCCGCGCTTCGACCTGATCCTGCTCGGCATGGGCCCGGACGGCCACACAGCCTCGCTGTTTCCCGGCACCAGGGCCCTTCGCGAGCGCCGGCGGCTTGCGGTTTCCAACTGGGTGGGGAAGCTGTTTTCGCACCGCATCACTCTGACCGCGCCGGTGCTCAACGCCGGAGCGCGGGTGATGTTTCTGGTGGCTGGCCCCGACAAAGCGCCCGCGCTCAAGGCGGTGCTGGAGGGTCCGTATGAGCCCGACCAGTTGCCCGCGCAACTCGTCCGGCCGCGGTGCGGGAAGCTGCTGTGGCTGGTGGACGCCGCCGCGGGCCACCTGCTGGATCCCGCCACGGCGGTGAGAACATGAATGCGATCGTTTCCTTATTCGACGTCGATAACACGCTGCTGGATCACGATCACGTCACTGCGGATCTACGCAAACATCTCAACGCCACGGTAGGCCCGGAGCGCGCCGGGCGCTACTGGCAGATCTTCGAAGAGATCCGCGCCGAACTGGGCTACGCCGATTACCTCGGGGCGTTGCAGCGCTATCGCATCGAGCGCCCCCGCGAGGAGCGCCTGCTGGAGGTCTCCTACTATCTGCTGCGGTATCCCTTCGCCAACCGCCTGCTTCCCGGCTCTCTGGACGCCGTGGAGGCGGCGCAACGGTGGGGTCCCACCGTGATCCTTACCGACGGCGACGTGGTGTTCCAGCCGCACAAGATCTATCGGTCCGGACTGTTTGAGGCCTTCGACGGCCGCGTTCTGATTTACATCCACAAGGAAAACGAGCTCGACGACGTGGAAGCGCGTTATCCTGCCGGTCACTACGTCGTGGTCGATGATAAGCTCCGCATCCTATCTGCGGTCAAGCAACATTGGGGCGGGCGCGTGACCACCGTCTTCGTGCGCCAGGGGCATTATGCGACGGATCCGAAAGCGCTGGCCGAGTACGGCCCCGCCGACGTGAACCTGGATCGTATCGGGCAGTTCCCGAAGTGGACGGCCGAAGAATGGGTCGCGGCTGCGGGCGCCCGTACTGGTAGTTCTAAATGAGCAGTCTGACTCGCTAAAGCGGAATGTCGATTCCCTAACACGATGACCTCTTCATCCCGCAGGGCCACGAAAGGCTCCAATCCTCGGTCTCCGGCATCCCCCAAGGATGGCACGCGCGTTGCTCATGCCGGCCTGTTGTTTCCCGTCCCGAACGCGGATCGTAGGTCGCTGAACATTGCCGGTCAAGGAGCAGCACCATGCCGGAGCAAGCGTATCCCACCATCTCGGTCATCATTTGTACGCGAAACCGCGCTGCATCCCTGGCCTTAACGCTCGATCGATTAGCGGATGCGGATCGACATCAAATCCGGGCGGAGATCATCGTCGTCGACAACGGAAGCGAAGACAATACCAGGTTTGTCGTCGAAGCCTTCGCCGGCAGCATGCCCGTACGGTATCTGTCCGAGCCCGCGCAGGGCATATTCGGGAAGAGTCATGCCCTGAATCGCGCGCTCAGCGCAGGAGGGCTGGGAGAGATCATCGCCATTCTCGACGACGATATGAGCCCGCACAAGGACTGGTTTGAGCGCGTCGCGGAGGCGTGCCAGCGCTGGCCGCAAATGGATATCTTCTCCGGGCGCACCTGCCTGATTTTCCCCGAGGGCGAGCGGCCCGGCTGGGCCCAGAGCCCGCGACTTAAAAGTATCGTGTTTTCGGAGCAGGACCGCGTGCAAAACGAATCGGAGCTGGAGCCCGGACGCTGGTTTAACGGCGGCCACTTCTGGTTCCGCAAGAGGGTCTTGAGCAATGGCCGGCGCTTCCGGGACATCTGGCTGACGGAGCCCGACTTTCAGTTAGATCTGGCCGAGGAAGGCTGCCGCGGCGTGTTCTGCCGCCAGGTGGTGGCGGGCCATCGCGTGCAGCCGGATCTCTTCAAACCGGAGAAGGTCCTGAACCGGATCAAGATGCTGGGCCTGGCTCTGGCGTGGCTCCGGCTGGACCCCTACCGCCAAAACGTGAAGCAGGCGCGGCTGCTGCACGATCGCCCTTTGCTGGGACGCCTGTTTTGCCTGACGAATCTGGTGCGCTGGCAGTTCCTGTATCTGGCGGCGAATCTTCATCTGAGCGAGGCCAACCGTTTCGCGCGGCGGCTGATCGCGCTGGAGCGGCGCATCACGTACCTTGAATTGTTTCGGCTCTCGAATGTGTTGCCTGCTTATTCCATACGGCGCCGCGCGCGCCGGACGAAAGAGGTGCGGGAGATCGGCCGGTCCGCGCCAGCCTGAACGAAGACGCCCCTTTCAGGTCTGCACCCAGTGCCGGTTATCGCGG
>Ga0070739_10004734_pt1 | contig 15899 bp, 12 predicted proteins | sample Coa_R1_7_FD_66445 | JGI IMG/M metagenome (GOLD analysis project Ga0070739, IMG submission 66445) | Surface soil microbial communities from Centralia Pennsylvania, which are recovering from an underground coalmine fire - Coalmine... | ecosystem: Environmental > Terrestrial > Soil > Unclassified ... | reverse complement strand
AGATGCGCGCGCTGGTGCCGGTGTCGGTGCGGACCCAGGACGAGCACGGGACGCTCGGCAACCGGCTGACGGTGATGCGCGGGCCGCTGCCGGTCTACATCCGCGACCCGGTGGCGCGGCTGCGGTGCGTGAGGCGGGCGATGGACGGTCTGAAGGAGTCAAAGCAGGCGGTGGGCGCCGCCACGCTGGCCGCCGTCACCGACCTGACGCCGCCCACGATCCTGGCCCAGGCCTCGCGGCTGAACTTCTCCACCCGCCTGTTCAACCTGATCGTCACCAACGTGCCCGGGCCGCAGGTGCCGCTCTACGTGCTGGGCCGCCAGCTCGAGGACCTCTTCCCGGTGGCCTTCCTGCCCGAGAACCACGCCCTGGCCGTCGCGATCATGTCCTACAACGGGGCGCTGGACTACGGGCTGTTGGGCGACTACGACGCGCTGCCCGACATCGGGCTGATCGCGGAGGGCCTGGAGGAGTCGCTGGCCGAGCTGCTGGCCGCGGCCCGCGGCGGGCGCCCGGTCGCGGGGCGCCGCACGCGCGCGCGGCGCACGCCGGCGCCCGGGAGCCCCGCTCCGGCGGCCGGCAACGGAACGCCGCCGTCGATCATCGGCGAGGCGGCGGCCCGGCCCAAGCACGGCCCCGGCTCGGCCATGCGGGCCAAGCGCGCCGAGCGCCCGCGCCGCAGCCCGCGCGCCACGCCCGAGTCCTAGCCTGGCTCAGAAGCCGAGGGCGAACTTGGCGTCCTCGCTCATGCGCTCGGGCGTCCAGGGCGGCGAGAAGGTCATCGTGGGCAGCACCTCGCCGACGCCCTCGAGCTCGCCCACGAACTCCTCGATCTGCTCGGACACCTGAGGGCCGATCGGGCACCCCGGGCTGGTCAGCGTGTAGGTGACGCGCACGGTCGGACCCTCGATCTCGATGTCGTAGATGAGGCCGAGCTCCACGAAATCGAGACCCAGCTCGGGGTCGATGACGTCGCGCAGCGCCTCGGTCACGTCCTCAACGGTCGCCATGCACGAATATTGTAGAAAATGCGCCCCTTCCGCTTGAAAGATTGCGATTGCATTAGGTAGGTTTTCGCGATCGTCGAGTTCCAGGAACATCGCGCAACGCTGTTCTGCTCAGGCGACGAGGACCGGTCAACCCAAGGCTTCAGACGCCGCGCGCTGGCCCGCGCGATCCGAGCCCAGACCGACGTCGTCGTCGACCTGACGGAGCTCTCCTTCGCCGACGCGTCGCTGATGCTCGACCTCGCCGTGCTCGCCCGCCGCCTGCGCGTGCGCGGGCGCAACCTGCTCCTGCGCCGCCCCCAGCCGCAGGTCAAGACGATGATCGAGGTCGTCGGCCTGCACCGCCTTCCCGGCGTGAAGCTCGAGGGCCCCTCCCCCGCCTACGCGTAGGCCCTCGCCGGCGCCGCGCCGGTAGCCTTCCGCGCGCCGTGACCCCACCGCCCGACGACGCCGAGCCGCTGCGCACGCTGGCCTTCGCCGCGCCCGAGGGCGCGCTCTGGGGGGCGGGCTGGTTCCCCGGATCCGGCCCGGGAGTGTTGATCGTGAGCGCCGGCGGGGGCGCGCGTGCGCTCGAGGCGAGCCTCGACGCCGCCGGCGAGGAGTGGCGGGTGAGCACGCCGCAGGGCGAGCTGCGGATCGCCCCCGAGGGCGAGGCGGCGCAGCTCGGCGCCGGTGAGCGCTCGCCGAGCGGGAGTGAGCAGCTCTGCCGGGTCAGCGGCGGGCTCGAGCTGGGCGAAGCCCCGGGCGCCGTGGAGGCCCCGGGACGGCGCGGGGAGCGCCAGGTCCCCGACGGGCTCGAGCGCCAGGACTCGGTGCGCGAGGTCTCGGCCTGGTTCGGGGACGGGGAGGCGGCCGTGCTCGTGGCCGCCCGGCCGCGCAAGCACAAGGGCCACGAGCAGGATGCGTGCGCCGCCGTCGTGCTCGACCCGGAGGCCTGGCCGGCCATCACCGACCCGCGCCTGTCCACCACCTATGCCGCCGACGGACGCGTGCGGCGGATGACGCTCGAGCTGTGGAACGAGGACCCCGAGCAGCTCCCGCGCCGGGTGGCCGGGGAGGCGCTCGGCCAGGGCGCCTCGGGGCGGGCCGGGGACTGGGCGCTCAGCGCCGAGCTGCTGCTCTGCCACAGCCGCGGGCGCGACGGCCTGGGCGTCTACCTGCTCGCCCGGCCGGCCTGATGGCGGAGATCGCGGCGGTCATCAGCGATTTCGGCGGCGTGCTCACCTCGCCGCTGCTCGACGCCTTCCGGACCTTCCAGGAGCGCAGCGGGGTCCCGGTGGAGGCGCTGGGGACGGCGATGGCGGCGCTGTGGGAGCGCCAGGGCGCGCATCCCTTGTTCGAGCTCGAGTGCGGGCGGATGAGCGAGGCGAGCTTCCTGGAGGCGCTGTCGGCCGAGCTGACCGCGCAGCTGGGGCGGGAGATCCACCTGCACGGGTTCGGCGAGCGCTACTTCGAGGCACTGGACCCCAACGAGGAGCTGATCGAGTACATGCGGGCGCTGCGCGGGCGCGGCTACCGGATGGCCATCTGCACCAACAACGTGCGCGAGTGGGAGCCGCTGTGGCGGGCCAAGCTTCCGGTGGAGGAGATCTTCGAGGTAGTCGTCGACTCGGCGTTCGTGGGCGCGCGCAAGCCCGAGCCGCGGATCTTCGAGATCACGCTCGAGCGCCTGGGCGTGGCGGCCGGGCAGGCGCTCCTGCTCGACGACGTGGAGCAGAACTGCGAGGCCGCGCGCGAGCTGGGACTGCACGCGGTCTGGTACCGCTCCAACGCCCAGGCCATCGCCGACATCGAGGCGCTACTGGCGGGTTGAGCGGCTCGCATGCGAGCCGCTCCCGGCGGCGCATGCGCCGCCGGCCGGTGCGCGCATGCGCGCACCGGGTCCTAGTTGTCGACCCCGAGGCGATCCCAGCAGTAGAGCTCGAGGCACTCCTGGGCCAGCTGCTCGCAGCGCTCCTGCGAGAGCCAGGGGAGCACGGTGTCGAACGCCTGCTCCTCGCCCACGCCCGCCTCGAAGGCCTCCTCGCCGCGGAAGCTGGCCGCGATCTTCAGCGCCTCGCGGCGGTTCTCGCCCAGCGAGGGGAAGACGTTGACGAGGAACTCCTTATTGGGCAGCGGGTGGCCGACCTCGAGCGACGCGTGCCAGGCCGCCAGCATCGAGAGGTCGTGCTCGTCGAGGTCCGCCACCGCCTTGGCGTAGTGCGAGTAGAGCTCCGACTCGGGGATCTCGTCCACCCAGGCCCGTACCACCTCGCCCAGGATCTGACGGCGCGCCTCTCGGCCGACGGAGTCAGCGATCACCCGGATGGCGTTCTGGGGTTCGATGAAGCAGAGTGGCATGGCGCTCCGGTTGCGGGATGCGAACGCCGCACAAGGTAGGCCCCGCGGCGGACGTAACCCCGCGGACAGCGCCGGGGTGGGAGATTTCTCCCGCCCAGGTCCAGAAACCTCCCACGCCCCGCCCGGACTCAGAGCCCGAGCGCGGCGAGCACCCGCTCGAGCAGCTCGCCGTCTGGCTCGCTGCCCTCGGGCATCCCGCCGCCGCTGCGCGCGCCGGCCCGGGGTGGGCGGGACTCGGGCGGGCGGGACTCGGGCGGGTGGGACTCCCAGTTAAAAAGCGCCAGGTCGAGGGCCTCGAGCGGGAGCTCGCAGGCGCCCGCCAGCTCGCGCGCCCGGCGGTCGAGCAGCAGCGGGTCGCCGATCCCGAAGGCGCGCTTGGCCCCCACCGTGACGCGGTTCTCGCCTCCCAGGGCCAGCGACCCGGCGCTCAGCTCATACAGCCCGAGCCGCCCCAGAGTGACGAGCAGGTCGAACCGCGCGTCCCGGTGCATCCCCGGCAGCGCCAGGCGCTCGAAGGCGCGCGCGAAGCGGCGCACCGGCGTCCACCCCGGCTCGCCGGTGAAGGCCTCCGCCTGCGAGCCGCTGCGGGCCGCCCACGCGCGGTAGGCGTCGAGCGTGCGCGCGCCCCGCGCGGGGTCGTGGGCGCCGCGCGGCCCGGGCTCGAGCGCCTCGGGATCCGGCTGCGCGCCCCCCGCCCACGCCGTCCGCGCGGCGCGGACCGAGGCGAACGGGTCCTCGCCGTCGAGCGGCCCCGCGTAGGCGATGAGGAAGGCCAGCCAGGTGCGCTCCTCGAGGTCGCCCGCCGGGTCGGCCACCTCGGCGTAGAGCCCCGGCGGGTCGGAGGCGAGCCGGTCGAGGCGCGTGGCGGAGAAGGCCAGCTCGCCGGCCAGGCGCTCGGCCTCGAGGCTCGATTTCAGCCCCGGCACGAGCCGGCAGCGATAGCCGTCGTCGCCACCGCGGGCCACGCGGCGCACGCGCACCCCGCCGGCCCCGGCAGCCCGCGGCGCCCGCGGGGCACGGGGCGCGCGCGAGCCTGCGCCGCCCTCGCCGCCCTCGCGGGGCAGGCTGCTGCGCGGGGCGCTCGAGCTGACCACCGGGCGCAGCGCGATCTGCTGCTCGCGCGTGCAGATGGGGCAGTTCTGGATCAGGCGGTTGTGGCGGCAGAAGGTGGGCATCCTCGCCCCCTCATGGTCGCACGCCCGCGGTCGCCTGCGCCGTGGCGGCCGGCTCGCGCGCCGCCGCCTCGGCGCGCCGGTGCGCGCGGCCGCGCTCGATGACCTCGCGGAAGCTGCGGAAGCGGAAGATGAGGGCCAGGGCGGCGAAGCCGAGCGCCGAGGTGAGCACGGCCGTGGCGATCTGCTGGCCGACCGAGAAGGCGGCCACCGCCTTGGCGTGGGCGAAGATCGTGAGCAGGAGCGCCTGCTGGACGCCGGCCCCGCCGGGCGTGAACGGGAATACCGAGGCCACCACCTGCACGGCCAGGACGAGCAACGCATTGCGCACCGAACCGCCGATGTGGAACGCGTCCAGGAGCGCCCAGTAGGAGGCGAAGCGGAACACCCAGCTGACCAGCTGCCAGCTCGCCATCTCGCGCCGGTAGCGCCGGCGGTCGCGCAGGATCTCCAGCCCCTGGCGCACCCGGGCCCAGAAGGCGCGCACGCGCGCGGAGAGCAGTGCGAAGCCGACCAGGAAGGCGATGGCCAGCACGGTGAGGAAGAACAGCGTGAAGCGCATGTGCGAGGCGAAGAAGCTGATGTCGAAGGCGGGCAGCTTGGAGAAGTCGGGGGGCTTGGGGAAGACGCCCTGCGTGAACGCGAAGCACATGATCAGAAGGCCCATGAACCAGTCGAAGACGACCCCGGTCCACAGGGCGCTGGCCACCGTCGGGTAGCTGCTGGGCGGGATGGCCACGCGCGTGAGGTAGAGCTGGGCGAGGTTGCCGCCCCCGAGGGGAAAGACGTTGTTGATGGCGTAGCCCACCATGTAGGCGCCCCACACGTCGCGCCAGCGGATCCGCACGCCGGGGTAGGCGGCCCGCAGGGCCGCCCACAGCGCCCGCGAGCGCAGCAGCAGGTAGACGGCGTAGAGCAGGAGCCCGAGCAGCAGCGGCCCCCAGCTCAGCCCGGCGAGCTGCGAGAAGAACGTGCCCGCGTTGTCGATCAGCCGGGTGATCGTGTCGAGCAGCGACTGCGAGTGCGCGTGGTGCGCGGTCGCGGCGGGCCCCGGGGGCAGCGTCATGCGCACACGGTCGCACACCGCGCACTCAAACCCGCGCGGGCGCGACCGATAACCGCGGCTAGAGCGTTCCTACCGGGCCTCAAAAAGGACCGGGAGGCCCAGATCCATCTGGACCCCCCGGAGAGTCAGGGAAGTGGGGGCGCAGTTCCCTGACCGACAGGGGCGAGTTTCCCCGTCCCAAGCTCAAATAAACTCAAATCTTCGGGTCCGCAATCGCGCGGACCTGCGCCCTCGGGGGCAGCGTAGCACGACCGCCCTGCGCGATGCGGAAGAGTTTGTCGCCCCGGTGACCGGGCGCGGCGCCTCAGCGCCCGCGCGACCCGGGCCGCCGCCGGCGCCTCAGCGCCCGCGCGTCCCCGGGCCGCTGAAGAACTCCTCCCACGGCCGCACCGTGCCGGCCGCCTCGGCCTCGTGGCGCAGCGTGCGGTCGGCCTCGCCGCTCCACGCCCCCACGGCCAGCATCTCGCGGTCGGCGTCCATCGGGCTGCCCCCGAGGTCGCGGTTGACGATGCGCGCGCACTTGCGCCCCTCGGCGATCGCCGTGACGACCAGCGACTGGCCGATGCGGGCATCCCCGCACGAGTACACGCCGGGAGTCGAGGTCCGGTAGGTCTGCTCGGTGCGGATGTTGCCGCGGCGATCGAGGTCGAGCGCGAGCTGGTCGACCAGCCCGTCGTGCTCGGGGTGCTCGAAGCCGATCGCGATCAGCACGAGGTCCGCTTCGAGGACGAACTCGCTGCCCGGCACCGGCGTCAGGTCGCGCGAGGAGGTCCCTGTGACCTGGCGCGCGTACACATGGGTGACGACCCCGTCCTGGCCCCCGAAGCCCGTGACCTCGGTGCCCCAGCGGCGCTTGCCGCCCTCCTCCAGCGCGTACGTGCTCGCGGTGCGCTTGGGCGGCATCGGCCACGGGTGGCGCGGGTCGCGCCCGCTGGCCGGCAGCGCGGCGTAGACGTCGAGCATGATCACGCTGCGCGCCGCCTCGCGGTGCGAGTTCGAGATGCAGTCCATGCCGGTGTCGCCACCGCCGATGACGATCACGCGCTTGCCGGCCGCCGTGATCTCGCTGCCGGGCTCGGGCGCGCGCGTGCGCCGGCCCTCCTGCGCGGCGACCCAGCGGTTGCGCTGGTACAGGTAGTCCATGGCGAAATGCACGCCGTCGAGCTCGCGTCCGGGAACGAGCAGGTCGCGCGAGACGCGCGAGCCGATCGCGATGACCACGGCGTCGTGGCGCTCCTGGAGCTCGGCGGCCGTCAGATCGCGTCCAACGTCGATGTCGTAGCGGAACTCGATGCCCTCCTGCTCGAGCACGGCCACGCGGCGGTCGATGACCGACTTCTCGAGCTTGGCGTCGGGGACGCCGAAGCGCATCAGCCCGCCGGGCGCCTCGTCGCGCTCGTACACGGTCACCGAGTGCCCGCAGCGGTTGAGCTCGTCGGCCACCGCCAGCCCCGCCGGGCCCGAGCCGACCACGGCCACGGTCTTGCCGCTGCGCCGGTCGGGCGGGTTGGGCGCCACCCACCCCTCGGCGAAGGCGCGCTCGGCGATCGCCATCTCGATCTGCTCGATCGTGACCGGGTCGTCGTTGATCGACAGCACGCACGCCGACTCGCACGGGGCGGGGCAGATGCGGCCGGTGAACTCGGGGAAGTTGTTCGTGGCGTGGAGCTGGTCGATGGCCTCGCGCCACTTGTCCCGGTAGACGAGATCGTTCCAGTCGGGGATCAGGTTGCCCAGCGGGCAACCCTCGTGGCAGAACGGGATCCCGCAGTCCATGCAGCGGGCGCCCTGGCGGCGCAGCTCCTCGGACGGCTGGAGGCGGAAGTAGGGCTCGTAGTCGCCCACGCGCCGGCGCGGGTCGCGCTTGTCGAAGCCGACCCGGTGGATCTTCAGGAACGCGCCGAGCTCACCCATGGGGAGCGGCGGAGAGTAGCAGTGGACCCCCCGCGCTCCGAGGACCGCGCGGCGCCCGGCGCGGCGGCGCGGCCGGCAGCATTTCCCCGCGCGTCCGGGCACGGCTATAGGCTCGCTCGCCATGCGGATCCGGGGTGGAGCGCTGGCGCTGGCCGGCCTGCTGGTCCTGATCGGCGGAGCGCCCGCGGGCGCGCTCGCGACGGGCTCGCCGCGGGCGCGCGCGAGCACCTCGCCGCTGACGCTCTCGGCCTCGCCCGCCCAGATCCGCGGCGGCCAGACCGTCGCGCTCCGCGGCACGCTGGCCGGAGCGCCCGCGGGCACGCCGGTCGCCCTCTACGAGAGCGCCTACCCCTACCGCGGCCGCACGCTCCTGAGCACCGTGAGCACCGACGCCGCCGGCCACTTCAGCGCCACCGCGCGCCCGGACCGCGCCACGCGCTTCACGGCCAGCGCGACGCTGAACGGCGCGCCGCAGAGCGCCCGGGCGGCGGTGACCGTGCTCGGGCGCTTGATCATCCGCGCCCGCGCGCTCAGCCTCGGGCGCGCCCAGGTCACCGTGCTCGTGTTCCACCCCGCCGACCTGCGCTGGAACGGCGTGCGCGCCTGGTGGCGCTTCACCAGCGCCGGGCAGAGCTACCGCCTCGCCCTGCGCACCCAGCGCCTCAGCCGCAACGTCACCCAGCTGCGGGCGATCATCGCGCTGCCCGCCGGCCGCTACCGCTGGCAGGTGTGCATGTACGCGGTGGACGACCACGCCCTGGCCGACCCGGGCCGCCCGTCAAATTGCGGCGGGCGCGGATACGCGGGCGTCTCGGCGCTCCCCGCCGGCTTCCCGGGCCCCGGCGCCGTCGCCGCCGCGGGACGCTACCTGGCCGGCCGCGCCGGGCGCACGGCCTTCGCCGTCATCGACAGCGAGGGGCGGCTGTCGGGCGTGCACATCCACTGGACGTTCGTGTCGGCCAGCGTGGTCAAGGCGATGCTGCTCGTGGCCTACCTGCGCCGGCTGGATGCCGAGGGCCACCGCACGGTCGACTCCTACAGCAACTCGTTCCTCTACCCCATGATCCACGTCTCCGACAACTCGGCCGCCACCCAGACGTGGTCGATCGTCGGCAACTCGGGGCTCTACGCGCTCGCGCGCGCGGCCGGGATGACCGACTACTCGGTCTACACCGACTGGGCGAGCTCGCAGATCAGCGCCGCCGACCAGGCCCGCTTCTTCTTCGAGATGGACTCGCTGATCCCGCACGAGTTCGTCGGCTACGCGCGCTGGCTGCTGTCGAACGTCGCCAGCTACGAGAGCTGGGGCATCCCCGCGGTGGCGCGCCCGATGGGCTACGCGGTCTTCTTCAAGGGCGGGTGGCGCACGACCGGCCTGGGCCAGCTCGTGCACCAGGTCGCGCGGCTCGAGCGGCCGGGGCGGATCTTCTCGATCGCGGTCATGACCGACGGCGACCCCGACATGGGCTACGGGATCGACACGATCCAGGGCGTGACCGCCGCGCTGTTGCGCTGATCCCAAGCCGGGTGCCGCGGCTCATGAGGTGGGCGCCAGTTCCCCGAGCGCGCGGCGTCCGGGACGTCGCCGACCCCGGGGTTACCCTTGCGAACCCGTGCCCGATCCCGATGCCCTGTCGTGGCCGCCCCGCCGATCCGACGTGGTGATTGCTCGTGGGGCTGGCGCTCATCGTCTACGCCTGCGTGGAGAAGGCCTGGGGAGTGGTCATCGTGGGAGCCGCGCTCATGCTTGCGGGGTTACTCGCGCCGCGTATGAAGGGACCGTTCCTGTTCGGAAGCCCGGAGAGCTTCCAGTTCCGAGGAGAGCTGGTGGACCCTGGCGAGGGACCGGGATCGTTCCGCGGCGAGGTGGTTGACGCGGGGCTGACTAGTGAGCCCCAGCCGCCCCGGCAAACCGCTCTTCAAGAGCCGCAGCAGCCTCAGGTTCCTCGAGAATCGTCTCTACGGCCTGAGGAGTGATCGCGATGACGCGGCCGTCCGGCTGCTCGATCTTCAGGACGGCACCGCTGCTCGTCGCCGCCCGCAATGCCTTCGTCAGCTCGTCCAGAGTGGCCTGCACGAGGATTTCAGTTCCATCGTGGAGTTTCATGCGAACGGCCATGCCAATCCCTTCGTAGCCGGCGAGCACGCCAGAGTACCGCTGACGGTACCCACCCAACCTTAGAAGATTCGCTAGCGCGCCGATGGCGCCTGCATCGGTCAAAGGTAACCGCCACGCAAGACGCGACGGACGTTCGTCCGAGAGTGAGCCGGGTCAGTCGCCGGCGATCCGACCGCTCGTCAGTCCCCCGCGACGGCCTCGGCCCGGGCGCCCAGCCCAGCCTCGGCGGCCGGCTCGCGCGCCGCCCGCTCGGCCAGCACGCGCTTGTAGTCGCGCGGCATGACCTTCACGAAGCGCTCGCGCGCGCCCTTCTCCCAGGAGGCCAGCAGGTTGCGCGCGACCAGCGAACCGGTGCGCGCGGCGTGCTCCTTGATCAGGTCCTGGACCTCGATGGCGTCCTCGCCGTCGACCGGCTCGAGCTCGACCAGCTCGAGGTTGCAGCGGCTCTCGAAGCGCCGGTCGACGTCGTACACGTACGCGATCCCCCCGCTCATGCCGGCGGCGAAGTTGCGCCCGGTGCGTCCGAGCACGACCACGCGACCGCCCGTCATGTACTCGCAGCCGTGGTCGCCCACGCCCTCGACCACGGCCAGGGCGCCCGAGTTGCGCACGGCGAAGCGCTCGCCCGCCAGCCCGCGGAAGAACGCCCGGCCGGACGTGGCCCCGTAGAGGACGGTGTTGCCGACGATCATGTTCTCCTCGGCTCGGAAGCGCGCCCGCTCGGGCGGGCGCACGACCACGACCCCGCCCGAGAGGCCCTTGCCGGCATAGTCGTTGGTCTCCCCGCGCAGGCAGAACGTCACCCCGGGAGCCAGCCAGGCGGCGAAGCTCTGCCCCGCCGAGCCGGAGAAGCCGATCTCGATCGTGCCCTCGGGCAGCCCCTCGGCGCCGCGCCGGCGCGCGATCTCGCCCGAGAGGATCCCGCCGACGGTGCGGTTGACGTTGCGCACCGGGATCGGCCCCAGCGCGACCGCCTCCCCGTGCTCGAGCGCGGGCGCGCAGCTGCGCAGGAGCTCCCAGTCGAGCGCGTCGTCGAGCACCGGGACCTGCGGGCGCGTGCGGCAGCGGGCCGTTCCCGGCGGCAGCTCGGGCGTGCTCAGGACCATCGAGAGGTCGACCTTGCGCGCCTTCCAGTGCTCGATGGCCTCGCGGGTCTGGAGCAGCTCGGTGCGCCCGATCAGGTCCTGCACGCGCCGCACGCCCAGCGAGGCCATGATCCCGCGGACCTCCTCGGCCACCATCATCAGGTAGCCGGTCACGTGCTCGGGAGTGCCCTGGAAGCGCCGGCGCAGCTCGGGATCCTGGGTGGCGATCCCCACCGGGCAGGTGTTCAGGTGGCAGACGCGCATCATGATGCAGCCCATGGCGATCAGCGGCGCGGTCGAGAACCCGAACGCGTCGGCGCCCAGCAGCGCGCCCACGACCACGTCGCGCCCCGTGCGCATGCCGCCGTCGACCTCGACCGTGACGCGCGAGCGCAGGTCGTTGAGGAGCAGCGTCTGCTGGGTCTCGGCCAGCCCGATCTCCCACGGGATGCCGGCCGACTGGATCGAGGACTGCGGCGAGGCCCCGGTGCCGCCGTCCTGTCCGGCGATCGTGATGTGGTCGGCGTTGGCCTTGGCCACGCCCGCCGCCACCGTGCCCACCCCGACCTCGGAGACCAGCTTCACCGACACCGAGGCGCGCGGGTTGGCGCAGCGCAGGTCGTAGATCAGCTGCTTGAGGTCCTCGATCGAGTAGATGTCGTGGTGCGGCGGCGGCGATATCAACCCGACGCCCGGCGTCGAGTGCCGGATCCGCGCGATGTAGTCGTCGACCTTGTGTCCGGGGAGCTGGCCGCCCTCGCCCGGCTTGGCCCCCTGGGCCATCTTGATCTGGATCTGGTCGGCGTTCACGAGGTAGTCGACGGTCACGCCGAAGCGCCCCGAGGCCACCTGCTTGATCGCCGAGCGCCGCAGGTCCCCGTTGTCGTCGGGGCGGAAGCGCACCGGGTCCTCCCCGCCCTCGCCCGTGTTCGAGCGCCCGCCGAGGCGGTTCATGGCGATGGCCAGCGTCTCGTGCGCCTCGCGGCTGAGCGAGCCCAGGCTCATGGCCCCGGTGGTGAAGCGCTTGACGATCTCGCTCGCGGGCTCGACCTCCTCGAGCGCCACCGGCGGCCCGGCGGGCCGGAAGTCGAGCAGCCCGCGCAGGAGCGCGCGGCGCACGGACTCCTCGTTGGCCAGCTGGGCGAACTCGGCATAGGTCTGCCGCGGGTCCCCGTCGTTGGCGTCGTGGCCGGCGTCTTCGCCGTCACGGCCGGCGCGTTCGCCGTCACGGGCGGCCTGTTCGCCGTCGGCCGAGCCGCCGACGGCGGGGCTGCCCGCCGCGCGCACCGAGTGCTGGAGCTTGGCGATCGTGTCCGGGTTCCACACGTGGCGCTCGCCGTCGCGCCGCCACTGCAGCACGCCGCCCACCGGCAGCACCTCGCGCTCGGTGCGCGGGTAGGCGCGGAAGTGGCGCTCGAGCGCCTCCTTGGACAGCGCGTCCAGCCCGACGCCGCCGATGCGCGACGCCGTGCCGGTGAAGTAGCGCTCGATGAGCGCGGCCTCCAACCCCACGGCCTCGAAGATCTGTGCGCCGCAGTAGGACTGGACGGTCGAGATGCCCATCTTGGACATCGTCTTCAGAAGGCCCTTGCCGATCGCCTTGACGATCCGCTTCTCGGCCTCCTCGCGCCCAAGGCTCTCCGGCAGCAGCGAGCGGTCGGCCAGCTCGTCCAGCGACTCGAACATCAGGTAGGGGTTGATCGCCGCCGCTCCGTAGCCGATCAGCGTGGCCATGTGGTGGATCTCGCGCGGCTCGCCGGACTCGATGACCAGGCCGGTGCGCAGCCGGGTGCCGCGCCGCACCAGGTGGTGGTGCACGGCGCCGACGGCCAGCAGCGAGGGCATCGCCACGCGCTCGGGGCCCAGGTTGCGATCCGACAGGATGAGGATGTTGGCCCCGGCCTCCACGTAGCGCGCGGCCTCCTGGCAGAGCGAGTGCAGCCGCATCTCCATGCCGCGCGGACCCTGCTCGACCGGCCAGGTGATGTCGAGCGTGGCCGCGTCGAAGACCTCGTGGGAGACCTGGCGGAGCTTCTCGAGCTCGTGGTTGCGCAGGATGGGCTGGTCCATGACCAGCATGTGGGCCTGCTCAGGCAGCTCGCAGAGCAGGTTCATCTCCGCCCCCACCCCGGCCTGGAGGCTCATGACCACGCTCTCGCGCAGCGGGTCGATGGGCGGGTTGGTGACCTGCGCGAACAGCTGCTTGAAGTACGAGAAGAGCGGCGGCTGGCGGTCTGAGAGCACGGCCAGCGCAGCGTCGTTGCCCATGCTGGCCACCGGCTCCTCGCCCCGCGTGGCCATCGGGGCGATGATCAGGCGCAGGTCCTCCTGCGAGTAGCCGAAGGCCAGCTGCTTGGAGCGCAGCGGCTCGATCCGCGGCACCCGCGGCTCGCGCTCGGGCAGGTCGGCGATGTGGACGACCGAGCGCTCGTACCAGTCGGCGTAGGGCTTGCGCCGCGCCACGCCGCGCTTGACCTCCTCGTCCTCCACGATCCGGCCCTGCTCGAGGTCGAGCAGGAAGATCTTGCCCGGGGCCAGGCGGCCCTTGCGCTGCACGTGCTCGGGCGCGACCGTCATGACGCCGGCCTCCGAGGCCAGCACCACGTAGCCGTCGGTGTCCTGGATCCAGCGCCCGGGACGCAGCCCGTTGCGGTCGAGCACGGCGCCGGCCAGCCGCCCGTCGGTGAACACCACCGCCGCGGGGCCGTCCCAGGGCTCCATCAGGCAGGAATGGAAGTCGTAGAAGCCCTTCACGTCGGGGTCGAGGTCGCGGCGCGTGCGGTAGGCCTCGGGGATCATCATCATCAGCGCGTGCGGGAGCGAGCGGCCGCTCAGCACCAGCAGCTCCAGCACGTTGTCGAGGATGGCCGAGTCCGAGCCGCCCTCGCGCACGACCGGGATGACCTTCTCGAAATCCTCGCCGAACAGCTCCGAGGCCAGCTGCGACTCGCGCGCGCGCATCCAGTTCACGTTGCCGCGCAGCGTGTTGATCTCCCCGTTGTGGGCGATCATCCGGTACGGGTGGGCGAGCTCCCAGCTGGGGAACGTGTTGGTCGAGAAGCGGGAGTGCACGAGCGCCAGCCGCGAGGCCAGCCGCGGGTCGCGCAGGTCGCTGTAATAGCGCGGGAGCTGCGGGGCGGTGAGCATCCCCTTGTAGACCAGGGTGCGGCTGGAGAAGCTGGGGATGTTCAGCTCGCGCCCGGCCGCGCGCTCGATCACGCGGCGGATCACGTACAGCTTGCGCTCGAAGGTGTCCTGGTCGGGGATGTCGCCGTCGGCCTCGACCACGACCTGGCGGATGACCGGCGCCGACAGCCGCGCGGTCTCCCCCACGTGGGTGTCGTCGACCGGCACGTCGCGCCACCAGATCACGTGCTGGCCCTCGGCGCTGACGGTCTCCTCGATCAGGCGCTCGAGCTCGGCCCGGCGCTCGGAGTCGGTGGGCAGGAAGCACACGCCCACGCCGTAGCGCCCGGGCGGCGGGAGGTCCACGCCGGCCAGGGCGGCGCGGAAGAAGCCGTCGGGGATCTGGATGAGGATCCCGGCGCCGTCGCCCGTGTTGGGGTCCGCGCCCTCGGCGCCGCGGTGCTCGAGGTTCTCGAGCGCCGCGAGGCCCTTCTCGACCACGGCGTGGCTGGCCTCGCCCCACAGCTTGGCCACCAGCGCGATGCCGCAGGCATCGTGCTCGTTGGTGGGGTCGTAGAGGCCGCTGGCCCCTGGTGGAGCGATGTGCTTGGGCATGGGAGAGGAGAGGGGTCGCCCCCCGGGGCGGCGGCCGAGAGAACGGCGAAGGATACCGGCAAAATCGGGCCGACTCCGCGTGCGAGTTTCGCCGGCGGCGAAACCCGGGGGCCTACCTGGCGGCTTTGGCCTTGTCCTTGGAGGCAGCAGCGCGCTTGCGCGCGGGCTTGGCCGGCGGCGGGGTGTCGTCGGAGTCGGCGCGCACGGCGGCCAGGCTGGCCTCCAGGGCGGCCATGAGGTCGGGTGCGGCGGCCGGTTCCTCGGCCTGCGGCGGGGCGGCGATCTCCTCGCCGGCCGCCTTGCGCTCGATCAGCTCGAGCACGCGCTCGCGGTACTCGTCGCGGAACTTCTCGGGCTCGAAGTCGGCCGAGAGCGACTCGATCAGCTGCTGGGCCATGCGCAGCTCGCGCTCGGAGGCCTCGGCCTCGGCGATCGCGTCGAGCTCATCCAGGCGATCGGGGGCCAGCACCTCGTCGCCGAACAGCATCGTGGTCAGCGCCAGCGCGTCGCCGACCGGGCGCAGGGCGCACAGCTGCTGCTTTGAGCGCAGGACGAAGCGCCCGACGGCGACCTTGCCGGACTCGCGCATGGCGTCGAGGAGCAGGCGGTAGGCCTTGGCGCCGCCCGCGGTGGGGGCCAGGTAGTAGTTGTGGTCGTAGTAGATCGGGTCGATCTCGGCCAGATCGACGAACTCCTCGATGTCGATCGTGTGCGTGGCCTTGGGATCGAGCGCGTCGAGCTCGTCGGGGTCGATCATCACGTAGCGGTCGGGCGAGAGCTCGTAGCCCTTGACGATGTCCTCGTAGGCCACCTCCTCGCCCGTGCTCGAGTCGACCCGCTTCTGCTTGATGCGCGCGCCCGTCTTGCTCGAGAGCTGGTGGAAGCGCACGCCCTTGGGCGAGGTGGCGGTGTAGAGCTTCACGGGCACGTTGACGAGCCCGAAGCTGATGGCGCCTGACCAGATCGCGCGTGCCATATGACCAGGGTATAGCGGTCGGTCCACGCCCCGTGCAAGTGCTGTACCGGGTCGTGCATGGCGCCCGCTGCGCGAGCGCCCGGGAGTTTGCCCGTCGGGCAAACTCCCAATCCGTGATCCGCGCTAGCGGTTGACGGACGACATATTGGCGTAGCGCTCGCCCGCGGGCGCGCCCACCTCGTCGAGCGCGCGCAGGTCCTCGGCGCTCAGCTCGAGCTCGACCGCGGCCACGTTCTGCTCCAGGTAGGCGCGGCGCTTGGTCCCCGGGATCGGGACGATGTCCTCCCCCCGCGCCAGCACCCACGCCAGAGCAACCTGCCCCGCGGTCGCCTCGTGCCCGGCCGCGATCTCGCGCACCCGCTGCACGATGGCCAGGTTGCGCGTCAGGTTCTCGCCCTGGAAGCGGGGATTCGAGCGGCGGAAGTCGTCGGCGGCCAGGCTCTCGGTGCTCGTGATCTGCCCGGTGAGGAAGCCGCGCC
>Ga0070739_10004728_pt1 | contig 15918 bp, 12 predicted proteins | sample Coa_R1_7_FD_66445 | JGI IMG/M metagenome (GOLD analysis project Ga0070739, IMG submission 66445) | Surface soil microbial communities from Centralia Pennsylvania, which are recovering from an underground coalmine fire - Coalmine... | ecosystem: Environmental > Terrestrial > Soil > Unclassified ... | reverse complement strand
GACGGAGCCGGAGAGGAGGTTGGGCTTGCAGTTGGAGTTATTCCAGTCCGGGTATTGGTCGCTGCGGATGCCGAAGTTGGAGCCGCCGACGATCTCGAGATAATTGGTCAGGCTGGGATGCCCGATGGCGAAGTAATTGGTGGCCGTATTGGCCAGCCCGGCGAGTGTGTTGGTGTACGGCAGGTTCGGATTGCCGACCACCTGACCGTAGCCGTGGTTCTCCATCATGATGACGAACACGTGATCGAGATGCGGAACGCCCGTGGGTACCGGCCCCTCGGCGGCAGTGACGAGCCCGGCGGCGCCGATCGCCAGGCAGAGCGCGATTGCGGGTTTCACTATAGTTCTTCCCCTCTCTTGAAAGTGAGAAAACGCCGGCACTTTGCAGGAATTCCGGCATTTCTGTGCGGAATATAGCAGGGGAAGAACTACGCGCTGATTACAGGCGCGTCAATACTGGGTGACGGCGGAGGGGGGCAGGCTGGATATAGTGGTGTTGTGCGTTCTGTGCTGGTCCAATTCGACGAGGCGACGATGCGCCGTCTGAACCGGATCGCGCCTCCCGCCAAACGGCAGCGGACAGAGTTCATCCGGAAGGCCGTCAAGGATGCTATCCGGCTCTACGAATTCGCGCGTATGCGGGAGGCGTACCGGCGCATGCCGGACTCGGAGAGCGAGGCCGACGACTGGTCCACATGCGAGGAGTTCGAGCTCTGGGGCAGTACGACTGGGCGCCCGCGAGCGCTTGCCCAAGCGTTGTGCCGCCAACTGCGATAACCTGCGGACCGTGGCCCGGAGCGCGCTGAGAGAACGGATTGCCGCTCTGAATCCGCAGAGGGCGCCGGAGGTGAAGCGGGCTGTCGGCTACGCGTTTGCGTGGGCCGAATTGATGGATGTGGAAAGCGCCTAAGCCGCCTTCCCCAAATACTTCTCGATCCAATCCAAACTCCGCCGGTAGCGGTCCACAATATGGTGCCGCTCGCGCAGGCCGTGCGGCTCGCGCGGATAGACCACGAACTCGGCGGGCACGTTGTAGCGCTTCAGGCCCCGGTAGAGCATCTGGCTTTGCGAGACCGGGTCGGTGGTGTCGGCTTCGCCCTGCAGGATCAGGGTCGGAGTTTTGGCGTTTTTGATGTACACGATCGGCGAGTCCTTCTGGAACGCGGCCAGGTTTTCGTACGGCGTGCCGAAGTACCACTCGTCGCCTTCCGGGCGCGCCTCGGTGCCGAATTCGGTGGCGAGATCGGCCATCCCGGCGCCGGAGATCGCGGCTTTGAAGCGGTCCGTCTGCGTGATCGCCCACTCGGCCATGTAGCCGCCGTAGGACCAGCCGGCGATGGCGAGCCGCGCGGGGTCTGCGATCTTGCGCCGCACCAGGTCGTCGACGCCCGCCATCACGTCCTTGAAATCGCCGCCGCCCCAATCGGCGCGGTTGGCGGTGAGAAACTTCTGCCCGTACCCGATCGAGCCGCGGATATTCGGCTGCATCACGGCGTAGCCATGCGCCACCAGAAGCTGCGTGAGGGCGTCGAAGCGGTTGCGCCAGTCGCCCGCCGGGCCGCCGTGCACGAGAACTACCAGCGGTTGCGGCCGGCCGGCCGTGGCGCCGGGCGCGCGGTAGAGCGCGGCTTCGATCGGCGTTCCGTCGAAGCTTTTGTAGCGGAACAACTCGGCGGGCGCGAGTCCGGCGGATTTCAGCGCGTCGTTGAAATGGCTGACCGGTTTGCCTTCGAAGAACAGCTCCGGCGGCACGGCGGCCGATTCCGCAACATACGCCACCTTGCCCTGCCGGCTCACGGTGAACGCGGAGATATCGAGCGCATCGTCGCTTACCAGCTTGCGCGGCGCGCCGCCCACCGCGTCGAGCTCGGTATGGAAGCCATTGTTGAACAGCGCGGCCAGCTCGGTGCCGTTCAGCCACTGGTAGCCGAGCACGGGACGGTCCTTGATCGGTCCGGTAAGGTTCTTCGGCTCATGCGTGGCGAGCGGCATCAGGAAGATGTCCTGCGCGGTCGGCCCGTCTTCGGGCGAGGAGACGAATGCCACGGTTTTGCCGTCCTGCGAAACCTGCACGCGGCCGAACGGCCCTTTCGGAGTCAGCAGCGTCTCGACTTTGCCGTCCGCGAGCGCGATGCGGCACAGCCGTTCCAGGCCGCGGTGCTCGTCGTTGGGGCGGTCGGTGCCGCTGGCGAGCAGGCTTTCGCCGCCGGGCAGCCATTCGATCTCGCGGAACGTCCACGGGGCGGCGGTGATGGCTTTGACCGCTTTGGAAGCGACGTCGATGGTCCAGACGCGGCTGGGCTTGCGGTCCACGTCGATGACGCGGGCGTCGTCCTGGTCCTTCTGCTTCTTTTCCTCTTCGGCCGTCCGCGGATCGGTGGCGAGAAAGGCAATGCGCTTACCGTCCGGCGACCAGCGGAAGGTCTCGATGGCGTTCTTGCCGCTGGTGAGCTTGCTTGCTTCGCCGCCCTCCGTCGAGAGCAGCCAGATCTGCGTGGTGTCCTCGCGGTCGGAGAGGAACGCCAGCGTGCGGCCGTCCGGCGACCAGCGCGGCGTGTGTTCGCTGCGCGCGGAGCCGGTCCACTGCCGGACTTCGTTCGTGGCCGTGGTCAGCACCCAGATGTGTCGCTGCGCGGTCCGGGAGGCCGTGGGCGGCTCCTGCACCGTAAAGGCGACGAACCGGCCATCCGGCGAGAACTGGAGATCCGCCGGCTCGCGGATGTCGATCGCCTGGTCGATGGTGAGGCCGGCCGGGAACGCCGCGGCGGAGCACAAAAGGGCGGCAACGAGGAGTCGCATTGGGCAATTGTATCGCCCGGAGGAGGCGGTTTGGACCTCGATTGCTGGAGCGGTGGAAACCGCCCGCCGGCTCACGATGATCCACTGCCATCAGGTAAGGCATTTATTTTCAGTGGTCCAATCGGCCTCGGTGGCTCATGGATGAGCCACCTGCGGCTTCTGCAGGCCTCGAAACGCCCATCTCCTCCGGCCGGAACGTTACAATCGGACTTGTGACTTTTGCCGCATCCAAGACCGGCGCGAACGTGCCAGGGAGCTGCGGTAGGGCGCTGGCGGGTTTCCTGCTTTCCGGGTTCCTCATGGCCTTGCTGGGCGCCATCCTTCCGGCCTGGGGTTACCATCGGGATCCGCCGGATTTCGTCGCGGTTGGCAACTACTTCCTGAGTTTCGCCGCAGGGCTGGCCGGCGCCACCGTGTTCGCGCGCGGCAACCTGGCCCGGCGAGGGCTGCGGTTCCAGCTGGTCGCGGCCTGCGCCCTTTCGGCGGCAGCGCTGCTGTATCTGGCGCTGGTCAGTCCGCCGGCGGCATCCGCCTGGTGGCGGGCGGCGGGTCTGTTGGCGTTGGGCGCGAGCGCGGGCATGCTCAACGGCGGACTTTTCCATGCGCTCTCCCGCGACTATTCCGCGGATGCCGCGGGCACCGTCAACCGAGGCGGGATCTGGTACGGCGCCGGCTGCGTGACGGCCGCCCTCGTGGTGGAGGGCGCCTTCTACGCGCCCAATAGCGTCATCCTGGGCGTGATGGCCATGGTGCCGATCCTCTTCGGGGTCATGTATGCGCGGCAGGCGGACAGCGCGTGTCCGGAGCCGCCGCTGCCGCCCGTGCGCGAAGCGCTCCACGATTTCCGCAGCCTGGGCGCGATTCTCTTCGCCCTCCTGCTGTTCGTTCAGTTCGGCAACGAATGGTCAATCGCCGGGTGGCTGCCGCTGTTCCTCTGCCATCGCGTCCAACTGAGCCCGCAGGGCGCGCTGTTCGCGCTGGCGCTGTACTGGCTCTTTCTGATGACCGGACGGCTGGGCGCGGTCGCGCTGCTGCCGCGCGTGCGCCACGGCCGGCTGCTGTTCGGCAGCGTGCTCGCGGCGTCGTTCGGGCTGTTCGTCCTCAACTACACCGATAACCGCTTCGGCGCCGGGACGGGCGTGTTTTTCCTCGGCGCAGGGTACGCGGTCATTTACCCGCTGGTGGCCGAGGCCATCGGCCGGCGCTTTCCGTATTACCACCCCGGGTTTTTCAACGGGATCTTTTCCCTGGCCTTGTTGGGCGGCCTGCTGGCGCCGGCGACGCTGGGGTACGCCGCGGCGCGCTTCGGCGTGGGTGTGGTGCTCGGCATCCCGCTTGTGGGAACCTTCATCGTGATGGGACTGCTGCTGCTGATCTGGCTGGAGTCGAAGGTGACGGGAAAATGAGGGATCGGGGATTGGGGATCGGGGGCCGCGGGATCGGCCTCGCGGCGTTGCTGGCGGCCGTCGTGATTCCCGTGCATGCCGCTTCGCTGGCGGAAAAGATCGACAAGGTGCTGGCGGGGACGAACGCTTTCTGGGGCATCCAGGCGGTGGATCTCGAGAGCGGCAAGATGCTGTATCAGTGGAACGCGCAGCGCTTCTTCGTCCCGGCCTCGAATACCAAGCTCTTCACGAGCTCGCTGGCGCTCGAGCGGCTGGGCCCCGATTTCACCTTCCGCACTCGCGTGCTGGCGGATGCCGCGCCGGATGCTGCGGGGACCGTGCATGGGCCGCTACGCCTGATGGGCGGCGGCGATCCGAACCTCTCCGCGCGCGCCATCCCGTACCGCAAAGGGCCGATCACGGGCAATCCGCTGGCCGCCATCGAAGAGCTGGCGGACCAGATCGCGGCGCACGGCGTCAGGCGCGTCGCGGGGGACATCGTCGGGGACGACACGTGGTATCTGTGGGAGCCGTACGCTGCGGGCTGGGGCATCGACGACCCGGAGAATGCCGACGGCCCCCCGATTTCGGCGCTTACCGTCAACGACAACACCGTGAACCTCTCGGTCGCGCCGGGGGCGCGCGAAGGCGACACGGCGGGCGTGATGCTCGATCCTCCGCTCGAGCTGTTCCACATCGAAAATCACGTGGTCACGGCGGCCGCGGGCGCATCCGGGCGCATCCGGTACTCGCTGTTGCCGGGAAGCACCGACCTGCACCTCTGGGGCACAATCCCGCTGGGCAGCCGTCCGCAGGTGCTGGGGATCGGCATGGACGATCCCGCGCGCTACGCCGCGATGGCGCTGCGGAAAGCGCTCGAAGACCGCGGCATCGTGGTGGAAGGCCGCGCCGCCGCCCGCCACGAACTCCCGGAGGATGTGGCGGATCTCACCGGCCGCCCGCCGGTCGCCGAGCCTACCGGTGTGGAACTGGCGCGGCGTGTTTCCGCCCCGCTCATCGAGGACCTGCGGATCACCGATAAGGTCAGCCAGAACCTGCACGCCGAGCTGCTCCTGCGCGCGGTGGGCCGGGCGAAGCGCAACCTGGGGAGCTTCGAGGCCGGGCTGGAGGAGCTGAAGAGCTTCCTCGGCGAGATCGGCATCGCGCCCGAGCAGTACAACATCCGCGACGGCTCGGGTCTCGCGCGCCTGAACCTGGTGACGCCGGCGGCGGTGGTCACGCTGCTACGGCATATGTACCACTCGCCGTTGCGCGAGCAATGGATCGGGCTGCTGCCGGTGGGCGGGGAGGACGGCACGCTGGCCAACCGGTTCGTCGGGACGCCCGCGGCCGGGCGCGTGCACGCCAAGACCGGCTCGCTCTCTCATGTCAGCGCGCTTTCCGGCTACCTGCAGCGCGCCAACGGCCGGTGGGTGGTGTTTTCGATCCTGGTGAACAATTACAACGGCCCCACGGCGGACATCCGTGGCGCGATGGACCGCATCTGTAATTTAATAGTAGAGTAATGCCGATCTACGAATACCAGTGTCAGGATTGCGGTAACCGCTTCGAGAAGCTCGTCCGGCGCACCGCGGATGCGGACGCCCTGGAATGCCCGTCGTGCGGGCAGAAGCATCTGAAGCAGGAGCTGAGCGTTTTCGCCGCTCACGCCAATGGCGCGAGCAAGACGCCCGAGATGCCGGTCTGCCCCAGCGGACGCTGCTCGAATCCCGGCATGTGCGGGATGAACTGAAGCGCGGGCCGGCCGCGGCCGGCCCCTACGCTCCTCCCAGAAGGTTCTGCAGGAACGCCCGCTCGATGGGCCAGTTCCCATACACGCGGGTTCCCTGGCTCCAGAAGTTGCCCGAACTCAGAACGCCACTGAGGTCGGCGGGGTTCGGCGTCTGCCGCTCGCGCGCGATCATCTCGCGCAGCAGCGAGGTCGCGTGCGAAAGCTCGCCCGCGATATCGGCGGCGTCTTTGGCGCTCTCGCAGTGGACATCCAGGCGCGCGGCCAGCTTCTGGCCGTCCGGCTGCAAACTCAGGACAGCGTAATCCGCCTGGGCCATGCTGCGGGCGAACATGCGGGTGCCGTCCGGCAGGCCGGCCGGCGAGCGCAGGGCGGAGCTGGGAATCTTCAGCCATACCGGCGCGGCGGGCGGCTCGGCCGCGGCGCCTGGCTCGGAGGGGCTCGCGGGCGGCACGGAGGCGAGCGTCCGCACGGCCCATTCGTCCGTGCTTACCGCCAGCGCCATCAGATTCGACTGCAGGGGCAGGAAAGAGATTCGCCGCTCCGGCGTGCTGCCGTTCAGGCGGCACATCCCGCTGCGGCACTCGCCACCCTGCTGCGCGGCGTAAGCGCGGAGACGGGGCCAGTCGAAGCGGCCCTCGGCAAGGATGAACTTGCCGGAGGGCGCGATCGCGAGCATCGCGCGGTCGAGATCGCGGCGCCAGTCGAGCCCGATGGTGCGCGCGAATTCGCGGTAATCCGGGTCTTCGGCCTTGCCGCTATCGAGCATCTGCAGGACCCCGCCGCTGCGCAGCGCCTCAAAATCGGCATAGAATACGACGGCATCGCTCTGCGGCAGCCGCGCGAGCATGGCTGCCGGGCCGAGCGGCCGCGACCGGTACCATTGAACGCCGGCGAACCCGCCGGCGGCGATCGCCACCACCGCAATGCCCAGCCAAAGCTTGGTCTTGGGACTCACTAGCCCCAGTATCCCACGCACCGGAGGAAGCGCTATACCAGCGCCGGCTCGCCCGCGCGCGCCTGCTTCCACAGCCGGATGTACGGCGCGAGATCCCGCATCATGCCGCGGAATCCATCGAGCGTCAGCGATTGCGCGCCGTCGCTCACGGCCTTTTCCGGACAGGGATGGACCTCGACGATCAGCCCGTCGGCGCCGATCGCCACCCCGGCGCGCGCCAGGGCCGGTACGAGGCTGCGCTTGCCGGTGGCGTGGCTCGGGTCGAGGATCACAGGCAGATGGGTCAGCTCGTTGAGCACCGGGACGGCCGCGATGTCGCAGGTGTTGCGCGTGGCGGTCTCGAAGGTGCGGATGCCGCGCTCGCACAGGATCACGTTGGGGTTGCCATGCGCCACGATGTATTCGGCGGACATCAGCAGCTCTTTAATCGTCGAGCTCATGCCGCGCTTCAGCAGCACCGGCCGGCCGCAGCCGCCGAGCGATTTCAGCAGCGCGAAATTCTGCATGTTGCGCGCGCCCACCTGCATGCAATCGGCGTATTCGGCCACCAGTTCCACGTCGCGGTCGCTCATGATTTCCGTGATCACGGCGAGCCCGGTGGCTTCGCGCGCTTTGCGCAACAGCTTGAGGCCGTCGCGCTCCAGGCCCTGGAAATCGTAGGGAGAGGTGCGCGGCTTGAACGCCCCGCCGCGCAGCATTTTGGCTCCCGCCTGCGCCACCGCCTCCGCGGTTTCCATGATCTGCCGCTCGTTTTCCACCGAGCACGGGCCGGCCATCACCACGAATTCATCGCCGCCGATCTCGATGCCGTTCACCTTGATCGACGAGTGGTCCTTCTTGAATTCGCGGCTTACGAACTTGTACGGAGCCGAGATCCGGACGGCGCTTTCGACGCCCGGCGTGGCTTCGAGCGATTCCAGGCAGGCCGTGACGTCGCCGACCCCGACAACGCCGATGACCACGCGCTCCTCGCCCTCGATCGAGTGAACTTTATATCCGAACTCGCGGATGCGTTCGCAGACGTGTTCGATTTCCTGCCGCGTAGCGTGCGGCCGCATTGAGATGACCATGGCTATCTTTAGCCAAGATACACCACGACAACTGAATTCCGCAAGCTAAGTATCACAGTCTACAGGGAAATATGACAGCACCGTTAAGAGGTGTTATCGGGTGCATTCCATCTCGTGCTGGACGGCATCCCCACCCGTCCGCCGAAACCCGAGCCGCTCGTAGAGGCGGATGGCGCAGCGGTTATTGGCATCGACGCTGAGGCGCACGGGCAATCCGCCGGCGGCCTCGATCACCTGCCGGATCACGGCCGTCCCGGCGCCCCTGCCGCGATACTCCGGCAGCAGCAGGATATCGATGACCCGTACCTCGTTTTCGAGGCGAGCGGTCACGAGCCAGCCGGCATCGGCGCCATCGACTGTGACGATGGAACTCGCGGCATTCGGATAATCGGTGCGGATCACATCGCGCCGCGCGAAGTATTGCATGTCGAGCAGCCGGGTGCGGAAGGGCTCGGGCCACGCCGCCGCGCCAAGCTGTTCGGCCGAGAATTCGGTCACGAGGCGGTGGAGGAAGGCTTCATCGGCAGCGTTTTCCGGGCGGAGTGAAACAGTCATCACGGGACAACATGCATCCGGAGCTTCCCTGCGGCGCCCCGGGCGGGGAAGCACCGGATCAGCTCCGGCTCGGGAAGATGCCGTTCAGGGCAATGATGAAGTTTACGCACAGGAACGGCGGGCGGTTTTCGTGCGGCTGGCTGCCGCCGGCTTGGCCGACGATCGTCGGCGCCATGGTGGTGTTCCCGCTCGCCGCGTAGCCGTTGACTGCTCCGCCCTGGCTGTCCACTCCGCTGGCGGGGTAACCGTTTTGCGGCGATGAGTTCGCACCCGGGGTCGTCGACGCACCGAGGGCGTGATTGTGCTGGGGCATCTGGTTGGAGGTGAGTGTCACGTTTTCGCTGCCGCCGGTTTGGCCCATGGTGTACGGGCTCAGTCCTGGCCCCTGCCCCGGGTGGACCGGCACACGCCCACGCAGGTCGGGGAGCGCAAAATTCTTCACGCCGTTTCCGCCGAAAAACGTGCCGAGGATGGAGAACAATGCCGCGTATTGCTGGATGTCCAGCAACCGGCCGTCGCAAAGCGCCCAGCCATTAGGGGCGAAGTTGCCGCAGAACATTCTGATTTCACCGATAAACGGATCCACTCTTGATACTCCTTTCGCTATTGTCTTGGTCTTACCGGGGCCGAAAAATTACCCGCCGGGCGCCTCCGCGAGGCGCGCGCGACACGTCCGGCGGGTCTTGCCGTTATTGACAGGAGAAGGCAACCAGGAAGCCTCCGCCGCCCGGGGCGGCGCCGGAACCCGAGGTCAGGGTCATAATGGTGCCCGCGGCAACCGTGCTGCCTGCCGTAGCGGAGCAGGTCGAGCCGGCGCCGGAAGTCGTGGAGCAGGCGATGATCGAGCTGCCGACGGTCCAGGTGCTCGAGCTCGTCGAAGGTGTCACGCTGTAGATTCCCCAGGTGGTCGAAGCGCCGACGTAGCTGTAAATCGTCATGCTCGGTTTGCAGGCCGCGGGAGCGATCACGGAGGCATCGGCATTGAGCGACGTTTGCTGCGAGCCGGTCGTGGGGCTATTCCAGGCGGCCAAGCCGGTATGTCCGGCGATGCCCAGCGGAATTCCGAGCGGGCTGGCGCCGGTACCGTCGCTGCCCGCCGGACCCGTTGCGCCCGTGGGTCCGGTCGGGCCGCTGGCGCCAGCCGCGCCGGTGTTGCCCGGGTTTCCGGTGGCGCCGGTCGCACCTGCAGGGCCGGTTGCGCCTTGGGGTCCGGTGGGTCCGGTCGCGCCCGCGCCGGTAGGTCCAGTCGGACCCGCAGATCCAGTGGCGCCAGTCGGGCCGGCCGCCCCCGCAGATCCAGTGGCGCCGGTTGCGCCCGTCGCGCCCGTCGGTCCGGCGAGGCCGCTAGGACCAGTGGGTCCGGTCGCGCCCGCGCCGGTGGCGCCTGCGGGTCCAGTAGCGCCCGTCGGCCCGATGACGCCCGTCGCGCCCGTCGGACCCGCGGGACCGGTGGCTCCGGCCGGTCCGGCCGGACCGTTGAGCACGATCTGCAATTGCGCCGGATGGCTGGTGCCGGTGCTTTCCTTGGCATCGAGCGAAACGGCGGTGCTTGGAGAAGTAAATGCCACCAGTTCGACGCCGTTATTCATGGCGGGGTTCGCGATCCAGTTCTTCACTTCCGTCGTGATATCCAGCCCCACCCACTGGCTGGCCGCGGTTACCGGGATGGTCCCCTGATTCGCTCCTTGGGCGGGCGCAGTGTTCCAGGTTGCGCCGCCTTCCGCCCAGGATGATGTCACGTCATACACGTCGATTGCGCCGGCGGTGGTCACGCGATTGACGTAAACCCAGATTACGGCCTTCTGCACGTCCGAGGCCTGCACGCCGTTGAGCGCGGAGAGATCGAACCGGATCAGTCCCTGGTTCTGCGTCGTGCCGGCGCCGGGGCCGACCAGCACGCTGGCCAGCGCGCCGAAGTTCGTCGAAGCGTTGCTTCCGCTCTGAATGTAGGTGTCACCCGAAACTACCGGTCCCTGCGCGTGGGCGATGTGCGCCGCGAGCGCCAGGGTGAGGGGGACGCCGAGGCGTTTCATCGTGTGGGGCATTCGATTCCTCCAGTTTTCGTTCCGGGCCGGGTATTTAAAACCGTTTCCGGGCGAGCAGCAGCGCCACGCCCGCCAGTGTCAGGACAAATGATGCCGGTTCGGGGATTTCCGCGGCGCTAAGCGGACCCGCGGCAACGGGAGCGGAGATGGTGAGCGCCCAGTTGGCCGTGCGCTGTGCTCCGCCCGGGCCGTCATAGAATCCGCCGGACAAATTGTTGTTGAAGGGCGGGTTGGCGGTGAAATTGCCATTGCCGGCCTCGGTGAAGCCTTCGCTCAGATTGCCGTTATCGCCGGCGGCGACCGGAAAATTGTCGTACTCGGTGAGCGCGATCATGTACTGCGCGCCGGCCGCAGATACCCACTGCAGGGTGGCATCGCTCTCCGGGGTGTTACTGTAGCCCGCGTCGTCGAAGAGAAACTGGCCGGTTGAATCGAAGAGGCTGAGAATCGGGGAAAAGCCGCCGGCGGCGTAGGACGTCGTCGAGACGGTCACCTGGCCGCCGTTCTGCACGGTATAGGTGAAGAGCTGGACGTTATCATCCGCGCTGAAAACGCCCGAGAAGTTGACGGTGCCTCCCCAGGCCGGAACCGCTATTGCGGTCAGCATCAGGCAAGACAGAATCGGTGTTCGCATACGGACGGCTCCAATAGCTCGGGGATTACGTATTGACTGTACTATAGCGTTCGGTACCGAGTACATCGAAAGATGGGGTTTGTTCGGGCTGACGAACCGCTTTCAGTACTAGGACTTGTCTTCAGGCGGATGGCGGGAAGCTATACTGGCCTTCCCGCATGAAATCAGCTTGGGGTAGGCAGCTTAGTACTTTTGTTATCATCCTCATCGTCGCCCTGAACGCGGCGGCTTTGTGGCCGGAACTCTCGGTTAGTCGGGTCGATCTCAACGACAACGTCTTTCACTTCACGCTGATCGAGCGGATCGCCGATGCGGTGCAGCACGGGCAGAACCCCCTGGACTGCTGGTCGCCGGAATGGTCCTTCGGATTCCCGGTGCTGCGCGTCTATCAGCCGCTGGCGCACCTCCTGGTAGTGGGCGCGTGGTTTGGCTTGGGGAAAGCCGTCCCGCTACTCACCGTCTTTATCTGGGCCCGCTTTCTTTCCATGGCGCTCCTGCCTCTCAGCTTTTTCGCTGCCGCACGCCTGATCGGCCTTTCCCGCCCGGCCGCCTGTGCCGCAGCATTACTCGCGCCGCTGGTCTCGACGAATTTCCTGTACGGCATCGAATATGGCAGCTTCGCGTGGGCCGGCAGCGGGCTCTATCCGCAAGCCGTGGCCGCGCACCTCATGCTGCTGGCTCTCGGCTTCGGGTTTCAGGCGGTGCGCACGGGGCGGCGCGTGATCGTCGCCGGGGTGCTCGTGGGCCTCACGCTCGCCTGCCACCTGATCTACGGCTACATGGCGGCGCTCAGCCTGCTGCTGCTCGCGCTGCTGCCGGATGCGGGCATCGCACGCGCGCGCCGGCTCGGCCGCACGCTGGCGGTCGGCGCGGTGGCGCTGGCGGTCTCGGCGTTCCAATTGCTGCCATTGATCGAGGACGGAGGGCTGATCAACCACAGCCGTTGGGAGCCGGTCTGGAAGTGGGATTCCTTCGGCGCCGCGCAGGTGCTGCGGTGGTTATTCACGGGCGAGCTCCTGGACCACGGCCGCCTTCCGGTGCTTACGGTGCTGGCGGCCGCCGGGGTGGCGGTGTGGGCGTGGCGAAAATTCCGCGGCGAGACCGATCCGGCGGGCGCCTTTGCCGCGGCGGGGGCGGCATTCTGGATCCTCCTGTATTTCGGGCGGCCGTTCTGGGGACCGGCGCTGCTCGTGCTGGGCGCCGCCGGAGACATGCACCTGCATCGCGTGATCGGCGGGGCGCAGGTGTTCCTTGTGCTGCTGGCCGCGATGGCGCTGGGCGCGCTCTGGAATTTGCGGTGGCCGCGCGTGTGGATTGCCGCCGCGGTCACAATCCTGCTGCTCTATCCCATGGTCCGGGAGCGCGCCCGCTTCCTGGCGAACGACGCGGCGTGGGGCCGCCGGAACCTCGTGGCGTATGCCACGGCGAAGCCGGATCTCGATGCCGCACTGGCCGCGGCGCGCGCGGAGGGCGGCCGCGTCTACGCGGGCCTTGCGGCCGGGTGGGGCGGATCGTTCAAGATCGGCGATGTCCCCGTCTACGCGTTCCTCAGCACGGCGCAGTTGCCCGCGGTGGATTTCCTCTACCACTCGATGGCGCTGACCGGCGATCTCATGCTGCGGTTCAACGACTGGAACCTGGCGCAGTACCGGCTATTCAACATCCGGAGCGTGATCTTGCCGGGGCAGATGAGCATGTCCGCGGCAGTGTTTCCGCCACGCGGCCGCTTCGGCAACCTGCAGGTGTTCGGCGCGCCGGGAGGCGGGTATTTCGACGTGGTCGATGCGGCGGCGGCGGTCAAGACCACGCGCCGCAATTTTTACGACGTCAACGACCGCTGGCTGGCGAGCCCCTGGGTGGCGCGGCGCGAGCACCTGCTGCTCGATTGGGACGGCAGCGCGCCCGCGGGCATGCAGCGTATCGCGCCCGACGCCCCGCTGCCCTTCGAGGTCTCGGGCGCGCCGGACCCAGGCTCGGTGATGGGCGAGCGGCAGTCCGGCGAGACCTACGCGGCGGATTGCGAAGTCCTCCGGCCGGCCTACGTACTGTTCAAGATGACCTGGCATCCCAACTGGAAGGCGTACGTGGATGGCGCGCCGCGGCCGGTGGCGATGCTCTCGCCGGGGTTCGCGGCGGTGGCGGTCGAGCCGGGGCGCCATCGCGTGGAATTCCGCTATGAGCCGGGCTGGAGCAAGCCGGTGCTGGCGGTTGCAGGCCTGCTCGCGGCGGCGCTGGCAGGCTGGCTGAGACGCCGCGGCAACGTGGCCCCGGCTCTCATGCGCTTGCCGGAGCGCGTCCCGGAGCGGCTGCGGATCGCGGCGGGCCTCGCGCTGCTCGCCGCGCCGGCCGCTTTGCCGCTCGTGACCTCCGGCGTGCTCGGCGGGCACGACGCGTTCGAATATTTTCCGCGCGTCATCGAGGCGCACCGCAACGTCACGAATGGAATCGTCCTATTCCGCTGGGCGCCGGACCTCAGCCATGGCTACGGCCAGCCGCTGTTCATCTTCCGGCCGCCGCTGTTCTATTGGATGGCGGAATTGTGGAAGTTGGCGGGGTTTGACGTCATCACTGCCGTCAACCTCGCGTGCGCGCTGCTAGTGCTGGCCGCGGCTGCCGCGATGTTCCGTCTAGGGCGGTTGTACTTCGGCGAAAGCGGCGGCTGGCTCGCCGCGGCGGCTTATCTTTTCGCGCCGTACTTCGCGGTCGACCTCTACGTCCGGTCGGCGCTCGAAGAGTTCGCGGCTTTTCCGTTCTTCGCGCTGGCGCTTTACGGATTCGGCGCGTGGGCGCTGGAGCGGCGGCGGCGGGATTGGGTGCTCGGCGCCTGCGCGCAGGCCGCGCTGCTGTGCTGCCACTTTCCCGCTGCGCTGCTGTTCACGCCGCTGCTCCTCGCGTTTCTCGGCATGACGGCGTGGCATGAGCGCTCGTGGCGGGTTTTCGCCGCGCAGGCGGCCGGCCTTGTGACGGCGCTGGGGCTGAGCGCCTGGTCATGGCTTCCCGCGCTCGCGGAGAAGCAGTACGTGGGGATGCAGCGTCTGCTGGCGGGCTTCCGATATGCCGACCACCTTGTCTACCTGCACCAGCTCTTCGACTGGAAGTGGGGCTACGGCCTGTCGGTTCCGGGGCCGGACGACGGCATGTCCTTTTCTCTCGGCTGGAGCCACGTGCTGCTTGCGGCCGGCGCCTGGATCTGGATTTCCCGCCGGCGCAAGCACCCCGGCCGGAGCGTCGCGCAGTTTTTCGGCGTGGCGGGCGTGCTGCTGAGCTTCCTCATGCTGGAGGATGCCGTCTGGCTGTGGGATCACCTTCCGCTACTGGCTTACGTGGAGTTTCCGTGGCGGCTGCTGAGCGTGGCGGCGCTGTGCCTTGCGATGCTGGCTGCGGCGCTCGGGCCGGCGCTCGATGCGCTCGGCCGCTGGCGTCGGCCCGCGCTGGCGGCGGCGCTCGCGCTGCTGATCGTGCCGAACCTGTTCCATCTGGCGCCCCCGCGCGTGGTGGATGCCGACCTGGCCTTGTGGACACCGGCGCGCCTGGCTTCCAGCGGGTACGAGAGCACGACGCTTGCGGAAGTGACGCCCCGCACGGCGCAATTCCTGCCGGCCGCCGGCATGCCCTCCGGGGCCGCGGCCGGAGATGCCCAGGTGCGGGACACGTGGCGCGGGCCGTTCGATTATCGAGGGACGGTCGCTGCCCCGCACCCGAGCATGATCCGGCTGCCGTACTTGTGGTATCCCGGATGGCAGTTGCGGATCGACGGACGTCCGGCTGCGGCGGCGGCTGCTCCCGGAAGCGGGCTGATTATTTTCCCGGTGCTTGCGGGCGCGCATGAGATCGAACTTCGCTTCGGCCGCACCTGGGACCGCGGCCTGGGTGAAGCGATCAGTCTGTTTACGGCGATTGCGCTGGCGGCGGCCAGCCGGCGGCGAGGAGCCGAACGTAAGCCGGCGGCGGCCGCAGGGTAACCGCGTGTGCAACGAGGCGCCGTTGCTGCGCGGTGGCGTCTGGACGCGGCGCACTCGGTCACCTGCGGTGTGGCCTCGCGGCCACGCTCCCTCATGGCCGCGGCTCTTCGCGCCAGGCGCGCAGCCCGCGATCCCGGTCCGGTCTGTGCAGGGCCCATAGCCCGCGGAACGGCACGGGGTGGTCCCGCGCCGCGCCGCGCGGGAGAGACCTGTCGTCCGCGTGGTCCGAACGCGCGGTCGCGAGGAATCGCCGCCTAACATGCGATGCCGAGGATGGCGCGAAGCGGGCGCGCTATTGCGCGGCGGCTTCGACCGCCGCCGAACGGCCGCTCTCGTTGCCGGCGCGGTCGATGGCCGTGATCGCATAGCGGTACGTCTTACCGGCTTCGACGGCGTGGTCCGAAAATGCCGGCACGAGTCCGACGTCGGCGAGCTTTTGGAAATCGGCGCCGGGGGCAGCGCGGTAGACGCGGTAGCCGGCGAGGTCCGGTTCGGAATTGGCGTCCCAGGAAAGCTCGATCGATCCGGGCGCGGCGACGGCGCGCAGACCGCGAGGGGCGGCGGGCGGGAAGATGTCCTTCGGGGTGACGCTGACCGGCTCGGAGAGCTCGCTCTGCGCGGTGCGGCCCTCGCCCAAATCGAGCACGCGCTGCACCATGTACGTATAGGTCTTGTCGAATTCGGCGGTGCGGTCGAGGTACTGATTCTGGTCTGTGGAGCCGAGCGGCAGGAAATCGGTGGCGGGCGCAGCGCGGCGCAG
>Ga0070739_10004722_pt1 | contig 15930 bp, 13 predicted proteins | sample Coa_R1_7_FD_66445 | JGI IMG/M metagenome (GOLD analysis project Ga0070739, IMG submission 66445) | Surface soil microbial communities from Centralia Pennsylvania, which are recovering from an underground coalmine fire - Coalmine... | ecosystem: Environmental > Terrestrial > Soil > Unclassified ... | reverse complement strand
CTCGCAGCCGCTCGCCGGTAGGCGGATCTGGCTCGCCGGCATCGGCGGCGCGGGCATGAGCGGCTACGCGCTGCTCTCCCACGCCTGGGGTGCCGAGGTCGCCGGGTGGGACCGCGCGGACACGCCCTACCTGCGCCACCTCGAAGGAATCGAGATCACGATCTCCGCCGATCCGCCGCCGGCACCCGTGGGCTGGGATACATACGTCTCCACCGCGTATGCAGGCCGGGTGGAGGGACGTCCGCGCGCCGAGCTCCTCGCGGAGCTCGTCTCCCTGCGCCGCACGATCGTGATCGCCGGCGCGCACGGCAAGACGACGACGAGCGCGATGGTCGCGTTCTGCCTCGACCGCCTCGGGCTCGACCCGGCGTTCCTGATCGGCGGCGACGTGCCGCAGCTCGGCGGCAACGCGCGCGTGGGGGAGGGCTGGCTCGTCGTCGAGGGCGACGAGTCCGACCGCTCGGTGGCGGAGCTGCGACCGGAGATCGCCGTCCTGCTCAACGTCGACCTCGACCACCACGCGACCTTCGGCTCGCGCGCGGAGGTCGAGGCGCTGTTCGAGGAATGGCTCTCGCACGTGCCGCACGTCGTGCGCGCGGAGGAGCTGGAGCCGGTGTCGCTCGAGCTGTCCGTGCGCGGCGAGCACAACCGCGCCAATGCGGCCGCCGCCCTCGCCGCGCTCGAGCTCGCGGGAGCTCCGCGCGCCGAGGCCGAGCGGGCGATCGTCGACTTCAGGGGCGTGGGTCGCCGGCTCGAGCCGAAGGGGGAGGTGGGCGGCGTCGCCGTCCTCGACAGCTACGCGCACCATCCCGCCGAGCTCGCCGCCGACCTGGCGGCCGTGCGGGACGGCGGCAGGGTGCTCGCCCTCTTCCAGCCGCACCTCTACTCGCGCACGCGCCACCTCGCGCACGGGTTCGCGAACGCGCTCGCCACCGCCGACGCCGCCTGCGTGACGGAGATCTACCCGGCCCGCGAAGAGCCGCTGGCCGGCGTGAGCGGCCGGCTGATCGTGGACGAGCTCGCACGCGTCCGGCCGGGGATGCGGATCGGCTGGGCGCCGGCGCTCGAGGACGCCGCGAGCCTCGTCGCGGCCTGGGCACGGCCCGGCGACACCGTCCTCACGCTCGGGGCCGGAGACGTCGACCGCGCAGGGCAGCTGATCCTCGAGGCGCTCGCGTGAGGGTCGAGGAGGGCGTCGAGCTCGCGCGCTTCACGACGCTCGGCACGGGCGGGCCGGCGCGGGCGTTCGCGCGGCCCGAGTCGGAGCAGGAGGTCGAGGAGCTCCTCCGCTGGGCCCGCGAGCGCGGGCTCGAGGTCGCGGTCGTCGGCCTCGGCTCCAACCTCCTCGCGGCGGATGACGGCGTGGACGCGCTCGTGCTCCGGCTCGGCGGCGACCTCGCCTCGGTGCAGATCGCCGGCGAGCTGCTGACGGCGGGCGGCGGCGCGGCGAACGCCGTGTGCCTGCACCGTGCGCGCACCGCCGGCCTCGGCGCCTTCGAGTTCGCGTGCGCGATCCCGGGGACGATCGGCGGCGGCGTCTGGATGAACGCGGGTGCCTACGCCGGCGACTTCGCGGCCGTGCTCGAGCGCGCGCTCGTGGCGACCGCGGACGGCAGCGGCTGGCTGACTCCGGCGGAGCTCGGCCTTTCCTACCGCCACTCGGACCTGCGCCGCGGGCAGGTCGTGCTGCGCGCCGAGCTCCGGCTCCATCCCCGGCCGCCGGAGGAGATCAAGGCCGAGGTGCGCGCGCTGAACGCGCGGCGCAAGGAGGCGCAGCCGACGAACCGGCGCACGTTCGGCAGCGTCTTCAAGAACCCCGCCCACGAGCTGAGCGCGGGACGGCTGCTCGAGGCCTGCGGGCTGAAGGGGCACCGGATCGGCGGCGCGCAGATCTCGCCGAAGCACGCGAACTTCATCGAGAACGCGGACGGCGCGACCACGGCCGACGCGCTCGCGCTGATGGCCGAGGCGCGCCGCCGGGCACTCGAGCAGTTCGGCGTCCGGCTGGAGCACGAGGTGGAGCTGCTCGGCGAGCTCGCGCTTCCCCCGTTGGAGGAGTAGGAGGCCGCCCGGCGGCGGCGAAGCTTCCGCCGTGGCAGCGAAGCGTCGAGCGCGGCGTCCGGCGGCGCGTGCCGCGGCGGTCGCCCTGCCGCGCCTCCCGGGCATTCCGCTTCCGCGCGTCGCGCCTTCCCGTCGCTCGCTCGCCGTCGGCGCCGCAATCCTCCTCTTCTCGCTCTGCGCCTACCTGCTCGCCCGCGGGACCTCGCTCTTCGCCGTCCGTGACGTCGCGGTGCGGGGCGGGCCGGCCCAGGTGGATGCGCAGGTGGAGCAGGCGCTCTCCCCGCTCCTGGGGACGAGCCTCGTCGGGCTCGACGGCTCGGCGGTCGTGCGCCGCGTCGAGGCCCTGCCGACGGTCGTCTCCGCGACGTACGACCGCGCGTTCCCCCACACCCTGCGCCTGACGATCGTCGCCGAGCGGCCGGCGGCCGTCCTGCGACGCGGTTCGGATTCCTGGCTTCTCTCGGCGCGCGGCCGCGTGATGACCCGCCTCCGCAACCCGCAGGCCCACCCGCATCTGCCGCGGATCTGGGCGACCTCGCACACGGCGGTCGCGCTCGGCGCCGTGCTGCCTCGGGCGATCGGTGGCGCCGCCGCCCTCGCCGTCGGCCTCGCGGGCCCGTTCGCCACGCAGATCGGCGCGGTCACGGACACGGCAGGCTTTCTCGTCTTCCATCTCCGCTCCGGGCTGGAGGTGCGGCTCGGAGCACCCGGCGCGATCCGGCTCAAGGTGGCGGTGATCCGGCGCGCCCTGCGTGTACTGCCGCTCGGCACGACCTACCTCGACGTCAGCGTCCCCGGGCGGCCGGTGGCAGGCACGGGTACGCCACCGCCACTGCTCAACCCTAAAGTCTCAACTAGAGGTTGATGCCATGAGTGTCGATCTCGCGTTGACAGCGAGATTCGCGGCGCGTACCCTGCCCCGCGAACGGCGTTCTGCCCGCCCCAATCCTCGACCAAAGGTTCAGGTTTCGCGATGAGCACGCGCGACGCGTCAGCCAATTATCTCGCCGTCATCAAGGTCGTCGGCGTCGGCGGCGGCGGCACGAACGCCGTCAACCGGATGGTGGACGCCGGGCTCTCCGGCGTCGAGTTCATCGCCGTCAACACCGACGCGCAGGCGCTCATGATGTGCGACGCCGACGTGAAGCTCCACATCGGCTCGGATGCGACGCGCGGTCTCGGCGCCGGCGCCGATCCCGCGGTGGGACAGGCCGCTGCGCAGGAGAGCCGCGACGAGCTGAAGGAGGCGCTGAAGGGCGCGGACATGATCTTCGTGACCGCGGGCGAAGGCGGCGGAACGGGCACGGGCGCGGCGCCGATCCTCGCCGATCTCGGTCGCGAGCTCGGCGCGCTCACCGTCGGCGTCGTCACGAAGCCGTTCGGCTTCGAGGGACGCCGCCGCTCGCAGCAGGCCGAGCAGGGCATCGAGAACCTCCGCGACCGCCTCGACACGCTGATTGTGATCGAGAACGACCGGCTGCTCCAGGTGGTTGAGCGCCAGACGTCGGTGGTCGACGCCTTCCGGATGGCCGACGACGTCCTCCGGCAGGGCGTGCAGGGAATCACCGACCTGATCACGGTGCCGGGGCTCGTCAACCTCGACTTCGCCGACGTTCGGACGATCATGCGCGAGGCCGGGTCGGCGCTGATGGGCATCGGCACGGCGACCGGCGAGAACCGCGCCGCCGAGGCCGCGCGCTCGGCCGTCTCGTCCCCGCTGCTCGAGTCCTCGGTCGCGGGCGCCACGGGCGTCCTCCTCAACATCACGGGCGGGCCGGACATCGGCCTCTTCGAGGTGAACGAGGCGGCAGAGGTCGTGACGGGCGCCGCCGACCAGGACGCGAACGTGATCTTCGGCGCGGTGATCGACGACGCGATCGGCGAGGAGGTCCGCGTCACGGTGATCGCGACCGGCTTCGGCGGCCAGCGCCGCCGGTGGCGCTCGGGGAGCGCCGAGGCGGGAGCGCCGACGCCTCCGGCGCCGACGCCGGCCCCGGCCGGGAACGCGGGCGAGACGCTCGACGTCCCGTCCTTCCTCCGCGGCGAGTAGCGCGTTTCGCGCGGGGAGGTTTTGGACCCCCGAAACGGGGCACACGATGCGTGCCCTCAACAGGGTTGACCGTAAGAGTCAACCCCACGACCCGGTCCGCTGCCCCGGCCGTCTCGCGACTGCCGGGGCAGCTCCGTTCTGGGGGGCATTTCCACCCCGATCCCGGCCCGGGCGTCACGCACTAGGATCGGCCGTGGCCATGACCGACACCCTCCTGCACACGCCGCTGCACCGGCGCCACGTCGAGCTCGGCGCCCGGATGGTCCCGTTCGCGGGCTGGGAGATGCCCGTCCAGTACGACGGCGTGATCGTGGAGCACCGAGCCGTCCGCACCGACGCCGGCGTCTTCGACGTCTCGCACATGGGCGAGCTCGAGGTCGAGGGCCCACGCGCGCAGGAGCTGCTGCAGTCCACGCTCTCGAACGATCTCGAGCGAGTCGCGCCCGGCGAGGCGCAGTACACGCTGCTCACGAACGAGGAAGGCGGGATCGTCGACGACCTGATCGTCTACCGGCTCGACGGTCACCGCTACCTCCTGATCGTCAACGCCGCCAATCGCGACGCCGACTACGCGTGGCTCAAGGAGCGCGAGATCACCGGCTCCGACGTGCGGGACGTCTCGGACGAGTACGCACTCCTCGCGGTGCAGGGGCCGCGCGCGATCGAGCGGCTCGGCCTGCCGCCCGCGAAGCCGTTCACCTTCGCGGAGACGACGCTGGACGGCGTCGACGTGATGGTCAACCGGACGGGGTACACCGGCGAGGACGGCTGCGAGCTGCTCTGCATGAACGAGGACGCCGTCCGCCTCTTCGACGCCGTGCTCGAGCGCGGCGCCGTCCCGTGCGGGCTGGGCGCGCGCGACACGCTTCGGCTCGAGGTCTGCTTCCCGCTGCACGGCAACGACATCACGCCGGAGACGGACGCGATCTCGGCCGGCCTTGGCTGGGCGTGCGCGCTCGACACGGACTTCAGCGGCGCCGACGTCTTGCGCCGGGTCAAGGAGCAAGGGCCCGAGCGCCGCCTCGTCGCGTTCACGATGGACGAGAAGGCGATCCCGCGCCACGGCATGCCCATCGAGGGCGGCGGCGAGGTGACCTCCGGGTCGCATTCGCCGATGCTCGACGTCGGCATCGGCCTCGGGTACGTCGCGACGGCGCAGTCGAAGCCGGACACCGAGCTGACGATCGACGTCCGGGGGCGGCCGCGCCGCGCGCACGTCGTCAAGAAGCCGATCTACAAGCCGCAGAAAAGGGAGGGTTGAGTGGCAGCCGCCGAGAGCTATCCCGACGAGCTCAGGTACCACCGCGACCACGACTGGGCCCGCATCGACGGGGACGAGGCCGTGCTCGGCATCACCTGGTACGCCGCCGACTCGCTCGGCGAGCTCGTCCACTTCGAGCCGCCCGAGGTCGGGGCGAGCGTCTCGAAGGACGCGCCGTACGGCGAGGTCGAGTCCGTCAAGGCCGTCTCCGACGTGATCGCTCCCCTCTCGGGGGAGGTGCTGGAGGTCAACCAGCGGGTCGTGGACGCACCCGAGACCGTGAACGAGGACCCCTACGGCGACGGCTGGCTCGTCCGCGTCCGGCTGACGGACGCCGGCGAGGCGGACGCGCTCCTCGACGCCGACGCCTACCGGCAGGTGCTCGCGGAGCAGTGAGCCACCCGTTTCTCGCCCTCACGGACGACGACCGGGAGGAGATGCTGCGCACGATCGGCGTCGAGTCGGTCGACGAGCTGTTCCGCGACATCCCCGCCGGCGTCCACTTCGGCCGGGAGCTCGATCTCGAGCCGGCGCTCTCCGAGCAGGAGCTGTTCGCGCACGTCTCCGAGCTCGCGGCCCGAAACGCCGACGCGGGGAGCGAGCTCTCCTTCCTCGGCGCCGGGATCTACGACCACTACGTCCCCGCGGTCGTCGACGCCGTCCTCCAGCGCGGAGAGCTCCTGACCGCATACACGCCGTACCAGCCCGAGATGAGCCAGGGCGTGCTGCAGGCGATCTTCGAGTACCAGACCGCGATCTGCGAGCTGACCGGGATGGACGTCTCGAACGCCTCCGGCTACGACGGGACGACGGTCGCGGCGGACGCGTGCTTCATCGCGAAGCACGCGACGGGGCGCTCCAGGCTCGTCGTCACCGAGGCGACGAGCCCGCAGGTGCGCCAGGTCGTGAAGACGTACGCACCCGGCTTCGGCCTCGACGTGGTCGAGGTCCCGCACGAGGACGGGACGACGGATCCCGAGGCGCTCGCACGCGCAGCGGAGGACGCGGCCGCCGTGATCTTCCAGCAGCCGAACTTCTTCGGCTGCCTCGAGCCGGCGCCGGAGCTGGCCGCCGCAGCCGGCGACGCCGGAGCTCTGGCGATCGTCCATGCCGACCCGCTCTCACTCGGCGTGCTCGAGGCGCCCGGACAATACGGCGCGTCGATCGTGCTCGGCGAGGGGCAGGCTGCCGGGAACTTCCCGTCCTACGGCGGGCCGCACTACGGCTTTCTCGCGGCGCGGCAGGAGTTCATCCGCCGCATGCCGGGCCGGATCGTCGGCGAGACGCTGGACACCGCGGGTGAGCGCGGCTATGTCCTCACCCTGCAGACCCGCGAGCAGCACATCCGCCGCGAGAAGGCCACCTCCAACATCACGACGAACCAGACGCTGCTCGCCCTCGGCGGCCTCGTCTACCTCACCTGGCTGGGGCCGCAGGGTCTGCGCGAGCTGGGGGAGACCTGCCTGTCGCTGGCGGCCTACGCGAAGCAGCGGCTCGCGGAGCGGGCCGGCCTCGAGGCGCTGTTCTCGGGACAGACAACGTTCAAGGAGTTTGCGATCCGCGTCGGACGGAACGCGCACGAGGTCGTCGCGGCCGCGCGCGAGCGCGGAGTCCATCCGGGCTACGCACTCGGGCGCGACTACCCGGGCATGGACGACGTCCTGCTGGTCGCCGTCACCGAGCGCCGCACTCCGGAGGAGATCGACCGCCTCGCAGACGTGCTCGCCGAGGTGGCCGGATGAAGCTGATCTACGAGAAGTCGCAGCCGGGGCGCCGCGCGTCCCACATCCCGCGCCCCGAGGGCTTGCCTCGGCCGGAGCTGCCGGACGCGCTCCGCCGCAGCGCCCCGCCGCGCCTGCCCGAGGTCCCGGAGTTCGAGCTGATCCGCCACTTCACCGAGCTGTCGACCCGGAACTTCGGCGTCGACACCGGCTTCTATCCGCTCGGCTCCTGCACGATGAAGTACAACCCGCGGATCAACGAGCGGCTCGCCGCGCTCCCCGGCTTCGCGAGGCTCCACCCGCTGCAGGACGAGGCGGGCGCACAGGGCGCTCTCGAGCTGATGTGGCGGCTGCAGGAGATCCTCGCCGAGGTGACCGGGCTCGACGCGGTCTCGCTCCAGCCGGCGGCGGGCTCCCAGGGCGAGCTGACGGGACTGATGCTCGTCCGGGCCTACTTCGACGCGCTCGGCCAGAGCGAGCAGCGGCGGAAGGTCGTGATCCCCGACACCGCGCACGGCACGAATCCCGCGTCCGTGACGATGGCCGGCTACGAGCTGACGCCCGTGCGAACCGACGCGCGCGGCAACATCGACGTCGACGACCTGCGCGGCAAGGTGGACGAGCACACGGCGGCGCTGATGCTGACGAACCCGTCCACGCTCGGCCTCTTCGACGAGAACATCGAGGAGATCGGCCGGATCTTCCACGGCGCCGGCGCGCTCATGTACTACGACGGCGCGAACCTGAACGCCGTCTGCGGCATCTCGCGGCCGGGCGACATGGGGTTCGACATCGTCCACATCAACCTGCACAAGACGTTCTCGCAGCCGCACGGCGGCGGCGGCCCGGGCGGCGGCCCGATCGCCGTGCGGAGGACGCTCGAGCCGTACCTGCCGGTTCCCGCGGTGATCCGCCGGCAGGACGGGACGTTCGCGTACGACTTCGACCGGCCGCAGACGATCGGCAAGGTGCGCGGCTATGCCGGGCCGTTCGGCGTCTTCGTGCGCTCGTACGCCTTCCTCCGCATGTGGGGGCCGCGGCTGCGCGAGATGTCCGAGGTCGCGGTGCTGAACGCGAACTACGTGCTCGCCCGGCTGAAGGAGGCGTACGACCTGCCGTTCGACCGGCTCTGCATGCACGAGTTCGTCCTCTCCGCGCGCAGCCTGAAGCGCGAGCACGGCATCACCGCGCTCGACGTCGCGAAGCGGCTGATGGACTACGGCTTCCACCCGCCGACGATCTACTTCCCGCTGATCGTCCCCGAGGCGCTGATGGTCGAGCCGACGGAGACCGAGACGAAGGAGACGCTCGACGCGTTCTGCGACGCGATGCTCGCGATCGCGCGCGAGGCTGCCGAGGAGCCGGAGCTGCTGAAGGAGGCGCCGCACGACCGGCCCGTCCGGCGCCTCGACGAGGTGCGCGCGGCGAAGCAGCCCGTCGTCAAGTACGCCTTCGAGCAGCATCCCGAGCTCGACGCCGAGCCGCGCCCCGTCGCGGCCGAGGCGCCGAAGGGCGTCTGATCGACGGCATCCGCATCTCGGAGACGGTCGACGGCGTCGACTGGGAGCGCGCGAAGGCGGACCTCGCCGCCGACGACTTCGACAACGGCCGCTCGCCGGCGGCGCTGCGCCGTTCCTTCGAGCGGTCGCAGCACGTCGCGATCGCGTGGGACGGCGAGCGCGTCGTCGGGATGGCGCGGCTTCTCGCCGACGGGGTCTGCAACGCCTATCTGCTCGACGTCTGGACGGCGTCGAGCCACCGGCGCCGCGGCATCGGACGCGCGCTGGTCGAGCAGCTCGCCGCAGCGGTGCCCGGGCACCACGTCGGCCTGCAGACCGACGACGCGCAGGCGTTCTACGAGTCGATGGGCTTCCGGCGCCAGCCGGAGTTCATGTCGCGCGTGTCCGGTCGCTGGCTGGAGAACGACGCGAACCGCGGCTAGGGCAGACGCACGTCGTGCCTGCTGCGAGCCAGGCTCCGGTGACCGCCCACCGGGCAACGGCAGCGGACGATCAGGTTGCCGCCGACGGGGAAGCCACGCGCCCGCAGGGCGAGCGGCTCGACGAGTGACGCAGCTGCCAGCAACAGCAGTCCCCGGCGACGTCTCGAATGCGGAATGCGTGCCTTCATGTCGACAAGCGTGCGGCGCCGGTGCGGGGCTTCGGCGCCGCGGCGAGCTGGCCGCAGGCCGCCTCGATGTCCCGCCCGCGGGTGAGCCGCACGGTCGCCGGCACGCGCGCGCGGTCGAGGACGGCGCGGAAGGCTCCGATCCGCTCGCGCGAGGAGCCGTCGTAGAGCCCCGTCGGGTTGTACGGGATCAGGTTGACCTTGAAGTGCTCGCGCCCGAGCAGGGCTGCGAGCGCGCGCGCCTGCTCCGGCGAGTCGTTGACGCCGGCGAGCATCACGTACTCCACGAAGACGCGACGGTTCGTCGCCGTCGCGTGGCGTCGGCCCTCGGCGACGACGTCGGCGAGCGGATAGCGGTCGTTCACGGGCATGATCCGCGACCGCAGCTCGTCGTCCGGGGCGTGCAGAGACAGCGCGAGGCGGATCGGCTCGTCCACCTCGTCGACGAAGCGGCGCAGGCCGGGCAGCCAGCCGACCGTCGAGATCGTCGTCCGCCTGTGCGTGATCCCGACGTCGGGCAGCCGCCGCGCCGCCGCGAGCACCTCGTCGAGGTTGAGCATCGGCTCGCCCATCCCCATGAAGACGGCGTGGTCGACCTCCGTCCGGCGGCGGAAGTGGAGCGCCTGGTCGAGGATCTCCGAGGCGGTGAGGTTGCGGCCGAAGGCCATCGAGCCCGTCGCGCAGAACGTGCACGTGAGTGGGCAGCCCGACTGCGAGGAGAGGCAGAGCGAGCGGCGGCCGTCGCGGTAGCGCATCAGCACCGCCTCGACCGGATGGCCGTCCGCGGTGCGGAAGAGCGTCTTGACCGTGCCGTCGCGCGCCTCGCGCTCGGTCTCTACCGCGAGCGTGGAGAACGGCACGGTCGCGGCGAGCTGCTCGCGCAGAGCGAGCGACAGGTTCGTCATCGCCTCGTAGCCGTCGGCGCCGCGGGCCGTCCATTCCCACACCTGGCGCGCGCGGAAGGCGGGCTCGCCGCGCTCCGCGAGCGTCCGTTCGAGCAGGCTCAGGTCCACCGGCTCACGGTAGCCACTCGCCGGGCGGCCCGGCCTCGACGCGGCGGAGCACCTCCGACGGCTCGGCGTGGAGGTTCTCGAGCCACCACGTGACGCCGGCTGCGGCATACGCGGGCAGGTCCGCCTCGGCCGAGCGGCCGATGAAGCACACGTCCCGGATCGGCCGGCCGGCGAGCAGCTCGCGCAGGCACTCCGGCGAGACGAGGTTCCGGTGCCGGTCGGAGCCGTCGACGAGCCAGCCGTCCCAGCGCGCGGCGCGCCGCCGCGCCGCCGCCGACATGCCGCCGATCCAGAACGGGATCTCGCGCAGCGGCAGCGGTGCGAGCGTGACGCCCGACTCGAGCGGCTCGCCGCGCAGCAGGCCGCGGAGCCGGACGAGACCCTCGTCGAGCCTCGCGGCACGGGCCTTCTCGTCTGCGTCCTCGCCGAAGGCGGTGAACTCGGCCGGGCGGCCGCCGAGACCGGCGCCGAAGACGACGCGACCGCCGCTCGTGTGCGAGAGCGTGGTCAGCTCCTGCGCGAGGTTCTGGACCCGCCGCCGGGCGACCGGCGTCACCGCCGTCCCGAGCAGGATCCGCTCCGTCACCGCGGCGCAGGCGCCGAGCGTCACCCACGGGTCGGCCGACGGGACGCCCAGCGACGCCCAGGCGAGGTGGTCCCAGACGAGCAGCGCCTCCCAGCCCGCGGCCTCCGCCGCGCGCGCGACCTGCACCGTCCGCCGCGGATCGGCGAACGCATCCAGGGTGCGCAGTTGCAGGCCGTAGCGCATGGGCCGAGACGCTAGCGTGCGCCTCGTGATCGATCTCCGCTCGGACACCGTGACGAAGCCGACGGCGGGGATGCTCGCCGCGATGGCGGAGGCCGAGGTCGGGGACGAGCAGTTCGGAGAGGATCCGACCACGAACGAGCTGCAGCGGCGCGCAGCCGAGCTGCTCGGCCACGAGGCGGCGCTCTTCCTGCCGACGGCCACGATGGCGAACCAGGTCGCGCTGCGGGCGCTCTCGCGGCCCGGCTGCAAGGTCGTGGCGGAGGAGCGGACGCACGTCCTGATCTACGAGTGGGGCGGGCCGGCGATCCATTCCGGGCTCGTGATGCAGGGGCTGCCGGCCGAGGCGGGGCGGCCGACGCCGCAGCAGCTCGAGGAGCTCGACGACTTCGGGCCCGGCAGCGTGCTCGTGCTCGAGAACACGCACCGCAGCTCCGGCGGGCGGATCTGGCCGCCGGACGAGTTCCGGACGATGGTCGACAGCGCCCGCGCGCGCGGCGCCGCCGTGCACCTCGACGGCGCGCGGCTCATGAACGCGTCCGTGGGCGCCGGGCTGCCGGCCTCCGCCTGGAGCGCGCTCGCCGACACCGTCACCGTCTGCTTCTCGAAGGGGCTCGGCTGCCCGTTCGGCGCCGTCCTCGCGGGCCCGGCGGAGACGATCGAGCGCGCTTGGGAGGGGAAGTACCTGCTCGGCGGGGCGCTCCGGCAGTCCGGTGTCGCGGCCGCGGCGATGCTCTACGCGCTCGACCACCACGTCGAGAGGCTCGCCGACGACCACGCGCGCGCGCAGCGGCTGGCCGAGGGCATCGGGATCGACCCGGCGACCGTGGAGACGAACTTCGTCCCGATTCCCGACGAGCCCGGACTGCGCGAGCAGCTCCGCGAGCGCGGCGTCCGCGTCGGCGGGCTCCGGCCCGGCTGGCTGCGCGCCGTGACGCATCTCGACGTCGGCGACGAGGAGATCGACGAGGCGATCGGGCGGATCTCGGAGGTACGGGCTGTCCGCGCCTGAGCGGCTCGCGGCGCGCCTCGACCGGATCGTCGGCGCCGAGCAGCGCGAGAAGCGGCTGCCGAGCGTCGCGACGGCCGTCCTCCGCGACGGCGACCTCGTCTGGGAGCGCGCGGTCGGGATCGCGGACGTCGCGTCCGGCGCCGAGGCCACTCCGGACACGCAGTACCGCGTCGGGTCGATCACGAAGACCTTCACGGCGGCGGCGATCATGCAGCTGCGCGACGAGGGGAAGCTCGACCTCGAGGATCCGCTCGACCGGCACGTCGAGGGCGCCGCGCACAGCCCGAGCCTGCGGCGGCTCCTCTCGCATGCATCCGGCCTGCAGCGCGAGACGCAGGACGACTCGTGGCTGACGCTCCGCTTCGCGCCGGTGGACGAGCTGCTCGAGACGCTCGACCGGGCCGAGCAGATCCTGCCGTCGGGAGCGCGCTTCCACTACTCCAACCTCGCGTTCGCCCTGCTCGGCGTCGTCGTCGAGCGCGTCTCCGGCGTCCCGTACATGGACTACGTCCGCGAGCGGCTGCTCGAGCCCGTCGGCCTGACGCGGATGAGCTTCGAGCCCGAGCAGCCGGCGGCCACCGGCTATCTCGTGCAGCCGTACGCCGACGGCGTCTGGGACACGATCAGCGTCGAGACCGGCGCGTGGGCGGCGGCCGGCCAGCTCTGGGGCACCGTGCGCGATCTCTGCCGCTGGGGCGCGTTCCTGTCCGATCCGGACGAGTCCGTCCTCTCGCGCGCCAGCGCTGAGGAGATGCGGACGGTGCAGGTGATCGACGACCACGAGCGCTGGCTCTGGGGCTACGGTCTCGGACTGCAGCTGCGGCGCGACGAGAACCGCATCCTCGCGGGGCACGGCGGGTCGATGCCGGGCTTCATCGCGCGGCTCTACTTTGCGCCGCGGGAGAAGGTCGTCGTCGCGGCGCTGACGAACGAGAGCGAGGCGCTCCTGGCCGACTTCGCGCTCGCGCTCGCCCGCGAGACGATCGAGGAGTGGCCGGCCGCGCCGGAGCCGTGGCGGATCGGAGCGCCGCCGCCCGGCGACGTCGAGCCGCTGCTCGGCATCTGGTTCCAGGAGGCGAGCCAGCTCGTCCTCCGCTGGCGCGAAGGTCGGCTCGAGGGGCGCTTCGCCGAGGCGCTCGACTGGCAGCCGTCGTCGTTCTTCGAGCGGGAGGGCGAGGATCGCTGGCGGACGGTTTCCGGCCCCGAGCACGGCGAGCTGCTGCGGGTCGAGCGGGCGGAGGACGGCTCGGTGGCGCGGCTGGTCTGGGCGGGCTATCCGGTCACCCGCGAACCCGGCCCCTGGCGGGCGCCCGAGTAGCCGCTACTCGTACTGCAGGGCGGCGAGGACGTTGAGGCGGCCGGCGCGGCGGGCGGGGAGGATCGCCGCGAGCAGGCCGGCGATGATCGCCACGATCACGAAGACGACGAGCGTGATCCAGGGAACCGTGAACGCGGCGTACTGGATCGCGTAGCCGACCATCAGCGCGAGCAGGACGCCGAGCGGGATCGCCAGCGCGGCCCCGATCAGCGAGGTGACGACGCTCTCGTAGCGGATCAGCTGCCGCACCTGGCGGCGCGTCATGCCGACCGCGCGCAGCATCCCGAGCTCGCGCGTGCGCTCGAAGACCGTGAGGACGAGCGTGTTCACGATCCCGAACAGGCTGATCACGATCGAGAGCGACAGGAGCACGTAGAGGAGCTTCACGAGGCTGTCGATCCCCTCCTCCTGGTTCTTCTTGAACTGGGCCTCGGTGGCGATCTTCGCCTCGGGGAAGGGCCGCAGCGCGTGCTCGAGCCGGGACGTGTTCGCCGGCGTGACGCCTCCCTCCATGTTCACGAAGGTGTAGACGTTCTGCGGGTTCTGGAAGGACGCGTCGAAGCGCCGCGTCGAGATCGTGATGTCGCCGTACGGCGAGCCGCCCTTCGGCGGCGCGAAGATGCCGCTCAGGCGGAGGTGCAGGGTGTGGCCGGTCGGCGTCTCCACGGCGATCGGCGAGCCGACGGCCAAGTGGTGCGTCTTCGCGTAGTCCTTGGAGACGAACGCGCCGTTCCAGCCGAGCCTGCCGGGCGTCGCCTGCGAGCCGGAGGCCCAGTCGACGGTGATCACCCGCGCGATGTCGCCGCCGACTCCCGTGATGCCCGCGTTCGAGCCGAACGCGCGGCCCTCGCCGGCGCGCACGCCCGAGACGACGGTCACGCCGGGCACCTTCTTCAGCGCCTGCGAGGAGGCGATCGAGATCGGAGAGAAGTTGTCGGTCGCCGTCAGCGCGTAGTCGGCGCGGAAGACGGAGTTCACGGCGCTCTCGAAGCGCGTCTTCAGCCCGGCCGCGAGCACGGAGACGAGAGTGACGAGCGCAAGCCCGATCATCAGCGCGGAGGCGGTCGACGCCGTCCGCTGCGGGTTCCGCATCGCGTTGCCGCGCGCGAGCTCGCCCGAGGCGCCGCCCATGCGGGCGCCCGGCCAGCCGAGCACGCGGGCGAGCGGCGGCACGAGCGTCTTCGCGAGCATCGCGACGCCGAGGAAGATCGCGGCCGCGCCGACGCCGATCGCGAGCAGCCGGTTCGTCGTCGAGAGGCCGCCGACGAAGAGGCCGACGAGCATGAGCGCGAGCGCGACGACGATCGTGGTCAGGGCCGCGTACGGCCCGAAGCGCGCGAAGCGGGACTCGGGGAGCACAGCACCCTCGCGGACGGCCGCGATCGGCGGCACGCGCGTCGCGCGGATCGCGGGCCGCAGCGCGGCGAGCAGCGTCACGATCGTCCCGACCACGAGCGAGACGACGATCGTCCGCGTCGCGAAGACCGTCCCCGCCTGCGGCAGGTCGACGCCGAGCTTGACGAACGCCGCGTTCAGCCCCTTCGCGAGGCCGAGCCCGAGGAAGAGGCCGACGACCGACGCGAGCAGCCCGATCACGAACGCCTCGACGAGCACCGAGCCGAGCACCTGCCGGCGGGTCGCGCCGAGTGTCCGGAGCGTCGCGAGCTCCCGCGTCCGCTGCGCGATCGTGATCGAGAGCGTGTTGGCGATCACGAAGATCCCGACGAAGAGCGCGACGCCCGCGAACGCGAGCAGGAAGTCCTGGAAGATCGAGAGGAAGCCGCTCGTGTCCTTCGTCGCCTGCTTCGTCTGCCCCTGGCCGGTGCGCACCTGCGCCGTCGCGGGCAGGATCGGCCGGATCTGGTCGACGAGCTGCTGTGGCGTCGTGCCCGGCTTCGCCGCGACGTCGATCCCGTCGAGCCGGCCCTCCTTGTGGAAGATCTTCTGCGCCGTCGGGAAGTCGAAGATCGCCATCGTCGCGCCGCCGAGCGAGGAGACGCCGCCGATCTCGACGATCCCGCTGATCCGGTACCGCTGCTCGGCGCCGCGTGCGATCACCCCGATCGTGTCGCCTGCCGTGTAGTCCTTCTTCGACGCCGTGTTCGCGTCGATCGCGACCTCGTGCGCCCCGACGGGCCAGGAGCCGCTCACGAGCTCGAGCGGGTTGAAGCGCTGGTCGGAGTGCGGGTGGACGGAGAAGGCGAGCGGCGGCGCGCCGTGGCCGGAGATCACCTTCCCGTCGCGGCCGACGAGGTAGGCGTAGTCGGAGATCCCGCCCTCCGCCTCCGCGACGCCGGGCAGGTTCCGCACCTTGCCGAGCAGCGACGCCGGGAAGGACGGCGGCAGCGCGTTGTTGTTGTTGCCGTTGTCGTTCCCGATCGCGCTCTTGCCGGTGACGACGGCGTCGGTGTGCTTGTAGACGGTCGTGAAGACCGTCCCGAACGCCGACTTGATCGTGTCGGTCAGGACGTAGGTGCCGCTGATCATCGCGACGCCGAGCACGATCGCGACGATCAGCGGCACCTACGTCCTGACCGACACGATCAAGTCGGCGTTCGGGACGGTCTTCACGACCGTCTACAAGCACACCGACGCCGTCGT
>Ga0070739_10004720_pt1 | contig 15932 bp, 13 predicted proteins | sample Coa_R1_7_FD_66445 | JGI IMG/M metagenome (GOLD analysis project Ga0070739, IMG submission 66445) | Surface soil microbial communities from Centralia Pennsylvania, which are recovering from an underground coalmine fire - Coalmine... | ecosystem: Environmental > Terrestrial > Soil > Unclassified ... | reverse complement strand
TGCGGTGGAGCGCGGAGAGGGCATCGACCTCACTGGCATCATCGCTCAGGCACTACAGATGGGCGATGAGCTCCACAATCGCAATAAGGCGGCGACTGCACTGCTCACGCGGCAAATGGCCGGCGCACTCAGCCTCGTGTGCGACGACAGCCGCGATGAGCGGTCTAAGATCTTCCACTACCTCGCCGAGACCGACGTCTTCTTCCTCAACCTGGCCATGGCCGCCTGCAAAGCGGCGCTTGATCCGGCCGCCGGCTTCACGGGGTCGACCGTCGTGACTGCCATGGCTCGAAACGGTACCGAGTTTGGGATTCGCACCGCCGGCACCGGCGATCGCTGGTTCACGGCGGCTGCGCCGGGCGTCGAAGGGCTGTACTTTCCAGGGTTCGGGCCTCACGACGCCAATCCTGATCTCGGAGACAGCGCCATCACGGAGACCGCCGGGCTTGGCGGCTTCGCCCTGGCGGCCGCGCCGGCAATCGTCCAGTTCGTCGGCGGATCGGTTTCTCGAGGCCGGGAAATAACCGAGGAGATGTATCAGATCACGCTGGCCGAGCACCCGGTCTTCCAGCTTCCCGCCCTTGATTTCCGAGGCAGCCCTGTTGGCATTGACTGCATCGCCGTGGCCCGGACGGGAATAGCCCCGGTGCTCGATACGGGTATCGCTCACAAACGTGCCGGCATCGGCCAGATTGGCGCTGGCATCGTGCGCGTTCCCATTGAGCCCTTCGTGGACGCGCTCGAGTCGCTCGTGGTATGACGTCTGACCAGGTTCGAGCTTGATCTCCGTGCAGCCGCATAGACTCGCTCACCGATCACTTGATTTCGATCCACGGTGATCGATAGGATGCTGTGGCGACAGGCACTCACGAGCGGTATGCTCAACTAAGGTGGTACGCGGGGGATGACGGGGAATGGTGGAAGCGGCAGTTCGAGCACGAACTGAAACCGTTCCGGCCATCCGCCTCGACGGCGTCTCGATGCGCTACGGGACCAAGGGTCAGGGTCTCCTGGCGCTCTCCGATGTTTCGCTCGACATCGCCGAAGGAGAGTTCCTCTCACTACTCGGCCCCTCGGGTTGCGGCAAGAGCACATTGCTTCGCCTGATCGGCGATCTGCTTCAGCCCACGGGTGGGGAGATCCGCCTTCGGGGAAAGGCAGCCGCACGGGCCCGGCTCGACCGCGACTACGGCATGGTGTTCCAGTCGCCGGTACTCTACGACTGGCGCACCGTGGCCAAGAACGTACAGCTGCCGCTCGAGATCATGCGCGTGCCCAGAGTGGAGCGACGGGAGCGGACGCGCCGCTTGCTCCGGCTCGTTGGACTGCAGGAGTTCGAGAACCGTTTTCCCTGGGAGCTTTCTGGAGGCATGCAGCAGCGGGTTGCCATTGCTCGCGCGCTCTCGTTCCAGCCTGGGATCCTGCTGATGGATGAGCCCTTTGGCGCGCTTGACGAAATGACTCGCGACCGTCTCAATCTGGAGCTGCTCAACGTCTGGAGTGAGACCGGCACCACCATCGTCTTCGTAACTCACAGCATTCCGGAGGCTGTCTTTCTCTCGGACCGCATCGCCGTGATGAGTCCCCGGCCAGGACGCGTCGATGCGGTCGTTCCGGTCGATCTTCCGCGCCCACGAGATGCCTCGACGCGTGAGGATCCGGACTTCTTCGATCTCATCAAGCTGATTCGTAGTCATTTGAAGGAGAATCTGTGACCGGAGCGGCCCTCGAGCTTGGGTCGGCCGCCGTGCCTGGCTCGAGACCCAAGTCGCGGCTCCAGGGACGCATCCTCGACCTCGCCGCGATCATTGGCGTCTTCGCCCTCGTGGTCGGCTTCTGGTATCTGGCTGCCATCTATTACAACCTCGGATCGCTGCGACTGCACTATGACGACCTCGGCCAGCTCGGCTACTGGAACCATCTGGGGTTCTGGAGGCAGGCGGGCGCGGCATTGAATTGGAGCACGCCCACGTTGCCGGCGCCGCATCAGGTGCTGGCCAATCTGTGGTCTCGATTGGATGAGTCTCCGAGCGCCTCAGGCAATCTCTGGGTTGACCTTGGCACAACGGGATCCGAGGCGGTGCTCGGCTTCCTCCTAGGGTCGGCCGTGGGTATCGCGCTCGCATTCGCGTTCGTCAAGAGCCGCATCCTCGAGCTGTCGCTCTTCCCCTACGTGGTCATGTCACAGACCGTACCCATCGTCGCCTTGGTCCCGGCGCTCGTGGTCGCACTGGGCCTCGGGCTCAGAGCCAAGGTACTGATTGCCGCCTATCTGGCCTTCTACCCTGTGACCGTCAGCGCCGTCAAGGGGCTGCGCTCGATCAACCCGCTGGCGCACGAGCTGATGCGCTCGTACGCCGCCGGCGCGTGGCAGACCTATCTGAAGCTCCGGCTGCCCGCAGCCCTGCCGTTCATCTTTACCGGTCTCAAAATCGGCATAACCGCCAGCGTGATCGGCGCCATCATCGCGGAGCTGCCCGTGGGATCCGAGTTCGGGTTCGGACGGGCGATCATTGACGCCAGCACCTACGGGCAGAACATTCTTCTCTGGGCCACCATCGCGGGTTGCGGTCTCTTGGGTTTGGCGCTCTATCTGGCCGTCGTGGGTACCGAGAAGCTGGTCGTGCGCAACCGGCCGGGAGAGGTCTGAGGTGGCTGCCCACACGTCAGCCGAAGCGACGGGCGACGGCATCACACCGGATCTGGCGGGGGGCGAGGGCGTGCTCGTCACCGACCGGCTTGTACTGGACTCCCGAAAGCCTGCAGCGGACCCCTTGCGGCTTGCCGGCCGCCTTCTGCCGCCCCTGGTCGTCTTCATACTGGTTCTGGTCCTCTGGCAGTACGCGGTTCCGGCGGCGGGGATCCAGAGCTTTCAACTTCCCACACCCAGCGAGATTTGGTCAACCTTCGTGTCAGTCCACTCGGTGGTCCTGAATTACGGCTGGTTCACCTTCTGGAATGAGGCCCTGCGGGGCTATCTCATTGGCTCGGCGGCGGGCTTTCTCATCGCCGTGCTGGCCTGGAGGTTCTCCCTGGTCGCCCGAGGAGTCATGCCCTACGCGGTGATCAGCAACTCGATCCCCATAGTCGCCATGGCACCGGTGGCCGTGGTGCTCTTCGGCTTTGACTGGCAGTCGAAGGCCGTTATCTGCGCCGTAATGTGCGTGTTCCCCATGGTGGTGAACACATATCGCGGACTCAGGGCTGTGGACCCGTTGTCTCGAGAGCTGCTCGAGTCCTACGGCGCCGGTGAGTGGACGGCCTTCTGGAAGCTCCGACTGCCTGCCGCGCTCCCCTACGTGTTTAATGGTCTCAAGATCAACACCACGCTGGCCATGATCGGAGCGATCATCGGCGAGTTCTTCGGCAGTCCGCCCGAGGGGCTCGGTCTCTTCATCTCCAATCAGGCCGGCATCAACAACTATTCCGAGACCTGGGCGGGCGTGCTGGTGGCGTGCGTGATCGGCATCGTGTTCTATGGCGTCGTGCTCCTGGTCGAGCGCCGCCTGACGTCGTGGCACGTTTCGTATCGCGCCGGAGTGTGAAGCTGAGAATAACAAGACCAGGTCGCGGAAGCGAGGAAGGAGGTGGAGGAGTCGGGAGCAGCGGATACAAGGATGTCTGCCGGTAAGGTAGTCGCCGAATACAAAGGGGGATGAAAGGACAAATGACACGTTTGATTCGCCTTGCAGCGATCGTCACTATCCTGGCGCTTGGGCTGGCAGCCGGAACTGTCGCAGCGGCACGGCCCGCCAAGGCCAAGCTGGTGACCGTGAGCCTGCAGCTCAAGTGGGTGGCGCAGTCTCAGTTCGCCGGCTACTTCGTGGCCAACGACCTGGGGTACTACAGGAAAGTGGGACTGAAGGTCAACATACTGAACGGCGGCCCGCAGATCACGCCCGAGACGGTGGTCGAGAGCGGCAAGGCGCAGTTCGGGATCGACTGGATGGCCTCTCTGCTCCATGAGCGGGATAACGGACGGAAGATCGTGAACATCGCCCAGATATGGCAGGAGACGGGCATGCGCATGATCGCCTTCAAGAGCTCGGGTATCAGCAGCATCAAGAAATTCAAGGGTCACACCATCGGCGTCTGGCCGTCGGGCAATCAGTACCAGTTCTTTGCCCTGATGCACAAGCTCCATTACAACTGCTCGGTGAACACCTTCAGCTGCGCGTCGTCGACCGGCATCAAGGTGGTGCAGGAAGGATTCACGATGGATCCGTTTCTGAATCACCAGCTCGACGTTTCTCAGGCCATGACCTACAACGAGCTGGGTGTGGTCACGGAGCCGCCGCCTTCGGGACACGGCGTGCCCAAGAACAAGCTGTACATCTTCAACTACAACAAGTACGGAGTCAGCATGCTCGAGGACGGCATCTTCGCCCAGCCGGGCTGGCTCAAGAAGCACAAGTCGATTGCAGTCAAGTTCCTCAAGGCGTCGGTCGAGGGCTGGACCTATGTGGTGAAGCATCCGACAAAGGCCGGTGAGCTCACCTTCAAGCACATTCCCGCGGGCACGGCAACCAAGGGCCACATGATCTACCAGGCCAAGCAGGTGGCGAAGCTCATCTCCGCCGGACTGAAGGGCCACCCGGTTGGCTGGATGAACCCGACGGCGTACAACCGCACCTGGCAGGAAGCTAAGCAGGACGGCGTCATCACCAAGACTCCCAAGGGCGCGTACGACCAGAGCTACTGGAAGGCAGCGACCAAGGGCATGAAGGCGCCGTAGGCGACCGAGCGGATTGCTTTCATCCCGCCTGCCGGGCCGGCGGGCGGGATGAAACAAGCCCGCGATGACCTTAATGCCCGAGCAGAGTGACCTATATGTGGTCCGGAGAGTTCGAGGAGGTCCGTGGGACTGGTCTCTAGGCCTACGCGAGCAAGAAGGGTTCGAGGAGCATGCCGGCTTCATGGACGCTCTCGTGGACGAGGGCTTTATCCTGCTCGGCGGCCCGTTGGAGGGCGAGCGCGAGGTTTTGCACATCGTGGCCGCCTCTTCAGAACAGGAGGTCCGTGACAGGCTGGCCGAGGATAACTGGGAGCGAAACGGGATGCTGACCACGACCACCGTCGAGGGCTGGACCATCCTCCTCGACGGGCTGAGGAGTTAAAGCAACGTAGGCCACAGCCCACTAACAGCCCTACATGACGGGTATCTCAGGCCTGTGTGCCGTCGATCCTCCCCTACCCAGGACGTTCATCCCGATCGCCGGGCGCGGGTAACAACGGTGGGGAGGGAGGATTCAGGCGATGGCCGCGGGTAGATGGCCAGTATGTGCAATCCGTGAGATCGACGGCCTGGAGGCCATTGTCGTCGTGCCCCGGTTACTCTCCGGTCTCGCCGTCGATGCGCTCGCGCAGCAGGTCGGCGTGGCCGTTGTGACGGGCATACTCTTCGATCATGTGAGCCACTATCCAGCGCAGCATCACCGGCTGGTCGTCCCAATTCCGCGCCGCGGTGCTGTCGAACTCGGGCAGGGTAGCGGCGTTTCGCCTGGCCGTGTCGCAGGCCTCCTTCCAGCGCCTCATCACTTCCTCCGCCGAGCAGCTCCCCAGATCCTTGAAATCGCCCTCGGGATCCTCCTTTGAATACATGCGGAAGTGATCGTTGCGGTCGAGAAGCACGTTCTCGAACCAGAAGTATTCGACCTCGGTCATGTGGCGCAGCAGTCCCAGCAATGTCAGCGGTGAGTGGTGCGAAGCCAAGGGCTCCTTCATTTGCGCCTCCGTTAGACCCGAGCACTTCCACTCGAGCGTGTCGCGCTGGTAATCGAGAAACCCGTTCAACACATCACGCTCCGACCCGGATAGGGGCGGAAACCTACGCTCAGAATCCTTCATCGTCATTCCTCCATGATTCGGCAATCACTTCTACAGCGCTCCGCCTATCCAAAGTGCCAGGCCATCGGCCAAGAATCCTGGTCGTCAGCCGAGAAAGCCGCCTCCCATCTGCGACTCTGCCCATTTCTTCCATTCCCGGGCACAGAGTTGCTCTCCGTCACTTCACGGCTTGGGGACCACCTGCGGCGAAGTGATGGACCGGCCTGCTCCGTCGGGGCTCATGGCGGCAACCGAGAATCGGTAAGTCTTTCCGGGCTTTAGGTCGCCGAAAACATGGAACACCCCGGCGCCGACGTTGGATACCAGCAGCTGACTGAGGCCCCTGACCACGTAGCTCGTGCCTGAGGAACAGGCGATTCGGTAACCTGTGACGGGCACGCCGGCGGTTGGATGGGGAGCGTGCCACTCTACCGTCGCGTCATGGTTGCCGGGGTGGACGGAGATCGACCGCGGCCTCGCCGGAAGCTCCGGCGGACGTCGCTGAATCTTCACCGGAAGGGAGGGAATCGACGGTGTGCTGTCGCCGTCCCTGCTCTCGGCCGTCACCGAAAATGTATACGACTGACCTTCGGCCAGACCGGGCATGATATCGTATCCGCGCCGTTCAAAAGCTGCCGCGGGGATCGTAGCCGTCTGCCCACTGGAGGTACGGATGGTGTACGAAGTCACCTGTGCGTTCCCGAACGCATAGCTGGGCGCCCAGGTGACATAGGCTACACCGTTACCGCTATATGCAGCCACTCGCTCCGGAGGGTTGGGAACTGCCCGTCCACGAGGCCGCCACCGCAGAATCCGCCGGAAGGCAGGTTGGAGGCCGGCGTTAGCTATGATGCCCCGTGGCACCTCTCGGGGTCCGCTGATGACCATGTTGCCGGACTTGACCACGGCCAGCAGCGAGGAGTCGGGATCGCCCTGCTGCCAGTAGTTGTGCAGCAGTCGAAGTGGGTCGTCGGCGCCGTCATTGGTCACGTAGTCAGTGTGTGCAATACCCCAGTCGTCGAAGTCGTCGTATGCAACATTGCGTAGGTATGTGATGAATGTGGAACCGTTGTCACTGTAGAGCGCGTGACCCCAGTCGAGCTGATCGTGGATGACGTTGCCCACGACTCGCTCGCCGGTCCCCATGGATGTTCCTGTGAGCCCCTGGGTATAGATACCGCCGCCATCTGTCAGGACCTGCATGGAGTCGAAGATGAGATTGTCCGCGATGAGGTTATTCCTGCTGAAATTTGCCACCGGCGGCTGTCCAATCTTGTCGGGCCATCCGCCCCAGCCAATAGAGATGGCCGTGTAGGGCACATGATCGATCTGGTTGTGTATGAAGCTCGAGTTAGAGACATAGCCGGCGTCAATGGCTACGCCCCCGTGATACTCGACCGGCAAGGCATACAGGTGGTTATCGGCAATGGTGATGCGTGACGTCTGGGATGCGCCCGCGGCTTCCGGCTCGTTCACGTTTCCCACTTCGATGCCGTTCCCCGAGATGTCCGTGAAGACGCATCCCACAACCGACCCCTTCTGCGATCCGTTATCGAGATTGAGGCCTGCGGCTCCGAGGTGTACGAACCGGTCGTCGATGAACGCCAGGTTGCGGTCGTATCGGAACTGGAGATTCCCGGGCTCTTTCGTCCAGGCACCGTAGGGATAGGTTCCGTGAGGAGCGAACGGTCCCAGACCTTCGGTGGCATAGGCACGCTTCCCGGTCAGCGTGTAGTTGGCCTGAATCTCCGAGAAACCCTGCCGGCTGCCGGGTTGAAGCCATGTCGCATACGAGAACTGAAGGTGCGAGAAGACGATGTTGTGGATGGGCCGGCCGGGCGTACCCTGACCGCTGATGAGCGTCTGCAGCCTGGCGGCAACCACGTGCGCCGTCGACATGTTCTGGCCGACTCGAGGAATGTAATAGAGCACATGGGCAGACGAGTCGAGGTAGAACTGGCCGGGGTGTTGCAGAAGTGGGAAGGCGTTCTCAACGTAGGCGGGCTGTTCGCCGTTCGTAAGCCGCGCCGGGCCAACCAGGTCGGCGGAGCGATCCACGTCGCCAGGTACGGTGATCCGCTCAGTCGAGTTGTCCCAGCACGGCTGAGCCATACGGATGACGTCGCCGCGAATTGACGCCACAGGACAGATGGGCTCAGTCCAGCGCCCCAGGCCGTCGACAGGCGCATTCCAGATATGGCCGCCGCCGGTGTAGACGAACTCGATCTGCTTTTGGTTTGCCCACGAGGCCATCAGAGGTGAGGAGGCGCGATACCCGCCGGCTGTCGGCTTCAGCTTCACGGGTAACGGCCCCGCGGCCATCGAGGCACGCATACCATTCACATATACCTGCCGACTGTGCAGGCTCGTGGGCACGGAGGCGGACCAGATATTCATGGTGCGGTCAAAGAGCTTCCACCCTCCCACGCTCACACCGCCGCTGATCACGGGATTTGCGCCCGGAGCAGCGGTCCAGACCACGTCGTGGCCGCCGGTACCTGAATCTTGCGGATCGAGCCGCAGCGGCCGGTCCAGCTGATAGGTGCCGTTCTCCAGCTGGACGGTGATGTCGCGCGTCATGTGGGTGTCGATCGCCCGCACCAGGTCTTGCGCCCGCGACAGGTGTTGAAGCGGAAGCTCCCTGGTCCCCGGGTTCCCGTCATTCCCCGAGGGAGATACGAAGATCGAGGTGCTGCTCGACGCGTCGTTCGGGTGGTCCAAGGCTGGCCGTGCGCCAGGCGCTGCCAAAGCCGTGGGGCTTGGAGCGAGAACACATGCCACAAGGCCAATCAGACCGAAGCCTGAAACCCAGCCTCTCACGGCAATCCATCCCTCCTCAACCGGCCCTGACTCCCATCACGCTTGATATATAACGCTTTTCCACCCGGACCATACCCACGGACCAGGCCGTCATTACCGTCGAATCAGGGAAAGCCGAGGAGCCTCAGACCCGTGGCGGTAAGCCTGGCCGAAATGCTTCACGGAAGACGCGGACTTGCCCGCTTGCCTCCCCCGCCTTCAATCTCAGTCCCCGACGCTCCCATCGATGCGTTGACGCAGCAGGTCCGCGTGCCCGTTGTGACGGGCGTACTCCTCGATCATATGGGTCATGATCCAACGGAACGACGGCGCCCGGTCCTCGGGGAGCCTCCGACGCTTCGCCGGCTGATCGAGCGATTGAACGGTAGCCGCGTTGCGACGTGACCGCTCACACTCCTCCTTCCACAATCGGTATGCTTCGGCCGGATCCTGCCGGTCGACGTCGTCGAAATCACCGTCGGGATTGGCCTCGGAGCAGTACAGCGGCGGCGCCTCTGCACCCTCAAGCGTGCGCGAGAACCAGCCTCGCTCCACCTCGGTCATATGACGGATCAAGCCGACCAGGGTCAGCGTCGAGGGCGGGACAGCCCGCTCGCGCAGCTGTTCATCCGTCAACCCCGAGCACTTCAACGCGAGCGTGTCCCGGTGGTAGTCCAGCCAGCCTTCGAGCGAGGCCCGCTCATCGGTCCTGAAGAGCTCTCTGTCATCTCTGCGATCGGGTTTCGGTATCGCCATCAACACTCCTGTCAGCCTGTCTTCTCGGGCGCCCTGCTGCCGTCTGGCCGTTGGCTCCCTATGCTCCTTGATCATATGCGCCCCATGCAGAGCGCACAGAAGGTCGGTCCAAGGGAGGGAGGGCGGGCCGCGATTCCGGCGATGGCCGCCCCACGATCGTCCCCTTCGTGTCACTGCCGTTAGACGCCTCCGTACCACAGGCGTTTACGCCGTCGATGTCCGGATTGTGCAGGTTGCCCGTGTCCTCGGCAGGCCCTGATCGAACCTTTCTCGGCGGCGTTGTAGCCGCCTCCACGGTCGGTAGGAGCATCGTCGTACATGCGAGACGAACTGTCTGAAGGCTTGGACGGAGATCCGAGAGCTGGTCCGCGTCTAGTCGGTCCGGCTTCAGGATATTCTTGGGAGTCATGAAACCGGCCCCGTTTCAGTACGCCGAACCTACCACTGTGGAGGAGGCGCTGCAAATCTTGCATGAGCGCGGGGATGAGGCCAAGGTGCTGGCCGGGGGCCAGAGCCTGATCCCGCTGCTCAACATGAGGCTGGCTATGCCAGAGCTGCTGGTCGACATCAACCGAGTGGAGGGGCTGGATGCCTGGAAGGATAGCGAAGAGCTGAGCCTGGGAGCGCTCGTACGCCAGCGGGAGATCGAGGAGAACCAAGATCTCGCTACTCGCTATCCTCTCCTGGCGGAAGCGATCCGCTACGTCGGGCATCCGCAGATCCGCAACCGGGGAACCGTCCTCGGGAGCCTCGCTCACGCCGATCCGGCGGCGGAGCTGCCGCTGGTATTCACAGCCCTCGAGGGCCGGTTCGAGCTTCAAAGCCTCGGCAGCTCACGCACTGTCTCCGCAGAAGACTTCTTCCTCCATATCATGACGACGGCGCTGGAGCCGGACGAGCTTCTGGTACGGGCCCGGATCCCCCGTCGGGAAGCCTCGACAGGTAGCTGCTTCTCAGAGGTTGCCCGTCGGCACGGAGACTTCGCCGTGGTCGCGGTGGCAGTCACAGTGCGAGTCGAAGAGGGTGTGTGCCGTGCGGCGGCCATCGCCCTGGGCGGCGTTGGACCCACTCCTCTCCGTGCCGCAGAGGCCGAGGAGTGGCTGCGCGATCAAGATGCTGATGCCCGCGCCTTTGATCAGGCAGGAAAGACGGCAGCCCGGGAGTGTGCGCCTGCCTCAGACATACATGGATCCGCCGAGTACCGTCGAGAGGCTGCATCTGCGCTGGTGTCCAGGGCGTTGAGGGTCGCTGCCGGCCGGGCGCTCGAGTGATAGCGGGGCCAAGTGGATAACGATAACCGGCGCGAGGTCTCGATGACCGTCAACGGAACTGAGCACCGGGCCACCGTTCCCGTCCGGCTGCTGCTATCGGACTTCATTCGAGACGGTCTCGGCCTCACTGGGACGCACGTCGGCTGTGAGCACGGAGTCTGCGGCTGCTGCACGATCCTGCTTGACGGTGAGCCTGTGCGATCCTGTCTGCTGCTCGCTGTGCAGGCGTCTGGTCACGAGCTAACCACTGTCGAGGGTCTCGCCGAGAACGGGACACTCAATCCGCTGCAACGGGCGTTCCGGGAAGAGCACGCCCTGCAGTGTGGCTTCTGTACATCGGGGATTCTGACCACCCTCACCGCCTTCCTGCGTCGCAACCCTAGGCCGACCCGCGACGAGATTCGCGAAGCGCTTTCCGGAAACCTCTGCCGCTGTACCGGCTACGTCAATATCGTGAATGCCGTGCAGCGAGCGGTCGAGGCCCAAGAATGAGCTCTCGATGGTTCGGCGAGCGCGTAGCCCGAAATGAGGACGAACGGTTTCTTACCGGGCGAGGCCGGTACGTCGACGACATCCAACTGCCTGGCGTACTCCATGCTGCCGTTCTGCGCTCCCCGATTGCGAACGGACGCATCGCCGCCGTCGACACAGAGGCGGCGAAAGCACTGCCGGGAGTCCACCTGGTCTGGACCGCGCGCGATTTGGGCGACGTGCTCCGGCCCTCGCCCATGGTCGTTCCGAATGCGGCACTCACGGCTCCGAGAACGCAGTACCCGCTCGCCACGGAAACCGTTAGCTACGCTGGGCAGCCGGTGGCCTTCGTGGTGGCCGACGATCGCTACGTCGCGGAAGATGCGTGCGATCTGATCGAAGTCGACTACGAGACGCTGCCTGCGGTGGTCGACCTTGAGGCGGCAGTTGAGCCCGGCTCTCCGCTCGTTCACGAGGACGTGCCGCTCAATGTCGCGGCGCTTCTCGCCCAGGCGACCGGCGATGTCGACGGGGCGTTCGCCACGGCCGCCCATGTCTTCGAGGAGAAGCTCTTCATCGAGCGAGGTGCGGGGCAGCCGATGGAGTGCCGGGCGGTGGCGGCAGCCTACGATCTGGTAGATCGCGTCTTGACGGTGTACGACACCACTCAGGCCCCGCTCTCAATCCGCAACGGCCTGGCAGTGCTCTTTGGCCTTCATGAGAACGAGGTGCGTGTGGTAGCGCCGGACGTTGGCGGAGGCTTCGGCACCAAAATCATGATGTTCTATTCGGAAGAGGTCCTGGTACCCCTCGCCGCACTGCGCCTGAAGCGACCCGTGAAGTGGACGGAGGACCGGCGTGAGCACCTGATCGCCTCGAACCATGAGCGCGGCCAGGTACACTGGTCCGCCGTGGCAGTCGATGCTGACGGCGTCATTCTCGGCGTCAAGGACCGGTTTCTCCACGACACCGGCGCCTTCACTCCCTACGGCATCATCGTGCCCATCATCACCTCGACTCAGCTTCCGGGTCCATATCGGATTCGCAACTACTCCAGTGAGGCTACGGTCGTCTACACCAACAAGGTGCCGGTGACGCCATACCGGGGCGCCGGACGGCCTCACGCCTGTTTCGTTATGGAGCGGCTGGTCGATCGCATAGCGTCTGAGCTGGACCTCGACCGGGCAGAGGTCAGACGGCGGAACTTCATCCAGCCGGATGAGTTTCCGTGGGACGTGGGTTTGACGTTTCAAGACGGACGTCCGACCCGCTACGACAGCGGCAACTATCCCGAGGGTCTCGCCAAGGCGCTCGAAGCCATCGGATACGGCGAGTTTCCGGGTGAGAAGGCGCGCGCGCACGAGCAGGGCAGGTACCTGGGCCTGGGCGTCGCCTGCTACGTGGAGGGAACGGGCATCGGGCCGTACGAGGGCGCACACGTCAGAATCGACGGTACCGCCCAACGAGTGGTCGTGGCCACCTGCGTCGGAACCCAGGGCCAGGGGCATGAGACCTCGTTCGCCCAGATCGTTGCCGACCAATTGGGCGTCCGGCCCGATCAGGTGGAGATAACAACCGGCGACAGCCGCTCGATGAACTGGGGCTCAGGCACCTACGCCAGCCGCTCCGCGGTGGTGACTGGAAATGCCATCAACGCCGCTGCCGAGGCTGTCAGTGAAAAAGCCAAGAGCATTGCCTCTGACCTGTTCGAGGCCGGGCCGGAGGACATCGAGCTGGGCGACGGACGTATCGGCGTGCGAGGATCACCGGAACACAGTGTTTCGCTGTGGGACATCGCGGTGATGGCCAATCCAATCCGCTACGCCTACGGCGATCAGGCCAAGGAGGCCATGAGCATGCTGCGGCCCAAGGATGGTCCAGCCCTGGAGCTGGACGTCGAGCCCGGCCTCGAGGCCCGCAAGTACTTCGCGCCCGATCGCGCCACCTGGGCCAGCGGCGTGCACGCGGCAGTGCTCGAGATCGACGTCGAGACGGGGATACCCACCATCAAGCGGTACGTGGCCGTCCACGACTGCGGGCGCGTCATCAATCCGACGGTGGTCGAGGGCCAGGTTCATGGAGGTGTGGCGCAGGGCATAGGAGGCGCGTTCTACGAGCGGATGGAGTACGCTGCCGACGGACAGCCGCTCTCCACCACCTTCATGGACTATCTGATCCCGACGTCGATGGAGGTTCCCGACATCGAGACCGTGCACGTCGAGACGCCGTCGACACTCAACCCGCTCGGAATAAAGGGAGCCGGGGAGGCGGGCGTGATTCCGGTTCCGGCGCTCATGGCCGCCGCGGTGGAGGATGCCCTCAGCCCCTTCGGGGTGCGGGTGACCTCCATGCCCCTGAGCCCTAGTGACATCCGAGAGTTGATCCGTAGCAACAACGGAGGGGTGAAAGGCAGAGGCGCGGAGGCGCAGAGGAACACAGAGTGATGGCGAGGGTCGTGGTGGTGGGGCGTCGGTTCTCGAAAGGGCATGAGAAGCAGGGAATCCCAGAGATTATCGAGTTGGGAACCACGGCATTGATCCTGACGAGCGTCTACCGTAAGCCAGAGTTACCCAGCGTTGCTCTGCGTCTCTGCGCCTCTGCGTTTGACCCCGTGAGTACCCCCGACCCTCTGTGCCTCTATGCTTAGCCTCTGATGCCTGACCGTTACCGGGTGGGGATCGACACCGGAGGTACCTTTACGGACGTGGTGGCGGTCGACGTCGCGAGCGGCAGGTTGACGGCGACCAAGACGGCCAGCACACCCGACGATCCGTCACGAGCACTGGGGGCGGGTTTGGACAAAGTGCTGACGCTGGTGGGGGCCGGGCGGTCTGAGGTCGAAGCCTTGATCCACGGAACCACGGTGGCGACCAACGCACTGTTGGAGGAGCGATTTAGTGGACTAGCACTCATCACCACCGCTGGTTTCCGCCACATCCTCGAGATCGCGCGCCAGAGCGTTCCCTCCGGCTACGGCAATTCCTACTTCTGGGTCAAACCCGAGCGGATCGTCCCACTGGAGCGCGTACACGAGGTGGATGAGCGGATGAACCACCGGGGCGAGATTCTGCGGCGGCTGGATGACGATTGTGTCCGCCGCGTCGCTCGCCTCCTGGCTGAACAGGACGTCGAGGCGGTGGCCATCAGCTTGATACATGCCTACGCCAATCCGGAGCACGAGCGGAGAGTTCGGGGCCTCCTGCTGGCCGAGAATCCCCACCTTACCGTCTCGATTTCCTCGGACGTGCTGCCCGAGTATCGCGAGTACGAACGGACCATGACTACCTGCATAGACGCGTACGTCAAGCCTGTGATGCAGAAGTACATCGGCCGCGCGTCCGACACTTTCAAGACCTCCAACGACGACGGTTCGATGCCGTTTCTGATCATGCAATCAAACGGAGGTGTGCTGCCGGCCCCGGAGGTCGCCGGCCGGCCGATCACCACCCTCCTGTCGGGTCCGGCCGCGGGCGCTCTGGGTGCTGCGTACCTGGCCGGATTGTCGGGTCACGGCCGAGTTCTGACAGTGGACGCGGGCGGTACCTCAACAGACATATGCCTCGTAGATGGCGGAGAGCCGCACGTCACCACGGAGGGAAGAGTGGGCCGGTTTCCGGTGAAGGTTCCCATGGTCGACGTCACCACCATCGGCACGGGAGGTGGCTCGATTGCCTGGATCGACCCCTCGGGAGCACTGCGCGTCGGCCCAAAGAGCGCCGGCGCCGACCCCGGGCCGATGTGTTACGGCCGTGGAGGCAACGCGGCGACGCTGACGGATGCAAACGTTATGCTGGGTCGACTGCCAGCCTACCTGTTGGGAGGCGAGATGCCTCTCGACGTCCGCCGGGCGCGCCAGGGGATCGATCAATTGGCGAAGCACTTGGGCGTCGGCCCCGAGCGGCTCGCCGCCGGGGTGGTCGAGATTGCCGACTGGAACCAGGTCAATGCCGTTCGGCAGGTAACGGTCAAAAAGGGTCTTGATCCCCGGGACTACACCATGGTCGCCTTTGGGGGATCGGGACCGTTGCAGGCGCCACGCGTGGCCGAGCTGCTCGGCATGACCCGTGTGCTGATTCCGCCCAACCCCGGGAACGTCTCTGCCTATGGGCTGCTGGCGGTCGACCTGAGAAGCGACCTCGTGACCACGCTGGTGCAGCGCGAGGACCGGCTCGACCTGACCACCGTCAACGCCGCCTACGACGATCTCATCCGTCGAGCAGAGCAGGAGCTCTCCAAAGCGGCGGTACCGCAGGAGCTGAGGAGGCTCCTACGCTCCGCCGACATCCGGTACTTGGGAGAAGCCTATGAGGTTCAGGTGGACGTGCCGGCCGGGGTGATCGACGAGGTAGCGGTGGGGCAGATGACTGAGCGGTTCCACGAGCGCCACGAGCGGCTCTATGGATACGAGTATCGTGGCCGGCAGGTGTGTGAGCTGGTGAATCTGCGGGTGTCGGCGATCGGACTGGTCGACCGGCCTCGGCTTCAAGCAGCGGATGAAGAGTCGCCGGAGCAGCCTAGCGCTGAGTCAAGCCGGGCAGTGCACTTCCTGGGGACAGGGGTTGTGGAGACGCCGGTCTTCCGGCGCGAGTCGCTAGCCGTAAGCGCCCGTCTCCAAGGCCCCGCCGTTCTGGAAGAGTATGGGTCGACGGCTGTGATCCCGCCGGGCTGGCAGGCGTTTCCGGATGGCTTGGGAAATCTCATCCTGGAAAGGCCGGCGACATGACGCCCCAGACGGAGGCCGGCGACTTGCACGATGTCGCCGATCCTGATCCGATCGTCACTCAGATAGTCGAGGGAACACTGGGATCG
>Ga0070739_10004719_pt1 | contig 15933 bp, 17 predicted proteins | sample Coa_R1_7_FD_66445 | JGI IMG/M metagenome (GOLD analysis project Ga0070739, IMG submission 66445) | Surface soil microbial communities from Centralia Pennsylvania, which are recovering from an underground coalmine fire - Coalmine... | ecosystem: Environmental > Terrestrial > Soil > Unclassified ... | reverse complement strand
AACTCCATAGGGCAATCCTTCCTCCCTTTCCCTTCCGAGACCCAGAGGTCGCACGCGTCCGTTCAACCGAGCCTGCGCGCCCGTGAAGGGCGCGCAAACTCTGACTCGTTTCTGACTCGTTACTCGTTTCGTTCAAACTCTGACTCGTTACTCGTTACTCGTTCAAACTCTGACTCGTTACTCGTTACTCGTTCAAACTCTGACTCGTTTGACTCGTTTCGTTTTGCGATTGAGGGGCAGCCGAAGAAAGCGCCGCGGTTCCGGCATTGCAAAATTCTATCGCAAAAAGATAATATTTTGCGATAAGATTTGCGATCAGGTTGCGGTGATGCTGCTCGGTTATGCGCGGGTTTCGACCGACGACCAGAACCTCGATCTGCAGCGCACCGCACTCACCGAGGCCGGCTGCGGCCGGATCTATGAAGAGAAGCTCTCGGGTGCGAGCCGCAACCGCCCCGAGCTGGCACGGCTGCTCGATCATCTCCGCCGCGACGATGTGGTGGTCGTCTATCGTCTCGATCGGCTGGCGCGCTCGACCCGCGACCTGCTCGACATCGCCGAACTCATCAAGGAGGCCGAGGCGGGCTTGCGTTCGCTCTGTGAGCCCTGGGCGGATACGACCTCGCCGGCCGGCCGCATGGTGCTGACCGTCTTCGCCGGGATTGCCGAGTTCGAGCGGGCTCTCTTGCAGCAACGCACCGGCGCCGGTCGCGCTGCGGCCCGGGCCCGGGGCGTGCGCTTCGGCCGGCGGCCCAAGCTGACGGCCGAGCAGGTCGTCGTCGCCCGGCGCCTGATCGATGAGGGCACCGCCGTGGGCGAGATGGCGCGGATCCTGAAGGTCCACGTCGCCACGCTCTATCGCGCCCTCGGGGCGGCGCCGGACGAGGTCTCCAGCCACTTGCGGAGGGCGCGCGGATGAACCGATGGGAGCACCGGTATCTCGGCCAGGAACGGTTTCCCGACGCTTTGTCGGCACTGGAGATCGAGCATTTTTTCACGCTGGGCGAAGACGAGCTTGCCGCCGTCCGGCGCCGGCGGCGGGTGTTGAACCGGCTGGCCCTCGCGCTCCAGATCGGTTTTCTGAAGATGACCGGCGGCACGCTCAATTCGGTCGAGATCATTCCGGCCGGGGTTCTGGAGCATCTCGGCCGCCAGCTCGGATGTGCCCCACCGCGGATTGCCTCGATCCGGGCGCTGTACCGGCGGCAGCGCACGCTGTTCGATCATCAGGCCGCCGCCCTGCTCGCGCTCGGCCGCAGGGAACCCAGCGAACATGCCGAGCGCGGCCTGGTCGCCTATCTGCGGCGCGAAGCCGCCGCGGTGTTCGACAACGCCGAACTCATGGCATGCGCGCGCTCCTGGCTTGTCGATCACGATTATCTCCTTCTGCGCGAGCGCGAACTCCGTCGTCTCGTCGGCGACGCGCGGCGGCATCAGGAGCAAGCGCTGTTCAAAGCCATCGCCGCGATCGCCGGGCCCGACCGCGAGACGTGGCTGCCGCGCTTGCTGGCACCGATCGAGGAAGGCGGGATCAGCCGGCTCGAGTGGCTCGGCGCCGTGCCGTCAGGCAGGGGGCCGACGAGCCTCGAAGCCCAGATCGATAAAGTCGGCTTCCTGAAGGAATTGGGTGCCGACCGGCTGGTGCTCGCCGATCTGCCGCTTACAGGCCTCCAGCACTTCGCGCGGCGGATGATGGCGCGCAAGGCCGCGGCACTGGCGCGCCTCAAGGACCCGCACTGCACGATTGAGGTCGCCTGCTTTCTGCGTCTGCGGCTGCTGCAGCTCACCGATGCGAGCCTCACCCTGCTCGATCACCGGATCGCGGCCCGGTGGCGCGAGGCCCGCGAGCGCGTGGCGGCGGTCCAGGCGAGCCGGCTGCGCCGCTTTCAGCGGCTCCTTGGCGACCTCGCAAGCCTGGCTGATGACGAGGCGCTCGGCGCCGGCGAGTTGCGGTCGCGGTTGCGCGATCTGATCGCCCCCTTCGCCGCGGAAGGCCGCGCGACCCGCGTGGCCCAGGTTCGCCAGGAACTCGGGCACAAATCCCCGGAACTGGCCTGGCTATTGAAGACGGTGCGGGCGGCGGAATTGACGATCCCGGCCGGCCATGCCGTTGCGGCCGCCTTCGCAACGCTCGATGGGCTCGCCGCCGCGCCCAATGGATTGCCGGCAAATACCCCGCAGCCCTTTGGCCCCTCCTGGCAGGCTCTGATCGATCAGCCGGATCGCATGGCGGCTCTCGGCTGCTTTCGCGCCGCCACCGTGATGGCCCTCAAACGCGGGCTGCGGAACGGCTCAATCACGGCAGATCACAGCTTTTCCCATCGCGCCGCCGAGGACAAGCTGATCCCCGCGCCTCTGTGGCAGCGCTCGCGCGCTCGGTTCCTCCGGGGGCTCAATCTGCCTGCCAGTCCGGAACTCTATCTTCGGCGCCTGGAAGCCGGTCTGACGGCGGGGCTTGCGGCCTTGGCCGAGGCCGTCACGGCCGGCGCTGTCGCCGTCGAGAATGGTGAACTCCGCCTGCCGCGACGCAAGCCGATGCCGCGCGATGCGCGTGTCGAGCCCGCCCGACAGGCGCTGATGCTCGCCGTCGGCAATGCCCAGCTCCCTGAAGTCATCATCGAAATCGATCATCTCACCCGCTTCTCCTGGACCCTGCTCGGACGCCCGGCCCGTTCGGAGCGCGAATTGGTGACGCTTTATGCTGGTCTGATCGGCCTCGGCTCCGATCTCTCGGAGGCCGAGCTGGTGCGCATGGTACCGGTGCTGGCGGCCGACAGCCTCGGCCAGATGGTCCTCCGGATCGAAGCGGACGGCCGGCTGCGCGCCGCCAACGATGCGGTGCTGCGCTTTATGCGCGGGCACCGGATTGCCGGCCTCTGGGGGCGCGGTCTGTTCGCCTCGGCCGACATGATGAGCCTGGAGGCGACGCGCTATCTCTGGGCGGCGCGGCTTGATCCCCGGCGACGAACCTACGCGGTGGGGACTTACGCCCACGTGCTCGATCAGTGGGGCATTCTCTACGATCAGCCGATCGTCTTGAACCGCCGCCAGGCCGGCCCTGCCATCGAAGGCGCCTTACGGCAGCAACAGGTCGATCGGCTCGAGCGTGTGGCGGTCGACACCCACGGCTTCACCCATTTCGGCATGGCGCTGGCCAAGCTGGTCGGGTTCGACCTGTGCCCGCACCTGGCCGGGCTCAAGAGGCGAAAGCTCTATCTGCCGCGCGGCCTCGACGTTCCGGAGGTGCTGCGTCCCTGCGTGGCGGAAACCGTCTCGCGCCGCGCCATCGGCCGCGGCTGGGAAGAGTTTCTGCGGCTCGCCGCCTCGGTCAAGCACGGCTGGTATCCCGCAACCGAGGCGCTCGACCGGTTCGGTTCGGCCGCCGCCGGCGATCCCGTCTACGAAGCCGGCGACGAGCTGGGAAAGCTGCTGCGCACCCTCTATCTCTGCGATTTCTTCAGCAATCCGGTGTTTCGGGCGATGATCCTCGACCTGCTCAATCAGGGCGAGGCCGTCCACAGCCTCCAGCGCGCCGTCCACAACGGCGTGATCACCGCCAAGCACGGGCGCACGATGGAGGAGCTCGGCGCGATCTCTGGAGCTCTCACTCTGCTCGCCAACATCGTCATGGCCTGGAACACGCACCGGCTCCAGCTCGCCATCGACCGGATGCCGGGCGCGTATCCGGACGAGGTGCTGAGCCGCATCGCGCCGATCGGGCACAAGCACATCAATCTGCGTGGTATCCTGACCTTCGACCTGTCGCAGCTTGGACCAAGCCTGCTCGGACACCCGCCCGCCGCTGTCCAAAACCGCGCTGCCAGCTGAGAAAAGCAGGATTCCCTTTGATATCAAAATGTTATAATAGGGAGTAAACGATAACGCTTTGAAATGACTTGCTTTTCTTAGCGTCACTTTTGGCACGCCGGTTACGACAAGGCCTCTATGGCCGCGGCGGTGTCATGGCTGCGGAGAGCGATACCTCGCACCGCGTCCAGATCGACGTCAATGCGCCGAGAGGTACGCGGGCGGCCATCGTCGAGGGCCGCGGGCCGGCCACGGCCGGTTTGCGCGTCCGGTATAGTATGGAGACGCCGACATGACCGACTGGCACGACGAGCTGACGGTCGTCTGCGGCAATATGGTTCTGGGCGGCTGGACCCGTGTTCGGGTCGTTGCCGGGGTCGAGCTGTGTCCGCGCTATTTCGAGGTCGAGACGACCGAGCGCTATCCCGGCGATTATGGGCTGCCCGCCTCGCTGACACCCGGCAGCCTCTGTCAGGTGTTTCTGGGCGAGGATGCCGTGTTGACCGGCTATCTGGATATCTATCATCCGGCCTATGACGCCAATTCCCATACCGTCAGACTGTCCGGCCGCAGTCTGGTCGAGGACATCGTCGATTGCTCGATCGATATGGATGCGCTGGGCGGTAAAAGCTGGGAGATCCGGGCGGCTACCCTCGGCCAGGCCGCGAAGATCCTGTGCGATCCGTACAACGTTCAAGTGTCGTTGCCGGATGGCGATCCGCCGCTCGACCCCAGCATTCCCTTCACGGCACAGCCGGGACAGACGGTTTATGCATTGATAGAGGAAATCGCCCGCAGCGTGAACATGTGGGTGTGGGACGACGCGGATGGTAATCTGGTCCTCAGCAACAATACGATCCGCGCCGCGACCTGCTCACTGGTCGAAGGGCAGAACATCGAGCGGGCCGAGGTCGAGCTGCGGATGGATCAGCGCTATTCCCGCATCGATGTGATCGGCCAGAATCCGGTCTATGGCGTCGATGACAAGATCACCGTCAATATGGCGACCTCGGCAATCGACAATCAGGTTCCGCGCAAGCGCGTTCTGCAAATCATCTTCGACAGCCCGGGCCCGGACATCAAATGGGCTCAGCAATTGGCGAACTGGGAACGCAACCGCCGCGCCGGGCGCTCGCAGCTCGTGCGTTGCCGGGTTTCGAGCTGGCGCGAGCAACCGGGGACGCAGTCGCAGCCGGGACCGCTGTGGCAGCCGGCATCAACCGTCAACGTGCAGCTCCCCTCGCTGAAGATTCAGGGCAGCATGGTTGTTTCGCAGGTGCAATGGATGAAGGACGAGGAGCGCGGTACGACCTGCGAGCTGGTGCTGATGCCGCCGTGGGGCCTCGAGGTACAGCCGTTCATCCCGCCGCTGGTCAGCCAGATCGCGGGGGCGGCCAGTTCGAGTGGTCACGGGACGCCCTGATGGATTACGGCGACGCCCACCTCCGCACGCACTACCGCATGCGGAACACGGTCGGCCGGGTAACGCTGCACCTCGTCGACGACAGCGGCCCAGTCCAGGTTCACCAGGGTGAGAACTATACCGGCGAGGTGCGCGACGGCATGCAGCGCGTCGGATCGTTCGGCGTCTCCGCCGTTCCGCTGCCCGGCGCCTCCGGCGTCGCGCTCTACCAGGGCGGCCACCGCGGCTTTCACAGCATCGTGGGCGTCGAGGATCCGCGCTATCGCCTGCGCGGCCTCAACGGGGGTGAATCTGCCCTTTACATGGTCGACGGCGCCGCCGGCGACGGCACCGGCGGGACGATGCGCCGGATCGTTCAGGGTCTGCTCGGCTGGGCGGTCAGCCTGTTCGGCGCGACCATCGCGATCGGCGACGGCAACACGCAGACCGTCACAATAACGGCCGGCCAAGGCGTCACGATCACCGGCAATCTCACGATCACCGGCAATCTTACCGTCCAGGGCAGCACGACCACGGTGCAGAACCTGACGATCAACGGCACCGAGAGCGGCGGCGGGTCGACTTGACGGCGCCGCCGGCACGGCCGGCGAGGCCTTCGCCGCATCAGCCCGGGCCGGCGGCCGCGCGCCGTCGCGGGAACGGCGATATCTATTGATCGGCGTCTTTGGCCAAATCTTTGAGGTCATCAATTCTTTGGGTGATCAAGGCTGCCTTGCAGGCGCCGTAGTCGAGCGCTTTACCTTCCTCGCCAAAGGTGCCCGATGCATAGTACTGGCACGCCGCATTCTTGTAACGGACCCAGGCATGTTGCTCTTGCAGCAAGAGGGCGGCCGCCTTCGGGGAATGATGCTTCATTGCTGCGAACGTGGTTTTCCAGGCTTGCGAGAGGCGCTGTTCCTGGCGGGAGATTTCCTGATCCGAGCACTGTGACCACGCGAGATTGGTGGTGTGTGTGTTGATGCATTTGGTGAAAGCGGGCGAGGGCTCCGCTGCGTGCGCCACGCAAGCCCGGAGCATCAATCCGGCGAAGAACAAGAGAGCAGCCAACCGCGGCGTCGTTACGTAACAAGCGCGCAGCCGCCGGCTGACACTCGCCGGCGCGTACAATCGCCTGCGGAGGCTGCTGGCGCGTGAAAGCCGATTTCCGCACCACAACCCCCCCACGGATCTCATCCCTCGCACTCCTGCCCCGCCGCCGCGGGCCGCTGAGGCTATTCGGCGCCGGATTATTCCTGCGGCGTCTCAACCCGGACCCGGGGCGAGCTGTGGAATGCGCTCGATCTCGTCGGCAAGCTGGCGCTCGGCAAGCCAAAGGTCATGCTGCGTCTGCATGCGCAGCCAGATTCCAGGTCCATCGCCGCACAACCTGCCGAGACGAACCGCCATTTCCGGCGTTATTGCATGCCGCTCGGCGAGGATCCCGTGCAACATCTGGCGCGATATGCCCAGCGCAGCCGCGGCATCCTTAATCGTCAATCCGAACGCCGGCAGGACATCTTCGCGCAGGATCGCGCCGGGATGCACCGGCTGGAATGCCGGACCCTTCGTGACGGGATATTCGGCCATCAGTGGTAGTCCTCATAATCGACGCGGATGGCGTCTTCGCCATCCCATTCGAATGTGATCCGCCAGTTCTCTGTGACCTTCACCGCATAGGTCCCTTTCCGGTCCCCTGTCAGCTCGTGAAAATCCCACCCCGGCACGGCCATCTCGCCAAGCCGAACGGCGGCGTTCAGGCGTGACAGGATGCGCTTGATGCGCGGAATTGAGCCGTGCAACCGAGAGGCGTCATCGCGTTCCCAGAGAGCTCTAAGCGCTCGGCTCCGGAATGATCGGATCATCCCGGCGAATGTAAAGAGGGTTTTGACAATGTCAAGGGGGATATGACATAGGCCCCCCGGGCGGCTGTACAGGCATTTGCGCCGTTACGTAACATCGCGCTTGATATCGCGCCCGCGTCGGGTATGCTGTCCGCCTGTTACGTAACGGAGGCCGTCATGGGCATGAGCAACGCCGAGCGGCAGCGGCGGTATCGGCAGCGGGCCGCGGCGGCGTTACGTACCGCGCGCGCGGCCACCGCGATGCCGGCGGCCGCCCCGCCAACCCCGACACTCCCGGCCTTGCTCGGCGGGATCCACGCGGCGCTGCGTCAGGCCCGGCCGGGACATGTCGATGCGCGCGATGCGGAGGCCTGGTCCGCCGATGTCGTCGACCATCTCCGCCGCAGCATCGCGAGTCGCTTTGGGCTTTCCGAGAGCGATTTCCCGGCCGCGGTGATCGCCGCACTCGGCGGGCGCACCTATCTCGACGTGCTCGATCGTCGGCAACGAGCGGCGGCGTTACGTCACGGTGGGCAAACCGCTGCCGTGCGGGATCTCCTCGACACGATGTCTGCGCACACGCGCCAACTGCTCGCTCCGATCATCCAGGGGCTCAAGGCCGAGGGCCGCAAGAAAGGCAGGATGGACCGGCAGGCCATCGGCCGCTTTGCCGACGAGCTCGAAACCATTCTGCCGCCGGGCTTGCGCGACCATTTCGCCCGGATGATCGAGCTCTTGCACGAGCAAACCAAGGCGGAGGCCATGCCCTCACCTCGCACCGTGGCCCAGATCGCCACTGCCCTCGAGCACGCTCTTGCCGATTATCGCTACGAACTGCCGGCCAGGCTGCGCCCGCGACAGATGGCTGTTACGTAACGCCGCTGGTAGCAGGGGGCAAACTGCCAAGCGCCGACGGCGATCGTGCCTGGGCAAAAGTGGCAAAGGACGGCCGGCGCGGCTGACGTTTCCGTCCGTGCGAACACCTATAGGCGCATTTGTATGTCGGGCAGGCCCGACATGAATGAGCGCGCGGCATCCGCCGCGCGATGCGACAGTGTCTCATCGATAAAATCGAATCAGCGCTGTGAAGACGCACAGCCGCCAGCGCGGCGGCGCATGGCAGATACACAGTATCGCTCGCGAAAACCCGCTGCCCTTGATACGTCGCATACAGCGCGCACACCCTGCAGGCACAGGGGGATGCGCAGTCACGCACAGGGGGCGCGAATGGCATACACATTGGCCAAAGCCGCCATAGCCGTTGGCCGGGATCGATCGAGCATTCTGCGCGCCATCAAGAGCGGTAAGATATCCGCCACGCGCGACGAGGCATCAGGCGCCTGGCTGATCGAGGCCGGAGAACTGCACAGGCTCTATCCGCCAGCAGTCGCGCAGAGCGCTGCACAATCCGACGCGGAAGCGCGCACAGGCGATACCGCGGCCGAGATCCGCGAATTGCGGGCGTTGCTCGAGCAGGAGCGGCAGGAGCGGCAGCGGGAACGGGCCGACAAGGACGACGTGATCGCCGATCTGCGCCAGCAGCGCGACCGGCTGCTCTCTCTGCATGAGGCCGACCAACGGTTGCTCGCCGACCTTCGGGAGAAACCGGGCAAGCGGCGGCGCTTGTGGCCTTTTAGCAAGGGATAATCCGCCCCATTGGCAAGCCGTCGGAACAGAGGAGGTAGTCCGCAAATGCCGCGCGCCGTCTCTTCGACCACGACGCGGCTGATCGATGCCGGCGCCGAGATTATGGGCGAGCCAGATCCCGACGAGCTCGCCTTCCTGCATGTCGTCCTGGCGCAATGCAGCCTGCCCTATCGCGAGCCGGCGGCCGGCTCGCGCGATTACATCCGCGACAACGGGCGCGCCAGTCTGATCGTTACCGCCGGGCACCTGTTCGACCCGCAGACCCGCCGGCCGCAGTTGCAGGGCATCCCCTATGGCGCCAAGCCGCGGTTGCTGATGATCCACCTGTGCACCGAAGCGGTGCGGCGGCAATCCGCGACGATCCCGATCGCCGACAGCATGTCGGCTTTTATGCGGGAGCTCGGGCTATCGGTCACCGGCGGCGCCAAGGGCACCATCGGCCGGTTCAAAGAGCAGTTGAACCGGCTCGCCGCGGCCCGCCTGCAGATCATTCTCGACCTCGGCGACCGTGCGGCGACGATCAATCCGGCGCCGATGATCCAACGGTTCGACGTCTGGTTCCCGCCGGATCACCGGCAGCGGGTGTTGTGGCCGTCCGAAGTGGTCCTGTCGGCCGAGTTCTTCGACAGCTTGACGGGCCACGCCCTGCCGCTCGACCCTCGGGCGATCCAGGCGTTGCAGCATTCGGCGCGCGCCTTGGACATCTACACATGGCTCACGCATCGCCTGCCGCGGGTGAGGAGCCGTAACGGCGATCGCGTCTCGTGGGCCGCTCTACAAGCGCAATTCGGACCGGATCAGACCGATGCGAAAACCTTCCGCCGCAAATTCCTGACCGCGATGCACCAGGTCTTGGCCGCCTATCCGGCTGCGAAGGTCGAACAAGTCGATGGAGGCCTGCTGCTGCGCCGATCGGCGCCGCCGATCAAACGGTTGTCCCCATCGAGCGGTGGATGAGGGCAGTTATCCACGCATACTTGGACCCCCCCCCGAAAATGGCGGATTTCCGCCATTCTGCCGACTTATCCACGCATACTTGGACCCCAAAGCCACGCATACTTGGACCCCCCATCCTATAGTTAACCCGGTAATAGGATTCCGGTAGTTGCCGCCGGGCGGCTGTGGAAAAGCTGCGCTTTCCCACAGCGCGCCGGCGCAACCACAGCCCTTTTCGAAAAAGGAGGGGAGGGGTGGTGTGGCGCCTCCCGAGTCGGCCGATCGCTCTACATCTTGTGTTGGGCGCCGGACAGTAATCGCGCGGCGCGGCAAGTCATCGCCGCCGCGACGGAGGCCTGCGACGGCAAGTCAATCCGCCGCCCCTGCCCGGCTTATGCTTCAGGGGGGCGCGCGAGGATTTCATGAGGACTTTTCGGGATTTTCCATAAACGGGCTTATCCGCCTGTTCGCAGAGCCGTATTTGACCCGCCACCTACAAGATATAGACCGCCGGGGTTTGAAGCTACCCGAACTGGGGCGAGGATCCGCCAGCCGGCGAGATAACGTCACCAAGCCTGGCACCCGGCGCCGGTCATGCTGGCTCCGCTGCTGTCGGCCGGGGCCGGCGCGAAGGCCGCGCCGATCGCCGCCGCTCGGCCGCGGCGGCGGGGCGTGGATGCAAGGAAGGATCATCGCAGGGGAGAGAGGTAGCCGAATTCGGCTTTCGCGCGTCAGCGGCCTCCGGAGCGCATTTTTGGCCGGAGGCTCGCCGCACGCGCCAGCGGCGCTTGGTGCGCCTGACGATCTCGTCGCTGCTACCAATTGAGAGCAGCATCGATGCAAGGCGGTGGCGATCTGCCGAAAGTTGATTGGTGTTGCATCGAAACTAAAAATGTTAATACTGACCATAATCTCTTACCACTTCGAGCCCACATTATGATAAAAATTTCCATCAAAGCCGATGTAGACCGTTTGAGAAGGTACCTCGACGACTTCGGTCGCCGGCAGGTACCCTTCGCGACCGCGCGTGCGCTGACAGCGGTCGCGAAAAAGGTTCAGGTCGCCGAGACGCAGGCCCTGCCGGTTACGTTCGACCGGCCGACCCCGTTCACGATGCGGTCCTTTGCCGTCACGTATGCGACCAAGGCCTTGCAACAGGCGGTGGTGTTTGCCCGGCCGATCCAGGCGGCGTACCTGGCGCCGTCCGAATTCGGCGGACCGCAGTATCTCCCGCCCGGTCGCGTGGCCGAGCTGGTGCCCATCGACATCGCGCTCAACCGGTATGGAAATATCCCGCGCGGGGCGATCCAGCGCTACAAGGGCCGGACGGACGTCTTTGTCGGCCACGTCCGCATGAAATCCGGCCATGTCATCGGCGGCGTGTGGCAGCGCCTGCCGCCCGGCACCCAGCGCGCCCGCATCGGGCGCTATCGCGATTTGCCGGCGCGCCCCTACAAACCCGGCCGTCTGCGGCTCCTGGTCGAGTTCGAATATCCCAAGGAAGTCCGCACGCACTTGAATTTCATCGAACGCGCGCACCGCATCATCGCCGTCGAGATCGCCCCGGAATTGCGCCGCCAGCTCGATTCGGCGATGAAAACCGCGCGCTAAGGGCGTGCCCGGCGCTCAGGCTCGCCCCTCGTCGATCACGGGCGGCCGGTCCCATCGAAACCATCGGCCCAACCGGATCAGTTCGGTCATCACCAGGCTCAGCTCGCGGCCAGTCGGCGGCGCAGGCTGCAGATATGGGTTTGCCGTGATCTCTCGCGTTCGCAGCCAGCGTTTGCCGGATCGAGGAATCCAGACCCAGGGATCGAGCCCGGCATAGATTGCCTGTTCGATCCAGGAGAGCACATCGAAGGCGCTCCGCGTTGGCGCCGGAAACGTGCGACAGGGCAGCGGAACCTCTTTCACGCGGCCCAGGGCCTCCAGGATGGCCTTGTCGTAACCAGCGTGCCAAAAGTGACGATAAGAAAATCCAGCTATTTCAAAGCGTTACGACTCTACCCTTTAGGGTAAACCACTGAAATATCAGCAAATCCAGCTTTTGCCGAGTGCGGGGTGCTGACCGCCCCCTTGGGCTGTCGCGGAATTCCTAAGTTGAACGGAACGGCTACGCCATAGGGAGTGGCGGCATCGCTTGAGGGAACCCGGTGAGGATATCGTCTGCGTCGAGACGGGGTGATCCCCGTCGTCGACGGAAAGGAGCAGACGATGACGCCGTTGCGTGCACGCATGATGGAAGACATGAAGCTGGCTGGGCTGGCGGCCAAGACGCAGGAGGTCTATCTCCAGGCGGTCAGCGCCCTGGCAAAGCATTACAGGAGATCGCCGGACCAGCTGACCGAGGAAGAGGTTCGCCGCTATCTTCTCGATGTTCGGGAGAACGGCGCTCGCGGAACCTTCAAGACCTGTCATTACGGCATTCAGTTCTTTTACCGGAATACGCTGGGCGAGGACTGGGCGCTCTTTAAAAAAAGATCCGGCTGCCGAAGCAGAAGCGGCTGCCGCACACCCTTTCCCATGCCGAGGTGCGGTGTATTCTCGCTGGCGTCCGCAATCCGATCCACCGGGGCTGCTTCCGCCTGATCTATGCCTGCGGCTTGCGGATCAGCGAGGCCGCCACTCTTTCCGTCACCGCTATCGACAAGGCGAGCGGCCTCCTGCGGGTCGTCGGCAAAGGCAACAAGGAACGCCTCGTTCCCGTGCCAAGGCCGGTCCACGAGAGCCTGCGCCGGATGTGGCAGGCGGAGGATCATCGTGACCGTCGGTGGCTCTTCCCCAACAGTTGGCGGACCGGCCCCGTCGCCCCCCACGTCCTGGTCCGCACCTTCGCCGAGGCTGTCAAAGCGGCCGACCTTCCCGGCGGTCGCCGGGCAACCCCGCACACGCTGCGACATGCCTACGCGACCCGGCTCTTCGAGGAGAAGGTGGACACCCGCGTCGTCCAGGTGCTCCTCGGCCATGAGAATATCGCCACCACGACGATCTACACCCACCTGACGGAACCGACGCGGGCGTCCTTGCGCAAGCTGCTCGACACGGTGATGAGCGGCTTCTGACGCATGCCCGAGGTGGCGGACGTTTTCCGTCGCTTCGCTGGCCGCTACCTGGAGGCGCATGGTGCGGCGATGCTGCCCTCGCATCGGCGCGCCATCGCCGACCTCCTGGCGTGCCGGACCGAAGCGCTCGGCGGACAGCTGTGGGGCTGCGATGACTGCGGCATCCAGCTGCACGTCTTCCACTCCTGCCGCAATCGCGCCTGCCCGAAGTGTCATAGCGAGCAGACACGGGCTTGGCTCGAACAGCGTCGGGCCGAGATGTTACCGGTTCCCTATTTCCACGTCACCGTCACCGTGCCCGAGGAACTGCGCAGCATCCTGCGCCGGCATCAGGTCGATGGCTACGGCACGCTGATGAAAACCACTGCCGGGGCGATTATCGATTTGGCCCGCGACCCGCGCTGGGTCGGCGGCACGGTCGGCGTGCTGGCCGTGCTGCACACCTGGACGCAGCGGCTCGTCTTCCACCCCCACGTTCATTGCCTGGTCACCGGCGGCGGCCTGTCCGACGACGGGATGACTTGGCATCCCGCCGGCAAGGCCTTCCTGTTCCCGAAGTCGGCGCTCGCCACCCTGGTCCGCGCGCGCTTCCGCGACGCCTTCGCCAGGCTATGCCCGGAGGTCGCTCTGCCACACCATGTCTGGCACATCCCGTGGGTAGTTCACATCACACCGTGGGGCGCAGGCCAGCAGGCCGCGCTCGATTATCTCGCCCGCTATGCCTTCCGCATCGCCATCACCAACAATCGCATTCTCAGCGTCACCGACGCGAGCGTGAGCTTCCGCTACACCGACCGGGCGACCGGCCGCCGCCGCCGCGAAACCGTGTCCGGCCACGAGTTCATCCGCCGCTTTCTGCAGCACGTTCTGCCGGCCGGCTTCCATAAGGTCCGCTACTATGGCCTGTGGCACGCCGCGCGCCGCCGCCAAGCGGACAACCTGCGCAATACCCTCCTGCTGGAGCAACCGACCGCACCTCCTAACGGTCCCGCCGTCACCGATCCCGCGCAGGTCGCGCCTTCGGGCGATCCCCAGGACCCACCGCTGCTGCGCCGCTGTCCGCATTGTCAGAGCGGCCATCTGGCGCTCTTGCGGCAGGTGTCGCCAGCTCGACCCCAGGGGCCGTGAGCATGCGGTGTCGAGCGTCAATCACCGCCCTGCCGTCCACCCGGCCTCGCGCGCCGGTTCGATGCCGTACACCCATGGCCTTGCCCGCGGTCGGTCAAGGCCCCAAAAACCGGCCAGCCACCGCGGCCGCGCCGCCGCCCAACGCAAGGGCGACGCTGTTCATCGTTTTTATCGTGGCTGCCAACCCGCCGGCGATTTCACGGCCCCGTACGAGCACCTACCACCCCCGGTAGAAAACTCCATAGGGCAATCCTTCCTCCCTTTCCCTTCCGAGACCCAGAGGTCGCACGCGTCCGTTCAACCGAGCCTGCGCGCCCGTGAAGGGCGCGCAAACTCTGACTCGTTCTTCCGGGAAGGCGCCAGGGGCCGGTTTGGGATCGATCGAGTCGAAAAAGATGAGGTCGGTCTGCGCTCGCACAGGGGCCGCCAGCGCGTCGGCGTTGACCCCGCGGTCGGGTGCGAACTGGCCCACGGTCTGGCCGTCGCGCGTGATCGTGATGCCGGCGTGGGCGAGGCCGTCCCAAGTCCAGTCGCGGTCTATGGTCAGGCGGATGACGACGAGCCAATGCTGGGTCAGATCACTCTGCGCTGCGAAGGTGATCGTCGAACCGTCAGGGCCGAGCACGTGCCGCAGCGTCGAGGCACAGCCGAACACGGTGCGCCGGCCCGTTTGCGCCCGCAGCATCAGCCCGTCATTGGCGAGCCCCAGCTGCGCTGCGAGCCGGGTCGGCACGTCGCTCGGGCGCTGCCCGAGGGCGCCTTGGGCCCGTTGCGCAAACAGGACTGTCGCGTCGACCGGCGGGTCCGGCTGAAGATAGAGGGCGCTGAAGCGATGAGTCGGCAGGTCTGCTGCGAACAGCGCCGTCTCGTTGGCGGCGTTCTTGCGGATGTCGACCGTGACGGCAGGCCCGAGGCGGACATCGGCAGCGCCGAAATAGGCGAGCGCCGCATCCTCGCGGCAAAGCGCCGCGCCAAGGAGGCGCACATTGCGCGCGGTCGGAAGCGGCAAGGGCCCCACGGCCGGTGCCGCCAAGGTCGTCGCGTCGTGCACATCCACCCAGGTCAGATCGATCGTCAGCGGCTGGTTCAGGTCTGCCGGGAACGGACGCGTCGTCTGATAGAGCACCTGGTAGCCGCCGTCGCTGGCGGCGGGGTCCTGCACCAGCCCCTGCGCCTCGACGGTGACCTGCAGCATGGTCACGTCGGGGTCGGGCAGGCCTGGTTCGCGTCCGGCAGCGCGGCGGGGTCGGGATACCCACCGGTCAGCACGACGGCCGGATAGCCGAGCAGCGGCCGCGTGAAGGTGAGGCTGGCGGGCGGGTTGGCTGGATCCGGGTCGGCTGGCGGTGGATCGGACAACCCGGGTATGAGCGGACGGATCCAGCGCCGGCAGGGCTGCGTCGCAATCGGGGCGGGACCCGGCACGGAAGGGGGATCGGCGAGCGCCGGGCCGCCGCCTGTATGATCCATTAGCCGCACTCGCAGCTGGTAATTGTTGCCGTACCGCAGTGGCAAATCAGGCGGCAGCGGCTCCACCCGGGTCGGGTCGCTTTTGTCGGGCCCGCCGCTCAGGATGATGCCTAACGTATCAAGACCGACCAGCGAGGGTCCGTGCCAGCTCGCGAAATAGCTTGCCAGCCAAAAATCGCCGGTCGATTGCGCCTGCAGCTGGATGGGATGCACCTCGACGGCGAGTTCGCCGTCAAAGGTGCCGAGATCGACAGTTCCGATCTTGACCGGACCGCGGGCCTGCGACAGCGAGTGCCACGCGGCCTCGCCAACGGTCCGCACGTCGATACGATAGCCGCTGACGCCCATCTGGGCGTCGAGGCTGGCCGCCGCAGGGTCGATCTGGCGGTTGCACCAGATCGTCACTTGCTCGTCGTCCCAGCCGATGCGCAGCCCCAATTCCTTGGCCGGGCGCGTGCCGTCGGGCGTTTCCTGCAAAGGGTCGAGCTGTTGCGGCTGTGTTGAGTGCACGATTTTCGCGAAACCGTCGTTGTAATTGTCGACCTCGGCGAACGGCTCGTCGTAGGGACCGCTCGGCGGCACGGCGGCGATCGGGAAGAAGACTGGTGTGAAGAGCGGTCGCGCCCCGCTGAGCGCGGGT
>Ga0070739_10004717_pt1 | contig 15936 bp, 17 predicted proteins | sample Coa_R1_7_FD_66445 | JGI IMG/M metagenome (GOLD analysis project Ga0070739, IMG submission 66445) | Surface soil microbial communities from Centralia Pennsylvania, which are recovering from an underground coalmine fire - Coalmine... | ecosystem: Environmental > Terrestrial > Soil > Unclassified ... | reverse complement strand
TGCTGACCTTGGTCGCCGCAACGCTGGCTCTGTTTATTCGGTATCCGAAGCAGATCGCTCGATGAAGGAGGGGGCAGGTGCCGCCCACATCGGGGACTGCGAGGCGGCGATCCCGATGCTGGAACGTGGGGCGCGAGCGCTGGGAATCACCCTTGACGATGGGCAGAAGAGCAGGTTTGTCTCATACTGCGGACTGCTCCGCGAGGTTGGACAGCACATCAACCTAACCGCAGTACGCGACCCGGCGGGAATAATGACCCACCTGTTTTTGGATTCCCTGACTATCTTGCTTGCGCTACCTGTCGGTCCTCGCAGGGAGCGTCTTATGGTCGCCGACGTCGGCGCCGGCGCGGGAATCCCCGGACTACCCCTGAAGATCGTCTGCCCGGCCTGGAGCATGACGCTTATCGAATCAACCGGCAAGAAGGCCCGGTTTATGGAGCGCGTCGTCGAGGCACTCGATCTCAAAGACGTAACCGTCCTCGCAGAGCGTGCTGAAGCTGTCGCCGTCGGCGCGCAACGCGACCGGGCAGATCTTTGTGTCTCGCGCGCCGTTGCCTCACTCCCCGTTCTCGTCGAGCTGTCGGCGCCGTTCGTGCGCCAGGGAGGTCTAATGGCGTTTCCCAAGAGCGGCGACGTTAACGCCGAAATCGAGATGGCGCGGCCGGCAATGCGGATATTGAAGGTGACGCTCAAATCAGTTATCGAGATACCGCGATCGCTAAACGTCGGAGAGGACCACGTACTGGTAGTCATGGAGAAACTGGCGGCGACGCCCCCGGGCTATCCACGTCGGGTAGGGCTGGCGCGCTCGAGGCCGATCGGTACGAGAGAGCCTCGTGACCGGCGAGCACGACGAGGATGATGATCGCACCGGCCAGCTGAGCGGCCGAAAATGTATCGCCCGCGAGAAGGATGCCGATGAAGGCGGCGAAAGCGGGTTCGGCGACCATGATCAGCGCCGTTCTAGCCGGAGCAATACGTTGCTGCACAAGCGTCTGGACCCAGAATGCAACTGCGCTGGCCAGGGCTCCGGTGACTGCAACGGCAAAAAGAACCTCGCCGGAAACCGGGGGGAAGCCCTGCCGGGCTGAGGCCCCCAGGAACAGTACCGACGCAACGGCCATCTGGGCCAGCGCCATCACCCCCGCATTACGGCCGGGAGCAAGCCTGCCCAGAAGAACAATGTGAAGGGCGAAAAGGAATGCGGTCGCGATCTCGAGGAGATCGCCCGTGAGCTGGGCCTGACCGGATGATTGGCCCCCGCCGGCGAGCAGGACCGATCCGACTGTGACGGCGGCGACCGCAACGCCGGTTTCGGCACGCGGCCGGACACGAAAGATCGCGAATTCAAGCACTGGCGTGAGGATGACGTACAGCCCGGTGAAAATGCCGGCCTGAGAGGCCGTCGTGTACTCCAGCCCAACCGTTTGGGTCAGGTAGCCGGACGCGAGGAGTACACCGGGTACGATTCCGGCGCGGATGCCCGATCGGCCGGTCCGAAGAACTGGTAGCAAGAGCAGCGCGGCCAGAGTAAAGCGAAGTCCAAGAAAGGGGACGACCGGATACACTGCCACCGCGTCCCGGACGATCACGAACGTCCACCCCCATACCGCCGTAACCAGCAGCAAGGCAGCAACGGACGCAAGGTTGCTGCGGCTAGGCGTCAACGGGTTGCGGCGCGCGAACCGGAGGCGCAGTTTCGGCCGACCGCTTGGTTGCCTGGCCGCGCGGCCAGGTCCATGCAATTCCGGCGGCGACCACGAGCGCAAGCGGCAGCAGACTTTCCCAGCCACGAAGCCCGACGAAGTAGGCCGCGTTAGGTGCCACCTCGTTGCGCGCCAGGGCGGGGAACGAGTAGTGCGTGAGCGGGTACCGGAACCAGGAGATCGGAAACTCTGTGCCGCCCAGGAATAGCAGCCAGGTGAGGATCACTGAGGCAGTGCCCAGAACCCACGTAAGTATTTGGCGTAGCGCCGTCAGCGACTGAAACCAGAACAGGACCGGAAAAGCTAGAAATGGTACGGACGGTACGAGATAGCGCGGTCCATCCACGCGACCGCCGTTCCATCCCCAGAATGCGCTTATTGCGAGGATGAAGACAGCTCCCGAGATTGCGCAGGCCGCGGCTTCGGCACGCCAGCCGCGACGCCACATAACCACAAGCCCGGGAATGGCGAGAAGCAGAAACGGGGAATAGAAGAATAGGCCGCGATAGGGAAGAACCGTGAGATCAAGCAACGGACCAAGATGCGGGTAAGTGAAACCGGCAAAGCCCGCGCTTTGAGCCGGTGACCAGCAGTAGTCGTGCGAGTAGCCGGTGTCGAGCGGGTTCTTGAAGATCGCCCAGTTGTACGCGAAAAGCCCCGCGACTGGAACGGCGCCGGAAACGATATAGGCGGCGGCGACTCGGATCCGATCGCGCAGAACCCACAGCCCATAAGCGCCGACGACGAACACGATCAGCGCAACTGTGTACTCGGTAAAAAATCCGAAGCCGAGTAGAAAGCCGGCCGCGATCGGAGCCCAACGGCCCGCTAGCCGGCGGCCGAAGAGATACAGCAGAGCAAAAGCTACGAATAGGAACGCGGCCGAGAGGACGTGGGAGTAGTAGACCGTCGAATATGGGAACACGATGGATCCAAACACGAGAAGGCCAGTGAGGACCCAGCGCGCCCGCCAGCCTACGGGGAAGAATCCGAGGAACCAGAAAAAGAATCCGATGAACAGTGCCGAGACGAGACCAACAGTTCCGGCGGTGGTCACATACTTGGCAAGCGCCCAGTCTTGCATAGTCGGCGCCGGGACGAGCCGATTACCCCACGGCACGACCTGCACATTAAGTGCCATTCCCTTCCGCTGGCAGCCGCCCAGGATGGTCCCCTTCTTGGCCGGCGCGCTCTGAGTGGAACGTTTCCCTTCCTGAAGCGCAACGTCGAACGCGGCGTTCCGCTCCAGCGCCCGTATGCCGGCGCCGAGCACGGGAGCGGAGCGCGCGGCGGTGAAGGCGGCGTAAATTGGCACCCCGAGCAGCGCGGTCCCTGGTGCCTTGTCGCTATAAAAGTGACCGTGATATTCGGCCTTGTCCCAGGTGTTCTGATGGTAGGCGTCGATGCTCAGTGAGTGCTTATTGACGATTGCCGCGGTTAGATCGAAGCGCGAGTCGATGTTCCAGTCGGCCCAGCGCGGCATGAAGTAGGCAAAGACCAGAAACGCCAGGATGCTGACCTTGAGCCAGCCCCGGCTCCCGCGAGCCGCCGGCACTCACGCTTCCTCGGCGTCTACCAGACCGAGCCCGAAGTCGGGCTCACGGCTTCGGCGCGCCGCCCACCACCGTGCGACAGCGGGCGCCACGTACATGACGACCAGGTAGCCCATGATCGCGTATGCAATACCGGCAATCGCGTCGACGACGTAATGCTGGCCAAGGTAAACGATGCTGAAAATGATGCCGCCGACGTATGCCAGTGCAAGATAGCCAATCCGGCCGAACTGGTGCCGGAGAAACAGAAAGAAGAGCATAGGATACATCGCATGCTCGGAAGGAAACGCCGCAACCTTGTCGTATCCGAAATGGAGCGGCCCGAAGAGAATCGTGCCCTTCCCAGGGTTGTACCAGTGCCCCATCGCGAGGTTGAAGAGATTCTTGACTCCCGGCAAGTACACATGGCCGTGGCGATTCTTGAAATAGACGCCCCCGGCATGAACGAGATGCTCGCCTGCCATCCAGGGTGGCACCGCCGGGAAGACAATGTACGTCATAAATCCGGCTAGCGCGACCACAATAAAGGCGATCGCAAACTTGCGGAAAACCACTCGATTCACCATCCAGAGGATGAACCCGGCAGCGAGCGGCGTCACAAAATGCATCAGATACATTGACGAGGCAAATACGTCCCAGGGTTCGACAACTCCGCGATGGTAGAGATGCGATTGAAGCCAGATCGTCGGGCTGTGGCCGAAACCGAGAATTCGATCGGCGGCGATCAGGTCGGTAAGGTGGTAAGGAAAGTGGAATTTTATTGCCAGGACCTCAGTCACCTGCCAGGCAACCAGGGCAACAATAAACACGCCCCAATCCCGCAAAAAGAGGAGAGCCCGGCCGCTAAGGATGGCGGCAATGAAGAGGACGATCGCGACCCACTCAACGCTTAGACGGATGTTGAAGTAGATGAACGCCGCCACGACGCCGGCAATGTACAGTGCAAGAATGTACGGCATGAACCGACGGTAGGAAGTGAGTAGAGACACGCGAATCCTTCGAAGAAACGTTGAATGAGCGCACCCGCGATGCGCTCCGAGGCCGGCGGCAACGCGGGCCATTCTACTCACCGCACTGCAGCAGGCACCAGGACACCGTTAATCTTTTCGGTAAATCGGCCGCTTTTGACGATGTTCATCGGGGTTGCCGGTTCGGCACTCGCGCTCCGGATCGTTTTCGGAATCCTTATCAGGCAGACCTACGACTTCGACGAATTCGTCATCCTTCAACTCGCGCGGGACTACGCGCACGGCGCGGTTCCGTACCGCGATTTCATGTTCTTTCACCCTCCTGGCGTGCTCGTCCTGTTCCGCCTGCTCTCGCCGCTCACGGATATGTCTTGGGTCGCCGGCCGCTGGGCAATGGCGACGCTCGACTCGGCGACGGCGGGACTGGTGGCAATCGTCGGTTGGGGCGCGTTTGGCCGCCGCGAAGGTGTCGCGGCAGGACTCGTGTACGCGCTCAGCCCGCTCACCCTCGTCGCGGGCGTTCGAGTCGGTCAGGACTCGCTCATTACGTTCTTCGGCGTTCTCGGTCTTACTCTGCTCGTGTGTTTCAAGGGGCGAGCTGCGGCAATTGCCGCCGGAGCTTGCATCGCTGTCGCCGTCTGGATAAAGTACCCGGCCGCCCTGTACATCCCGATTTACGTCTTGCTTGCCCGGCGCCGCTCGGGCTGGGTGCTAGGCGGAACTGTAGTCGCATCGGCCCTTCTCTTCCTGCCGTTCCAGCCGCAGTGGCACTCGCTGTATCGAGACACAGTCACATTTCAGAGCACCCGCTGGCTGATGAAACCACAGCAGCGTATCGAGAGCGTCCTCCTATTTTGGCCGGTCGCTAATTTGTTCGCCCTGGCCGGCATGTTGCGCCGGCCGCCGCTCTGGGTTGCGGCCGGATTCCTGATTGGTGGCGTCTTTGCGCTCTCGTCACAGGTGTACTACCACTACTTCGTGCCCATCGTGCCGTTCGCGGCGCTGCTGGGCGGGCTGGCCTGGACGCGCTATGTCCCCACGATTCGCCCGCTCTTGCCGATTGCCGTCGCCGTCACGGTTGCCTGGGGGATCGTGCTCGACACCGGCGGTCCGTCCCCGCTTTACGTCACGGCTGCATCTCTACCGACGATCCAACCAACACTCCGTGCTATCGAGCGGATGACGAGGACAGGCGATCCGATACTCGCCGATCGGATGGAATACGCCTACCTGACGCGGCGACGAGAGGTCGCCGACTATTTCTGGAACATCGGCACTCTGGTGCGGGCGCGCTACCTGAAAAACCTGACGCCGCGAGCCCGACTCGTCATTCAAAGCGTCGGCCCCAGTAGTGGCTATCCGCGGGGATTTGATCCGTATCTCAACGCAGACTACCCGGCGATCCGCCTGCCGGCCGGTACCGTGTGGCTCGTCGGCCGTTCCCGACGATCGCACTCCTAGCGGATACTGGACGAGCGCGACCTCGGCTGGCGCCGGAACTTCCAGGTCTTGCCGTGCCCTCCGCGTGGCTGGTCGGAGAGAAGTGAGATGGTCGGGGCGAGAGGATTTGAACCTCCGACCTCAGCGTCCCGAACGCTGCGCGCTACCAAGCTGCGCCACGCCCCGTTGCGCGGTAACGAACCGCTCGGTTGGATTGTACCGAGTCGAGCCTAACGTTGTAAATGACGTCAAGAGAGCGATGTCACCCAGCGCGCCGTCCACTCTTCCAGACCGCACTGCTCCAGAAGCCATCGGTCGCGGGTGATGAAGGCCTCGCGCTCCTGCTCGGTAAGATTGTACGGCGAAAGCGCTTCATCCGGGTTCAGTACGAGGAGATTCCGGTATTCACCGTCCGTCATGAGTTTAGTCGTGACGTCGATCATCGCCCTCAGGCTCACGTATTCCTCCTCAGCGCGCGTTCGTCGCATTGTAATGCAGGACCGGCGCTCTGATCGCGGGGATCCGTTAGTGAAAGGGCCAGATCCGGCTCTTAGTGCAGACCGCGCTCGGCGTTTGGGCCACCTATCTCACCGATGGCGGCCGTCCGCCGCGAGGGCGCAGTACGATCAGGAGGAAGACGAGTGAAAAGATTAGGGCGCCCGTCGCGAAAAGTGTCGTGTGACCGCGGAATAAGAACGTGCCCGCGGTGAGGAACCCGACAAACAATAATGCATAGAGGATCCGCCGGATCGTCCGCTCCAGGTGTTCGACCGAGCGCACCACTTCCGCGATCTCGCGCCTGATGTCCAGATCCGCGTGCTCCAGTGTCTGGAGCGCCCCCTGGGAGAGGCGCGGCAGGCTATAGAGCGTCTGGGCGAGAATCTTTGCTTCGCTCGCCGCTTGTCTAACAGTGCCGCCGACACCGTGAACGCCCACCAAGTCACGGGCGAACGGCTCCGCCACCGTAACGAACTGAAAGCTTGGATCGAGCGCGGTACAGAGCCCGGATAACGTTCCGAGCGCCCGTCCCAGGAACGCGAAATCAGGCGGAACGCGGAACGATTGGGTATACAGCACGTCCTGCAGCTGATCGAGCACCTGCTGCGGCTGTACCGCCTGCAGCTCGGCAAACGACATCTCATAAAACGTGTTGATCGTCCACACGAGCGCGCGGCGGAGCGCGGCCATATCGGCGTTGCTGGCGATGAATCCCAACCGAGCCAGCGCGCCGAGGATCGCATCGTAGTCGCGCCGGATGATTCCGAGAAAGACCTGCGCTATATCGTCGCGCATCCGCGGCGAGATGTTGCCGACCATCCCAAAGTCGACGAATACGACGACCGGTCCGGGGCGAACGAAGACGTTTCCCGGGTGAGGATCGGCGTGAAAGAAGCCGGCCGAGAGGACCTGGAACAGGTAGGCGCGCATAAGGAGCTCCGCGGTTCCCGTCCGGCTGATGCCGTGTTCGTCAAATGCCGCGAAATCGGTTACCTTGACACCTTCCATGAACTCCAGTGTCAGCACGCGACCACCCGACACCGACCAGTAGACACGAGGAATCGCGATGTCCGGCCAGTTACGAAACATGATGTAGAGCCGCTCGGCGTGGTGGCCCTCGGCAAGAAAATTGAGCTCGAGACGCAACGTATCTTCAAACTCACGCAGGATGAGCGGCAGGTCTGCTTGCCGCCCCAGAGGTGTGTGGCGATCTAACCAGTAAACGACGTAGCGCAGCGCTCCTAGATCGGCTTCGACAATCTCCCTAATGCGCGGCCGTTGAACCTTAACCGCGACGTCCTCACCCGTCAAAAGACGCGCCCGGTGAACCTGCCCGAGCGACGCCGCGGCGACCGGCTCCCGATCGAAAGAGGCGAAAAGCTCGCCCAGCGGCGCGCGTAGGTCGGACTCGACGATCGCACGAATCTCGTCGAAGGGCACGCCCGGTACCTCGTCCTGGAGGAGAGCGAGCTCCTCGATGTACTCGGTCGGCAAAAAATCCACTCGCGAGCTGAGAAATTGTCCGACCTTGATCAGAACACCACCCATCTGGACGGCGGTGCGGCGCAGTCTGATAGCCCGCTCCCGGTTGTGCGCGGAGTCGCTGAAGAAGTCGTAACGACGGCCGGTTAACCTTGCTCGGAGATACTGGAATAGAAAGCCGGCAACGATGGAAAAAAACAGCCAGAGAATCCTTGCGGCCCGCCGTCGAGGATGAATCGTTTGTTTACTCATTCGTCGCTCCGCTCATGTTCCCGGGAACCGGAAGCATGAAGCAAGTAAATACGGGCTCGCGCGTCTCACACTCGCCAGAGGAAACGCGACAGCTTGGCGAGGATCTTGGCGCCAGGCTCCGGGGTGGCGACATCGTGTTCCTGCGTGGCGATCTTGGGGCCGGTAAAACGGTGTTCGCCCGCGGCATCGTCCGCGGACTCGGCGTTGCCACCTGGCGCGGCAGCCCGACGTTCACGCTGATAAACGAGTATGCCGGCGAGACCAGTCTATTTCATCTCGATCTGTATCGATTGAATGCCGATGATGTCGCCGACCTGGGTCTGGACGATTACGCTCGCCCCGACGCCGTTGTCGTCATCGAATGGCCGGAGCGAGCGGGTCCGTACCTCAACCGCTTGGGGCAGCGGCGCTGGACGGTCGACTTGGTGCACCGCTCCGGTGATACCCGGGGGATACAGATCGAGTTGCAGATGGATTCGAAGGCGTGATACTGGCGATTGACACGTCGACCGATGAAGCGGGCATCGCGATCGTATCGGCCGGGGAAGTGCTCGCGGAAATGAATTGGCGTTCGCGCGGCAACCACTCACGGCAAATTCGCGGGGCCGTCGAACAGCTTCTTACGTTGGTAAACACGCGTCTGGACGAGATCTCGAAGCTCGCCGTCGCGGTTGGCCCGGGTTCGTTCAGTGGTATCCGAGTAGGAATGAGCTTTGTCGAAGGACTGGCACTAGGACTCGGGGCGCCCCTCGTGGGTATCTCGACCCTCGACGTCCTCGGGTTCCAGGCATCGGCTCTGGGGAGCTACGTTTGGTCTGTCCTGCCGGCGGGGCGGGATCAGGTTTATACGTCTCGTTATACGGGCGGCGACGGCAACTGGCGGCGCGTGGCAGACTATGCGGTGATGGACGTTCCGGACATCGCGGCGAAATACGCCTCCGGAGAACTTCTGATCGGCGGAGCGGCCGAAACAGTCGCCGCGGCGGTGCGCGCGAGAGGCCTGGGCGCGCAGGTTGTCCCGGCCGGCTGGCAGGTTCGCCGTGCAGCGTTTCTCGGGCTCCTTGCAATGCGGGAAACTGAGTCAGGAGGACCGATCCGGCCGCTCTATCTACGCCGATCGGCCGCGGAGGAGAAAAGAATCGGGGAGAAGGGCGCATGAGGCTCGTCGTGGCCCCAATGCAACTGGAGGACATCGGGCAGGTACTTGAAGTGGACCGGGAGAGTTATTCGACCCCGTGGCCCGCTAGCGCCTACCGCCGGGAGCTGCTCCACAATGCCGGGGCTCGTTACGTCGTCCTACGTGAAGTCGATGAGAACTCAAGTTCGGAGCCGCGTCCTGAACTGCGATCACGTCCGTTCCCCTTTCTGCGCTGGCCTGGGCGAGCGGAGGAATCGTCCGATTCAGGTCGCGTTATGGCTTACGCCGGCATGTGGATGATGGTCGACGAAGCCCATATAACGACGATTGCGGTGCGGGAAGAATACCGTGGCCGCGGAATGGGCGAGCTGTTGCTGGTAAGTCTCCTCGACACGGCAATCGCGATGCGGGCGCATCGAGTGACACTCGAGGTCCGCGTCAGCAACGGCATCGCTCAGAGTCTCTACCGTAAGTTCGGCTTCGAGCAAGTCGGACTCCGCCCCCGGTACTACAGCGACAATAATGAAGATGCCTACATCATGACCACCGGCAACATCCAGAGCCGCGAGTACCTGGATGCGTACGCAGGTCTGGTCGACTCACTTCGCGAAAGGCTCAGCAGCTCGGACGTACCGATCGAGGCTGCGGCACTCGGAACCTCGGTTCATGCCGGCCGCCGCGGGGAGGCTTGAATGCTCATCCTTGGAATCGAAACTTCCTGTGACGAGACAAGTGCCGCGATCGTCGAAAGCGGTCGCCTGGTGCGCTCGAACATCGTCGCATCGCAGGTTGCCGCTCACGCGCCGTACGGCGGCATCGTTCCGGAGATTGCAAGCCGGAAACATGTCGAAGCGATCGTACCGGTAGTGAACACGGCGCTCGCCGCCGCCGGCGTGTCCCTCGATGACATCGATCAAATCGCCGCGACCTACGGCCCCGGCCTGGCGGGTTCGTTGCTGGTCGGCGTCAACTTCGCTCACGGGCTCTCGATGGCTCGGGGCCTGCCTTTCGTGCCTGTCAACCACCTCGCGGGGCATATTCATTCGGTTTGGCTGACGCGCGATCCAGGTGCGCCGGCTCCCGGGCTTCCGCTCCTCGCGCTCATCGTATCCGGCGGACATACCGAGCTCGTCCTGATGCCAGAGCACGGCGTCTACATAGTCCTTGGGCGAACCGTCGACGATGCTGCCGGCGAGGCTTTCGACAAAGTCGCGAGACTGTTGGGATTGCCGTACCCCGGTGGACCGGCGATTCAGTCCTGCGCCGAGCCAGCTACCGCGCCGGTTACGCTTCCCCGCGCATGGCTGCCCGGCACGCTGGATTTCAGCTTTAGCGGGCTCAAAACCGCCGTGTTGCATCGGGTATATGAGACAGTTGAGGGCCGGAGGCCGAACGAGATCCGCGGACACTCGTTGCCGACGACGGACCTGGGAGACCGATTGACCGAGGAAGCACGAGCGAATATTGCGGCGGGGTTCCAACAGAGCGTGGTGGACGTCTTGGTCCGAAAGACCGTCGAAGCCACCCGGACTCACGATGTCCGCTCGGTCGCCCTGGTGGGCGGAGTTGCCGCTAACCGCGCGCTGCGCGAGGCGATGAATGCGGCTATCGACCGGCCTTTGTTCATCTCCCCGATCGAGTTCGCGACCGACAACGCGGCGATGATCGCGGCGGCTGCTTTTTTTGCACCGCCCGAGAATCCGCGAGCAGATGTTGTCCCCAGCCTCGATCTGGCCGGCTGACGCTATTTGCGGACCGCTTCGACCCGCCTGGCGAGGATAAAGAGGTAGTCGGAGAGCCGGTTTAAGTACCGAAGGACCACCGGATTTGTAACCTCTCCGTCATGGTAGAGCCGCGCGACTTGCCGTTCGGCGCGGCGGACGATTGTGCGGGCTAGATCGAGCGTGGCTCCGGCCACCGTTCCGCCCGGGATGATGAACTCCTTGCCGATCTCGACCCGCTGTTTCAGTTCCTCTTCCCACGCTTCGAGTCGCTCGACATCGGCGTTCTCGATTTTCCACGTCGCCTTGTCATACACTTCCAGCGGCGTCGCCAGCTCCGCCATGAGGGTGTAGAGGTGGCGCTGAATCGTATAGAGCTGCTCGGCCGCGTCCTCGCCCGCCAGGTGAGCCCGGGCAAGACCTAGAACTGATGTAGCCTCGTCGACAGTACCATACGCTTCCGGCCGGGGGTGGTACTTCGGCACCCGCCCGGGTCCGAGCAGATCCGTGTAGCCTTCGTCACCCCGTCCCGTTGTAACGCGTGCCATAGACAGACGCCTCCTACCCGGCCATTCGTTGACACTTGCTCCGGCTCGTCCCTATACTTTGATGCTGCATTGCGCGCCCGTGGCGGAACAGGTAGACGCGCTAGGTTGAGGGCCTAGTTCCCGTTTAGGGAGTGCTGGTTCGAGTCCAGTCGGGCGCACCATTGTCATATCGTCAATCCCGGCTCGTTCGATTTCGAACGGGCCTTTTTCGTGCCACCCGATCTAGAAACCGATCGAGTTCGACGATGTGCCGCTCGTGCTTGCCGCGTGCGATCTTGCCGGCATCATCCCAGGCGTCGATGTCGAACACGAGCCGATCGCCATGCTTTTCTATCAGCCGAACGCGAGCTGTGGCGTGCATTCCGACCGGCGTCGGAGCGAGATGACGGACGTCGATCCTGGTCCCGACGCTGGCCATCGTGCTGGGTAACACGGGCGCCACCGCTTCGTTACCGGCCATTTCAATCATCCAGACGAGGTGAGGCGTCGCCAGGACACGAACACCGTGATTCTGATAGGCGTCCGCTGTCGCCTCGTCGGTCACGACGATACTGTACTCGCCGGCCAGACCTACTTCCAATTCCGCGGCGGCATCCGTCACACTCACTTCCCATCACCTCTCTGGCCAGACTACCCTAAGTCATGCAATCGTACGTCGTCCCCGTCTCGCTCCTATTGATCTTGATTGTCGTCGGCGTCGTAGGGATCGTCATCATGTCACTGCTCGCCGAACTCGGCGGGAACGCGGCCATCTATGCCGGCGCTGCGGCCGTCATATTTCTCGCGGCGGGCACGCTCATTCTGCAATCGCGCGCCGCGTCGTGATCCGGTCAGTCCTCTATCTTGTAGCAAGTGCCGCGATCTGGTTCGCCGAAGGAACCGTCTTTAGTATCTTCCTGGGCTTTTCGCGCATCCAGATCGTCCTAATGGCCACCGTCTACGTCACCCTCTTCGTCATTGCGGTGCGCGCGATCGTCGTTATGTCACGTCAGAAGTCAGAGCTCCCGCACTGGCGACTGCTGTCGCTCGGCCCGATGCTCGTGCTCGTCATTGGGTCTTTCATCTCGCTGCCGGTTATAGCGCTCATCGCGCTACTCGGAGCGATACCGCAGCGGTAAGGTCCGTGGACCTACGATTGATCGCCGGATGGCGCTGTGATCGTGCCGACAGCCCGGCCACCCGCGTTTTCTCTCACCCACGTGACGATCGAGTCGAGCGAGGCGCCGGGCGTGAAGACCTCGGCCACGCCCATTTGCTTTAGCGTCGCGACATCGTCGTCCGGTATCGTTCCGCCGCCGAAGAGGACGATGTCGGACGCATCCTCCTCACGCAGAAGGTCCAGGACACGGGGAAAGAGAATCATGTGCGCGCCGGATAGGAGGCTGAGGCCAATCGCATCGACGTCTTCGTCGACCGCCGCCCGGACCACCTGCTCCGGCGTCTGGTGCAGGCCAGTGTAAATCACTTCCATCCCGGCGTCGCGCAGAGCTCGCGCCACCACCTTGACGCCGCGGTCGTGCCCGTCCAGCCCGGCTTTTGCCATGAGGATCCGAATCGGTGCACTCGCGGTCGGTGGATTTTCCGTCACACTTTGCTCCTAGACGAACGCCGGTTCACGGTACACGCCCAACACCGGTTTCATCGCCTCCGACATTTCGCCGATCGTCGCATAAGCGCGCACCGCCTCCAGGAGATATTCCATCACGTTCTCATCTCGGGCCGCGGCATCGCGTAGCGCCTCCAGCTTCGCGGCAACGCATGCATTGTCACGCTGTGCCTTGAGGTCCCGGAGCCGTCGGACCTGCTCGCGTTCGACCTCCGGATCGATCTTCAGGATCGGAATGTCGATGGGAGATTCGTCGACGAACTCATTGACCCCGACCATAACCTTGCGGTGATCTTCCAGTTCCTCCTGGAAGTCGAACGCTGCATCGGCGATCTCGCGCTGGAAGAAGCCGGCGTCGATACCGGCCAGGACTCCCCCCAGCTCCTCGATGCGGTCAAAGTACTCTCGGGCGCCGGTTTCCATGCGGTTGGTCATCGCCTCCACGAAATACGACCCACCGAGCGGATCGACGGTGTTGACGACGCCCGTTTCGAACGCCAGGATCTGCTGCGTGCGAAGCGCGATCTCCACCGCCTTCTCGGTCGGGAGCGCCAACACTTCATCCATTGAGTTGGTGTGCAGCGACTGCGTGCCGCCGAGAACTGCCGCCAGCGCCTCGAGGGCGGTGCGGACGATGTTGTTCTCCGGCTGCTGAGCGGTGAGAGAGACTCCGGCCGTCTGGGTGTGGAATCTCATCAACCATGACCGCGGGTTTTCCGCATCGTAGCGCTCGCGCATCAGCCGTGCCCATATACGGCGGGCGGCCCGAAATTTACCGATCTCCTCGAAGAAGTCGATGTGGGAGTTCCAGAAGAACGACAGCCTGGGTGCGAAGGAATCGACTGGGAGGCCGCGCGCCATCGACTCCTCGACGTAGGTCATTCCGTCGGCAATGGTGAACGCCAGCTCCTGGACCGCTGTCGAGCCTGCTTCCCGGATGTGGTAGCCGCTCACGCTGACCGGGTTGTACTTCGGAAGGTGCTTGCTGGTGTACTCGATCGTATCGACCACCAGCTTCACGCCTGCCTTCGGCGGGTAGATCCACTCCTTCTGGGCAATGTATTCCTTCAGAATGTCGTTCTGGAGAGTCCCGGTGAGCTTCTCGGCCGGAACTCCTTGTTTCTCGCCGACGGCGACATACATAGCGAGCAGAATTGCTGCCGGAGCGTTGATTGTCATCGAAGTGCTCACGCGGTCGAGGGGAATTCCCTCGAACAACACCTCCATGTCGGCCAGCGAGTCAATTGCGACTCCGGTGCGGCCGACTTCCCCGAGAGACCGGGCATCGTCGGAGTCGACACCCATCAACGTCGGATTGTCGAACGCGACCGAGAGGCCGGTCATGCCGCGATCAAGCAGGTAGTGGAAGCGTCGGTTCGTATCACGCGCGGTGCCGAAGCCGGCGAACTGGCGCATCGTCCAGAGCCGACCGCGATACATGTTGGGATAGATGCCGCGGGTGTAGGGGTACTGCCCGGGGAACCCGATATCGCGAGCGTAGTCCTCGGATGCAATGTCAAGCGGCGTGTACAGGGTTTCGACCGGTTTCCCGGAGAGCGTCGTGAAGTCGGAATTGCGCTCCATCCCGAGACTCGACTTCCATTCGTCGTACCCGTCCTCGATTTGCGACTCTTTCAGCATGTCTATCGATTCCTTCCTGCGGCAACGGGCATCAATGTCTCCGCTGCCTCGTAGGGGCTCACTTCACGGCGCACGACGCGATCAAGCATGCCCCGGAACGTGTCGCTTTCGGCGGCGGGCAAAAGCAAGCGCTCGCGCACCCGTCGTTCGGCGATGTCGACGATCTCGCGTTCGAACCGTCGCCGGCGCTTTTGTTCCAGTAGCCCGCTCCGCTCGAGATACTGGCGGTGCTGCTGAATGCGAATCCACAAATCGGCGACTCCGACGTCCTCGGTGGCGACCGTCTTGACGATTGGCGGCGTCCAGGGCCGCTTTACCCTATCCATGTGCACCAGGTCACGAATGTCCAGCATCGTCCGCTCGGCCTGCGGATGATCGGCTTTATTCACAACGAAAATGTCCGCTATCTCCATGATACCGGCCTTCAGCGCCTGGACACTGTCGCCAAGGCCCGGTGGGATCACGACCAACGTCGAGTCGGCCGTCTCCGCGACCTCGAGCTCGGACTGGCCGACGCCGACCGTCTCCACCAGCACGATATCCATGCCCATAGCGTCGAGAACCGCGACCGCGTTCCGCGTCGCCTCGGCCAGGCCGCCAAGATGTCCCCGCGCACCCATGCTGCGAATGAAGACGCCCTCGTCCAGCACATGGCGTGTCATGCGTATGCGGTCTCCCAGGACAGCACCGCCGGAGAACGGGCTATTGGGATCGACCGCAATAATTCCTACCCGATTCCCACCGTCGCGCATCGCCTGAGCCAAATCGTCGACCAGGCTGCTCTTGCCGGCCCCGGGCGGTCCGGTTACTCCGACGACGTAAGCAGTGCCGGTATGCGGGAAGATTTCGCGCGCCAGTTGCTCGGCTTGTGAACCGCCGGCTTCAATCCGGCTGATCGCGCGGCCGGCGGCGCGGCGATTGCCGCCCAGAACACCGGTAACCAGCGAATTGGGCGCGGCGTTAGTCACCGCGAAGCAGGTCGCGGGCGATTACCACCCGTTGAATCTGATTCGTACCTTCGTAAATCTGCGTCGCCTTGGCGTCGCGCATGTAGCGCTCGACCGGGAACTCTTTGATGTACCCGTAGCCGCCGAATATCTGCACGGCGTCGGTCGTGACTCGCATCGCAGCGTCGGTCGCGAAGAGCTTGGCCATCGACGCGCGGTCGGTGAAGCTCTCGCCACGATCACACGCGGCGGCCGCGTCCCAGATCATCAAACGCGCGGCGTCGACTGCTGTTGCCATGTCGGCCAGCATGAACTGCAAGCCCTCAAACGTCGCCAGCGGCTTGCCGAATTGCTGCCTCTCGCGGGCGTACCCCACCGCCAGATCGAGCGCGCCGCGCGCGAGCCCCACTGCCTGGGATCCGATTCCAATACG
>Ga0070739_10004715_pt1 | contig 15941 bp, 12 predicted proteins | sample Coa_R1_7_FD_66445 | JGI IMG/M metagenome (GOLD analysis project Ga0070739, IMG submission 66445) | Surface soil microbial communities from Centralia Pennsylvania, which are recovering from an underground coalmine fire - Coalmine... | ecosystem: Environmental > Terrestrial > Soil > Unclassified ... | reverse complement strand
TTTCCCTCCGGATAACCGCTACGGCCGGCCCGGCTTCGCCTCCCTTCTTTACAGCCTCGCGCGCGCCTGGCGCGAGGAGCGCGCCCGGATCGAACAATCCAGCGCGCAGGCGCTCGATCAAATGGCGCAGTACTCGGCGCTGTCCGCCGGGCTGCCCGCGCGCGAAGCCTCGCAAGACGCGCTGGACCCGGCTTACTACGCCTTCCGCCGGGCCTTCGATCCGCGCCGGGGCGGCTTCGGCGGCGCGCCCAAATTTCCGCGCCCCAGCGTGCACAATTTTCTGTTGCGTTACTACGCCGCCACGGGCACGGAGGAGGCCCTCGCGATGGTCCTGCTCACGCTGCGCGAAATGGCCAAGGGCGGCATCCACGACCAGCTCGGCGGCGGCTTCCACCGCTACTCCGTCGATGAGCGCTGGTTCGTACCGCATTTCGAAAAAATGCTCTACGACCAGGCGCAGTTGGCGATCTCCTATCTGGAAGCTTTTCAGATCACCCGCGATGCGCAGTACGCCGAAGTCGCCCGCGGCATCTTCGATTACGTCCTCCGCGACCTCACGGCGCCCGAAGGCGGATTCTATTCCGCCGAGGACGCCGACAGCGTGATCGACCTCGCGCATCCGCATGAAAAGCGCGAAGGCGCCTTCTATACCTGGAGCTACGATGAGCTGGCTTCCGCGCTCGGCGGGGACCAGGCGGAAACGTTTGCCAGGGCGTTCGGGGTGGAGCACGAGGGCAACGTCCGCGATGATCCGCACGGCGAGTTTACCGGCCGCAACATCCTGTATCGCGCCCAACCCGAGGCTGCCGGCTTCGCCGAGGCCCGCGAAAAGCTGCTGCGGATTCGCAGTGCGCGGCCGCGGCCGCATCTCGACGATAAAATCCTCACCGCTTGGAATGGCCTGATGATCTCGGCCTTCGCCAAGGGCGCGCAGGTTCTCGGCGAGCCGCGCTATGAGCGGGCAGCCCGCCGTGCCGCCGATTTCCTCCGCGCAACGCTCTGGCGCGAGTCCGGCGCCACGCTCCTGCGCCGCTACCGCGGCGGAGAGGCCGCCATTGAAGGCTTTCTCGACGATTACGCTTTCCTCGCCAACGCCCTGCTCGACCTGTATGAGACCGCCTTCGACCCCGCCGACCTCGCCGGGGCCGCGCGCCTGGCCGAGCGCGCCATCGAACTCTTCGACGATCCCCGGGAAGACGGCTTCTTCAGCGCCGCCGCCTCGAAATCCGACCTGGTGCTGCGCCTCAAGGACGATTACGACGGCGCCGAGCCCTCCGGCAACTCCGTCATGGCTCTGGCGCTTCTCCGGCTCTCCCGCATCCTTCCTTCAAAGGGGGGCCGCGAGGATTTCCAGGCCGCCGCCGAGCGTACCCTGCGCGCCTTCGCTGCTCGCCTGCAAGCCGCGCCTTCCGCGCTCCCGCAAATGCTCGCTGCCGTGTTGTTTGCCCAGGGCCGCCCGATGGAGATCGTGCTGGCCGGCCCCTCCGGTCCGGCAATCCTCGCCGAAGTCCGTGCGCGCTTTCTTCCCAACGCGGTTGTGATGCGCGCGGAACAGTCGCCCGTGCCCATGCCCGCCATAGAAAATAGGCCCACGGCTTATGTGTGCCAGAACTACGCCTGCGAGCTCCCGGTGACCACGCCCGCGGCGGTGGCGGATCTGCTCAACGACTACAATAGAGCTTATGGAGAGACCAGGAGCAACAACCCTACGCGGTAACCCGATGACCGTGCTCGGACCGGAGCTGAAGCCCGGCGATAAAGCCCCCGATTTTCATGCCGTAGACGATACGTTGAAGCCGGTGGATCTGGCGGCCACCGGCAGCGGCGTGCGCATCTTCAGCGTGGTGCCCTCCCTTGATACCCCGGTCTGCGACGCCCAAACCAAGCGCTTCAATGAAGAAGCCGGCAAGCTGCCAAACGTCAAGATTTATACCATCAGCATGGATCTGCCGTTCGCGCAGAAGCGCTGGTGCGGCGCCTTCGGCGTGGACAACGTCAAAATGGTTTCCGACCATCGCGAAGGCTCGTTCGGCCAGGCCTATGGGACGCTGATCAAGGACCTTCGCATTATGAGCCGCGCGATTTTTGTCGTCGATCCCCAGAACACCTTGCGGCACGTCGAATACGTGAAGGAAGTCGGCGACCACCCCAATTACGAAGCGGCTCTCTCGGCCGCCAAAGCGCTGGCCGGCGCCGCCAGCGCGTAGCTCAACGAACGGCCGTCCACGGCGGCGGCAGTTCGATCGTCTGGTGATCGCAGGTGAGTTGGGGATTGAAAAATCGATCCGGCTCCCGCGCCACCTGGCTCCAGCGTTCGAAGAACCGGGCGCTTTCTTCCGGGCTGACCGTGGCGATCCGGGTCCTGGCTTCCTCGTGAATCAGCACTGCGCCCGCTTCTAGCAGCACGCGATATCCGCGCTCGCCCGCGCGTAAACATAAGTCCACGTCATTGTAATTTACGGGAAATTGGGGATCGAATCCGCCCAATTCATCCCAGATTTCCCGCCGCAGGACCATGCAGGCGCCGGTCACCGCGGTCACTTCGCGCGTCATGCGCAGCCACGGCCACAGCGGCGAACCGGTCTGGCCCCGGCCGAGGTGCGTCGGCTGCCGCCAACTCCCCACCACGATTCCCGCGTGCTGAATGGTGCGGTTGGGATAGAGCAGCAGCGCGCCGACGATTCCAACGTCCTTGGTGGCGGCTTGTACGGACATACGGTCGAGCCAGGTTTTCTCCAGGGGATAGACGTCATCGTTGAGAAAAGCGAGAACTTCGTTGCGCGACGCCTCCACGCCCAGGCGGTTCATCTCGCCGAAGTGAAACGGGCCTTCAAAACGAACCGGCCGGGCGCCCGCGGCCGTGGCGATCTGCTCAAGCTTGGACGAACCGCCGGAGGCACCGTGAATCACAGTGACAATCTCATGCCGGGAGCCTGGCGGCGGGCTCAGAGCCCGCAGCGATTTTTCTAATCGCGCCGGATTCCGAGTGCAAACGATCATGGAAGCCGCCGGCCCCGGACCGGAAAATGGCCGCGGATCTTCGAAATCCGCCGGCGAATCTTGCAGATGCCATAGGATGCGGGGAATGCGCCTGATTTTCGCTCGGGCTTCGGCCAGCCGCGCCGGCACATCTTTCGCCGCCAATTCCGGCCAACCGAGCGCCCGCAGCACCGCCGTGCGGGCCAGCAAGCACGTCCCGAAATAGTTGGTCTGAAGCAGAAGACTGGGAGAAAATTCGGGAGTGAAGCGCGGCGAGTGCCGCCGGCCAGAGGAATCGATGTGGTCCCAGTCGCTATAGACTGCGGCCGTCCCGGATTCGCAAAAGCGCAGCCAGTCTTCTAAAAGTCCTGCATCTAGAATGGAATGCGGGTGAATGAATGCAGTGAATTCGCCAGTCAGGGCCGTCTCGCTCACCCCCCCGATTCCGGCTCGACGACCGCCCGTATACTCCGCCACGCAGGCTTTGACCCATTCCGCCGATTCCGAGCCGGCGTCGACCGCCAGTTCCCACCGCGAGTGGGTCTGGCGCGCGATAGATTTGAGGGTTTTGGCGAACTTTTCAGGTTCTGCACCCCTGGCATCGATCACAATCGAAACGCATCCGGCCTGTTGTGGAAGAGCCGTTTGCCGAACTCTCTCCAAGCGTTCCCGAAATTCAGTCTCTTGTGCCCAGGCTGCGTACCGGCCCGGCGTGTCGTTTCTGGCCAGACCGAGCCCCAATTTTCCGCCGAGCCATCGCAGAAACTTGAAAACGGCGCTGGCCTCCACGTTCTGAAGCCTGCGGTCGAGGAGAGCCAGAGAATGCTCCAGGCGTTCGACCCGGTTGAGCAGTTCCTGAAAACCGCGATCCGCTAAGGATTCATTTTCAGCGGAATTCGTGTCCGGTTGGCGGCTCACCTGGCTATCATACCTCTGGAGGGGCCGAATCGTGTCTATAAGTTATTGAGTAAAAATGAAATAATATTCAAAATGGAAACGAAACGCAAACTCCGGCCGGGCAGGTGGCTGGGCGAAAACTTTTAAGCCTTGCAGATCCAATTTGTTTCGGTTAGAATGAACCCTTAGCGGTAGAAGTCGAGATTCGCACTTGTGTAGAAGCCGGAGGCTACATGAAGAAGATCTTCCTTGCTGTATTAATTTCCAGCGTGAGCACAGTGGCGTTCGCGGGCTTGATCACCGTCAACGCAACGGATGACATTTTCTATGCCGGATACGGGACCTCGCCTAACAGCGCGGGCTCGGGCCTCGGGAACTACCCCAATTTTATTGGCGTCACCGGAGACGCCTCGATTCAGTTCACGAGCATCACCGGCACCACCAATTTCTGCGGTGGCTCCAGCGGGTGTAATGCCGGGGCGGATGGCATCGCGAATCCGTTCAACGCGACAGGGACGAACTTCTCCAGCATTAACAGCAATTCGGGGATCATCTACACCGGCCAGGTATTCTTCCTGGTGGGCGTATTTACCAACGGATCGACGCCCAGCGGGCCGGCTCCTTCCACACTGTCGTACAATTCTTCCTCGGTTCTGAATCCGACCTTTTCTCCACTGCTGAATCAGCTCTTCTTCATTGGCGATGGACAAGGCACCGGGGGCACGCAGACGTTTTTTGTTCCCACTGGGGCCACCAATCTGTACCTCGGGTTTGCTGACGGGACTCCGGGCTTTACCGGAACCGTGGGTGCATATTCCGACAACAGCGGTTCCCTTAGTGCGAACTACAGCTTGGCGCCCATTCCCGAGCCGGCCTCGCTGGGTTTAATCGGCCTCGGACTCGCTTCCCTCGGCTTGTTCCGGAAGCGGTTCGTGCGCTAGTTCGGTCTTCTGCGATTCCTGAAAGGCGGGCGCTTCGACTCCCGCCTTTCGTGTTTCTAGCGCACTCGCTTCCAGACCGAAGCCGGGACCAGAAACAGGTTCGAGAGCGTCATCGGATAGATCGGGATCATGAACCGGTCAATCGCCACCAGCAGGACCGCATAACCGAGCATATACACGACCGGCAATCCGCAAAACACCAGCAACCCGCGGTCCCGAAACCAGACGGCCGCAAGAAGGCCCAGAGCAGTCATCACGCTGGCTAACGGCAGCGCGGCGTCGTAGAGCGGGCTGAGATCGCGCAGCAACCGCATGATTACCGAAGGAGTGGTGCGCTGCTCAAACTCACTTTTGATCCGCGACTGAAGCGGCTGCGGGCCATCGCCGATTTTCGAGCCGTTCAGGGTGAGGGAGAGCACCTCCCCGCGGTAGGCCCGGTTGTCGCTCTCGACCCCCTTTACCCCCGCGAACAGAAGTACCGTGCGTCCGAAACCACGGGCATAGCGCGCGGGATAGCGGCGGATCAGATCGAGGAAGAATCGGGGAGTTCCCTGAGGGACCGGTTTCGCGAAGATGGGGCCCATGACCGCGGACAGGCGATCCCAGGTCACTCCCGAATAGAAGTTCCCATTCCGCATGGAATCCGTAATCGCCTTTTCGTACATCGCTGCGTTTTCGCCCACGTACGGATCCTCCGGGGGCAACAGCGCCTGCCGGATCATACCCTGATGCAGAGTCACATCGCGCAGGCCCGCCGCATCGATGTACCGCGCCCACGGCCAAGTCAGCGCATACGGAAGGAGAGCAATCACCGCCATACGGCCCAAAATTTGCCAATTCGCTCCCTGCTTCAGGCGGGTCCACTCCTCGAATCCCAGCAGCAGCGCCACGGCGGGCGCAATCGAAAGGATGTTCTGGCGCCAATAGTAACCGGCGGTAAAGGCGAGGCACAAAAACGCCGCGCGCCTCCACGCATCGCCGGCTGTCGCCGGCGAAATGAGAGCCAGGCGGAAAATCATCGCCAAAAAAAAGAAGGACCCGGCCTCGGTTAACACCGCGTGCTCATAGGTGATCAAAAAGGGAAACAGGGAGGCCACGACCATGGCCGCCGCGGCGATCCCGCTGCCGGCGATCTTCCGGATCGCGCTGCCCAACGCGAGAATCCCGAGCGCTGCAAGGCCCGAGGAAACCACAATGGGGGCCAGGGGTTGCCTGCCCAAAAACCAAAAGCCGATCTTCAACGCCAGCGGGTACAGGGGCGTACGAGTGGAATTCCAATCCTGTGGAAAGCGGCTGCTGCCCAGCACGCCGGCCATATCGATATAACCCAGGCCGTCATAGGTGATCTCGACGGGCAACGAAACCACGTGCGCAAACGCGAATAGCAAAGTGAACATGCACGCGCCACGATAGATTCGCGCCGCGATCCGGGAGGGATTCTGCGCAGCGGCCTTCGGCGGGGTGTTCATGGCTCGGGCCGTCACAGCAAATTTGCAGCTTGGATGATTAGTAAAGCAGTATATCATTCGGCAGATGCATGAATCGAGCAGCCGGCTTATGTAGGGACGGCGTCAGGTAAGCCTGCTAGAATCGCGGAGAAACGATGCGCGGCAGACCAACCCGGAGCGGCACGGGCGGGCGCCCCCTTGCCCCGCCCTCGGCCGCAACGCCCGCGAGCGCCGCCGCGCTTGACCGGTGGGCGTTCCCATGCCTGGCGGCGTTCATTTTTTTGATGTCGGCTTGCCACTTGTATTACGCGCTGTTCTCGCGTGTGCCGCCCAGCACGGATGAGGCGCATTACATGAGCGGCGCGCTCAGCATGGCGAACGGCATCCGTACTGGAACACTCCGGGGCGCGTGGGAGGGATATCAGAACGCGCTGGGCTTCAAGGCCCCGCTCGTGTGCGTGCCCGCGGCGCTGCTGATGCTCACGACCGGGGGCCTGATTCTGCCCGCGATGCTCTCGCTGGTGGGGGAATTCGCAGCGTTGGGCTTGGCCGCCTATTGGCTATTCCTCCGCTGCGTCCGCCCGTTTCAAGCCGCCGTGGCGGCGGCGCTCCTGTTAACGATGCCTTTGATCACGGGTCTGACGCACCGGTATTATGTCGAACTGCTGTTCGGGCTGCTGGGCGTCGTCTACGTGGGCCTGTTGATTCGAGAGCCCTGGCGGTCGCCGGCGGGCAGCCTCCTTGTGGGCGTCGTGCTGGGGTTGGGGGCTCTATGTAAGATCTCCTTTGGGGCCTTCGTTTCGGTGCCGACCGCCTTTTCACTGGGCGCGGCTGTGCTGCTCCACCGCCGGAAGGGGCTCGCCATCATCGGGAATGCAGCTCTCGCCGGCGCCGCAGCGGCCGCCGTTGCCGGATCATGGTACGCAAAAAACTGGGCCGCGACTCTGCACCATGCCCGCATCTCCACCGAGACTTCGGCCGCCACGGAGTGGTTGTATTATCCGCATTGGATTCAGGCCGATCTCTCGGCGGGTCCAGGCGTCATCATCTTCGTTGTTGCGCTGGCCGGCGCGACCGCCTTGTCCAGGCAGTGGCGTTCCGGATTGCTCACCGCAGAGCAACGCAAGGCCTGGCGGCTGGTGCTCTTGCTCACGCTCACCAGCATCGTATTGCTCTCCAGCACCATTAATAAAATGACCCGATATACGGTGTTGACGCTGCCGGCCGCTGCCTTACTGGCCGTAGTAGCATGGCCCGAGCCTGGGTCGAAAAGGTGGTCGAGATACGGCATGATCGCTTTGGTGGCGGTCTGCTCCGCGCTCGCGCTGCATATTTCCTTCGGTATCCTTCCCCTGGGCGAGGTTCGAATCGGAGATATTCGAATCATCGGCAGTCATTTTCCATTGAATGTCCCGGACTGGTATGAAGACAATCGCCCTCTGGACCGGCGGAACTTTCGCCTGGAGGAGGCGGAAGCCATCATCGCCCGGGATGCGCGCACGCGCCTGCCCGGCCGCAGGGCCGAGGCGCGCACGACGGTTCTGAATCTTCTGGTGGACCACGATTATTTTCAGGTGCTGGCCGCATTGCATCAGAGCCCGGTGAACTACACGTGGTGGCCTGGCAGTACGGCTTCGGGGCCTCAGGCTCCAGACTATATCCTGGGCTTCGAAGGTTTTGAGTCGGTCTGTCCCGGAAGAGAGTTTCACAATTATTACCCGGGACTCAAAGACGATGTTTCGAGCGGGCGGGTGCCCTATACTCTGCTGGCGGAGCTTGACGGACCGGTCGGCGCCAGCATTTCGATTTACGCGAAACAGCCCGCTGCGCCGGAAGGTTCTCGAGCGGCTTCCTATGCCCAGCCAGGCCGCTAAAGAGTCGTGATACGCGATCGCACCGTCCGCCAAATCATGAGTCATCATGGATCGCCGCGAAAGCAGCGGATCCATCTTGGATCGCGAACGAGAAAGTGACCAGGCCAGGCGCCGTTTTTCCCGGACGCGGGCAGGAAACGGCCACAGAGGCCCTGCCGCGCGCAACAATCCGGTCCCCAGGACGGGGTATTTTCACTGGGGTCTTTGATTACAGACGGATCATCGCCCTGCCGACGTCAGGCGGCTCACCAGCCGGACGAGCGCCGGGACGCGTCCCACGAACGCGCGCAAAGGCCCGGTGATTCGCCAGGACAGCGACGATTCCAGCTCCCGGATGCGGCTCTGCGCGTCCTGAAATTCGCTCAGAGGCACCCCCCCCTGCGGCGCGCCGGCCGCGCCCGCCCACTTCATCTGATGCAGTAAACGATCCAGTTCCCGGCGATGATTCTTCTTGCGGCACTCAGCGGTGAGCAGCTCGAAGGTTTCCTCAGGGGTGGGGCGCCAAACCATGAACGTCAAATAACCCGGGCACGAGGGGTTGTTCCGGACACGCACGGGCAGGGGCAGATCGAGGCGCGCGTCCTCGCTAAGAGAGCAGACCGCAAGGGCCGGCGCTGCGTCCGGAATCATCACAAGATTCAAACCGAGCGACGGTGAATCGCCCAACGCGGCGGCATCCCAACGGCAGATTTCAGAGCCCTTCGCATCGCACAGCTTCAGGCCGCTGAGAAACAGGACTCCGGCGCCCCCGCCCAGGTCCAGAAGCAGGCTGGATACCTTGGGAATCGGGTGCAACCCCAGCTTTACTTCTTGCGGCTCCGGGCCGATGCGATAGTACGCAGAGCTGCTTCGGGGACCGATGGGGTGTTCGCCGGGACTCCTCCAGTAGACGCGGCAATGTCCCATGCGCGCCTGCTGGGCCCGGAAATCCTCACAGAAGTAGACCCGGGAACTTAACGGCGGCGGCCGCAGCAGGGCGCGATAGTCCTGGACCATTTCCTCGATGGACCGGTGTGCGATCCGGCCGAGCGCATCGCGCACGTTCTGTAATTTGTCACGGTTTTCGTTCAAAAAGCGCAGTTGCTCGAGGATGCTGGCGGCGGAGGGCTCGCACAGAAACCCCGTCACGCCGTCCTCGATGCGGTCCTCGAAACTTCCCAAACGCGTAGCGAGCGCGGGAATCTTCAGATCAAAAAGCTCCTGGAGCGTATAGCTGAACGTTTCCGGAACCACGGAAGCAAGCAGCGCGAGGTCGGGGCCGATCTTTGCGATGATCGACGGAAGCTCCCGCCAATCATAGTGCTCGATGACAGTGACGCGGTGCTGCCGGCCGAACCGCTTGCCGTCGGGGCCTACGCCCACAAGGAACAAATCGGCGAAGGATTGGAGCCGGGGTGCGAGCTCGATCACAAGCTCGCGGCCTTTATTTAAGGCCAGCGAGCCGAGCACCAAAACCTTCAGCCGCCCGGAAGCGGTTCCGCGCGCTACTGGCACGGCGGCTTCGGGCAGGCGGGAAGCGGCATGCGGAATCACGCGGAAAAGCGGCTTCAATTCGGGCTGAAGGCGGGTGTAATTCGCGGCGACGGATTCGCAGGGCGCGATCATCGGAATGCCGCGGTCCAGCATGGTCTGGGAGAAGGCGCTGCGGAGATCGAGCCAATAGGGCGCCGGAGCGGTCCGAAAAAACCGGTGGTGCGGGTTGTGATCCGTGCAGGCGGCCAGACGCTGAGGATCGCAGGAGCGGCAAAGCGAGCCGAAGGTGATGTTCAACGCGGGGCAGAACGGGTAATAGTCGTGGCATACCAGCAGGGCCGGCAGCGGCGCGCGGAGCACGTCGAGCGAATGCCCGATCAGCGAGGACACGACAATGTTTTCGATGCCGAACTCGCTCAAGATGGAAGCCAGCGCTTTCGAATACGATTCGTGTTGCCGTGCGGTGCCGTTGATTTGGGGCTCGAGGATATAGCGGCGGATCGGATGGCGGTCGCGGATATCGCGAAACAACCAGAGCTGGCTGGCGAGGGTCTCGGAGGTGTGCAACGATTTCAGGACAAGGTTCGTACCGTAAGGGCAGGCGGATCCGAAGTTTTCGACCCAGCGGTTCGTGCCGCCGCCCCAATGATGAACCACATGCAGCGTGCGCGGAACCAGCGAAGAACGCAGATCGAGTTCCGGAATGGCATTCCGGCCGGGGCGGCGTGCAACGGCCTCCGCGATCTTGTAATGCATGCGCGCTTGCAATGAATCGGGCAGTCCGGCGACGCCAACCGCAATGTGATCCGCCAGCAGCGAGCGGAACCGGGCGGCGGTGAAGGCTCGACGGAAGGAAGCGAAGGCGGCGTCGCCACCGGACGCGGCTGGCCGGCTGAGGCAGGCGGCACGCGCCGCGGCCGGCGTCACGTAGACGCAGTGCCACAGGGGCTCGGCGGTGCGCGGCTCCATCGAACTGTGCACGTAGCACAAGCGGTCAAGTGTGTCGAAGGAGTCGATTCCGGAAGGAAGCCCTTTAACGGCCAGGGGCGAGACCAGACCTGCGCCATCGTGGCGCTGCGCTGTCCAGAGCAGGCGAAGATCCCAGGCTTCGGGCAGGCGCACCCCGGCGCGCACGAAGAAGAAGCCGGAGCCGGGAAAGCGGCCGCTCGCCCCCGCGAAGGCGTGCGCCGCAGAAGAATATCCGGCAACCACCTCGACTCCCGATGACCCGGCGGCGCGAAGAGCTTCGCCCGGCGCGCCGGAAGTGAACAGGAAGAAATCGGAAGGTGCGGCGGTTCGGCGGATCAGATCCGAGACCGTAGCGGACGCATCAGCGTACTCGCCAGGACGTGCGTACAGAACGACCGGCCGGCGCGGGGGACATCCGGCCGGTGGCTCACGAGTGTCGCAGGCCATGGAACCGGCGCCGTCCGAACACCCGCCGCCAGGCTCGAGCCGCAGCGGGGCTTTCTTGATTCGCGTTGAACCAGTGGTAATAAGAGCGAGTCACATCCCGTGTGGAGAAGGGATCGGGAAAGGCGGTTTGGAGGTCGGCCCGGCCGCGATAGATGTGACGATGCTCGGGCGTGATGAGTTCCCCATTGTCGAAGCAGGCGTACGCCCATGGAATTTGCGAAAAAACGGCCTGGCCCTGGCGGTCGCACTCGCCCAGATACCATTCGCGCAACTCGAACAAGCCGCGCATTTCACCGCCATATTTGTTCAACATTCCGATCTGCGCGCCGCCATCGAGCCCGGAGAAATGATAGAAGACGATTTTGCGGCCACCGATGGTCAGTCCATTGACCAGATCCCCTTCGACCTGGCGCCGCGAAAGATTCCAGGTCGCGACGTTGTACACGGGATCTCGCAGGATGGCGAGATCCTCGAAATAGGCGGGCGCGAAATCCATCCAGCGCTGGTCCGTAAATAAGCCGCGCGGAATGTCGTCGCGGCAGAAATGGGTCAGCCGGTGCGCCCACCAGCGCGCAAACTCCAGCCCCTGCCCGGATTTCCTGACCCCCAAGAATCCGAGGTTGTAAATTCCGTGCTGGAGGGCGCAGACTTCGTTGTCGAGAATTCCTTCCATCGACGGCTCGGGCTCCGTGATGTGAGGCGTGAGCAGGATGGAGGCTTGCTCGAAGCGTGCCAGCAGAGAGTCCAGCGAATCCAGAATCACGATATCGGGGTCGAAATATAAGACCCGCGAACAATCTTCGGACTCGAGAAGGCGAAGCAGGGCGAAACCCTTTATGGCAGTGCTGAGTTCGACTAAGGAATGCTGGAATATCCACTGCCGCAGATTGGGGATCGCCAGGTCCTCGAGACTGAGAATGCGATCGAAAGGTTCACGGGCTACGTCGAGCGGCGGCACGGCGTCGGCGACGGCTACGCTGAAATGAAAGCCGGGGTGAAAACGCTTCAGAGACTGCGCCAGAACGCGCGCCTTCGGAACGTAATTTCCGGTAATGCTGGTAAAAATCCGAAGAGACATCGCCCTCCGACGCTAATTTGCAAGGATAGCAGAGCGGGAAAACGGACTGATGCGTGAGAGCGCCGCGGCACGGCAAGCGCAGCGGCAACCGCGCGCTAGAATGGACTTTAGTTTGCGATGCCCCCACACATTCTGCGGCTGGCGTACGTTTCCGAGTTCCTTCTGGCGCTGGTGGCGATTCAGGAGATGTGGTCGGAGATCGGAGGGCACCTCGAGTTCATGCCGTGGTACACAAAGCTGTGCCTGATCGCCGGGCTCGCGCTGGCCGTGGTGATGGGCACGGTTTCCGCAGTATCGCATGAGAAGGCGTGGAATGCGCGGACGCTGGCCTGCTGCGCGCTGGCGATTCTCATCGCGGGTGGCATGGCGGCCACCAGCTATTATTACCATCTTCACGAAAACGACGACCAGGACAGCGCCGGCGATGACGGAGTGGCCTTGTCGCACTTCGCAGCGGGCGGGTGGCACGGATGAGCGAGGCGCGGGCTACTTCGCCGTTCGGCACCTGGGCCGTGGCGCAAAGCCCGGTCAAGATTGACTACTCTCTGGTGGTGATCGAGGAGATCCGCCACGAGGTGCTCGAGGGCTTCCAGCGGCTTTCGCGCGGCGGCGTCGAAGTGGGCGGCATCCTATACGGCACGCACGACGGCACGACGACGACGATTCAGGCCATGCGGCCGATCGAATGCGAACACGCCCGCGGGCCTGCATTTCTTTTGTCCGATAAGGACCGTAAAGCGCTGGAGGAGCAGCTCCGGCGCGATGCCGAGGACCCGCGGCTGGAAGGCATGAAATGCCTGGGGTGGTTTCTCTCGCACACCCGCAGCGAGATCGTGCTGTCGGATTCGGACCTGGAGATTTACAACCACTATTTCGGCGCGCCCTGGCAGGTGACGCTGGTGGTGCGTCCCGGCCGCGCCGGGCACGTGCGGGCGGGGTTTTTCGTTCGCGAGAACGATGGCAGCGTACAATCGGCGCAGAGTTATCAGGAGTTCAATTTTCCGGACCGGCTGGCCGGAGTGCTGGACCGCCCGCGGGCGCAGCGGCCGGCCACGGAGCGCCGGGAGCGCATCGATCCCGGCCGGGTGGAATCCGCCGCAACCGCGCCGCCTTTGCCCCCGCCGCGCGAGCTTCCGCCGCTGTCCACCGCGCTCGAAGAAGAGGGGCCGCTGCTGCTGCCGCTGAATCCGCCGAAACGGATGCGGTGGTGGTGGCTGCTCGCGTGGGCCGTCGTGGTGGGGGCGCTGGGATTTGGAGGCTATCGCTACCTCAACGCCACGTCCGCACCGGAGCCGATCGGGCTTACCGTGAGCGAACATGACGGTGAATTGCAGATCGCGTGGAATCATCAGGCGCGGCCGGTAACCGGCGCGGCGCACGGCTCCCTGGCCATCGTGGACGGCAAGCAGACGCGCGATATTCCGCTCTCGCCGCAGGACTTGGCGCAGGGGCGGTTCACTTACGTGCGCGAATCGGGAGATATCGAAGTGCGGCTGATGGTGGAGAACGCCGCCGGGCAGAAGGTGGAGGAAGCCTCACGGTTCCTGGGACGGCCGCCTTCGCCCAAAGAAGATCCCGAGGAACTGAAGAGGCTTCAGCAGGAGCGCGACGATCTGCAAGCGGAAGTGGACCAGTTGCGCCGGGAAAATTCGGCGCAGGCCGAGCGGATCCGGCAATTGGATGTGACACTCCGGATCCTTCAGACCAGATTAGGGGCGAAGTAAGATTTTCCAGCGTCCCGCAAGGAAGTCTGCCGGCGCCTCTTTACTTGATCTCCGGACTGGTGGCAGTGGCGGGTTCCTGGCTCCAGTTGTTGCGGATCACCAGGGTTTGATCGGAGTAAAACGTCCGCCGGCCGGAGCCGTTGTAAGTCTCCGGGACCGCCGTGACCGCGTAGCCCGTGGGCGTGGGCGCGACGTTAAAAATGTATCCGCTGTTCTTGCCTTCCGCGAGGTTCTTGGGGATCAATTCCGCCGCATTCGGGCCAGGAGCGCCGCTGGCGGGCGGGCCGAGTTCGGCCAGGCTCGATGCGTATTTCCCGAACTGCGAATAATACTGCGTTTCCGCCTGGTGAATCGTGGTGATCTGGCGGATCGCCGCCATTTCATGCGCCGACATAAGCTGCTTATTCATCTGGGGAACGGCGATCGCCGCGATCACCAAAATAATCGCGATTACGATCAGCAGTTCGATCAGAGTGAAGCCCCGGCGGCTGCGTTGACGTCGCATACCAATATTTTAGACGCGGGAAACGGCGGGATCGTGCAGCGCGGGCTTAACTTTAATGCACGCGTTAATGCACGCGTTCGCGGATCCGCTCGCGAGTCACCAGCTCATCGAAAATGGCCAACACCCGCTTGCGGTAGGAATACACCCGGTGGAGCTTGGCTTGCACGGCGCTTTCGTTGCGATGGCGGCGCAAAAGCTTGTCCAGCAACTGTTTCGGGACATCGATATCGCGGCGCAAAGCCTCCGCGGAGTGGCCTCGCAGGAACAGGCCGTAGAACAAAGCCGCTTCCCGTTGCGGAGCCAGCGGATCGATCTCTTCGTAATACGCCTGGGACATACAAAAGCCTGTCCGAAAAAAGCCAGTATAGAACCGAACTCAAAATCAGGCAATAGGGTGAGCTGCCCGTTTGAGAATCTCCTCCACTTGGGCCAAATCGTTCCGGCTAAGGGTCCATCCGGCCGTAGCGGCGTTGGATCTGACCTGGTCCGGCGTCTTCGCCCCGGCGATCACCGAAGCCACGGCCGGCTGCGCCAGTAGCCAGTTAATCGCCAGATCCAGCAGGGAATGCCCGCGCGAACGCGCAAACTCCTCGAGCGCCTCCGCACTGGCGATATTATCCTCCGTGAATACCTTCGGCCCCCAGCCGTCCTTCGCCCTGCTGCCTTCCGGGAGAGGCTGCCCGCGATGATATTTCCCGGTCAACAACCCGTTCGCCAGGGGGAAATACGGGAGGAAGGCGATGCCCTGCCGCACGCACTCCGCAAGCACGCCTTGTTCGGGGTCGCGGTGCAGGAGACTGTAGTGATTCTGGACGCTGACGAAGCGCGCCGCGCCGGGCCGGACTGCCGCCGCGGCTTCGCGGAGCTGTTCGGTTGAAAAATTGGAGCAGCCGATTTCGCGCACTTTGCCCGCCCGGACTAAACCGTCGAGCGCCTCCAGGGTATCTTCGATCGGCGTGGCCGGGTCGGGTGTGTGGATCTGGTAGAGATCGACGTGATCGGTACCCAGACGGCGCAGGCTGTCCTCGATGGCCTGGCGAATATAGGCGGGTCTGGCGCCCTGGCGCCGGTCGTCGAAGCGCATACCGAACTTGGTCGCCAGCACAACCCGGTGGCGGCGGCTGCCGAGCGCGCGGCCCAGATATTCTTCGCTGTTGCCTCCGCCGTAGATATCCGCGGTGTCGAAGAAGTTGATGCCCGAGTCCAGCGCGGCATCCACAACTCTGGCGGTCGCGGCGGCGTCGATGCGCCAGCCGAAGTTGTTGCAGCCCAGCCCGACTGCGCTGACTTCCAGGGAACCGATCTTCCGTTTCTCCACCGTATTCTCCTCCCACGGGACAGGCCCAAGGGCCGGTGCCCATGCGTAATTGTTTTACATGGCGCCCTGGTTTTCGAGACTACGCCACAGATACCAGCTTGCGACCGAGCAATAAGGACGCCAGCGCTCGGCCATGCGTTCCATTTCTGCCCGGGTAGGCAGTTCGCCCAGTCCGTATGCTTTTTTGATGGCGGCGCGGACACCGAGGTCGTCGGTGGGCAGGACATCGGGCCGCCGGAGGGCGAAAATCAGGAACATGTGGACGGTCCAGACGCCGACCCCCTTCAC
>Ga0070739_10004712_pt1 | contig 15950 bp, 15 predicted proteins | sample Coa_R1_7_FD_66445 | JGI IMG/M metagenome (GOLD analysis project Ga0070739, IMG submission 66445) | Surface soil microbial communities from Centralia Pennsylvania, which are recovering from an underground coalmine fire - Coalmine... | ecosystem: Environmental > Terrestrial > Soil > Unclassified ... | reverse complement strand
CCGATCGGGTTGGGCAGCGCCTGGGCGGAGGGGATGAGGGTCGCCTGCTTCAGGTTCCGCTCCGGCATCGTCTGGCCGCGGCGCCCGAACCAGCTCCGCAGGTGCGCCTCCAGGGCGGGATCGACCGCCATCTGCTCGCCGAGCAGAGCGGCGATGCCCTCGCGGGTCAGGTCGTCTTCGGTGGGGCCGACCCCGCCGGTCATCACGATCAGGTCGGCTCGCTCCCAGGCTCGCCGCAGCTCATCGGTCAGCCGGCCCAGGTTGTCGCCGACCGTCGCCTGCCAGTACAGGTCGATGCCCAGCGCGGAGAGGTACTGAGCCAGGTAGGCGGCATTGGTGTCGACGATCTGGCCGAGCAGCAGCTCCGTGCCAACCGACATGATCTGCGCTCTCACCCGACTCCTCCTCCGCGCCGCATTCTACTCCGGATCGCTCGCGCCACGCTCCGCGTCCGTCGCCTCGGGCGGCGCCAGGACCAGGATCAGCGCGCCGTGCTCGACGGTATCGCCCGCGCCGACGTGGAGCGCCTGCACGCGCCCGGCGCCCGGCGCGCGCAGCTCGTTCTCCATCTTCATCGCTTCCAGGGTGGCGACGAGGTCGCCGCGCTCGACCACCTGGCCGACGGCGACGCGCACCGACACGACGCGGCCGGGCATCGGCGCCCGCACCTCCAGCCGCGCCGCCGCGCCCGCCCGCCGCGGCAGGGCTGCAGCCAGGCGCACGGCCAGTGCCTCAGCGACGCGCGCCTCCTCCTGGTAGCCGTCCACGGCAAGCCAGTAGGACGCGCCCAGGGCGCCGCTAGCGTCGGTCCCGCTGGCCGAGTCTCGGTCGGCCGCAGCGACGAGCACTTCCCGCGTCCAGCTACTGCCCTCAGCCGGAGCATCACCGCCGAGCGCCGTCGCGGGCGCTAGCGCCAGGCTGAAGGCGCGCGGCCCCCGCCGCCGCCACTGCGCCCGCCAGCGGCGCCGGGATGCGTCCCCCTCGCCGGCGCGGCCATCCAGGTCGAGGCGCGGTAGCGGCTCGGCGCGGGCTGAGGACTGGCTCGCGCCCGAGTCCTCGGGAACAGCAGCGACCTCGACGACGAGCGCTTCGCCGCCGGGCGCGATCGTTACGTCGAATTCGCGGCCGGCAACGGCCACGCGGTAGCTCACCGGCCGGTCCACGGCACCCTCTCCATCTGGCGCGTCAGTGCCCGGCGGCCGGCCGCCGCCCAGGCCGCGCGCGACTCGTCGTCCGGCCGCGGCGCCTGGCGCGCCTGGTAGTGGGCGAGCGCCGCCGCTACTGCCAGCCGCTCGGCCACTGCTGCCGGCACGCCGCCCCCATCGGGCGGCGGCCAGTGCCGCGCAACGAAGCCGGTGTCGTGCTCGCCGGCCGCGAACTCGGGGTGGTCCAGCACGTAGCGGTGGAAGCCGATCGTCGTGCGCACGCCGAGGTAGGCGCACTCGGCCAGCGCGCGCCGCATCCGCGCCAGCGCCTGGTCCCGGTCGGCCCCCCAGGCGCACAGCTTCGCCAGGAGCGAGTCGTACTCCAGGGGCACCGTGTCGCCCGCCTCGTAGCCGGCGTCCAGGCGCAAGCCGGGGCCCGCCGGCTCGCGGACGGCTTCGAGGCGGCCGGTCGAGGGCACGAAGCCGGCCAGCGCGTCCTCGGCGTAGATCCGGCACTCCAGCGCCGCGCCGCGCAGCACGATGTCCTCCTGGCGCCAGGGCAGGCGCTCGCCCGACGCCACGAGGAGCTGCGCCTGCACCAGGTCGAGGCCGCTGACCAGCTCGGTGACCGGGTGTTCGACCTGCAGGCGGGCATTTACTTCCAGGAAGTAGTAGGCGCCGTCCGGCGCGACCAGGAACTCGACCGTGCCGGCGTTCAGGTAGTCGGCCGCCCGTGCGGCGCGGATCGCCGCCTCGTGCAGCCCGGCTCGCGTGGCGGCCGGCAGGCCGGGCGCGGGCGACTCCTCGATTACCTTCTGGTAGCGCCGCTGCACCGAGCAGTCGCGCTCGCCCAGCGCCACGACGTTGCCGTGGGCGTCGGCCAGGATCTGCACCTCGACGTGCCGCGGCCGATCGACCAGCCGCTCGACGTAGATCGCGGCGTCGCCGAAGGCGCCCTGCGCCTCGTTCTGCGCCGCGCGCAGCGCCTCGGCGAGGTCCTCGGGCCGGTCGACGCGCCGCATGCCGCGGCCGCCGCCGCCGGCCACGGCCTTCAGCGCGACCGGATAGCCGACCTCGGCGGCCGCGGCCCGCGTCGTCGCCAGGTCGGGCACCGGCTCGAGCGTGCCGGGCACCGTTGGCACCCCGGCCGCCCGCATGGTTTGGCGGGCGTCGGTCTTGCGGCCGAGTGCGCGCATCGTGTCCGGGCGCGGGCCGACGAAGACCAGGCCCGCCGCGGCGCAGGCCGCCGCGAAGTCGGCGTTCTCGGCCAGGAACCCGTAGCCCGGATGGACGGCCTCCGCGCCGGCGCGGCGAGCCACGTCCAGCAGGCGGCCGATGTTCAGGTAGCTCTCCCGCGCCGGCGACGGCCCCAGGTAGTAGGCCTCGTCGGCCAGGCGCACGGGCATGCTGCCGGCGTCGGCGTCGCTGTACACCGCGACGCTGCGCACGCCCAGGTCGCGGCAGGCGCGAATCACCCGCACCGCGATCTCGCCGCGGTTGGCTACTAGCACCTTCGTGAAGCGTACGGCCATCTGGCTCTCAGCCTTCAGTCATCAGCGATCAGCGATCGGCGATCAGCCCAAGGCTGACGGCTGATCGCCGACCGCTGACGGCTCAGAGTGGCATGTTCCCGTGCTTGCGCGGCGGGTTGCTGTCGCGCTTGGTGTGCAGCGCCTCGAGGGCGGCGATCAGGCGCGGGCGCGTCTCCTGGGGCTCGATCACAGCGTCGACGTAGCCCCGCGCCGCGGCCTCGTAGGGGCTGGCAAACCGCGCCTCGTAGGCGGCGGTCAGCTCGCGGCGCGTCGCGGCCGCGTCGTCCGCGCTGGCGAGGCGGTCGCGGTAGATGATGTTCACGGCGCCCTCGGCGCCCATGACGGCAATCTCGGCCGTCGGCCAGGCGAAGTTGGCGTCGCCACGGATGTGCTTCGAGCTCATCACGTCGTAGGCGCCACCATAGGCCTTGCGCGTGATGACGGTCAGCTTCGGCACCGTCGCCTCGCAGTAGGCATACAGCAGCTTGGCGCCGTGACGGATGATCCCGCCGTGCTCCTGGGCCACGCCGGGCAGGAAGCCCGGCACGTCCACGAAGGTCACCAGTGGCAGATTGAAGCAGTCGCAGAAGCGCACGAACCGCGCGCCTTTCGTCGAGGCGTTGATGTCCAGCACCCCGGCGAGGACGCTCGGCACCTGGGCGACGACACCCACCGGCCGGCCGCCGAGGCGAGCGAAGCCGGTAAGCAGGTTTGGCGCGAACTCCGCCTGGACCTCGAGCAGGTCGCCGTCGTCGACGACGAGGCGGATCACCTCGTGCATGTCGTAGGAGCGGGTCGGCTCGTCGGGCACGATCGCGTTTAGTCGCGGCTCGCACCGGTCGGGCGGGTCCGCCGTTGGCAGGTACGGCGGCTCGGCCAGGTTGTTCGGCGGCAGGAAGCTCAGCAGCCGCCGGACCAGCGCCAGGCACTCGACCTCGCTATCCAGCGCGAAGTGGGCCACGCCGCTCTTCTCGAGATGCACGTCCGCGCCACCCAGCTCCTCGAAGCTCACCTCCTCGTGCGTCACCGTCCGCACGACGTCCGGCCCGGTCACGAACATGTGGCTCAGACCCCGGACCATGAACACGAAGTCGGTGATCGCCGGCGAGTAGACCGCGCCGCCGGCGCAGGGGCCGAGGATCACCGAGAGCTGCGGCACGACGCCCGAGGCGAGGGTGTTGCGCAGGAAGACCTCGGCGTAGGCGCCGAGGCTGCTCACGCCCTCCTGGATCCGCGCACCGCCCGAGTCGTTGATGCCGACGATCGGCGCGCCGGTCTTGAGGGCCAGGTCCATGACCTTGCAGATCTTGGCCCCGTGCGCCTCCGACAGCGAGCCGCCGAACACCGTGAAGTCCTGCGAGAACACGTACACCAGGCGCCCGCCGACGCGGCCGTAGCCCGTCACCACGCCGTCGCCCAGGTAGCGTTGCTCCGCCAGCCCGAACTCGGTCGTGTGGTGGGTGACCAGGGCGTCCAACTCCTGGAAGGAGCCCTCGTCGAGCAGGAGGTCGAGCCGCTCGCGGGCCGACAGCTTGCCGCGCGCGTGCTGCTGGCGTAGGCGCGTCTCTCCGCCGCCAAGCTGCGCCTGGGCGCGCAGGGCGCGCAGGTGCGCCAGCTTGCCGGCCGTCGTGCGCGCGTCGATCACGCCATCAGCCATCGATCCTCCAGTGCTGAGTGCCCAGTGCGGAGTACTGAGCGGAAGCTCGACTCAGGTCTCATCAGTCGGTACCAGGTCCCAGTACCGAGTACTCGCCTCCGCGACTAGCTCTGCCGCGATGTCGTCGGGCGTGCGCTCGTGCGCGGCCACCGCCTGCCAGGAGACGTCCCAGCGGTCGTCTGCGGCGGCCCGCTCCAGTGTAGCAGCCATCTGCGCCTGCGCCGCAGCCAGCACCGCCGCCCGCGCCCGCTCCCGCGCGCGGCGCGCGCCTTCGCCGCTACTGTCCAGGTACGCGCGGTGAGCCTCCAGCGCCGCCACCAGCTCGCCGACGCCCTCGCCGCGCACGGCGACCGTGCTCAGCACCGGCGGCTGCCAGGCCGCCGGCGCGGCGAGCGACTGCAGCAGCACCAGTTCGGCGCGCGCCTGGTCGGCGTCAGGCCGATCGGCCTTGTTCACGACCAGGACGTCGGCCACTTCCAGCAAGCCGGCCTTGAGCGCCTGCACCTCGTCGCCCAGGCCGGGCACCGTCACCACGACCGTCGTCTGCGCCGTGCGCGCCACGGCCACCTCGTCCTGGCCCACCCCAACCGTCTCGATCAGGATCCGCCCGTAGCCGGCGGTGTCGAGCGCGGCCGTCACGCTCCCCGTCGCCAGGGCCAGGCCGCCGACCGCGCCGCGCGAGGCCATGCTGCGAACGAACACGTCGGCGTCCGCGGCCAGGTCGGGCATCCGCACGCGGTCGCCGAGCAGGGCGCCCCCGCTGTAGGGGCTCGTCGGGTCCACGGCGAGAATGGCGACCCGCTCGCCGCGCGCGCGGTAGGCGCGCGCCAGTGCGGCCGCGAGCGTGCTCTTGCCGCTGCCGGGCGGGCCGGTTAGCCCGACCACGTGCGCCCGTCCCGCGCGTGGATAGACCTCACGCAGCGCGGCGCGGGCGGCCGGCCCGCCCGCTTCCAGGACGCTGATCAGGCGGGCCAGCGCCCGGCGCGACGGGACCGCGTCGCGGTCGGGTCCCGCGTCCGAGCGGGTCGCCATCAGGTCTCACCCCCGGCCGCGCGGCGCGCCGCGACTGCGGCGCGGACGAAGGCGACGGTCTCCTCCAGCGGACTGCCCGGCCCGAACACCGCGCCCACACCGGCCGCGCGCAGCGGCTCGACGTCCGCCGCCGGGATGATCCCGCCGACCCACAGCACCACGTCGTCGAGGCCACGCGCCTGCAGCTCCTGGCGCACGCGGGGCACCACCGACAGGTGGGCGCCCGAGAGGATGCTCAGGCCGATCGCCTCCGCGTCCTCCTGGAGGGCCGCCTCGGCGATCATCTCCGGCGTCTGGCGGATCCCTGTGTACACTACCTCCATGCCCGCGTCGCGCAGCGCCCGCGCCACGACCTTCGCCCCGCGGTCGTGCCCGTCGAGCCCCGGCTTGGCCACCAGGACGCGGATCGGCCGCGCAAGGCGTTGGGCCGCCGGCGGCGCCGCGGAGCCCGCGGCACCGCCGGTGGCGGCATCACTGGCCTTCTCCGGCGTCATCGCTCGCTCATCAGCTCGACCAGCACGCCGCGGCCCGCGCGCGGGTGGAGGAACGCCACGCGTCCCTGCGCCCCGGGCTCGGCCTGGCGGTCGATCAGCTCCACGCCCTGCGCCGCCAGCTCGGCGATCGCGGCGTCCACGTCCGGCACCTCGAAGCAGACGTGGTGGAGGCCCTCGCCGCGCCTTGCCAGGAAGCGCGCCACGGTCCCATCGGGATCGGCCGGCTCGAGCAGCTCAATCTGGCTCTCGCCAACGCCCACGAACGCGACGTTGAGCCCCCGCTCCGGCAACGGCTTCCGCTCCGTGAGCGGCAGGCCGAGCACGTCGCAGTAGAACGGCAGCACCGCGTCCAGGCTGTGCACCGCCACGCTGACGTGGGCGATCCGCGAGATACGCACGTTACTCCCCATTCGCCTTTAGGATCTGCTCGGCGATGATCAGTCGCTGGATCTCCGACGTGCCCTCGTAGATCTCCGTGATCTTGGCATCGCGGAAGTAGCGTTGTACCGGCGCATCGAGCAGGTAGCCCGCGCCGCCGTGGAGCTGCACGGCCTTGGTGGCGACCCACATCGCGGTCTCGGCGGCGTAGAGCTTGGCCGCGGCCGATGCCTGCGTGACCGGCTGCCCGGCGTCCTTGAGGCCCGCCGCCCGCTGCACCAGCAGCCGCGCCGCCTCGACGCGCACGCTCATGTCCGCCAGGATCCAGCGCACACCCTGGAAGTCGGCGATGGCCTGGCCAAACTGGTGCCGCTGCCGAGTATACCCCAGGGCCGATTCGTACGCCGCCCGTGCGACCCCCACGGCCTGGGCGCCGATGCCGATGCGGCCGCTATCCAGGGTGCTCATGGCGACGCGCCAGCCCTGGCCCTCGTCGCCCAGGCGCTGCGCGGCCGGCACGTAGCAGTCCTCGAAGAAGAGCTGCGCCGTGGGCGAGCCGCGGATGCCGAGCTTGTGCTCGTACGCCCCGATCGTAAAGCCAGGTGCGTCGCGCTCGACGAGGAAGGCGGTGATGCCGCGTGCGCGGGCGGTCGGGTCGAGTGTGGCGAACACCAGGTACAGGCCGGCGATGCCGCTGTTGGTGATGAAGCACTTCTGCCCCGACAGGCGGTAACCGTCGCCGTCGCGGCGGGCGCGGGTCCGCAGGCTGGCGGCGTCACTGCCCGAGCCCGGCTCCGTGAGGCAGAAGGCGCCGACCGGTTCGCCGCGGGCCATGCCTGGCAGGTAGCGCGCGCGCTGCTCCTCGCTGCCCCAGCGGACGATCGGATCGGCGACCAACGAGTTGTGCACGCTGACCAGCACCGACGTCGCGGCGCAGGCGGCGGCGATCTCCTCCATCGCCAGGGCGTAGTCCAGCGCGCCGCGCCCCTGGCCGCCGTACGCCTCCGGCACGGCGAGCGCGAGTAGCCCGGCCTCTGCCAGGGCGCGGAGGTTCTCGGGCGGAAAGCGCGCCTCGCGGTCCGCCGCCGCGGCGCGCGGCGCCAGCTCGCGCTTCGCCAACTCGCGCACGCGCTGCTGGAAGGCCCGCTGCTCGTCGTCGAGCTGGAAGTCCATCGCCGGCCTACGCTTCCTGGTCGTAGGCGTAGAAGCCCTGCCCGGTCTTGCGGCCGAGGCGCCCGGCCGCGACCAGGTTGACCAGCAGCGGGCAGGGGCGGTACTTGTCGTCACCAAAGCCGGCCTGCAGCACGCGCATGATGTCCAGGCAAACGTCCAGCCCGATCAGGTCGGCCAGGGCCAGCGGACCCATCGGGTGGTTCATCCCGAGCACCATCACCTGGTCGATCGCTTCGGCGGTGCCCACGCCCTCCAGGAGCGCGTAGGCGGCCTCGTTGATCATCGGCATCAGCAGGCGATTGGAGACGAACCCCGGATAGTCGTACACCTCGACCGGCGTCTTGCCGAGCTGCGTCGCCAGCGCGCGCGTGCGCTCGAGCGTGTCCGCCGAGGTGTGCACGCCGCGCACGACCTCCACCAGCCGCATCAGCGGCACGGGATTGAAGAAGTGCATGCCGACCACGCGGTCGGGGCGCGCGGTGGCGGCGGCCAGGCGGGTAATGGAGATCGACGAGGTGTTCGAGGCCAGCACCACCTCGGGCGCCGCGAGGCGGTCGAGGCTCTCCAGGACGCGGACCTTCGCCTCCTCCCGCTCGATCACCGCCTCGACGACGAAGTCGGCGCGAGCGACGTCGGCCAGCTCGGCGGTGGTGTGGAGCCGCCGAAGCACGGCCGCCCGGTCGGCTTCGGCGAGCGAGCCCCGGGCCACCAGCCGCCCCAGGCCGCGGCTGATCCGCTCCACGGCCAGCTCGACGGCCTGCGGGGCGGCGTCGAGCAGCCATACCTCGCAGCCCGCCTGCGCCGCGACCTGGGCAATGCCGGCGCCCATCGTGCCGGCGCCGACGATGCCCAGCCGCCCCACGGTTCCTGCCATCCCGCACTCCGGCGCCGGCAGCGCTCTCCTCGAGCCGCGCCCGCCGCGCTGTGGTCTTCCGGCGTTAGACGGTCTCCACGGCCAGCGCCACCGCACCGCCGCCGCCGTGGCAGAGCGCCGCGAGCCCCCGCCGCCCGCCTCGCTGCTGCAGAGCATACAGGAGCGTGACCAGCAGGCGCGCGCCCGTCGCCCCGAGCGGGTGGCCGAGGGCGATCGCGCCGCCGTAGACGTTCACCCGCGCCGGGTCCCAGCCCAGCTCGCCGGCGTTGGCCAGGACCTGGGCAGCAAAGGCCTCGTTGACCTCGAGCAGATCGAAGTCGCCGAGGGCGAGGCCCGTGCGCTCGAGCACCTTGCGGATCGCCACGGGCGGCGCCTCGAACAGCCAGCGCGGCTCCGTGCCCGCGCTGGCGTAGGCGCTGACGCGGCCCAGCGGGCGTAGGCCGTAGCGCTCGACGGCCGCCGCGGAGGCAACGACCAGCGCGGCCGCGCCGTCGCTCAGGGCCGGCGCGTTGCCGGCTGTCACTGTGCCGCCCTCCGCCTGGAAGGCGGGTCGGAGCGCTGCTAGCCGCTCGAGGCTCGTGTCGGGGCGCGGCAGCTCGTCGGCGTCCACCAGGCGGGTCTCCCTGCCCTGCGAGACGCTGACCGGCGCGATCTCGGCCCGGAAGCAGCCGGCACGCTGCGCGGCGACGGCGCGGCGGTGGCTCTCCAGGGCGTAGGCGTCCTGCGCCTCGCGCGTCACGCCGTGCTTGCGAGCGATCGCCTCGGCGGCGTTGCCCATGTGCTGTTCCTCGAAGCTGCACCACAGCCCGTCGTGGATCGTGGCGTCGACCAGCTCGGCGTTCCCCAGCCGCACGCCCGTGCGGGCGTGGCCCAGCAGGTGGGGCCCGTTACTCATGCTCTCCATCCCGCCGGCGACGACGACGTCGGCCTCGCCGAGGCGGATGGCGCGGGTGGCGTCGATCACGGCCTGCAGGCCGGAGGCGCAGACCTTGTTCAGCGTCGTCGCCGAGGCGCTGGGCGGGATCCCCGCCCGGATCGCCGCCTGGCGCGCGGGGGCCTGGCCGACGCCCGCCTGGACGACGTTGCCGAGCAGCACGTCGTCCACAGCGTCCGCCGGCAGGCCGGACCGCTCCAGCGCCGCCCGCACCGCGACCGCGCCCAGCGCCGGCGCCGACTGGGACGCTAGCGAGCCGAGGAAGCGGCCGATGGGCGTGCGCGCCGCCCCGACGATATACGCCTCCGTCATCGCTGCCTCCCCTGCGTCAGAGCCCGAGCCCACGCGCGATCACGATCTTCTGGATCTCCGACGTGCCCTCGCCGATAGTGAGGATCTTGGCGTCGCGGTAGAAGCGCGCGATCGGCGCCTCCTCCATGTAGCCGAAGCCGCCGTGGACCTGCAGGCTGACGTCGGCCGCCCGGACGGCGAGCTCGGAGGCGAACAGCTTGGCCATCGCCGCCGCCTGGCTGTAGGGCTGCCCGCGGTCCCGCAGCGACGCGGCGCGGTAGGTCAGCAGGCGCGCGGCCTCGAGCTGCGTGGCCAGGTCGGCCAGCTCGAACTGCACGGCCTGCTTGTGGCCGATCGGTTCGCCGAAGGCGTAGCGCTGCTTCGCGTACTCGAGGGCCATGTCCAGCGCGCCCTGGGCCAGCCCAACCGCCAGCGCGGCGACCCCGATCCGGCCGCCGTCGAGCACGGCTAGGAACTGCCGCACGCCGGCGCCGCGGGTGCCGACCAGGCTGTCCTCCGGCACCTGGCAGTCGTCGAACACCAGCTCCCGCGTGTCCGAGGCGTGCCAGCCCAGCTTGTGGTACAGCGGACCGACATTGTACCCGGGCGTGCCGTTCGGTACCAGGAGCATGCTCGTCTCGCGCCGCCGCGACGCACCCGCACTGCCACTCACGCCGCGGACTTCCCCGGTCACCACCGTGGCCACGACGAACTTCGAGAGCGGCGTGCCGGCATTCGTGATGAACGCCTTGGTCCCGTTGATGTGCCAGGTGCCGTCCACCAGGCGGGCGGAGGTCGAGATGCCGGCGGCGTCGGAGCCGGCGTCCGGCTCGGTGGCGGCCAACGCACCGAGGATCTCGCCCCGGGCGAGCGGCACCAGCCAGCGCTCCTTCTGGGCAGCGCTACCGAACTGGTGGAGCACGGCCCCGGCCAGCCCGACGTTCGCCGAGACGGTAATCGCGACCGACGAGTCGACGCGGGCCAACTCCTCGATCGCCAGCGCCAGCTCGAGGGCGCCCGCGCCGACGCCGCCCTCGTCCTCCGGGAACGGCAGGCCCATCACGCCTAGCTCCCCGAGCTGCCGGATGACCGCCGTTGGGAACTCGCCGCGCGCGTCCCAGCCGGCGGCGTGGGGGGCGATCTCGGCCCGCGCGAAGTCCCGGATCGTGCGGCGGAGGGCGTTCTGCTGTGGCGTTAGGTCGAAATCCATTGCCACTATCCTTCTGGTTAGAGCATACCAGACTCAGACTGGCCTCCCGGGAGTTCTCGGCGGCGAGGCGGGCGGCGGCGAACGTCCGGTGGGGCCCTGGTATAATTCGACCAGAAGGCGGCTGGTACCGCGCCGAAGCGACCGGCCGCGTGCGGAGTACCTAGCATGCCGCGTGCCACGGACCTGGTCCGCTGCCGCCTCTGCGGCGCGATGGCCTTCGACACCGAGCTCGAGGGCCGCTACTGCCTGGTCTGCGTCGGCCGGGTCCGCAACAAGCCGTCCGACCGGGCCCGCAAGCGCCAGCGCCAGCGCGCCCGCCAGCGCCAGGTGGAGCCGTCCGCCACCGGCAGCGGCGCCGCCGCGCCGGCCCAGGCTTGAGCCGCGGTCGCCGCCCTGGCGAGCGGACGCCGAGCGCGAGATGATGAGCAGAGTGTCGCGCATCCAGCCGCCGCCGGGTAGGCCATCTTCCTCTGCCGGGCTCGTCTTGCCCCGCGTGCGAGGCGCGGGCCGACCGAAGCCACGATGACCTTCTTGCTGCGCGCCGTCCTGGCCGTAGTGGGCCTGCTGGTTTCGGCGCGGTTCGTCGCGCGGCTCGCGCGCCACGCCCTCGCCGTCCATGCGCCGCTGGCCGGCGCGTCCCCGGGCCTGCGCGGCGGCCAGTCCACGGACATTCTGCTCAGCCACGTGCCGCTCGAGCCCGGCATGCGGGTCCTGCAGATCGGCACGCCCGACCCGGGCCTGGTGCGCGGCCTGGCCCGCCAGGTCGGCAAATACGGCAAGGTGTACGTTCTCGAGTCCTCTGGCGAGCGCGCCGACCGCCTGGCCCGCCAGCTCCGCACGGCCCGCGTGACGAACGCCGAGGTCCTCAGCGGCGATCCGGCGCGCCTGGAGCTGCCAGACAGCACGTTTGACCTGGCGCTGTGCGTCCACTCGCTGGCCGACCAGCCGCGGCGGCAACGGACGCTCTGGGAGCTGCAGCGCGTCCTGCGCCCCCGCGGCCACCTGTCGGTGAGGGAGTCGCTGCGCCCTGGCCGTTACCTGCGGCGGGGCACGCTGAAGAGCGAGGCCAGCGCCGTGGGGCTGGTCTGTCGCGAGGAGCACGGCACCCCGCTCGCCTACACGGCCAACTTTCGCAAGCCGGCCTGAGGCGCGGCCGACCCGATGCACCGGCGACATTGAAGCCGCCGTGCCGCCTTGCGTAGGCTAGCCGGCGGAAGGCAGCAGAGGGAGGCGAGGAGAGTGGCCGAGCGCGACGAGGTGCAGGTGCGCAAGTGGGACACTATTCGCGCGCCGGTGGGCGGGCAGCTGCGCACGCTGCGCGCCGGCCGGAGCCAGGCGCAGCTAGCCGGCGACCTGGAGGACCTGGGCTATCACCTGTCGCAGAGCTCGATCTGCCGCTACGAGCAGGGCCAGGTGGACGCGCCGCTGTCCCTGGAGCGGCTCGTCGGCTGGGCGCTCTGCTGCGAGGGGCTGAGCGCCCCCGCGTTTCAGGAGCTACTCGCCCTGGCCGGTTTCCGCTTGCCCTGGACCCAGCCCGACCTCGACAGCATGGACCAGACCCTCCGCCACACGCGGACCCTGCCGCTGCCGGACCAGGTCGTCGTGCGCCGCCGGCTGCTGTGGCACCTGCTCGGCCTCGAGGACGACGAGGAGTGGGCCCAGTGATGCGTACGAGCCTCGACGTCGCCGGCCTGCTGGCGAGCGTGGCGCCCGCGCTCGGCCGCCGCGCCGCCGCGCCGCTGGAGGCGCCCGACCGGCGGCCCGGGGCGGCTAGCGGCGCGCCGGCGGGGGCGCCGCCGGCCGGCGCGCCGGCAGAGGCCTGGCGCGCCGCGCTGCTCCGCCGCGCGCTCGAGGAATGGGGCGTGCGCTGCCGCGAGCCGGTGGCCCTGCGCGCGCTCGAGGCGTTCGGCGTCGTCTCGGCGCGCGGCGTCGAGGTCGCTGTCGCCGCCGATCTGCCCGGCCCCGAGCGGGCGCTGGCCTACGCGCGCTGCGTCGCGCGCCTCGCCCTGCACGACGACCACCAGTTCGCGACCTGGTTCCACTACCGCCCCGGCCAGGCGCCGCCGCACCTGACGCCGGCCGAGCGGCGCACCGGCGCCGTCGTCGACGCCATGGCCCGCGCGCTGCTGGCCGGGCGGCCGGAGGCGGCGCCGCGCGACCTGCTGCCCGCGGCGCCAGCGGGGTCCGCGGCCGCGAGCGGCCTGCTCGGCGACTGCTCGCGGGCGCTGCTGATCCGCCTTCACCGCGCCAGCAGCGCGCTGTACTGGCGCAGCGACTCCTACCAGGCGCTGCGGGCCACCACGCCGATGGTGCGGCTCACCAGCCGCGTGCACGAGCTCCTCAGCGGCACCGGCGCGAGTCGCGCCGCCTGAGCCCGGGTGTGCTAACAGGGCCTCCGGAACCCAGGATACTTGCCGTGGGCCGTCGCCTCACGGCAGGCCTGGAAATTCACTCCGATCCGAGAACCGTTCCCGTGCTGTCACCAGACCGCTAAACTCGGCGTAAGCTTCGACACGACGCCCCGCGGCACGGACCGGCGGGGTACTAAACGCTTACGAGGCGAGATGGAAACGACGCGACCGTTTGTCCCCCTGCTGCTGATGACGGTACTCGCCTTCCTCGTGCCCGTCCTTGCATCGCGCGTGCGGACCATTCGGGTGCCCATCGTGGTCGGCGAAATCGTCGCGGGTATAGTCGTGGGCCATAGCGGCCTGGACCTGATCCCCTCCAGCCCAGAGGTCGAGTTCCTCGCGGTCTTCGGGTTCACCTACCTGATGTTCCTCTCCGGCCTGGAGGTCAACTTCGACCTGCTCGCGATCCGCGGCTGGAATGCCTTGCGCCAGCCGCTGCGCGAGCCCGCCATCGTCGGCGTGCTGCTCTTCCTGGGCACTCTCCTTCTAACCATAACGGTCGGCCTGATCCTGTATCGGGTGGGCGTAACCCGGCAGCCCCTCCTCATGGCACTGATCCTCTCGACTACCTCGGTCGGCATCGTCATTCCTACCCTCAAGGAGCGCGGCCTGACGCAGACGCGGCTCGGGCAGATGATCCTCGCCGCCGCGGTTATCGCCGACTTCGCCACGATGCTGTTGATCACCGTGTTCGCCAGCATCACCCAGCACGGGGTTTCCGTGCAGTTGCTGTTGCTCCTCGGCCTGTTCGCGGCCTTCTTCGGCGTGTACCGTCTCGGGCTTGCCCTTCAACGGCGGCCAGCCGTCCGCCAAGTCTTCGGCGAGCTGGGGCAAGCCACGGCGCAACTCGCCGTGCGGGGCAGCTTCGCCCTGATCCTGGGGTTCATTGCCCTGGCGCAGGGCCTGGGTGCGGAGATCATCCTGGGTGCCTTTCTGGCAGGTGCGATCATCTCGCTCCTGGCGGGACATGGCAGTCATGACCTGCGGCAGAAGCTAGACGCTATTGGCTTCGGTTTCTTCGTGCCGCTCTTCTTCATCAACGTTGGCGTGGGCTTCGACCTCCCGGTGTTGCTCAGCTCGCCGCGGAGTCTGTTGCTGGTGCCCGGCCTGGTGCTCGCGGCCTACGCCGTCAAGCTCATACCCGCGCTCCTCTTTCGGGCCTCGTATGGCTGGCGCGACACGCTAGCGGCAGGCGTGCTGCTCTCGTCGCGCCTGAGCCTGATCATCGCCGCGGCGGCTATCGGCGTACGGCTCGGCCTGATCAGCGAGGCCGTGAACTCGGCGATCATCCTGGTGGCGATCATCTCCAGCCTGACGGCACCGCTCCTGTTTAGCCGCATCCTCCCGCCCACCATGGCGGCACAACGGCCTGTCGTGATTCTCGGGGGAACTGGCCTCGCCCGTGACCTGGCGCGGCGACTGGCGCGGCACGGCCTGGCGGTCTCGCTGATCGACGGCCACGACGACGGAGTGGGTGACGGCGGGGAACCCGTTCGCGTCGTCCCCATGCGGGGCGAGCTGGCGGACCAGCTACGGCAGGCCGAGACGAGCGCGGACACGCTCCTGGTCGCCGCCAGCGACGTGCCGCTGCGGAACCTGCGCTATGCTCAACTGGCGGCTGCCGCCTTCAACGTGCAGCGGTGTCTGGTGGTAGCCGACACCGACCAGGCAGCGCGACAGATTCAGCGACTGGGGTTCGAGTCGGTTAGCGTGGAGACGAGCTTGCTCGACACGCTAAGCACCCTGGTGCAGCGCCCCACGGCCTTTCAAGCGGTCACCGGGTCCGGGCCGGCCACCGTCGACGAAGTCGATGTCGACAACCCCGCCCTGACCGGGCAGGCGCTGCACGAACTGCGGCTGCCCGGCCGATGCCTCATCGCCCTGCTGCGCCGACAGGGCAAGCTGCTCGTCCCCCACGGCGACACTCGACTGGAGCCGGGCGATCGGGCCGTGGTCGTCGGCGATGCCGACGCAGTGCGGGAAACCGTCGCTTTGCTCAGTGCGAGGTAGGCGTGTACGTCAGGGTGAGGTGCGGACGCAACGCCGCTGCCCGCTGTCGTCCGCGAGGTCGCGCCGCTCAGTAGATGCCGCGCACACGGATCCAGCGGTAGCCGCGGCCATCCATGCGGATCCGCTGCGTTTTACCCTTGAGCGGCTCGTACTCACGGTCGCAGAAGAGGTCCGTGGCGGTCTGCACCTCGCGCTCACTCAGGTCGAGCCTGATCGTGCGACGGTCGGGGCTCAGATTGTTCAAGACGATGATCGCACTGTCCTCCACGTCGTAGCGGAGACCGAGGACCGCGTCGTCGCCCGTGTCGAGCGGCTTCCAGGTGCCGCCGCCAATCTCGCCGCACTCGCGCCGCGTGCGCATCAGCGCCGCCAGCCAGTTCAGCAGCGAGCCCGGGACGGCGCGCTGCGACCCGACGTTGACGCGCTCGTAACCGTAATCGCCGCCCGTGTTCATCGGCCGCACGAGACGGTCCGGCGGCGCGCTGGAGAACCCGCCGTAATCGTAGGGCGTCCACTGCATCGGCGTGCGCACGCTCATCCGCTCGGGCAACTCGAGGTTCTCGCCCATGCCGATCTCCTCGCCGTAGAAGATGATCGGCGCACCCGGCAGGCTGAATAGCGTGCTGTAGGCGCTGCGCAGCCAGGCTTGATCGCCGCCGAGCATCGGGGCCAGACGACGCCGCATCCCGCGGTTGTACAACTGCATCTCGGGCCGCGGCGCGAACGCGGCAAACACCTGCTCCCGCTGATCCTTGGTCAGCCGCCCCAGGTTCAGCTCGTCGTGGTGGCGCAGGAAGTTGACCCACTGG